>Ga0073899_10000395_pt1 | contig 40177 bp, 31 predicted proteins | sample KloWWTmetaKNB5Ph_FD_88975 | JGI IMG/M metagenome (GOLD analysis project Ga0073899, IMG submission 88975) | Active sludge microbial communities from Klosterneuburg, Austria, studying microevolution and ecology of nitrifiers - Klosterneuburg... | ecosystem: Engineered > WWTP > Aerobic digester >... | reverse complement strand
GCCTGCGGCGCTCCTGGCTCGACGGCCAACCGATGCAGCGAATCCAGCCACGCGATCCCGGGTACTACCGCGAAGCGCTGCGACTGGTCCGGCGTCTGCATGCGGCCGGCGTGGTGCACAACGACCTGGCCAAGGAACCGAACTGGCTCGTCGCACCCGATGGCTCGCCGGCCATCGTCGATTTTCAGCTCGCGATGCGCCCGCGCTATCGCGGCTGGCGCTTCCGCGTCCTGGCTTACGACGACTTGCGGCACCTGATGAAACACAAACGCAGCTATTGCCCGGAGCGGCTGACCGCACGGCAACGCGCCATCCTCGCGCGCCGTTCCTGGCCGGCCGCGATCTGGATGCGCACGGGCAAACCTGCCTATCGGTGGGTGACGCGGGGTTGGCTGGGCTGGTCCGACCGCGAAGGGGCCGGCGACCGCGGCCAATGAACAGCCGCGACGACTCTGGTCGATACTCAGGGGTCGATTTCTACGGGTCTACTGCTCAGGGATCGACTTTTTCAAAGTCGAGCGTGGGAGCGTCACCGGGACGGAAATAGACATACCGGCCACTCATCTGCGCCAGGGCGGCATCGCGCTCGGCACGACTCGCGAACCAGTGCTCCTTCTGCCAGTCATCGCCCACGAGGTGACGGAACGGGTCGTTGCGGCGCGCGCGGACGCGCAGTCCGTAAGGACGCGACGCGGGCAGCGGCTGCCGCAGGTTCTGTTCATTGGCGATGGCCATGGGCACTCTCCGGGAAGACCGGCATTTTAGCCTTTCCGGACGCGCCCCGCCCAACCGCTCAGAACGTCTTGCCGAGGTAGAGGTAGAAGGCCCGTTCGCCTCCCCTCGCGAGGCCCGCGGCCAGGTAGACCGGGCCGAACGGGCTCTCGGCGCCGAGGAACAGGCTGCCGCCCGTTTCGAGGTCGCCGAAGTCGACGTCATCGCGGGTCGCCCACACATTGCCTGCTTCCACGGAGAAGCCGACGTAGGCCGGGAACTCGAAGAAGCCCGTGCCGCCCCGGCTGATACGGCGGTACAGGATGGCGCGCGCAATCCCGTACTGTGTGCCCACCCTGGCGTCGGAGGCGAGCCCGGAGATGTCGAACAGGCCGCCGAGCGTGAAGAGTTCCTGCGGCGAAACGACCTGGTCGTCGAGAGCCGAACCGCCGTCCATCGACCACACCAGGCTGTAGCGGCCGCGACTGCGAGCCAGTTGCCACGATGCCCGAATGATGTCGGCATCGCGTGTGGCGCCGAGCGATTCGCGGTCGGCGAGCCAGCTCGCCCGGAAGGCCTGGCCTTGCTTCGGGAAATAGCCGCTGTCGAGCCGGTCATAACCGAAGTTGACGAAGGCGCCGCCAAGGTCGAACTCGGCTGTCGGCAGTCCGGGATCGCCAACCAGCACGTGGCTGCTGCCATCGCCGCGCCGCAGGCGCACGCGTACCTCGCCCCAGTTCGACAGCTCCGCACCCACGGCCAGCGATACCTCGGTGTCGCGAGTGCGATAACGCGCGAGCCGCTGTCCCTCGTCGCTGACGATCTGCAGCGTGGCCTGCTCGTAACGGAACGCGGGTGCGATGAAATAGGGCCGCCGCAGCGACAGCGGCTGGTAGAACTCGGTCCGCAGCGTCGGCTCCTCGCCGATCTGGCCGTCGATGATCCATTCGGCATCGAGCGTATTGAGGCGCGTCATGCGCAGCTGCGCCGCTGCATTCGCCGTGGCGCCGCCTTCAAAATCGTTTTCCACGCCCACCCCGAGCCGCAGGAAGGTCGGGCCCCAGGACTTGCGGCGCAGGTCGATCTCCAGTCCGCGCTCGCTCGCCTCGTTGCGGACGATGCGATAGTCGACGGATTCGAAATCGTCGAGGCGGTACTGCGAGGCGAGGCGTGCCTGCAACTCCGGCCGGTCGAGGGGCTGGCCGGCCAGGTCGCCGAAAACCGCCTCGACCCGGCGCGCTTCGTCCTGCGACTGAGTGCCCGGTCGCACGAACGCGACCTGCACGACGGGCTCCGTCGTGCGTGCCCGCTGCGCAACATAGCGCTCGTAGTCAGCAGGCGGCATGGCAAGCGCCGCGAGTGCCGAGGCCTGCGCATGAGCCGCGATCCTCCCCTGCTCCATCACCTGCGGCATGCGGCCGAAATCGATCGCGGTCATCGGGCCCAGGTCGGGCTCGATCAGCACGTCGCCCGGCTGCAGGTGCCGCTTGGACTCAAGCGTGCCCCGCCGGACCATGATGCCGACCATCTGGTTCGTGATGTCGAACGCCGAGCCCAGCCCAGCCCGCTTCGCCAGCGGAAAGCTCACGTCGACGACGATGAGCCGGTCGACACCCATGCCCTGCGCGAGTTCGACGGGCAGGTTGTCGACGAGGCCGCCATCCACCAGCAGCCGGCCATTCATCTCGACGGGCGCAAGGACGCCCGGGGCCGACATGCTCGCGCGCAGGACCGTCACCAGGTCGCCCTGTCCCATGACGACGGGCTCGCCCGTTTCGAGATCGGTCGCGAGCGCGCGGAAACGGGTCGGCAGCTGGTCGAAGTCCTGCACGTCGGCGACACGGACCGTGGAATCACGCAGCACCTGCGTGATCTTGTGGCCCTGCACGAGGCCGAGCGGCAGCACGACGCCGGCACTCGTGTTCACGCCGAGCGCACCCTTGGCGAGGATGTTGCGGTCGTCCTGCTTGCGGCGATAGGCACGCTCGCGACGTGGCGCGCGGTCCCGGATCATTTCCTGCCAGTCGAGATCGTGGAATACGCGCTCGATTTCGTCGCCGCTCAGGCCTGCGGCATAGAGCCCGCCCACGACCGCGCCCATGCTGGTGCCAGCGATTGCGTCGATCGGGATGTGCATTTCCTCGAGCATGCGGATCACGCCAACGTGAGCTGCGCCGCGGGCACCGCCACCGCTCAACACCAGCCCGATGCGGGGACGCGCGGCTTCGGATGCAGCCTGCACCGGCGCGCCTTGTACGCTGTTCTCCGCTGCAGCCGCCTGCGCGGGCAGGCCGTGAGCCATGCCGGCGATGCCGACGCACGCCAGCAGCGCACTCCGCGTCCACGCCGGACGGGTCGGAGATTGCAGTCGATGGGTGCGCAAGCGGCGGGTGACGAATGGGATTCGCATTGCCAGCTCCAGAAGGTGCGGCGATGGTAGCAAACGTCGACTCCACTCCCGCGCCGGGTCGGTGATAATGACCGGCGACACTGCATCCCGCGCCACTGCTGAATCCCACCCCCATGACTTTGCTGAACTTCCGAACGGCACGCGGCCTGGCGTGCCTCGTCGCTGGCGCGGGCATCACCGCAGCCACAGCTGCGCGGGCAACGTCGCCGCCGCTCGAGGCGATCCTCGTGACCGCGCAACGGCAGCCGGTGGCCGTGCTGGCGACACCCCTCAGCATCGGTCGCATCGACCGCGACGCCATCGATCTGCTCGGCGCCACGCACAGCTCGGAGGCGCTCAACCGCGTGCCCGGCGTGATGGTGCAGCGTGGCAGCGGACAGGAAAGCCTCACCGCGATCCGCTCACCGGTGCTGACCGGCGCCGGCTCGTGCGGCGCGTTCCTGTTCCTGGAAAACGGCGTGCCGATCCGTCCCGTGGGCTTCTGCAACGTCAACGAGATGCTCGAGATCAACACCGAGCAGGCGGACGCGATCGAGATCCTGCGCGGCACCGGATCGGCGCTGTACGGCTCGAATTCCGTGCACGGCACGATCAACGTGCTGCAGGACGCGCCACTGCAACTGGCACCCTGGCAACTGGGACTCGGACTCGGCCCGGACCAGTACGCGCGCGGCAGCCTGGTCGCTTCGCACCGGGGCGAGATCACTGGTCTCGGCCTCAAGGCGCTGTATACACACGACGGCGGCTGGCGTGACCAGTCCGGTTTCGACGAGGGCAAGCTGAATGCCACGCTCACGACCGGCGTGGAAGGCAGCATTCCCTCGCGGTTCGACCTCGCGGCGACGAAGCTCGAGCAGCAGACGGCCGGATTCATCCTCGGTGAAAATGCCTACCGCGACCCGGACTTGCGCGAACAGAACCTGAACCCCGAGGCCTATCGCAACGCCAGTGCCGTGCGCATCACCGGACTGGTGCAGCCACAGGCAGCCCTGCCCGGCCGGCTCGAACTGCGGCCGTACTTCCGCACATCGCGCATGGATTTCCTGCAGCACTTTCTCCTCGGCCAGCCCGTCGAACGCAACGGCCAGGAGAGCGCGGGCGTGATGACGAGCTTCGACTGGGACCTCGGCGACCGCCTCTCGCTCATCACAGGACTCGACCTCGAGTGGGCGGACTCGTTCCTGGTCGAAGACCAGGATGGGCCCACGACCGGCGGCAGCCCGGCCGCCAATGCGATCCGTCCAGCCGGCCTGCATTACGACTACAGCGTCACGTCCAACGTGGCCGGCGGCTACGCGCAGCTCGACTATGCATTGACGCCCTCCCTGCACGCCGGTGCAGGCTTGCGCGTTGAGTACGTCAACTACGACTACGACAACCACATGCTCGCCGGCAACACGGACGAAGACGGCGTGCCGTGCCTGCCCGCGGGTTGCCTGTACAGCAGGCCGGCCGATCGCAGCGATTCCTTCACCAACGCGGCACCCAAGCTCAGCCTGCGCTGGGACGCGGCCACAGGCCTGATGCTGTATGCCAACGCATCGCGCGGGTTCCGTCCGCCGGAGATGACCGAGCTCTACCGGTTGCAGCGCAATCAGTCGGTCGCCGACCTCGATTCCGAGCAGGTGGACGCTTATGAAATCGGCCTGAAGTTCGCGCGCGGAAACTGGCGCGGCGAAATCGCCGGGTTCGACATGCGCAAGGACAACGTCATCCTCCGCGATTCGAACGGCTTCTATGTGAGCCAGGGTCGCACCTCGCACGAAGGCGTGGAGTACACGCTGACGTGGCAGGCGCTTAACGTGCTCGCCGCAACTGTCGCTGGCACGCACGCCAGGCATCGCTACGAGTTTTCCCGCGCTATCGAGGGCGGCGAGACAATCACAGCAGGCAACGACGTGGACACAGCGCCGCGCGACCTGTTGCGTGCCGCGCTCGAGTTCCGGCCATTGCCCGCGGTGGCCGCAGAAGCTGAATGGCTCGTGGTGGGCGACTACTTCGTCGACGCCGCCAATGCCCATCGCTACACCGGCCACGAACTGCTGAATCTCCGGGCGCGCTGGAATTTCGTGCCGCGCTGGTCGCTGACGTTGCGCGTGAACAATGCGCTCGACCGTGCGTATGCAGACCGGGCCGACTTTGCGTTCGGCAACTACCGCTATTTTCCCGGACGCCCGCGCTCGGTGTTTGCGGAGCTGAGCTGGCAAGCCCAGTGACCGGACGCGCGGCCGAGCCTCAAGCCGCTGCCCGTAACGCGCGCCAATAAGCAGGTGCCGAGCCGAACCAGTGCAGTTTTTCGGCCAGGGCGGTCACCTCGCCCACGATGACCAGGGCAGGCGACTGCACGGCGGCTGCGCGTCCGGCATCCTCGAGTTCGGCGAGGGTCGCGAGCACCACGCGCTGATTCGAGCGCGAACCGTTTTCAACAATGGCCACTGGCGTCGAAGGCGCGCGTCCGTGCTGTACCAGCTGGTCGCGAATGGTGCCGAGCCCCGCCACTCCCATGTAGAGCGCCAGCGTCTGCCGCTCCTTTGCCAGCGTGGCCCAGTCGAGGCCGCCCATCGAGTCGAGGCTGTGCGCCGTCACGAACCGCACGGACTGCGCGTGCTCACGATGCGTGAGCGGGATTCCGGCGTAAGCGCCACAGGCGATGGCTGCCGTGATGCCCGGCACGACCTCGAAAGGAATGCCATGCTGCTCGAGGAATTCCAGCTCCTCGCCGCCGCGGCCGAAGATGAACGGATCGCCGCCTTTCAAGCGTACTACGCGCCGGCCGCACCGCGCCTGCTCCAGCAGCAACTCGTTGATGCGGCCCTGCGCGACGGAGTGGCCGCCGGCCATCTTGCCGACGCAGATGCGGTCCGCATCGCGCCGCGCGAGGCTCAGCACTTCGTCGGCGACCAGCCGGTCGTGCAGGATCACGTCCGCTTCCTGCAGGGCCCGCAGTGCGTTCAGGGTGAGCAGCCCGGCATCGCCCGGCCCGGCGCCGACCAGCACGACACTGCCGCGCCGCGGCGCATCGGCGTACTGCAAGGCGCGCGCGAGCTCTCGTTCTGCACCCGGCAGGTCATTGGTGCGCGCCAGCGCGGACACCTGTCCGCGCAGCACTGCCTCGTAAAAGCGGCGACGCGCACTGACGTCGGGCAGCCTGCCCTTGATCCTTGCGCGCCAACGTTGCAGCAGCCCTGCGAGCTGGCCGAACGACCCGTCGAGCAGTGACTCGAGCCGCTCGCGCACAAGCCGCGCCAGGACCGGGGCGACACCGCCGGTCGAAATCGCGATGACCAGGGGCGAGCGGTCGACGATCGCAGGCACGATGAAGCTCGAGAGCTCCGCCACGTCGACGACATTGACGAGCACGTTGCGTTCGCGACCGGCGGCCGCGACCGCTGCATTCACGGCACGATCGTCGGTCGCTGCGACGGCAAGTACGGCGCCTTCGAAGTGCCGCGGATCGAATGGCTCGCGATGGACCGCGATGGCCGGATTCTCGCGCAGCCATGGGGTCACTTCGGGCGCGACGAGCCGCACCCGTGCACCGGCCTCGAGCAGCAGTCGCACTTTCCGCTCGGCCACGGCACCGCCGCCGACGACAAGGACGCAGCGGTCCCGCAGGTCGGCAAAGAGCGGGAAATAGCGCACGTCAGCCCTCGAGGCCGTGGATGCCGCATTCACGCTTCAGGCCGAAGAAGCGCGTCGCCTCGGCGTCGCCGGCCTCCGCCAGCGTGCGGGTGGTGTGCCAGTCGCCGATCGAGACGTATCCCTCGTGCCAGAGGGGGTGGTACGGCAGCGCGTGCTGGCGCAGGTAGTCGAAGACCTGGCGGTCGGTCCAGTCGAAGATCGGCTGCACCTTCCAGCGGCCATCGCGCCACTCGAGCGGCCGGATGCGGCTGCGGGTCGTGGCCTGGTCGCGGCGCAGGCCCGCGAACCACGTGTTCACGCCGAGTTCACGCAGCGCGCGCTGCATCGGCTCGGTCTTGCGCACTGCGTTGTAACGGTCGATACCGTCGAGACCCTGCTCCCAGAGACGGCCGTGGCGTGCTTCGAGCCAGGCTGGCGACACCCGCGGCTGAAAGACCTTGAGATTCAGTTCCAGTCGCTCGACCAGGTCGTCGACGAAGCGGTACGTCGCGGGAAACAGGTAGCCCGTATCGACCAGGACGACCGGCAAGGACGGCAACTGGCGGGTCACCATGTGCAGCGACACGGCCGCCTGGGCGCCGAAGCTCGACGACAGCGCAGGTTCGCCCGGCAGGTTCGCCACGGCCCAGCGCACGCGCTCCTCCGCGCTCATGCGCTCGAGATCACTGTTGACCTCATCCATGACGGCCGGCTCGTGCATTGCCCGGCCCGGATCCCATGCGAGCGCTCTCATACTGGCCATTCCTCCGCGACTCATGCCGCCTGCGCCCCCACCAGGCCCGCACGCCAGGCGAAGTCGCCGAAACCTTCGCCCTCCAGGCGCTCTCCGGCATACCGCCTGAACGCCGCGTCCAGTGCCGCGACGAGCGTCGGCTCGTCGACGTTCTCGAGGTGCAGTGCATTGAGACGCTGCCCCTTGCCGTCGCCACCGTAGAACAGGTTGTAGCGCCCCGGCGCCTTGCCCACGAGCGCGACTTCCGCGAGATAGGGTCGCGCACAGCCGTTCGGGCAGCCCGTGATGCGCAGCACCAGCGGCGCACCGGCCAGCCCGTTCGCAGCGAGTCGTTCGTCGACCAACTGAGCCAGCCGCGGCAGGTAACGCTCGGCCTCGGCCATCGCCAGTGCGCAGGTTGGCAACGCGACGCAGGCCAGCGCGTTCAGTGCAACGGGTGTCGCCCGTGCGTGCCGGTCGAGGCCGTAGCGAACGACCAGGGCGTCGATGAACGCACGGGCGTTCGCATCCACATTGGCGATCGTCAGGTTCTGGTTCGGCGTGAGACGGAAATCGCCGCGGTGCACCCTGGCAATCTCACGCAGGCCGGTCAGCCACGGACCCTTGGCCGTGTCGGCGACGCGACCGGCTTCGATGCGCAGCGTCAGGTGCCAGCGACCGTCGCATCCTGCAGTCCAGCCGAAGCGGTCCCCGGTGGTCTCGAACTTGTACGGGCGCGCGGGCTCGAGCGCGAAACCCTGCCGCCGCGTAATCTCCGCGACGAACCACTCGAGGCCGCGGTCTTCGATCGTGTACTTGAGACGGGCGCGCTTGCGCACGGCACGGTTGCCGAAGTCGCGCTGGGTGGTGAGGACGGCCTCGGCCACGGCCAGCAACTGCTCGGGCTTAAGGAAGCCGGCGACGTCGGCAACGCGCGGGTGCGTCTCGGCATCATTGTGCGTGGCGCCCATGCCGCCGCCGACGGTGAGATTGAAACCCTGCAGCTCGCCGTTCTCGATGATGGCGATGAAGCCGAGGTCGTGCGCGAAGACATCCACGTCGTTGACGGGCGGCACGACGATCGCGGCCTTGAACTTGCGCGGCAGGTAAGTCGCGCCGTAAAGCGGCTCGACCTCCGCCTCGGTCGAGACCACTTTCTCGCCGTCGAGCCAGATCTCGTGGTACGCGCGCGTCTGCGGCAGCAGGTGCTCCGAGAGTTTCTTTGCCCAGTCGTGCACGACCGGGTGAGCCGGCGTCTCGACCGGGTTCGCGCTTGCCATCACGTTGCGGTTGACGTCGCCGCAGGCGGCGATGGTGTCCAGCAGCGCGGCATTGATCGCCTGCATCGTCGCCTTGAGCTCAGTCTTGATCACGCCGTGGAACTGAAAGGCCTGCCGCGTCGTGATGCGCAGCGTGCCATTGGCATAGCGGCGTGCAATTTCGTCGAGCTGCAGCCACTGCGCGGGCGCGCAGACGCCGCCCGGCAGCCGGGTGCGGAGCATGAAGCTGTACGCGGGCTCGAGCTTCTGGCGCCGACGCTCGTCGCGGATGTCGCGATCGTCCTGCTGGTAGCTGCCATGGAACTTGATCAGGACGGTGTCGTCCTCGCGGATCGCGCCGGTCAGCGGGTCCTGCAGGCTCTCGACCAGCGTGCCGCGCAGGTGGCGGCTGTTGCGCTTGATGCGTTCGACGGGTGATTGCTCGGACATGCTCGCTCCGCTCAGTACACGTCGCGCAGGTAGCGGCGGTCATCCGCCAGCCTGCGCACGCAGTCGCCCGCGTCGTCACGGCTCGTGCCGCCATGCTTCATGACGATGTCGATCAGCGCCGCATTCACGTCGGGCGCCATCTGCTCGGCGTCGCCGCAGACGTAGAGGTACGCGCCGTTCTCGAGCCATGCATACAGGTCCTTGCCGACGCGGCGCAGGCGGTCCTGCACGTACTCGCGGGGAATACTGCGGTCGCGCGAAAACGCGAGGTCGCAGCGGCTCAGCACACCGCGCTTCACCGCATCCTGCCATTCCGCCTGGTACAGGAATTCGCTCTGGAAGTGACGCGCACCGAAGAAGAGCCAGTTGCGTCCGGTGGCGCCCTGCGCCTCGCGGTGCTGCACGAAGCCACGGAACGGGGCGACACCCGTACCGGGGCCGATCATGATCACGTCGCGCGACGTGTCGGCCGGCAGACGGAAGCGCTCGTTCTGTTCGACGAAGACCCGTGCCCTGGCCTGCTCGCCCTGCAGGCTGGCGAGAAATCCTGAGGCCGCGCCCGTGCGGCGCTTGCGCTCGAGTTCGTAGTCCACCAGCGCGACGGTCAGGTGCGCTTCCTCAACGACTGCTTCCTGGCTGGACGCGATCGAATACAGCCGCGGCGCCAGCGGGCGCAGCGCCTGCACGAACGCCCTGGCATCCCACTCGCCGGGGTGACGCTGCAGCACGTCGACGACCTGCAGGTCTTTCAAGGTGCGGCGCAGGTCGGCTTCACGGCCGGGCAGCAGCACGTCGGCGAGCCGCGCGTCCTGCGAGCGCTCGGCCTGCTGCGATAGAAACGGCCGCGTCAGGCGCGTGAGTTCACGCCCTGTCGTGAGCCATTCATGCAGCGGCTTCGCGGTACCGTCGAGCTCGACGGCCTGCTCGCCGTCGAGGCGCAACGCTTGCAGCACTTCGCGCACGACGACTGGCGGATTCTCGTGCCACACGCCGAGCGCATCGCCCGGCGCATACGTGAGACCCGAACCCGCGAGGCTGATCTCGAGGTGCCGGACTTCCCTGGTTGCGCCGCGTCCGGTCAGCGAGTGGTTCGCGATCACTTCGGCCGCGAACGGCTGCTCGCGCGAGAACTGCGGTTCGACAGGAGCCGTGCGCAACCGCGTGACGGTCGCCGACTGCGCACTGCCGCCCAGCGTGTCACGGGCCCCGTTGACGACACGATCGAGCCACGCATTGGCCAGGGTGTCATAGTCGACGTCGCAGTCGACACGATCGAGCAGACGCTTCGCGTCGAGCGCCGCCAGGCGGTCGTCGACCTGCCGGCCGGTCTCGCAGAATTTCGGATAACTCGAGTCGCCGAGCGCCAGCACGGAGTACGAGAGCTGGTCGAGCATCGGCGCGCGCTTCGACTGCAGAAACTCGAGGAATCCGCGAGCGTCGTCCGGCGGGTCGCCGTCGCCCTGGGTGCTGACGACGACCACGAACATGCGCTCACGCACGAGGTCCTTGAGCGGGTAGCTGCCCGACGCGTAGACGCGCGTCGCGAGCCCGGCAGACTCGGCGGCGCGAGCGAGACGTTCGGCGATGCGCTTGCCGTTGCCGGTCTGCGACCCGTAGACGATCGTCAGGCGCGCGGCGGGCTCCTGCCTCGCAGACGGGGTCGCTACGACGACGCCAGCCGATGCGCCGCGCGTGACGCGTTCATGAGCCACGCCGGCGGCGAAGCCCGACAACCACTGGAGCGTGGACGGTTCCAGCCCTTCGACGACACGCAGCAGCAACTCTGTCCGCTCGGGGTCGAACGGGCCGAGGGGCAGCGTCGTCACGATGTTGGCGCTCATGGCATTCCTCGCCCGCGAACTGTTTGCGGGGAAGTGAATGCTAGGGAGCGACACCCGGCCGGCGGAAAGGCCGGGTGGTTATGGACTCAGAACGGGCCTCAGGCGGGGAAGAACTCAATCGGCTTGGTGGTCGTCATCGTGGCCACGTCCCGGTCGTCGAACCGGAACATCTTCACGCGGGCGACCAGCTTGCGCTCGAGCTCCGGGTCGCCCAGTTCACTGGAAATCACTCGACATTCGGTCACTTCGCCGGTCGGTGCAATGGTGACCTCGAGCACCACCTTGCCCTGCAGGGCTGGATTCTCACGGAGCGCCCGGCTGTACAGCGAGTAGATGGCCGATTTGTTCTTGTCAAAGACCAATTCGATCTCTTCACGCGTGCGGGCCGCCTTGGCACTCTTGCCGGACCGCTGCGCCTCGGCCGCCGCGCCGGGTTCGGTGCTCGCGCTCGAGACCCTGGCCGTGGCATGCCCCTTCAGGCCGGTCGAGCCGCCGCCGAAGCCCTTGCTGACCTCGCCCACCGCGATTCCGCCGCTGCCCGACCCCACCTTGGCCGTGAGAATCGAGCGATCGACGCGGGTGCGTTCCCCGGCGCCGGCGTTCAGGGACCGGGCGTCGACGTTGGTCTTAACGTCGAGATCGCGCAGTTCGGCCAGCTGATCCGACATGGCGAGCAGCCCCGAGGCCGCGGCTTTCTTGCGCGGGTCCGGCTTCGGCTCGGATTGCACCACGGGCACGGGCAGCGGGCGTTCGACCCTGGTCTCGATCTTCGGCAGCTCGACCGGCTCGGGCACAGGCACTTCGACCGGCTTGGGCAACGGTTTCGGTTTCTGTTGCTGCAGGATGAATTCGACGATGCGCTCCGGTACGGCCGGCGCCATCGCGGGCGTGCGCGGCTTGTCCGGCAACAACGGGATGACGATGCCGAAGCCGATGAACAGCCCGAGCACAGCGCTCAGCACCCGTCGCACACGACGTTGTTCGTCGTCCGACGGCGTCCAGGGCAGGTCGTAAACACGGTAGTAGGTGGCGCTCATCGTACCGACTCCATCAAGCCCCTGCCTGCGCAGCGAGCGCCTGCTCGCGCTCGACGACCGCCAGCGACACCTTGGTGTAGTCGGCAGCCGAGCAGCTTGCAACGATCTTGCGCAGCACGGCGTATGGCAGCGACTTCTCGGCCATGACGGTCACCTCGCGCTGCGCGTCCGTACCGGGCAGCAGCCCGGCCGACTCCCGGCCAAGTGCCGCGCGCAAGGCTTCCACCACCGGCTCCGCCGCGCTGCCCACGTCGGCCACAGAGACGACCGCCTCGCCGTTCACGTACAGCATGTCACGGGTCACGGTCACCACCGTCGCCGGCCGCGGCTTCTGGTCCGACACCGAGTACGGGATGGAGATGTTGCGGCTGTTCGGCAGGATCTCGGTGTCCGCCGAATGCACCAGCAGGTAGACCACAAGGATCATCAGCATGTCGATCATCGGAATGAGCGTGAGCGGCCCATGGCCGCCACTCCCGCCGCCGTGACGCGAATGCCGCGCTTTGCCCGTGCGAATCATGTCGGCGCATCTCCCAGCGCGATGAGCGGGAACAATTCGCGGCGGACGACCTTGCCGCCGACCGTGCTCTGGCGGACGCGAACCGCGTCCATGACCTGCACGATCGTGTCGTAGTCAACGTCCTCGGCGACGAGCAACGTCGCATTCTGCCGGTCGGGGAAACGCTCCTTGAGTCCCTCGAGGTACTCAGAGACGCGCACGACATCCTGCCCCGTGGCCGTGGCCGGCACGGTTTCGAGAATGCCCTGGTTGCGATCCGCGATCTCGACGGCACCACGCCGCACGATGACCTCGAGTTCGAATGCCGGCACCGTCGATGCAGCCTGCGCGCCCGGACCGGGCAGGTTCACCTCCAGCACGCTGGTCTTCGAGAACACCGCCGTGAAGATCAGGAAGAACGAGAGGATGACCATCACGTCCAGCATCGGCACGATGTTCAGGTCATTTCGACCGCGGTAGCGCGCGTGGTTGCGCAGCTGCCGGCGGGCGAGCGGCGAGCTCTTCATGCGCGCGCTGCTCCGAGCAGCTGTTCGCTGGACCGGGCCGAGGCCGACGCGGTTGCCGGCTGCGGCACCGCCGGGCGTCGCTCGGTGATGCTGTTCAGGAACTTGATCGACGCCACCTCGAGGCTGTCCACCAGCTCCGTGGTCTTGGTCTCGAGGTACATGTGGCAGAGCAGCAGCGTGATCGCGAGCCCGAGTCCGAGCGCGGTGTTGTTCATCGCTACCGAGATGCTCGCCGACAGCATGGCGGCCTTCTCCGCCGGGTTGACGGCGGCGACAGCGGCAAAGGCGTTGATCAGGCCGATCACCGTGCCGAGCAGTCCCATCAGCATGCCGATGTTGGCCAGGGTGGCGAGGTAGTGCGTGCGCTTCTCGAGGCGCGGGATCACCTCGATCAGGCTTTCTTCCATCGCCTTTTCGATGTCCTCGCGGCGGTGGGCGGTCGAGATGCGCGACATGCCGTAACGCATGATCGTCGACAGCGCCGAGTCGTTCTTCTCCGCAATCTCCATCGCCTTGCGGAAGTTGCCGCCCTGGATGAGGGGCGCCAGCTCGGCCCACAGGCGGCGATTGCCGTGCGAAACACGGGTCAGGTAGATGAAGCGCTCGACCGCGAAGCCGAGGCCGACCGCGAATACCGCGGCGATCGGGTAGAGGAAGGCTCCGCCCTGCTTGAAGAAGTTCACGATCATGTCGATGGCATTCATGGCTCTTTGGCTCCGGGAGGCGAACGGTCCGAACTTTGCGACGTCAGGTCGCGGAAATATGTGATCTCGCGCCGAAATTCGTCACGATCCACCGGCGCGAGGACTTCGTCGATGAGGCTGCCCATCGGGCGGTCTGGACCACCCGGCGGTTCGGCGGCCTTCCACGGCACGATGCTCATGACCTTGGGCAGCTCACGGTTGCCGGTGATGGCAGTGGCATCGAGCTGCAGGCGGTCGACGGCCTTGTCGGACGCAGGCCCTTTCGGCACCGGATCCGCGGCCAGGGCCATGGCAACCGGCAAGCCTGTCAGCAGCAGGAGCACGAGACTGGAGTGCAGAACGACCCTCACGGCGTGGCCTCCGCGGTGCGTGTGACGGCGGCGATTCGCGCCTTGAGTTCGGCGACCCACGCGGTGACCTGCGTGTCGGCGCCTTGCGTCAGCAGTTGATAACGCTCGAAGTGCGGCAGCGCCGCCGATGGGTTGTCGAGATACAGGTCGTGCAGGATCGCAAGGTTGCGCTCGGCGTCGGCGTAATTCGGGTCCAGCACGAGCGCGCGTTCATACGCCGCTTGCGCATCCGCGAACTGGCCGGCCTGGCGCTGCTGCACCCCGAGCTGGTTCTGGACCGCCGGGTCGGCCTCCGGCGGCAGTGGCGGCCCTGCCAACGGTGCTGCCGGTGCATCGGCGACTTCCGCCCGCGCATACCGGCCGGGCTTCAGCTGCGCGAGTTCGGCGTAGCTCTTCTGCACCCACTCGTCGTAGACGCCCTGCGCCGCGAGCCGCGCGTTGCGTTCGTGGATGCCGATCGCCTTTTCCTCGAACGGGAACGCCTGTTCCTCGAGCAGCACGTCGTATTGCTCGAGTTCCTCGGCATCGAGGTTCTGCGGCCGATCCGATTCCAGCAGCGACTGGCCCAGGTCGCGGTAGAGGTCGGCCATGGCGAAGGCCGAGGCCGTCGTAACCTGCGCCACGCCGTACTCCTCGGCCCGACCGTAAGCACCGAGCGCCGCTTCGAGTGCATTGCGCTTGGCGGGCAGCGACTTCTCGAGCGGCAAGACCAGGCGGATGGCACGGGCCGCTGCGTCGAGCGGCCGCGCCAGTTCAAGGGACGCCGTCGCCGCGAGGAACTGCGTGCGGTCCGTGCGCTCCGCACCGGCCGTGCGGTCAGCGACGATGATGTCTTCGAGCCAGCGCTTGCGGCCTTCGGCGTCATTGGCATCGCGCGCCAGGTCGGCGAGCGTCTGGCGTGCATCCAATGCCGGCCCGACAGGTACCGGATGGCGCTTGACGTACTCCGCGTAGATGCGGCTCGCCGCGGCACGGTCACCGGCAGCAACCTGCAACTCCGCCGCCTGCCACAGGGCGCTGCGGCGCACCTCCGGGTCCTCGGTCTCGCGCGCCGCGACGCGCTCGAACCCGGCGGCGGCCTTGGCCTGCTGGCCAGACTCGACGTACGCGACTGCCAGCTTGCGGTCGACGTCGGCCGCCAGTTCGTGTTGCGGATACGTCGTGCGGAAGCCTTCGAGCACCGTTGCCGCCGCGGTCCACTGCTTGTCCTGCAGCAACAAAGCCGCGGCATCGAACTCCGCCTGCGCGCGGATCGGCGAGGCTGGCGCAACGGCGGCCACGCGCAGGAAGTCCTGCACGGCGCCCGCTGTGTCACCGGCTGCCTGGCGAACCTCGGCCTGGCGGTAGACCGCGGCTGCCCGGCGCTCCACGGCTTCCGCATGCTGCGGTTGACCGGGAGGAGTACGCGCGACGACCTCGCCATAGGCACGCTCGGCCTCGACGAAGCGCGAGGCATCGAAATACGTGTGCGCGAGCACCGTCCAGGCCACCAGCTGCTGGCCAGCGTCGGCGCGGGGCCCGAGCGCCAGCACGTCCTGCGCGACGGCTTCCGCCCGGTCCCGGTCGCCCAGGTCGAACAACTGCTTGGTCGTGCGCGTGAGCACACCCGGCGTTTCGACGTGTTCCGGGAACGTGCTGGCAAACCGCAGCGAGGACTCGATGGCCCGCTGGCGCAGCGCTGGGCGTTCGGCCTCCGGCAGCGTCGGCTCGGCCTTGTCGAGCGCGACCAGCGCGGCGTAGCCGGCGCGGCCGGCTTCCGGCGCATTCTGGTAGTTGTACGCGGCCTTCTCGTATTCGTCGGCGGCGTCGGCGTACCGCGAGCCTTCGAGCAGGAGATCGGCGAGCAGCAGCCGCGTGGCCGGCGCTTCCGCTGTTGCATCGAAACCGTCGAGGTACTCGCGGTACCAGCGCACGGCCGCGTCACGGTCCGCGTCACCGCCCTGCTTCTGCGCCAACGCGTGATGATGACGCGCCAGATCGAGCAGGTTCGCCTGCACTGCAGCGCTGACGCGCGGATCGATGTTCATGCCGCGCTGCGCCCAATAGGCGCTGCGGGGACCGTACAGTTCGACCAGTTCCTGCTTCGACTCGAGCACGAGCGCGGTGAAACCCGCCTTGCCATAGGCTGCAGTGGCCTTGCCGAGCAGGATCGGCGCCTCCGGGTCGAGCGGCTGTCGCCGTGCGAAGGAACGATAGACATCGGCACCGTCCTGGAAGCGCTCCTTCTCGACGTAAAGGTCGCCGAGTGCGGAATACAGGCGCGACTCGTAGGGTGCCGGCCCGCGCTGCGACAGTGCCGCCTGCAGCGACGTCGCGCCTTCGTCCGCGGCGAACATCAGACTCAAGGCACGCAGGGTATCGTCGGAGAGTTCCTGCTCGGGGCGCGTGAGTTGCGCCGCGTCGCGCAGCTGGCTGTCCTGCACCAGCAGCGTGTCGAGCAGGGCGAGAAAATCACGACTGCTCGCTGCGTTGTCGCCGCGCTTGAACTGCGCCCAGCCGCGCTTGTACAGCGCCTGCTCGTAAAACGAGCTCGCGGGACCGATGGCGAGCACGGCACCGTAGGCCTGCCCGGCATCGGCATACCGTTGCGCGCTGAAGTAGGCCTCCCCGCGCCGGAACTGCGCTTCATCCGCGTGCGCGCCGTGCGGGTGGTGCGTCACCAGCTCATCGAGGGCCGCCATCGCGGCCACGGGTTCACCCGCCAACTCGGAGGCGCGAGCGAGCTGGTACAGCGCGGCATCGCGCGCGGCGTAGTCGGGGTAGTCGTGCAGCAGCTCCTGGTACGCGGCGACTGCCTCGCGCGCCTTCGCCTGGGAAGCAGCATCGGGTCCGTCACCCACGGCGCTGAGCGTGGCCGCCTGCTCGAGTCGCAGGTCGCCGAGCCGGCGCAGCGCCTGCGCCTTCAGCGTAGGGTCCGCATCGTCGATGCGCAGGAAGGCTGCGTAACTGTTCGCGGCATCTTCCGGCGCCGCCTGCACCGGCAGTGTGCGATCGACCGGCGCACTGCGACCAGCAAGTGACCCGAGCGTCGGCTCGGCCTTCTTACGCGCGCTCTCGGCCGTGCCGGTCCAGCCGGCGGCAAGCACGCTGACGGCCGCGAGCCAGAGATAGCGGGACGTGCTCATCGGCCGCCACCAGCCGTCGCGCCGTCGTACAGCGAAGCCAGCGCAAACTGCGCCTGCGTCGAGTAGCTGCCGAGACGCCGCTGCTGCGCCTGCAGTTCCGCGACCGCCAGGTCCGCAAGCGCGCGCTCCTGCGCGAGGGCCGTGGCGTCAATCAGGGGAGCGATGCGTGCCACCCGCGCCGACAGTTCGTCCACCCGGCCCGCGAAGCCCTGCGTGTTTCGCGGCACCAGATCGCCCGCCTCGCCGATCGCTGCGAGACGCATTCCGGCCTCGGCCAGTGCCGCTTTTGTCTGCCGCAGATCACGACGGGTCTGCGCGGCACGCAGCTTGTACGCACGGTCGAGCTCCCACGTCAGCGCACCGCGCAGCAGGCGCGCGCGCTCGGTGAATTCGTCGCGCTGCGGTCCGGCCGGCATCGAGGCCAGCGTAGCGTCGATGTGCGCCAGCGCCTCCCACTGCGCCCGCTCCTGCGGCGATGCAAGGGCTGCAACTTCACGACTCGTTTCCACCTGGGCAAAGCGGTCGGCCAGTTCCTGCTGGCGCAGCGCCAGCGCAGCCAGGTCCGTACCCGACAGCATTTCCTGCCGGCGCGGCTCCCGCTGTGCAGCGGCGATCTCCCGCGCCTCGATCATGGCGCCGAACGCCTCGAGCGAATCGGTCCAGCGCGCAAGGTTGGCCTGCATCAGGCGCAGGTCGCGGTAGTTCTTCAGGCCCTCCTGAAACTGGTACGATGCCAGCAGGTGATAGAGGTAGCGCGTGTGCGGCGCATCGGGCAGCTGTTCGAGCTGCCAGAACCAGCCCGGACGGTCGCCCTGCGGAACCGTCGCCAGGATCGAGTCGAGAAAGCCACCCTGACGGATCGCAGCAATCGACTCGTCGATGCGCCGCGACTCGCGCGCATAGGCGTCGACCGCCGATCGATAGTACTGGGACGCCTGGCCGTTCGAGGCGAGCTTGACGTAGGCATAGGGAACCGCGATCAGCGACTCCTGCACCGACGCATCGAGGAGCCGTCGCTGCTGCAGTTCGAGCCAGGGCACGAGCGCGCGGTCCGGGCGACTGGCGTTCGCCTCCGCCCAGCCCAGCGCCAGCAGCGCCTTGTTGGTGAACGGACCATCGAGACGCACGCGGCTCAGCGCTGCCGCCGGATCCTCGCCACCCTGCTGCTGCAGCAGCGCGAATCCGATTGCGAGGTTCGCGCGGTCACGCAGCGAGGCCTGCTCTTCGTTGGCCGCCTGCATCGTGCCGACCTGCTCGAGGAACTGGCGGCCACGTGCCGCGTCACCCGCACGCACCAGTGCGACACCGAGATTGAAGCGCGCGTAGCTGGACCAGCCACTGGTGTCGCTCCAGCTCTCCAGGCGCTTCGCCGCCTCGCCATAGCGGCCGAGACCCATCAGGACGTTGGCCTCCAGCAGGCGCCTCTCGGGCTCGAGCTTGCCCGGCAGCGGCTGCTGGACCAGGCCGAGGTTGCGCAGCGCTGCTTCGTAGTAGCCACGCTGGTACCCGATTCGGGCCAGGTAGAAGCGCGCACGATCGCGGACCGAAGGCGCTACCGGGCCGGCCAGCAGGCGATCGAAGATGCGCTCCGCCTCCGTGTGCAGGCCGAGCGAGAGGTAGAGACCGCCCGCGAGCAACTCCGCCTCGGCGGCGTGGTGCTGCAGCCGGTCGAAATCGCGATTGGCCTCGAGCCGGACGATCGACTCGAAGTAGTCGTCCTGAAAGAAGTGAAACAGCACGTCGCCGTAGTCGAGATCGCGGACTTGCGTCGGCGCAGGCGCATCGCGCGACGGCTCATCCGCCTGCACGGTCCAGGCCACGGCCGCGCCCAGCACCAGGAGGATGCAGAGCGCGTAGAGCCGGGCGGTGGAGAGTCGCTGATGCATGGTGCGAACTGCGGACAGCCGGACGCCCGTCCTACTCCCACTGCCGCACGACGAACTCGGGCTGCAGCGAAGCCTCACGGTCGCTGATGCGCAGCTCGACGTACTTGGCGCCGACGGTCTTGTCGACCTTGAGCGTCGTGCCGCGGCGGTAGTCACGCTCGTGTGGACCCTTGCCGGTAAAGAAAGCGACGATCTCGTGGCTTCCGGCTTTCAGGTTGCCGAGATAGAGCTTCTGCACACCACCGCGGTGCAGGGCCTGCACCTCGCGATCCGTGTACAGGTAGTTGGCGACCTCCTTGTCATCGACCTTGAGCGTCACCGAGTCGAGCGCGAAGAACGTGCCCACGTCCACCGAAAGGAACACGGCAACCTGTGTGCTGGCCGGATAGAGCAGTTCCTCTTCCAGCTTGAACAGGTCGCGGTTGAGGTCGATCAGCTGCTGTTTCAGCGCCTGCACATCCTGGTCGACGCTCTTGAGGCTGGCCGTGCCGCCGTCGGACGGCATTGCCGCGAGTGGAGCCGCCAGCAGGGCGAGCACCGTGAACAGTCGTGCAGCGAACAGCAGCGGATGTGATTTCAGTTTCATGCGGGCGGAGCTCCGTCAGTCCTGGCGCAGGCGTTCGAGTTGTGGCGTGAGTTCGGCAAAGTCGGCAGCGACGCCGGACCAGGACGCGCGAACGCGTCCCTCGGCATCGAGCAGCAGCGTGAGCGGCAGCTTCGCGACGTCGTAGCTGCGCGCAACCGACTGCTGCGCGTCGACCAGCGTCGGCATCTTGAGGTGCAGCGAATCGGCGACCGCGGCAGAGCGGTCGGCGCCGTCGAGATTGACGCCCAGCACGGGCGTGCCGGACCTCAAGCCAAGCGCATCGAGCGCGGCGACGGACTCGCGGCAAGGCCCGCACCAGCCTGCCCAGAAATGCACGACGACGGGTTCGCCGCGGTACTCCGACAGCCGCACGTTGTGGCCGTCGACGGCTTTCAGGGCGAAATCAGGCGCGATGGAATTGAGCGCCGGAGGCGCGGCAGACGCGGGCACGCCGGCAGCCACGGCGACCGCCGCAACCATCCATGTGCGCAATACCCCTGGCGGGGCGAATGAATCGAATACCCTGCGTTGCACCTGGCAACCCCGCTGTCATGGGAACTTCCCGAAGACCGGTGGCTTTGCGTCCCCGCCTTTCGGCGGGTTTGCCTTTTTCAGTCAACCGCATGGTTGTCTGCGGCTCCCCGGACTGTCAAATCAGGGGGGTAATGAATGCCAGACACTTGCGCTGGGTCACATTTCGGCCCCGCCAGTCGCGCCGATTGCCTATTGCGGGGGTTCGAGCCCGGCCGAATAGAAGATCTGGCCGTCGCGGTCGACGATGACCGCCTCGACGTCGCCGAGCTTGCGGACGAATTCCATGCCGCGCTCGACGCCGAGTATGAATACCGTCTTGGTCAAGCCATCGGTGCGCGTCGCATTGGCGCCGATGACCGTGACGCTGCGCACGGCATCCGGCGACTTGCCGGTGCCGGGCACGAGGATGTGGTGATAGCGCTGGCCGTCTTCCTCGAAATAGCGCTCGTAGTCGCCGGACGTCGAAATCGCCTCATCCTGCAGCGGGATGCGCGCCACCACCGCACCCTGCTTGCGCGGGTCGCGAATTCCGACCACCCAGGGCTTGCCGAGCCGATCGCCGAGCAGCGCGGTGTCGCCGCCGGCGTTGACCATCGCGTGCTCGATCCCCATGCGTCGCAGAATCTCGACCCCGCGGTCGACCGACCAGCCCTTGGCGATGCCGCCGAGGTCGATGCGCATGCCCGGCTGCAGGAACCGGATCGTGTTCGCGACGGGGTCGACTTTGAGTTGGCGGTAGTCGACACCCGGCAGCGCGGCCCTGATCTGCTCGTCGGTCGGATGCTGGTGTGCACGGTAATCGTAGAGATAGCCGACGCTGGCATACGTGATGTCGAACGCGCCGCTGCTGATGCGCGAGTATTCGAGCGCCTTGGTCACAACGTCGATGATGTCGGCGTCCACCTGCACCGGGCGCTCGAAAGCGTGCGCATTGACCTGCGAGAGCTGGCTCTCAGGCTTGTACGTGCTCATGAGGTCGTCGGTGCGGTGCATGTCGGCCATGACCGCGTCGATGGCATTCACGGCAAGAACGGGGTCGTCGCTCCAGAGCTGCACCGCGACGCGTGTACCCATGATGGCCTCTTCACGCTCGTACCACGCGGCTCGCGCGGCCGGCAGTCCGGCCAGCAGATTCAAGACCAGCCACAGTACGATCCGGCGCATCGTGAAGCCTCAGATTCCTGTCCGCAGCCGGGCCTCGTCGTGCAGGCGCAGCAGGTAGTCGCGCACGATGCCAGTCGCCTCGGCCGGGGGCAACAGTCGATCTTCGACGAGCTTCGCCGCGATGTCGCTCAGCGAGCGCCGGCCGTCCACCAGCGAAGCCACATAGCCGCGCACCCGGAGGGCGAGCGCATGGTCGGCCACCTCGGGCAACAGCGGAACCGGATGTCGCGGGTCTGCGAGCCACGGCGGCAACGGGCGCAGTGGCAGCTCCGCCTCGCCCTGTTTGCGGACTGCAAACGTGACCACCTCCTCGACCCGCGCGTGCCGGCTCGCCGGCGACGCGAGGTACGGCTGGCGCGACGCCTGCAACTGAGGCGACTCGAAGCCCGCACCCGCGACGATTTCCTGCACTTCCTCGCTCGAGTAGGCCTGAGCGGGATCGGACTGCTGAAAGAACAGCGTGCCGGTGCAGACCCAGCTGCCGCCTGGTGCGAGCAGCGAATTCACCGTCGCCGCAAGGCTTTCGAGGTCGGTGTCGACGACGTCCACGAGCCACGGGGTTACGACAGTATCGAAGCTGCCAGGTGCAAACGGCGGCTGCTTGGCGTCGCCGAACACGAGGTGCAGTCCCGGCTCCGCCCGCGCCGGCGCAGCCAGTGCGCGCAGCAAGGCGTGGCTCGCGAGGTCGCGCGGCGCGACGGGAAATTCGTAGAGGTCGACCCGCTCGGCGGCGTACATCCGTCGCGCGACGGCCAGCAGCAGCGGATTGATGTCAACCGCGACGGTCAAGGCGGGACGCAGTATCGCGTGCAGATCGTAGGGGAGCCGCCCTGCGCCGCTGCCGAGCACGAGCAATCTCTGCGGATGCACGCTGCCCAGCGCACGACGGACGGCGGCAACCGCCGCCTGGTTTTCTGCCTCACCCCAGACCCAGTCGCGGTGCACGTTGGGGTAATAGCTCGCAAGCCCCTGCGCCGTGGCAACGACCGGAGCGAGCGCCGCGTACGTGGCAGCCGCTGCCGGCTCCGCCTCCGTCTCGAGCGATGTCAGGAGCGCCTGCAGGCGCCGCGCATGATCAGAGCACGCCATCGCCAGCAGCTTGACCCGGTTGCGCGTGCTGGGTCGCGTCACCTCCGGACGCAGTGCCGCGCGGTACTGCGCCGCCTGCCGCTTCAGGTGGATCGTCATCGCGTGCAGCCGCCCGCGCCATTCGGCGAGCGCGAGAGCGGGTGCCGGCAACAGCCACGGCATGCCGTCTACCAGGGGATAGCGCACGCCGCACGCGGAGCAACTCAGCGTGACATCGCCCTCGAGCACACCCGCGCAATGCGGGCACCGCAGTAGCGGCAGGACCGCACTCGAGATCGCTGGTTCGCTCAAGGTTCTCCGGCTAGCCGATGCGGCCGCTCACGATCGGATTGAAGGCGATCAGGCTGTCCTGCAACGCTGCATTTCCCAATCCGTTGCGCGGGAAGCGCGCCGCGAACTGTGCCTGCTCGCCGTGCAGGGCCATGTAGTTCAACACCACCGTCTCCACCAGCAGGTTGACGTTGGCCGCCGCCGGGCTCGACGCGGTTTCGACCGACGCATCCGCGCGGAAGTAACCGATCTGCTGGTGGCGCGCCGCCCCGCCCGTGCCCGTGGTGATCAGGTCCGGACGGCCACGGGGATTGTAGACCAGGAAAAACGACGCCGCGGTAGCCTGGTTGTCGCTGGTCCACATGAACTTGCCCCGGCCATCGGCCGTGTCGTCCACCTGGCCACTGGCCGAAATCGAACCGTCCGAGAACACGTACAGCATCAACGGCATGCCGCGGCGCGCCGCATACTCGAGGCAGGCACCCATGCAGCGTCCAGCGCGCAGATCACGCAGTTCGCCCGTCGCGCGTCCCTGACCGTGATAATCGTACCCACCGAGCGCGATCGTGCCGGCACCGGCGTAGCCGGAAAGCACCATCTTCATGACCGCTGCCGTCTTGCGGAACTCGGTGTCGCCGTCGTACTCCGCCCGGCTGAAAATGCCGCCCGCGCCGACGATGTCCGGGTCGAGGTCCGGGTTGAGGCTGGACGGATCCCCGAACTGGTCGACGGCGTCGGCTGCCTTGACGTAGCCGCAGTTGACCAGTTCCTTGACGACCTCGTTGCGCGTGACGGTCGTCTGCCTGGGGTCGGCCCAGGGCTGCTTCGGGTCGACTTTCTGCAGCTTGCGTGCGCTGATGCGCTGGATGGCCTCCATTACCGCCACCGTGTCGTCGAGGCTCAGCAGGCTCGCGAGTTGCCCGGTGTCGACGAGGCTGGTGACGTCGCTCGCGCGGTCGACTTTCGTCGGGCGCACCGAGAGGTCGATCAATCCCGCCGGCGCCATGGAGTTACCGCCGGAATCCGAGGGACGTGAGCCGATCAACGTGGCCAGCGCGCCATCCGCGCCCGCCTGGTGGATGCCGTACATCGGGTTGTGCGGGTTATTGCCGGTGTCGTTCTCGGAACGCGCGGCGATGACGGCGCCATTGACCGACGCGGCCGTCGCCGGCGCGATGCGGTCGAGAATGCCGCGCAGGAATGCGCTGTCGCTGTGGAAGGCCAGGCCGAGCCGCGAGTCGGTGAAGCTCGTGCCGGTCGTCACGTTGGTCATGCCCGGCAGCATGTCGCCCGGCAGGCCGAGCTTGCCGTAACCCTCGGTGCTGAGGAAGTCGAGCTGGCCGCCAGGCCCGCCGATCAGCACGTTTGAGCCGACCATGTTCGCGCCGCCTGCCAGGTCGATGCAGATGAACGGAATCTTGCCGGCGCCTGCCACGTCGAGGCCGCAGCTGGCCTTGAGCGCGATGAGGTCCGGCGACAACGCGGCCTGCGCGGCGCGCGGATCGGCGAACAGGCTGAACACCGTGGGCGCGGCAATCGTCGCCAGGCCCGAGCTGAAACCCTGCGCGAGGAAATCGCGCCGGGTGACGGGGCGCTTGTGCGTCTGCTCGTGACGGATCGGCTGGTCGAGGCCAAGCGCGCGAGGGGTCTTGTTGCGGATCAGCATGTGAGGGTCCTCGGTACTCGACGGCGTCAATGCAGCAACGTGGCGGCGCTGCCAAGCAGTGCGGCGCAGCTGGCCTTGACCACCGTTTCGGTGCGGTCCGCGGCGCAGGACCCGCCGCAGCTCGACAGGCGCGTGATCAGGTTGTCGAGGTCGCTGCGCACGCCGGCGGCATCCGGTTCGGTGGCCACGTTGGTGCGGAGCATTCGCCCGAGCAGCGCGTCGAGCACGATCGTGCGGCCCGCTGGAGCGAGCGCCGTGGACGGCGCTGCGCTGAAGTCGAATCCAGGGAAGTACTGCGCGCGCGCCGCCGAATCCTCGACCAGTGCATTACAGTACTGGATCGACAGCTGCGCGACCGCCACCGGGTGCGCGGATACGAACGTGTCGATCGTCTCCACGTTCGGCAGCGACTGCCTGATGTTCGCGTAGGTCGCGGCCACGCCCGGATCCTGCGGACTCACGCCCGTCAGTTCGGCCATCGTCGCGTTGAGTTCGTCGAACACGCGCACGCCCACGTCCGCCAGGCGTTGCACGTCCGGCGGCGGCACCGGCGCCAGCGGCACCGGGTCGAGCCGCACGTTCTGGTGCGTACCGAGCACGTCGAAAGTCAGGAAGAACTCGTCCGCGTCCGGACCCTTCTCCAGCGCAATGATTGTTCCGACATTCGCCAGCGGCTGCCCGAGCGGCCCGTACTGCGAGTCCGCGATCGTCGTGTTCAGCGTGCGATACGCCTGGCCGACCGGTGCCTCCGCGCCATTGATGCCGATGCGCAAGCCGGCCACCGGGATCGACCCCGGCCGGGCGTTCGGATCGAGGCTGATGAACGTCGGCTTGTCGAACAGGTAGCTGTAGGAGTCGAACTGGCTGACTTCGAGCAGGATGTAGGCCTGCGATACGTCCACGAGGTGGCTGATCGAGAACAGCAGGTAGAACTTCTCGCCGACGCCGGCCTGGAAGTTGGTCTGGATCTGCGGATCCGTCAGCACGCGGTTGTAGACCGCCACGAGGCGGAATACACCCCGGAACGGGCGGTCACCGGAGACCTCGTTGCCGAGCACGAACGCAAACGTGTCGTCCCAGTCCGAGATCGTGCCGCCCGGCGCCGGATCCGCGTCGCCCGTGTACTCGCCGTTGACGTAGATGCGGCGGCCGCGGATCGGGTCGTAGGTCGCGACCACGTGCTGCAGCGTCGCCTGCAGATCCTCGTCGTCTGCAGATGTCGTCAGCTTCGGATCGCCGGCCGTGTTGGTGCCGGTCGCGCGGTTGTAGAAATCGTAGCTGTAGAGGGTCTGGCCGAGCATGAAGTTGCGCGTGGTGGCGCCGCCCGAGTAGGACACGATGCGGGAATCCTCCTGCGCCACGTTGCCGGGCGCCACCCATGCCTCGACGGTGTATTCGCCCGTGGCCTTGATCAGGTCTGCGAGCTTGCGACTGGCGGTGGTCGACCCCTGTGCCTTGCCGCCGCGCACGTTGATACCCCAGCCACCGACCCAGCTGACGTCGCCGGAGAGGTTGAGGTTAAGTGCCGGTTCGACGCCACTCGTGTCGTACGCGACCGAGCCGCGGCCTGTCTTGAACTCCCAGAGGCCGATCATGTTCGCCGTGTAGCGATTGCCGCCGCTCGCGACGATGCCGTCCGGCAGGCGCAGCGCCTTCGAGTAAACCAGCGAAGCGTCGACCTGCGTAGGCGGAACCTGGTCGGCGAACGCCTGGATCGCAGCCTCGATCACGTTGGAATTGGCCGCACAGTCGCTCCAGCAGTTGTGGAATTCCGTGCGCAGCCGCACCACGAGCCGCGACAAGGCGGGCTGGTCGAGATTCATCTTCACATGCGCCCCGGCGTAGGCCTCATCGACGTCATGGGAGGCGAAGAACGGCGACTGCGACGCCGCGGCGGTCGAGGTGTGACAACGCGAGCAGTACTGCTCGAGGAGCGGGTGAACGGTGGCGGCAAACAATGCCGGCGACGAGGGGAAGCTCTTGCTGGCTCCAGGGTCCTTGATCACGGGCGGCTTGAGCGCGACGCCCTGCACGCCACCGCCGGCCGTCGCGCCGGCCCACGCCGAAATCCACGTGGTGAGGATGTCCGCGCAGGCATCGCTGCTCGCGAGCCAGCAGTTGTGACCGCCCGCCACCTTCTGCACCATCCGCGAGTCACGCGGCGAGGCGAGGTTGACGATCGGGTTCGCGGCCGAATAGGCGAGATTCACGTCATCCTGGCGCACGAACTGGGGCGCCTGCCCACCGGAGACGTGGCACTGGCCGCAGCGGTTGCCGGCCTTGAGGTTGTCCCAGACGTTGATCTTGAACGCCTGCACGTCGGCTGTCGCCGGCGCCGGTCCGGAATACGTCGGCGCGGCGCCACCGGAGGTGATCGGATTCTCGGTCGTCTTGGCGCCGCCGCCGCAGGCACTCAGCGCGAGCGCGCACATTGCCACGGCGAGTGCACGGATCGAGGTCAGTCGCGGGTTCGTGAGTTTCATTTGCTGCCCCTCAGTCGCCCATGCAATAGGTGGCAGCCTCGGCGAAGACTTGCTTCAGCCGATAGCCGTTGGTCCTGAAGCTGGCGGTCATCGCCTGCACCTGGGCACGGTCCTGCGCGTCGCTCGGCGCGCGGAAGCAGACGTTCTTGAACACCTTCTGCACCTGGCAGGAGGCGAATGCATCACTGTGTGCCAGCTCGCGGCCGAGCGACTTGGCGCCAGTGCCCTTGCCCGGCAGCGAGCCGTCCCAGCCGAGCAGCGAGTTGTTGCCTTTGCGCCAGTAATTGTCCCAGTTGTCGTCGGGCGTGGAGAAGCCCGCCGGAAACGTGTCCTTGTTGTTGAAGTACTTCGGCCGCACGACGCCTGCCGTGTAGAGCATGCGTCCGGCGGTCTCGTCGAAGTCGTAGTACGCGAACGCCTGCGTCATCGGGTCCATGCCCGAGTGGCAGGCGATGCAATTGTTGAGGAACAGGCGGCTGTCGCCGCCAGGGCTGCGGCTCACGTCCTGGCGGATACGATCGGGCGGCCGGGTCGGATCCTGCACCTGCTCGAGGTCGGTGCACAGGTGGTTCATCAGCGTGTAGCGGAACATGGCGCGGTTCGTGCCGGCGACGAAAAATGCCTGGGCTGCGGCACGCGAGGTCAGGACGCCGGCGGTCGCTTCGGCCGGGATGCCATTGGCTGCCGACTGGGTCGTGGCGACCAGGTTGTCCTTGAGGCTCAGGCCCTGCGATTCCAGCGCCGCGTAGTGGTCGTTGCCTGACGGCGAATAGCCCGGCACGCCGAGGCCGCTGCGGCCGACGTACAGGATATCGTCATAGAGCACGCGGTCGAACGCGACGTCGTCGCGGACCATGCCGATCACCGTCGCCACGTAGTCGTTGAGCGGTGCGAACACCGTCTGGTCGCGATTGGTCCACGGCATCGCGAAGTTCTTGAGCGTCACGTCGTAGAACGCGCGGTGCTGCATGGCCGTATTCGCAGCCTCCGTCGTGCGTCCGGCCGCGATGTCGCCCGCCATCGACGCGAGCACCGCCTCGGTCGGCGGCACACCTGCCAGTCGATCGTGCATGCGCTTGGCCTGCGAGCGCGCGTCGGCTTGTGCGGCGGCCGGCAGCAGCGCGGTTCCCGCGAGGCAAAGGCAGACGAATGCGCTGCGCCATGCGCGCGCGAATCGAGTGCCCGGGTTCCAGTTGTGCGGCATCCGCCCCTCCGTATCGGCGATGGTCGATCGCCGTGGCGACGGAATCTGTGCCCTGTCGCCCCTCGGCTCAAAACGCTGTTCGTGTTTATGCGATGGGACTCACACAACTGGTGCCCCAACGTCACCATGGCTGACGATTTGTGCGAGAAAACAGCCTCGCGGCGGCAACACGTCCGGACTCGCCGTGAGGGAAGACTATGGCAGCACAATCAACCGTGGCCGGCGGACGGCGCCTGCACTACTGGAGACTCGCGTCCTTGTTGCTGGCTGGCGCCGCGTTGACTGCGTGTACCAGCAGCGATGGCGGCGGCAGCGCGAGCGCGAGTGGCGGGCAGTCGCCCGATCCGGTCGTCCTGGATTTCCCGATCGCCTACGTCAAACGGCCCGTGCCAGCGGAGACCGCGATGGCGCCCGACGCGCGCGAGCTGCTGCCATTCCAGCCGGGCGCGGATCTCTACCTGCGCGACCGGGCCTCGCCCACCTCGGCCGAGCGCAACCTCACGGCAGGGATTACCAAGGGCATGGGCGACGTGCGCGACGTCGCACCGTCATTCGACGGACGCAAGCTCGTGTTTGCGCTGCATCAGCCCAACATCGTCGGCGCGGCGCCCGAAGACCAGCCGACCTGGAACATCTGGGAATACGACCTCGACCTGCGCCAGCTGCGCCGCGTGATCGCTTCGGACGCCACCGCGGAAGATGGCCAGGACGTTGCGCCGCATTACCTGCCGGACGGCCGCATCGTCTTCTCCTCAACCCGGCAACGGCAGTCCAAGGCAATCCTGCTCGACGAAGGCAAGCCACAATTCGAGGCACAGAACGAGAGCGACGACGAGCCCGCGTTCGTGCTCCACGTCATGAACGCGGATGGTTCGGGCCTGCACCAGGTTTCGTTCAACCAGAGCCACGACCTGGATCCGGCCGTACTCAATGACGGGCGCATCGTGTTCAGCCGCTGGGATCGCGCTCCAGGCCACGACGAGATCAGCCTCTACGCGATGCGGCCCGACGGCACGGGGCTCGAACTGCTCTACGGCGCCCACAGCCACGCGACCGGGACGGACGACAGCGAGGTTCACTTCTTCGACCCGCGCGCCATGGCTGACGGCCGGCTGCTGGTGCGTGTGCAGCCGTTCGAGGCGCCCGAGCTCGGCGGCCAGCTGCTGACGATCGACATCGCCAACTACGTCGAGGATGCCCAGCCGACCCTGCCGAACCGAGGGGTGCTGACCGGCCCGGCCCAGGTGCCGGCGACGAGCAACGACGTCCGCACGATCGATGGGCCGTCGCCGGGCGGCCGCTACCTCGCGGGTTTTCCACTGCGCGACGGCACAGGCCGGCTGCTCCTCACCTGGACGCAGTGCCGGCTGCTCGAGAACACGCAGATCGTGCCCTGCACGCCGGATCGCCTCGCGGCGACGACCGTTGCGCTCGCGCCGCCACTCTATGGCGTCTGGATCTACGATCCGGCGAGCAGTACGCAGCTACCGGTCACGAGCCCGGTCGAGGGCACGGTCTACAGCGAAGTTGTCGCATTGCAGTCACTGCCGCCGCCGCCTGTACTTCTCGACCGGGTAGCCGGCGTGGATTACGACGCGGAACTCGAGGCCGAGGGCGTGGGCATCGTCGACGTCCGCAGCGTCTATGACATTGCAGGTGCCGACACCGCCTTCGGCGTCGACACCACGTTTGGCGGCATCACGGTGCTGCGCGACCCGGCGCTCACGACGGCCGCGGCCCGCCCGGTGCGGTTTCTGCGCATCGAGAAGGCGGTGAGTCTCCCGGACGACGACGTCCGCGACTTCGACGGCAGCGCCTTCGGCGTGACACGCGCGTTCGGCATGCGCGAGATCCTGGGTTACGCGCCGGTCGAGCCCGACGGCTCGGTCCACGTCAAGGTGCCAGCGAATGTCGCCTTCGCGCTCACGGTGCTCGACGCCGCCGGACGTCGCATCGGTCCGCGGCACGACTACTGGCTGCAGGTGCGGCCCGGGCAGGAACTGCAGTGCCATGGCTGCCACGACCCCGCGCGCGAAGACTCGCACGGGCGCAGCAACCTCTTCGCCTCCGCCAATCCTGGTGCACCCAGCACTGGCGTGCCGTTCCCGAACACCAATCCGGCATTCTTCGCCGACCTCGGCGAAACCATGGCCCAGGTCCGTGCGCGCATCAGTTGCCAGACGGACTGCGCGGACCTGGAACCGAGCACGTCCATTCGATTCACCGACGTATGGACCGACCCGGTCGCCGCGGGCCGCGCTGCAGACGCACCGTTCGCCTACGACTACGCAGACCTCACGACACCTGCACCGACCTCGGCAGATTGCGTGACGGGGTGGCGTGCGGGCTGTCGCATCACGATCCACTACGAGCAGCACATCCATCCGCTGTGGAGCAAGCCGCGTGTGACGCTGGCGGCAGACGGCACCGTACTCAAGGATGACACCTGCATCGCCTGTCACTCGGCACGTGCGGCCGACGGCACGACCCGCGTTCCGGCGGCGCAGCTCGAACTGACGGACGGGCCGTCCGCAGACGTGCAGACGCAGTTCCACGCCTACCGCGAACTGCTGGCCACGGATGCCGAGCAGGAAGTCGTCAACGGCGCGCTGCAGGACCGAACCGTGCAGACGGGCATCGATCCGGTGACGGGATTGCCGCAGTTCTCGACCGTACCGGTCGCACCCGCGCTGCGCGCGGGCAGCGCCATCGCCTCTGTGACCTTCTTCTCATTGTTTGCCCCTGGTGGCACCCACGCGGGTCGATTGACGCCCGTAGAGTTGAAACTCGTCTCAGAATGGACCGACATCGGTGCCCAATACTTCAACGACCCATTTGCGGCACCGCTGAATTGAATCGACTCGCTCTTCGACCGCTGTTCGCCTGCTGCCTCGCGCTCATCGGCACGAGCTACGCGACGGACGCGCGCGCCCGGAAGACGCCGGCCACGGTGATCGTGCAGGATGCCTACGCCGACATGCGCAGCGGCCCTGGCCGTGGCTTCCCGGCCACCTATTCCGTGGAGCGGGACGCCTCGATCCAGCTGCTGCGCCAGCGCACGGACTGGATCAAGGTACGTACCGCCGCTGGCCGCGAAGGCTGGGTGCACCGCTCCCAGCTGGAGCGTACGTTGACTCCGGGTGGGGCCGAGGTGCGCCTGGCCGGGCCGCTTGCCGAAGCCCGCACTGAACACCGCTGGGAGGTCGGGCTCGGCACCGGCGACTTCGGCGGCGCCAATGTCATCGCGGTAAATGGCGCCTACGCGCTCAATTCGAACCTGCTGGTGCGGGCCGACGTGAACCACCTGCTCGGCAGCTTCTCGAACGGCTGGCTTGGCACCGCCGGCATCGCCCACGTCTTCATGCCGGCGTGGCGCGTTTCGCCATTGGTCGGCATCGGCGGCGGCGTGCTCAGCATCTCGCCCAAGGCAACCCTGGTGCGGGCCGAAGACCGCACCGACTCGACCGCCTACGCCGCAATCGGCGTGCGGGGCTTCCTGAGCAACCGCTTCCTGCTGCAGGCCGAGTACCGCGGCTATGTCGTGTTCACCAGCCGCGACGAGAACGAGGAGATCGACGAATGGACCGTGGGCTTCACGTATTTCTTCTGACGGCGCTGGCGATGGTCGCGTCGCTGCCGGGCACGGCGACCGCGCAATCGGTCGGCGAGCCCGCGGCGTTGCCGGCGCAGCAGCCCCAGGTCGTCGAGCCCGCGGTGAAGCGGCGTGACGTCGAACCCGCCGGCATCGACACCGAGAACTTCGAAGCCGGGGCCTTCGTCGGCACGGTCAGCATCGAGGACTTCGGCTCCAGCCTGCTGTACGGCGCGCGGATCGCTTACCACTTCACGGAGGACCTGTTCGCCGAGGCAACCGTGGGCTCCTCCAAAGCCGGTAAGACCAGCTACGAGGAGTTGAGCGGTTCCGCCGAATTGCTGACCGACAGCGAGCGGCAATTCACCTACTACGACCTTGCCCTCGGCTGGAACGCCCTGCCGGGCGAAGTGTTCTTCGGCGGCAAGCGCGCCATGCCGAGCGCCGTGTACTTCACGCTTGGCGCCGGCAGCACGACATTCGCGGGCGACGATCATTTCACCGTGGCGCTGGGCGCCGGCCTGCGCGTACTCGCCAGCGACTGGATCGCCGTGCACCTCGGGGTGCGCGACCACATGTTCGACAGCGACCTGCTGGGCAAGGACAAGCTGACGCAGAACCTGCAGGTCAGCGTCGGCGTCACCGCGTTCTTCTGAGGGAGCCTGCCATGGGCAACACGCGCAGAATGCTGTTGGCGACCTGTCTCGCGCTGGGGCTGCCCGCGCTTGCCTGGGGCGCGGCGACCCCGGGCTCACCCGCGCCGGACTTCACGCTGGCCGCGCGCGACGGCGGCAAGGTGAACCTCGCCGGCCTCAAGGGCCAGGTCGTGATGATCAATTTCTGGGCGACATGGTGTGGCCCGTGCCGGCAGGAGATGCCGCTGCTCGCGCAATTGCAGGCGAAGTACGAACCGCTCGGCTTCACCTTGATCGGCGTGAACGTCGAGCCCGACAGCGCGGCTGCCGTCGCCTGGCTTAAGGGCGTGCCGGTCACGTTCCCGATCCTGTTTGACACCGACAGCGCCGTGGCCGGCCGCTTCGGCGTCGAAGGCATGCCCAGCACGGTCTTCGTCGACCGCAAGGGTCAGGTCCGCTATGTGCACCGCGGTTACAAGCCGGGCGATGAAGCCAAGTACGCGGACATGATCCGCAGCCTGGTGAAGGAATGACGATGCGCGCGCCTTGCCGCCTCGCCCTGCTCCTCGTGCTTGCCGCCGCCAGCGGCTGTTCGAACGTCGAGCCGTGGGTGAAGCCGTATGAACGCCAGTACTTCGCCGACATCGTCATGTCCGCGGAACGCGACCCGGTGGCTGCCGCCTATATCAACCACGTCTTCGAAGCGCGGGAAGGCGCCCGCGGTGCGACCGGCAGCCATGGCGGCGGCTGCGGCTGCAATTGAGGTCACGACCTTGACGAGTCTGCGCAGGATTTCCAGGACGACGGCATTCGCCGCGATCGCGCTGCTGGCGAACGGCTTCGCGCATGCCGCAGTGCTGCCGGACGACCGCGCCGACGCGCTCTATCACCGTTACGACGGCGGCGGCGTCACCATCGACGGCCCGTCGGTACTGCTGCGCAAGAAATTCGCGGAAAAGTATTCAGTGTCGGCCAACTACTACATGGACATGGTGTCGAGCGCGTCGATCGACGTGATGACGACGGCGAGTCCGTACACGGAAGAGCGCACGCAGGGCAGCCTCGCGTTCGACCTGCTGCAGGGCAAGACCCAGTACAGCGTGAGCTACACGCTGAGCGACGAGAGCGACTACACCGCGAACACGGCGAGTTTCGACCTGACCCAGGACATTCTCGGCGACCTGGTGACCGTGTCTTTCGGCTTCAGCCAGGGCTGGGACGAAGTGCGCAGGAACGGCGACGCCGCATTCGAGGAGACCGTCGATCGCCGCAACTACCGCTTCGGCCTGCAGTTGATCGCGACGCCGCGGCTGCTGACGGGCCTCAACTACGAAGTGATCACCGACGAGGGGTTTCTCAACAACCCGTATCGTTCCGTGCGCTACCTCGATGACACGAGCGCGCGCGGCTTCTCGTTCCAGCCCGAACTCTATCCGCGCACGCGCACCAGCAACGCGGTCGCGATCAACGCGCGGTACTTCCTGCCGCACCGCGCCTCGGTCCACGGTGAATACCGTTACTTCACCGACACCTGGGGGATCGACGCAAACACGGCCTCGATCGGCTACACGCACCCGTGGGGCAAGCGCTGGATTTTCGAGGCGGGCTACCGCTGGTATGACCAGTCGGCGGCGGACTTCTATTCCGACCTGTTCCCGCGCGCCGATGCGCAGAACTTCCTGGCGCGCGACAAGGAACTCAGCACGTTCACGAGCCACATGTTCAGCCTGGGAGCGACCTACGAACTGTCCTCGCTCGGCTGGGACCGCATTCAGCGGTCGACCGTGAACCTGTTCTACGATCGCATCAACTACCAGTACGACGACTTCCGTGACATCACGGCCGGTGGCGCGCCGGGTACCGAGGAGCTCTACAGCTTCGACGCCGACGTGTTCCGCCTGTTCATCTCGGGCTGGTTCTAGCCGTTGCAGCGCGCGAGCAGCAGGCGGGCCAGTCGGTCCGCACTGCCCGCGGCGTGCCTGAAGTAGACTGACGGCTCGGTCATTTCCAGCTCGAGCAGCACGGGCGCGCCCTTGTCGTCGCGAATCATGTCGATCCGCGCGTACAGCGGCGTCTCGAACGGTATCGCTGCATAAGCTGCCGCCGCAAGCGCGCGCTCGTCGGCGCCCGGCTGTCGCGCAGTGATCTCTTCAGGCGCAAACAGTCCTTCGACCAGCGCGGAGTCCAGCCGCAGCAACGGACCCTTGCGGAATGCGTGGCTGGCCTCGCCCCCAAAGTAAACGAGCGCCGTCTCGCCTTGTTGATCGACGCTCGCAAGGTAAGGCTGCAGCAAGGCGCTGCGCCGCTCCACCCCGACGAGCCGCGACAGGTGCTCGAGCGCACGGAGCGCATCGGAGCAGCGGTAGCGAGCGGTATCGCGCGATCCAGCTCCGATCGACGGCTTGATCACGAACTGATCGAACGGCACCGCACGCCCGGCAGACAGCGAAGTGACAGTGCCCATCAGGAAATGCTGCAGCGCCACCCGCGCGTCCTCGCCCGGCTCGACGAACCGTGAGGGCACGACCGGTACACCCGCGCGGTGCAGCTGCGCGAGGTAATGCTTGTCCGTGTTCCAGTCCACGACCTCCGGCGGGTTGCAGAGCCGCGTCTGCCGCGAGCATCGCCGCGTCCACGCGCGGAACTCGTCGATATGCTCCACGTAGTTCCACGTCGAACGCAGCAAGGCAAGGTCGAACGATGCCCAGTCCACGGACGCATCGTCCCAGCAGGGCGTCGACACTTGCGCGCCCTCGCGCACCAGCGCCGCCACCAGCGGCGGCATGTCTTCATCGAGTGCGAGCGCGTGCAACGCGCTCACCAGGGCAATGTGCGGCATTCCGATTCCCTCGGGAATTCGTTGCGTATTCAGTCGAGCGCGGCCTCGATGCGGTCACCGAGCGCGCGCAGCACCGTGAGGCGTGCCCGGCGCTTGTCGTCGGCAGGCACGATCGTCCAGGGCGCATGCGGGGTATCGGTGCGCGCCAGCATGTCCTGCGCAGCGCGCTGGTACGCGGCCCAGTGCCTGCGATTGACCCGGTCCTCCGGGTCGACCTTGAACCGCTTGAGCGGATTGCGATCACGCTCGGCAAAGCGCTCGAGCTGTTGTTCGCGGCTGACGGCCAGCCAGAATTTCGCGACGATGACGCGGTGCTCGGCGAGCTGGCGCTCGAACTCGTTGATCTCGTCGTACGCGCGCTGCCAGTCGGGCGCCTGCGCGAAGCCCCGCACCCGTTCGACCAGCACGCGTCCGTACCAGCTGCGATCAAAGAGGGTGTAGTGGCCACGGGGCGGCAGCTGAAACCAGAAGCGCCAGAGGTAAGGCCGCGCCCGCTCGTCGGGCGTCGGCGCCGAGACCGGCACGACGCGACACTGCCGTGCGTCGAGCGCGGCGATGATACGACGGATCGCGCCGCCCTTGCCGGCAGCGTCCATGCCTTCGAAGGCAGCGACGACCGCATGCCGTTCGAAGCGCTTGCGCCGCGAAAGCAACGCCAGCCTGCCCTGCAGCCGCTCGAGTTCCGCCTCGTACTCTTCGTCGCTCAGCGCGTCGCCCGCGGGTTTCGTCGCGAATCGAGCACGGATGGCGGCGCTCACCACGGCCTTCTTCGATGCATTCCTGCTGCGTGGGACCGCGTCGTCCGCGTGCTGGACCGCCGCGAGCAGCTGCCGTCCCACTTCGAACGCCCGATGCTGGCTGTCCGTGCCGTCCACGACATGCCACGGCGCGAGCGGCTGATCGGTGGCTGCCAGCGTGCGTTCGAAGGCCCGTTCGACCGGCCGGTAGTGGCGCGCCAGCCAGCGATCTTCCTGCGTCACGCGCCAGCGAGTGGTCTTGTTCGCCTGCAGCCTGACGAGTCGCTTCTTCTGCGTGGCGGGTGCAACGTGCAGATGAACTTTGCACACCACCATGCCGTCGCGCACCAGCATCTGCTCGAGCTGCCGCACACGCGCGACGCCCTGGCGCAGTTGCGCCGGACTCGATCCGGTCTTGACGCCGAGACCGGCCGCTCCGAGCAGCAGGTCCTGGTACCAGCCGCCATGCAGGATGGCGATGCGGCCTTTCGGCGGCAGCAGTCGCCAGTAGCGCCACAGGGTCGGCCGTTCGCGCTCGACGTCATTCGGCGCGTGGAAGCCGTAGACGGTGGCGAGCTTCGGATCGAGCCAGCCCAGCAGTTCGTTGACGACTTCGCTGCGGCCGGCCGCCGGAATGCCCGTCACGATCATCACCACCGCATGCTTGCGCGACCGCGCCAGGGTGAACTGCGCATCGAGCAGCGCGTCCTGCAGCCCGGGCAGGGCGTGCTCGTACTCGAGCCGCGTCAGGCGGCGGCCGCTCAAAGCCTGGTGCAGCCTGCGTCCTGTGGCCATGGCACGACTCAGCGGCGACGATCCCGCGCGCGCGGCACCTGCTGCGTGACGCAGTGGACGTTACCCCCGCCAAGCAGGATCTCGCGTCCGGGCACACCGACGACCTCGCGCTTCGGAAACAGGTCCTGCAGCTTGCGCAGGGCGTCGCGGTCGCGGCGCGGGTCGAGCAACGGCGCGACGATACGGCGATTGCCGATGTAGAAATTGACGTAGGACGCCGCCATGCGCCCCCCCGCGGCACGCGGCTGCGTGCCTTCGGCGGCATCGACCCCCGCGGCTTCCTCCGTCGAGATGTGCAACGGACCCGGCTGCTGCAGCTTGTGCACCTTGAAGCGACGGCCACGCGCATCCCGCGCGTCGCGCAAGCGCTCGTCAGCATCGCGTGAAATCTCGTACTGCGGGTCGTTGCGGTCGTTCGTCCACGTCAGCACGACCTCGGCCGGTCGCACGTAGGCACACAGGTTGTCGACGTGACCGTCCGTCTCGTCGTGCAGCACGCCTTTGCCCAGCCAGACGACGGCTTCGACGTTCAGGTAACGCTTGAGTTGCGTCTCGACCTGCGCGCGACTGAGACCCGGGTTGCGATTGGGATTGAGCAGGCATTCCTCGGTCGTGATCACCGTGCCCTGCCCGTCCACGTGGATCGAGCCGCCTTCGAGGATGAATGGCGCCCGGTAACGCTCGCAGCCTTCGATCTCGGTGACTTTCTGCGCTACCGCATCGTCACGGTCCCAGGGAAAATAGAGGCCGCCCTGCAGGCCGCCCCACGCGTTGAACTGCCAGTCGACGCCGCGGATGCCGCCGCGATCGTTGACGACGAACGTCGGCCCGACGTCACGCATCCACGCATCGTTGCTCGAGAGTTCCACCACGCGCACCGGCGACGGCAGCAATCGACGCGCATTCGCGTACTGCGAGGCAGAGACGCCGACAGTCACGGGCTCGCTGCCCGCGATGGCAGTCGCTAGCCTGACGAACGCCTGTTGTGCGGGCTTGGCGCCGAGCCGCCAGTTGTCGGGACGCTCGGGCCACAACAGCCAGCAGCCCGAGTGCGGCTCGAACTCGCCGGGCATGCGGTAGCCGTCGCGGCGCGGGTTGGAATCCAGGGACTTGCTCATGCGTCGATGGTAGCAAACGCCGTCAGTCGAGCTGCGTCCGGCGCAGTCGCAGCGCATTCGAAATCACGCTGACCGAACTCAACGACATCGCCGCCGCGGCGATCCAGGGCGACAGCAACCAGCCGAAGACCGGGTACAGCACGCCGGCCGCCAGCGGCACGCCGAGCGCGTTGTAGCCGAACGCGAACCAGAGGTTCTGGCGCACGTTGTTCATCGTCTTGCCGCTGAGCCGGAACGCGCGAACCAGGCCCCGCAGGTCGTTGCTCACCAGCACGACGCCCGCCGTCTGCCTGGCCACGTCCGTGCCGGCGCCCATCGCGATGCCGGCATCGGCCACCGCGAGTGCCGGCGCATCATTGATACCGTCGCCTGCCATCGCCACTACACGGCCTTCGGCCCGCAGCTGCTGCACCATCTCCGCCTTGCCGGCGGGATCGACGCCGCCATGGAATTCCTTGATGCCGGCCTGCCCGGCAATCGTCCGGGCGGAAGTCACGTGGTCGCCGGAGACGAGCACGACACGCAGGCCGAGGTCCTGCAGCGACTTGACCACGTCCCACGCCTCTGACTTGAGTGGGTCCGCAAGCGCGACGAGTCCGATCGGGTGGCCATCGACTGCGACGAACACCACGGTCTGCCCATGCTCGCGCAAGTGACCCGCCTCGGTCACCAGCGTACCGGGATCGATGCGCTCCGACTGCAGCAGCGCCTCGGTGCCGACCAGCACCTTGCGCAACTGCACCACGCCTGCGGCGCCGGCGCCCGGATACGCCTCGAAACCGTAGCTGCGGCCCAGGCGCAGGCCGCGCCCGAGCGCATGCCGGACGATCGCCTGGCCCAGCGGGTGCTCACTCGACTGCTCCAGGCTGGCGGCGAAACGGAGCAGCTCGTTCTCGGGCACGCCATCGACGGGCAGCACGGTCACGACTTCGGGCCGGCCTTGTGTCAGTGTGCCTGTCTTGTCGAAGACGAGCGTGTCGACGTGTTCGAGCCGCTCGAGGGCGTCCGCATTACGGAACAGCACGCCGGCCTGGGCGCCGCGGCCCATGGCGACCGTCATGGACATGGGAGTCGCGAGCCCCAGCGCGCACGGGCAAGCAATGATGAGGGTACTCACCGCGACGACGAGCGCATAGGCGAGCCGCGGCTCTGGTCCGAAGATCATCCAGACGACCGCAGCGACCACGGCAACCGCGATGACGGCCGGCACGAACCACGAGGACACACGATCGGCCAGCGCCTGCACGGGAGCGCGGCTGCGCTGCGCGTCGGCGACCGTCTGCACGATCTGCGCCAGCAGCGTCGCGTCGCCAACCCGGTCGGCGCGCATGACAAAAGCACCTCCGCCATTGACGGTACCGCCGATCAAGGCAGCGCCTGGCGCCTTGTCGGCGGGGATCGATTCACCGGTGAGCATGGATTCGTCGACTGCGCCGGCGCCTTCGAGCACCGTGCCATCGACGGGAATTCGTTCACCCGGCCGCACGCGCAGCGTGTCGCCGGCCTGCACCTGCGCGAGCTCGACCTCCGCTTCGCTTCCGTCGGGCGCGATCCGGTGTGCCTTGCGCGGCACGAGGTCGAGCAGCGCCCGCAGCGCGGCCCCCGTCTTCTGCCGCGCGCGCAGTTCGAGCAGCTGGCCGAGCAGCACGAGCGTGACGATCATCGCTGCCGATTCGAAGTACAGGCCCGCCGACTCGCCATGGCGAAAAGCCTGTGGCACGAGCCGCGGCAACATCACGGCCAGTACGCTGAAGCCGTAGGCCACCGCGACGCCGAGCCCGATCAGCGTGAACATGTTGGAACTGCGTGAGCGCAGCGACCGCCAGCCGCGCTGCAGCAGCGGCGCGCCGCACCAGAGGACGACGGGCGTGGCCAGCGCAAACTGCAGCCAGCCGCTGACCGGGCCGGTCAACGCACGCGGCAGACCGCCGAGCATGCCGCCCATCGCCAGCGCCATGAGCGGCACGGAGAAAACGACCGCCCACCCGAACCGGCGCCGCATGTCGACCAGTTCCGGATCGTCACCGGCCGATGCCACCGGCACGGCGCGCTCGAGCGCCATGCCGCACGTGGGGCACGGACCCGGGACGGGACGCTCGACGCCCGGGCACATCGGGCAGACGTAGAGCACTTCACCTGGAGCCAGCGCACGCGCGGTGGCCGGCATGTCGGCTGCGACGCCGCCTGCGGCGTGACAACAGGAAGCTTGCGCAACGGGCAACGCGGCGGCCACAGCGGGAGCGGCGCCGGAGGTGGGGCCCGGCTTGCCGCAACAATCGTGACCGGCGGAATGAGTGGATGGGGAATCCATC
>Ga0073899_10000391_pt1 | contig 40377 bp, 40 predicted proteins | sample KloWWTmetaKNB5Ph_FD_88975 | JGI IMG/M metagenome (GOLD analysis project Ga0073899, IMG submission 88975) | Active sludge microbial communities from Klosterneuburg, Austria, studying microevolution and ecology of nitrifiers - Klosterneuburg... | ecosystem: Engineered > WWTP > Aerobic digester >... | reverse complement strand
GCATCGCGGGGGTAGGGCGGGTGAGGGTGTCGGACCTCAGGTCGATCATCGAGTCGCCTCCGCGTCGATCCACCCCGTGGCGGAGTGCCGTCGCGCGCCGACCGGTTCGGACTGGCTCATCGGTCGCTCAGAAGTCGTTCGGAGTGAACTGCTGCACGGCGTTCGTGCGCTTGAACGTGCCGTCCGAGAGTCGCTGAGCCACGAGGAAGGCCAGCTCGAGCGACTGCTGACGGTTCAGGCGGGGGTCGCAGAGCGTCTCGTAGCGATCGGCCAGCTGCGCCTCGCGCACGTCGACCGCTCCCCCGACGCATTCGGTCACGTCGTCGCCGGTCAGCTCGATGTGCACGCCGCCCGGCCAGGTGTCGAGGTCGTCGTGCACGTCGAAGAAGCCCTGGAGCTCGTCGGCCACGTCGGCGAACGACCGCGTCTTGTAGCCGGTGGAGGAGGAGTAGGTGTTGCCGTGCATCGGGTCGCAGACCCAGGCCACCTTGCGACCGGTCGCCTCGACCGCCTCGATGAGCGGCGGCAGCACGTCGCGGACCTTCGCGGAGCCCATGCGGGTGATCATCGTCAAGCGGCCGGGCTCGTGGCTGGGGTCGAGCCTGTCGGCGATCGCTACGGCCTCGGCAGGGGTCACCGAGGGTCCGAGCTTGACCCCGACGGGGTTGCGCAGCCGGCTGACGAGCTCCATGTGGGCACCGTCGAGCTGCCGGGTGCGCTCGCCCACCCAGATGAAGTGGCCGCCGACGTCGTAGGGCGTCCCCGTGCGGGAGTCGATGCGGGTCAGCGCGTGCTCGTAGTCGAGCAGCAGGGCCTCGTGGCTCGCGTAGAAGTCGACCGTACGGAAGGCGTTGTCGTCGACCCCGCAGGCCACCATGAACGCCAGCGCGCGATCGATCTCGGCGGTGAGCCGCTCGTACTGGTCGGCGACGTTGTTGTTGCGCACGAAGTCGGCGTTCCAGGAGTGCATGGAGCGCAGGTCGGCGAAGCCGCCCTTGACGAACGCGCGCACGAGGTTGAGCGTGGCGGCCGAGGCGTTGTAGACGCCGAGCAGGCGGGCCGGATCCGGTTGCCGCGACTCGGGAGTGAAGTCGAAGCCGTTGACGGCGTCGCCGCGGTAGGCCGGCAGCGCGACTCCGCCGCGAGTCTCGATGTCCGACGAGCGGGGCTTGGCGAACTGGCCGGCGATCCGGCCGATCTTCACCACCGGCACCTGGGCGGCGTAGGTCATCACCACGGCCATCGACAGCAGCACGCGGAGCCGGCCACGGATCGACGTGGCGTTGACGCCCTCGAACGTCTCGGCGCAGTCACCGCCCTGCAGGATGAACGCCTCGCCCGCCGCGGCCGCCGCGATGCGGGACTTGAGGTCGTCGCACTCGCCCGCGAAGACGAGGGGCGGGAGCCGCCGGAGCTGGGCGACCACGTCCTTGAGCTTCGCCCCGTCGGCATACCGCGGCTGCTGGACCGGGGTGATGGCATGCAGCGAGTCGAGGGACGGGATCAGGTCGGACACGCCGACACTGTACCCACATCGCCGTGAGGTGGTCCCAGCCGTTCCAGGCGGGGCGTCCGGGCGCGGCGCCGCCGCGGTGATGTGGTCCGGCAGGTGTCAGCGACGGTCCTCGCCCTCGGAGTAGCCCTGCTCGATCGCGTAGAGGGTGAGCTCGACTCGATTGTGCAGCTGCAGCTTGCGCAGCACGTTCTGCACGTGGTTCTGCACCGTGCGGTGCGAGACGAAGAGCTCCTCGGCGATCTCCCGGTAGGCCATGCCCTTGGCGACCCGCCGCAGCACTTCCGTCTCACGGGTGGTCAGCACCGGACCGGCGTCGTTGAACCGGGCGGCATCGGTGACCATCCGACGGAACTCCCCCAGCACCAGGCCGGCCAGCCCGGGGGTGAACACCGCGTCGCCGGCAGCCGTGCGCCGGACGCCCTCCGACAGCTCCTCGGGCGAGGCCGACTTCACCAGGTAGCCCTTGGCGCCGGCCTTCACGGCCCTGAGCACGTCCTGTCGCTCCCCGGAGGCCGAGATCACGAGCACGTGCATCGAGGGGAACTCCTTGAGCAGGATCTCGGTGCAGGTCGCGCCGTCGGGGTCGGGGATCTGAAGGTCCATCACGAGCACGTCGGGGCGCGTGGCCCGGGCGCGTCGCAGCGCCTCCTGTCCGTTGGCGGCGGTGGCGACGATCTGGAACCCGTGATCGGTCAGGTCGCTGCCCATCGCCTCGATCCACATCGGGTGATCGTCCACGAGCATGACCCGCGTGCGCGCTCCCGCTCGCACGCCCTGCCCGTCCGTCGACTGCTCGTTCACGGGTGTTCCTCCCTCGTCCCGCTCATGCCACCGGGATCCGCAGTTCCCATTCGACCCCGCGGCCGGCGGCCGCGCGTACCGTCGCCTGACCACCGAGATCCCGCACCCGGCCGATGACGGAGTCCCGGACGCCCAGGTGACCCCGCTCGCCCGCGGTGGTCAGCTGCTCGGGGGTGGCGCCGACGCCGTTGTCGCGGATGGACACGATGATCTCGTTGCCCTCCCGTTCGAGCAACAGCCACGCCTGAGCCGTCGGGCCGGCGTGCCGGCGTACGTTGGCCAGGATCTCGGTCACCACCGCGTCGACCTCGTTCGCCACGTCGAGGTCGACCGGCACCTCGTCGGCCATCGCCGAGATCGTGACCGTGCTCGACGCGTGCTTGTCGAGCACCGACGTGAGGTCGCGTCGGGCCTCCTGATCGGCATTGCGGCTCACTTCCACGGTGCGGTCCTGCAGCAGCACGCGCAGCCTCGCCTCCTGCTCGCGGGCGAGTTCGGCGAGCCTGGCGCCGCGGGGTCCGAGGCCGGGTCCCTCACGCTCCATTAAGGTGAGCAGTTGCAGCACGCCGTCGTGCACGATGCGGTTCAGGCGCTCCCGCTCGGCGAGGGCCGCCGTCTCGGCGAACGCGCGGTCGCGCTCGGTCAGGCTGGCGAGCAGGAACTCCACGAGGATCCCCACACCGCCGGCGACGAAGACCAGGATGATCAGCGTGCTCCACAGGCCGGGCTCGACCGTGGGCGTGACGACGATCTTGGTGACCCCCACCCCCAGCGCCGCGATCACGCCCAGGCGGACCGAGTGGCCCACCGACACGGCCAAGGGGCCGCAGACCGACCAGAAGACTGGCACCGACAGGTAGTCCCGCTCGTACAGCGGACTGCCCAGAATCCACTCCGAGGTGGCGACGAGCAGCAAGGCCACCGCCACGTCGGCCACGGACCACCAGGCGGTGCGTCCGGACGGCCTCGAGTGCACCAGGCCGACGATCCCCGTCCAGGCCACCAGCACGATCATGGCGCCCACCAGGACCCCGGGGTGGGCCGCGGCCGCCCCCCGCTGGAGGTTCACGGCCAGGGCATGAACGGCAAGCCCGATCCGCAGCAGGTTGAGCACGCGATAGACCTGGCGCAACAGGGCCTGCGACCCCGCACTGTCGCGCCGGGCCGACGCGCTGACCACCCGGGCCACGGAACTCACGGACGGTCGCCCGAGACGGGCGCTCCCGTCGGCTTGGCCGCGTAGGAGTCGACGTACTCCTGGCCGGTCAGCTGCCGGATCGCCGCCATCACCTCGTCGGTGACTCGCCGCATCACGGCGTGCTCGTCCTCGCCGGGTCGCGGCGTACCGTCCAACCGGAGGGGCGTGCCGATGACGATGCCGGGACGAGTCATCCACGGGATCCCGAACGGTCCGGGCTCCATCCGGGTGTCGAAGAACCCCACCGGGACGACCGGGACCCCGGCGCCGAGGGCGAGCCGGGCCACCCCCGTCCGACCCTTGTAGAGTCGCCCGTCCGGCGACCGGGTGCCCTCGGGGAAGATGCCGACCATGCCACCGCGGCGCAACACGTCGAGCACGGGCCGCAGGGACTCGGAGCTGGCGGGCCCGCCCGAACGGTCGAGGGGCACCTGCCCGACGGCCCGGAGGAACCAGGCGAGCACCTTCGACTGCCAGCCACGGTCGCCACGGAACAGCTCGGCCTTCGCGGGAAAGGTCATGGGCCGTCGCACCATCGCGGGCAACAGGAACGTCTCGCCCGACGACAGATGGTTGCCGGCCAGCACGACGCCGCCGGCGGCCGGGATGTTCTGCTCACCCTCGATCCAGGGCCGGAAGCAGAACCGGGAGATGGGCAGCACCAGCAGGTACTTGAACAGGGTGTAGTACACGGCCCTCCTTCCGGTTGCACCTTAGCGGCGACCCGTCGGCCGAGCCCCGGTTTCCGGCACCGGCGGGTGTGCCCGGTCGACGGGGGTCCGATGTCACAGACCGGCCTACGATGCGAGAGTGACGACATCTCCGACAGACCCGTGGCGGGGCGGCCCAGGCGACGCCACCGTCGGGGTGCTCCTCGTGCATGGGTTCACCGGCAGCCCTGCCTCGCTCCGGCCGCTCGCCGACCATCTCGCCTCGGCCGGTTTCCGCGTCGAGCTCCCGCTGCTGCCCGGCCATGGCACGACCTGGCAGGACATGTCGCGGACGGAGTGGCCGGACTGGTACGCCGAGGCGGAGCGGGCCTTCCTCCGACTGGCCGCGGACTGTTCGCAGGTCTTCGTGCTGGGCCTGTCGATGGGGGGCAGTCTGGCGCTCCGGCTCGCGGAGCGACGTCCGGTCGCCGGCGTGGTGCTGGTCAATCCGTCCGTGGGCAGCCGCGATCCCGCCATGCTGGCGGTACCCCTGCTCTCACGGTTCGTCGCCTCGATCCCCGCCATCGGCGACGACATCGCCAAGCCGGGCGTCACCGAGCACGCCTACACCCGCACCCCGTTGCGAGCCGTGGTCTCGATGACGGCCCTCTGGCGTGACGTGAGGTCGCACCTCGGACGGGTGACGGCCCCCCTCCTGCTGATCCGGTCGGTCACCGACCACGTGGTCGATCCGTCGTCCGCCGTCGCGATCCTGAGCTCCGTGTCGTCGGCGGAGCGTACGGAGCACCTGCTCCACCGCAGCTTCCACGTCGCCACCCTCGACTACGACGCAGACGAGATCGCGTCCCTCACCGAGGCGTTCGTGCGCGGGCATTCCTGATGCCCGCCGACCCGGGCGACGCCGACGACCTCGACGGCGTGTTCGACCCCGACGATCTGGCGGACCTGGACGACCTGGCGGATCTGGACGACCTGGCGGACCTGGACGACCCCGACAGCACCGACGCGCGGTTCCGGGCCCTGATCCGGGCGGAGTTCGGACTCGACGACGAGGCCGGCGGCACCCCGTCGCCACAGACGGACCTCGGCCCCGGCCTGCGGGACCCGGCCCGGTTCGTCCCGCCACCGCCCCGCGACGAGCCGCCTCGGGTCGTGCCGTTCAGCGCGCTTCCCGCGGCGCGGTCGTGGACGCCGCCTCCCGACGACGAGGAGGACGAGCCCTTCGTGCCTCCCCCGGTCGAGCCCTTCCGGCCGATCAGCACCCCCGCGATGCTCGCGCTGATCCTGTTCGTCGTCGCCCTGGTCGTGGCCGTCTTCGTTCTCGCCCGCGTGCCGCTGCCATGGTGGGCTCCCGGCGCCGGGCTGGGATGCTTCGTCGCCGGCCTCGTGCTGTCGTTCACCCGGCTGCCGCGGGATCGCCCGCCGGGACCGGACCACGGCGCGGTGGTCTGACCTACTCGGCGAGGAACGCGTCGCGGAACTTGCGCAGTCGCTGGCCGCGCGGGGTGCGGCGCCGCGGCCAGAAGAGGAAGCCCGGCGGCTCGGAGATGGAGTGTCGCGCCAGGTCGGCCGCCCCGATGAGCCCCGCGTCGTTGCGGAAATGGGCCAGTGCGAGCCGGGCCACGGGCCGGTACCCGCGGCCGGTGAGGCTCCGTTCGAACGAGGCGATGGCGGGGCGCAACAGCAGACCGCCGGCCTCGCTGACCCCGCCGCCCACGACGAACAGCTCCGGGTCGAGGGCGGCCGCCAGGTTGGCGATGCCCCTGCCCAACCAGGTGCCGACGTCGCCGATGAGCTCGGCCGCGGTCTGGTCGCCCTGGAGCGCCACCGCCGTCACGTCCGGGCCGGTCAGCGGATAGTCCCTGGTCGCCGCGCGAAGTGCCTCTGCCAAGGGGGAGCCGGACGAGACCAGGGCGTTCGCGTCCCGCACCAGGGCGTTGCCGGACGCGTACTGCTCCCAGCACCCCCGGTTCCCGCACGCGCACCAGTGCCCGTCCGGTACGACCTGCATGTGGCCCCACTCGCCGGCCATGCCGAACTGCCCGCGGAACACCCGCCCGTCGATGACCAGGGCTCCCCCGATGCCCGTCCCGAGCGTGATGCACACCATCACCCCCGACCCGCGTCCGGCCCCGAACCGGTATTCGGCCCAGGCGGCGGCATTCGCGTCGTTGTCGACGATGACGGGCAGATCGATCCGGCCCACCAGCCGGTCGCGGAGCGGCTCGTTCCGCCAGGCGAGGTGCGGCGAGAACCGTACGGTGGCCTGTTCGGTGTCGACCCACCCGGCGGCGCCCACACCCACGGCGGCCACCGTCCATCGCCTGCGAAGGTCGGCGACGCAGTCGACGATCACGTCCTCCACGGCGACGGGGCTCGACGACGGCGTGGGCTTCTGGATGCGCTCGAGCACCCGTCCGTCCTGAGACACGACCCCGGCGCGCACCTTGGTGCCGCCGATGTCCACCCCGATCCCGAGCACCCGGGCCCCCCTTCGACGGAGGCAGCCTACCTGTCCGACGGCCCCGGGCCAGAGGGTTGCACATCGAGACAGCGACGGATGGCGGCCGCCACGGCGGGGCTCGCATAGCGGGCTGCGACGTGGTCGCGGCCGGCCAGGCCTGCGGCGCGTGCGGCCACCGGATCCGCCAGCCACCTCACGAGAGCGCCGGCGAGCCCGGCCCGGTCGTCGGCGTCGACGACGGACCCGCTGACGCCGTCCAGCACCGTCTCCGGGGCTCCCCCACTGCGTCCGGTCACGACGGGCAGACCGGCGGCGGCGGCCTCCAGGAAGACCCGGCCCAGTCCCTCCGCGTTCAGCCCGCCGAGGCGGGTGCGGACCGGAAGGGCGAACACCCGTGCCGAGCGGAGAACGGCGGGCATCCTCGCGTAGGGCACCGGACCGACCATCGTGACGCCGCGGAGCCTCGCGGCGCGGGCGGACAGCGACGGGGCCGCCGGCCCGTCCCCGACGATGAGCAGGGAGGCTCCGGGCACGAGTCGCGCGACGATCGGCCACACGTCGAGAAGCCGATCGACGCCCTTCTGCGCGATGAGCCGCCCGGCGGCGACGACCACGGGGCCGGGGTCCCCGTCACCGGGGACGAACCGCGCGAGGTCGACCGGCGGCGGGATGCGCACCAGCTTGCGGCGTCCCTCCGGCGAGAGGACGGCGGCGATCCGCGTCTGCGAATGGTCGGAGATGACGCCGACGTGGTCGAGGCCGTCCACGATGCGGCGAAGCAGGGTACGAGAGCCGTGCAGACCGGCCCACCAGACCTCGTGGCCGTGGGTGAGTCCCAGCTGGCGGTGTACCCCGGCCCGGCGCAGGGTGGGGGCGAGCAGTCCCAGCGGGGCGGCGGCGCCGTAGAGCACTCGCGTCGCCCCCCGGGTCTCGACGAGACGAGCCGCCGACCGTGCTACCCGTGGCGTCGGCAGCAGCGGACCGCCGATGCGCACGACCTCGAACGGGAGCCTGGAGTCGAAGCGCCGGGTGGCCGGCGCGTCGTCTTCCGTGCGCGTCAGCACCACCACGTCGTCGCCGAGAGCGTGACACGCATCGGCAACGAAGCCTTCGATGCCGCCGACCCGTGGCGGGAAGTCGTTCGTGACGACGACGGTCGTCACCGTGGCGCGCTTCGAGGCGCGGGTTTGGCGCACCGGGTCACCGACGGGGCCCGTCGGGGAACGCCGGGCTCAGGCGACGCGACGCCCGCCCATGAAGGGCATCGACGTCACGCTGGTGGTGCGGACGCCCGCGCGCGGGTTGGCGGCGTCGACGATGCGGCCACCACCGATGTACATGCCCACGTGGCTGATGCCGGAGTAGTAGAAGACCAGGTCACCCGGCTGCAGCTGCGACAGGCTCACGGCCTGGCCGACGCCGTACTGGGACTGCGACGTGCGAGGCAGCGACACGCCGACCGACCGGTAGGCGGCGGAGGTCAGGCCGGAGCAGTCGTAGGCGTTGGGGCCGCTCGCGCCCATCACGTAGGCATCGCCGACCTGGGCCAGCGCGAAGGCGACGGCCCCCTGGGCGCGGCTCGACGCACTGCCGGACACCACCGGCGCGGCCGCGGCCGGAGCCGCGGGTGCGGTGGTGGCCGCGGTGGCGGCGCGGGCGACCCGTGCCGCATCGGCGGCGCGATCGGCTTCGGCTGCCTGCTGTTCGGCGAGCTTGCGCCGCTGCTCCTCGGTGAGACGGTCGAGCACGGCCTGGGCGGCCTTGACCTTCACGTCCGACTGGGCGCTCAGCTCGCCGAGCTGCTTCTGGTCGGCGCTGATGGAAGCCAGCTCGGCATCGGCGGCGCGCTGCATGTCGGAGAGGTTCGCCTGCTCGGTCTGGAAGTCCTGGAGCAGCACGTTGGCGTTCTCGTTCACCTTGTGCATGGTCGACAGCTGGTTCAGGAACGAGGCCGCGTCGTCGGTGGTGAGCAGCACGGTGGTGGTGTCGACCCCGCGCGACTTGAACTGCTGCAGCGCCATCTGCCCGACCTGCGAGCGGAGGGCCTGCACCTTGCCCGCCTGGGCGTCGACGTCCTTGCGGGCGGTCGCGAGCTGCGAGGTGCGCAGCTCGACCTTGGCCTGGACGGCCGCGTACTGCTGGTCGATCTCGCTGGCCTCCTGCTCGAGGCGCTGCAACTGGGCCTTCGCCTCGTCGACGGTGGTCGGCTCGGCGTAGGCGAGCGTGCTCGAGATGGTGAGGACGGCAACGGCGCCGGCGGCGCTGAGTCCGAGGCGGACCCGTCGATTCAGCAGACTCAAGGCCGGCTCCCTTCAGCAGGTGGCGGGGACTGACGACTCCACACCTGAGAAAACACTAAGCGAAAGATGTGGGAATGCCAAGCCAGGGGCTGCGCTGCCGGACCTTGCGGTCAGGTGCCGAAGCGCCGTTCGGGCGCCGCGGGTCGACTCTGGACGAGCCGGAGCGGGGGCAACAGCCCCGACGCGGACAGGGCGCCGAGCGCGTGCTGCTCCGCCTCGTCGAGGATCAGCGGGCCGTCGGGAGCACCCAGGAGCACCGACATCACGCAGTCGTTGCAGAACAGACCCCGCATGGTGCAGGAGTCGCAGTCGACGTCAACGTTTCCCATGCTCCGATGCTGGCAGCCGCCTCCGACAGTTCCTGGCCCCGCCGCCGGGCAACCGCGGCATGGCCGTCGTCCCCCGGCCCGCCGTCGCCCCCCGCTCGGGGAACTGTCGGTGGCCGGCCCTAGGTTCACGCCCATGGCGACTCGAACGACGAACGGCAGCCCAGCGACCGCCCCGCTGCAGCCCGACCTGCTGGCCGGGCTGGGCACCCCGCTGCGCGAGGTCGACTTCTGCGTCGTCGACCTCGAGACCACGGGCGGGGCCGACGACAGCGAGATCACCGAGGTCGGTGCCGTCCGGGTGCGCGGTGGCGTGGTCACCGGCGAGTTCCAGACCCTGGTCAACCCGGTCGCCCACATTCCTGCCGTGATCGCGGTGCTCACCGGCATCACCGACTCGATGGTCGCCTCAGCGCCCCGGCTCGCCGAGGTCCTGCCCGCGTTCCTGCAGTTCGCCTCGGGCTGCGTCCTGGTCGCCCACAACGCCCGCTTCGACACGGGCTTCCTGAAGCGCGCGTGCCAGCGCCTCGGCTATCCGTGGCCGGCCCCGACCGTCGTCGACACGGTCGGGGTGGCCAGGTCGGTGATGCTCCGCGACGAGGTGCCGAATCACAGGCTCGCCACCCTGGCGGCGCACTTCCATGCGTCCACCACGCCCAGTCACCGGGCCTTGGCCGACGCGCGGGCGACGGTCGACGTGCTGCACGCGCTCCTGGAGCGGGTCGGCAACCTCGGGGTGCACACTCTCGAAGACCTGGTCGAGGTGACCCGGCGGGTCTCGCCGCAACGTCGCTCCAAGCGCCTATGGGCACAGTCGCTGCCCGAGGCGCCCGGGGTCTACGTGTTCGTCTGCGACACTCCGTCGCTGCGCCAATACCTCTACGTGGGCACCTCGGGCAACATCCGGCGCAGGGTCCGGACCTACTTCACCGCCGCCGAGAAGCGGCCGCGCATCGACGAGATGGTCCGCGTCGCGACCGGGGTGGAGGCCACCGTATGCCGCACCGCGCTGGAGGCCGAGGTGCTCGAACTCCGTCTCATTGCGGCACATGCGCCTCGCTACAACCGCCGGTCCAAATACCCAGAGCGGCAACACTGGGTGAAGCTCACCCGAGAGACCTTCCCCCGGTTGTCGGTGGTGCGCGCGGTGACGGCCGACGGCTGCCGCTACTTCGGCCCGTTCCGCGGCCGGGCCGCGGCTCAGCAGGCGCTGCTGGCCGTCTACGACGCCACGCCGGTCCGGCAATGCACCGAGCGACTCTCGGCGCGAACCCCCCGAGCGGCCTGCGCGCTGGCCGGCGTGGGGCGCTGTTCGGCGCCCTGCGAACTGGGGCCGGCGGCCGAGAGCTACGCCGATCTGGTCGCCGAGACCGACCGGGTTCTCGGCGGCGACACCCGCCCGGTCGTCGGCGCGGCCGAGCGGAGGCTGCTCCGTCTGGCCGACGAGCTGCGCTTCGAGGAGGCCGCCGACGTGCGGGCGCGGCTCGACGTCTTCCAGCGCACGGCCGTGAGACTGCACCGCACCGCCAGCCTCGCCGGCTGTGCCCAGATCGTGGCGGCCAGGGCCGTCGACGCCGGCTGGGAGATCCACGTCGTCCGCCACGGACGACTGGTCGGCGCGGCGGTCGCGCGGCCCGGCGACCCGCCCCTCGACGTGGCGGCGGCCGCCGTCGCCTCGGCCGAGACGGTGTTGCCGCCACCGCTACCGCACCCGGCCGCCACCATCGAGGAGACCGAGCGCATCGCGTCGTGGCTCGAGACACCCGGCGTCCGGCTGATCGACATCGACGGCACCTGGGCGTGGCCGATCCACGTCGGCCACCGGCTCGACCGGCTCGACCGGCTCGACGATCCCGTCCTGACGCCGCGGGCGGTCGTCCCGGCCGTCGCGACCGCCACTACCATGACGCCATGATCACCGCCATCGTGTTCGTGAAGGCCGACGTCGCCCGCATCCCCGAGGTGGCGACCCAGATCGCCGCCCTCGACGGGGTCACCGAGGTCTATTCGGTGACGGGGGCGATCGATCTGGTGGCCATCGTCCGGGTCCGGTCGACCGACGAGGTGGCCGACGTCATCGCCGACCGGCTGAACAAGGTGCCGGGCGTGCTCGAGACCGAGACGCACATCGCGTTCCGCGCCTACTCGCGCCACGACCTCGAGGCCGCCTTCTCCCTGGGGGGCGAGTAGTCCCGGACCGCCGGCCGGCCGGTCATTCGTCCCGAGGGTGTCGGGACCGGTCCCGCGTGCCTCCGCAGCGCGACGGGCCCCCGGGGTGATCTCCCGAGGACCCGTCGGCACCTGCTCAGTCGGAGACGGACACCGACTCGATGACCACCGGCTCCAGCGGCCGGTCGCCACGATCGACGCGCGTCGTCGCGATGGCGTCCACGACCTGACGGCTCGCCGGATCCTTCACCTCACCGAAGATGGTGTGGCGCCGGTTGAGGTGGGGCGTCTTGCCCACCGTGATGAAGAACTGGGAGCCGTTGGTCCCCGGGCCGGCATTGGCCATCGCCAGCAGGTAGGGCCGGTCGAAGGACAGCTCGGGATGGAACTCGTCGGCGAACGAGTAGCCGGGGCCGCCGCGGCCGTCACCGTTGGGGCAACCGCCCTGGATCATGAAGCCGTCGATCACCCGGTGGAACGTGAGACCGTCGTAGTACTTCCCGGTGACCTTCTGACCGCTCGCGGAGTCGCGGTACTCCTGGGTGCCGGTGGCCAGGCCGACGAAGTTGCGGACCGTCTTGGGGGCCTGATCGGCGAAGAGCTCGATGACGATGTCGCCGTGGTTGGTGTGCAAGGTCGCGTGTGACACGTGGTGCCTTTCGTTGGATGGACCTCCATTCTGCCGTACACCCTCTTGGGTCACACCCGACCGTGTGTGCCACCCCTCGGGTACGGTGGGAATCAGCTCCTGAACACAGGAGCGCACCCGATTTTTCGGAGGAAGCAATGAAGCAAACCTTGCGCGAAGCCGCCGCAGAGAGCACTCACACGGCCGCGGAGCGGGGAGCAGCGGCTCTCGAACTCGCCATCGAGCGACTCATGCCTCTGCTGGAACAGGCCGCCGAGCGACTCACGCCCTACGCCGAGGACGCGAAGCACGCCGCCGTCGACGCCAGGAAGAAGACGGCGCGGTTCGCAGCCGACACGGTCGAGCAGTTCCAGCCCCAGATCAACGAAGCCCTCGACCGGGTCTCCCCGGCCGTCGAGAAGGCCCAGAAGGCCGTTCAGGACGACCTCCTGCCGAAGCTCGTCGAGTTGCTGCACGAGGCGGCCGAGCTGCCCGTGGTGCAGGACGCCAAGGAGATCGCGGATGAGGTGCAGAATCGCGGCGAGGCTGCGGTGGCTGCTCTGAAGGGCGAGCTGGAACTGCCGAAGAAGCCCAGCACCGGCAAGCGCATCGCGCAGGTCGCCGCTGCCGGAGCTCTCCTCGCTGCCGTCGCCGTCGCCGTGAAGGCGTTCCTGAGCTCCAAGGACTCCGGCTGGGCGGCCCACGAGCCGAGCCCTGCCTACACCTACACCGACACGAAGTCCGAGCCTGAGACCTTCGCCGAGGCGACGCTGGAGGACGACGGTGCCCCCGTCGCCGCCGACGATGCCGTCGAGGTCGCCGAGGTTCCGGTGGCCGACATCTCCGAGACCCTGGAAGAGGCCGAGGCGGCCGAGGCCGGCGAGGTCGAGGCCGGCGCCGACATGGCGGCGGGCGAGGCCGTCGAGGCAACCGCCCCCGAGGGCGGCTACGGCGACAGTTCCTACGTCGGCGACGAGCCGCCGGAGGGCTTCACGATCAAGGGCAACGAGCGCTCGATGAAGTACCACACGACCGAGTCGGGCGGCTACGACCGCACCATCGCCGACGTGTGGTTCGCCTCCGAGGACGCGGCCAAGGCCGCGGGCTTCGTCCGCGCCCAGCGCTGATCCCCCACGGCGGGCGTCCCTTCGGGGGCGCCCGCTGTGCTGTGCCCGGCAGAACTCGTCGAGAAATGTGGTGGCGCGACCTCACACCGGCGTGGGCGAGAAGGCCTTCTCGGGTGACACCACCGAGAAAGGCGATGATGACCGCAACCGCGCATCACTGGCTCCCCGCCGCCCCGTTCCGCAGTCACGTCAGGGCACTGATCGACTCCTCCGGCCTGCCGTGGCGCGCGATCGCCCTCGAGGCCCGGGTGCCCCCCGGCGTCGTCCGCACGCTCCTGCTGGGGCGCGACGGCCGGCACCGCTCGAAGATCCCCCGCCTCGTCGCGCAGAACCTCCTGCTCCTCACCGAGGCGGACCTGCGGCGTCTCCGTCACCGCTCCGTGCCTCCGCCTGTGCTCCGGAGACTGGTGAGGCGGCTGTGCCGGCACGGACTCACTCCCGACGATGTGGCGGTGATCCTGCGGACGGAACCGGCACAGATCCGGGCAGTGGCGGCAGGGGCGGCGTGTTCGTCGGACGCCTACACGGCCCTCCTGGCACGGGCTGCGTGCGACGCCCTCTGTCCCGACGACAGCGAGGCGGCCTACGACGACCCGGCCGACGACGGCGTCGCACGCCCCGGGGCGGCGCCGCGCGGTTCGCTCGCGGCCTGATGGTTAGGATCGCCCGGTGACCCTGCCGCTCGCCCTGCTGGTGGCGATCTTGGTCGGGGCGGTCACGGCGTGCGTCACCGGCCCGGTGCTGGGAGCGCTTCCGGAGCCCGCGTTGGCCGAGGGCGAGGTCAAGGTCCGCTACCGCGACCTGCCTCGCCACCCGCTCGCACTCGGCGCCGGCGTCTGGGCAGCCGCACTGACCCTCGCGACCGTCGGTTCGCTGCCGCCGACCGCCTGGGCTCCCTACGTCGTCCTGGCCGTCGTCGGCTCGGTCGGCTGCATCATCGACGCGGCCACGACCTGGCTCCCCAGCCGGATCCTCCACGTGGGCTGGGTGGTCGTGCCGCTCTGCCTCGCGGGGGCGACGGCCCTCGGCGGGGGCGGGGACGGCTGGGCGGCGCTGGTCCGCGCCCTGGTGGGGGCGGTCGTGGTCGGCGGACTGATGCTCGTGGCGCACCTCGTCGCTTCGTTCGGGTTCTCCGACGTGCGGCTCGGACTCCTCACAGGTGCCGTGGGCGCCTGGGTGTCGTGGCAGACGCTGGTGGGCGGGCTGCTGCTGGGCAGTGTGGTGGGGGCCGCCTGGGGCCTGGCGCACGCATGGCGAGCTGGTCGCACGCCGTTCGCCTACGGGCCCAGCCTGCTGTTCGGTCCCTACCTCGCCGTGCTCGTGGCGGCGGTCACGCGGTGACCGGACGCCGCCGCGTCGTGGCCGCCGCGAACTCCCGCAGCTTCCGCGCGGCCGAACCGTCGGTCAGGGCCCCCCGGGCTCTGGCCAGCCGGGGCGCGAGCTGGTCGGCGATCGGGGCCGTGAGGTCGGGGCCGTCGTAGGCGAGCAGTGCCGCCGCGGCGTTCAGGGCCACGATGTCGTGCACCGGGCCGGGCTCGCCGTCCAACACCCGGTGCACCACGCCGGCGTTGTAGGCGGGGTCGCCGCCGACCAGGTCCGTGCGGGTGGCGGGGGCGAGGCCCAAGCTCGACGGCTCCAGCAGCCCCTCGGCCACCGCGCCACCGCCGATCGCCCAGACGCGGGACGTGGTCGTGGTCGTGAGCTCGTCCAGCCCGTCCGAGCCGTGGAACACCATGCCTCGGCAGCCCCGGCCCGCGAGCACGCCGGCCACGAGGCCCGCCATCGCCTCGTCGGCCACGCCGACAGCCTGAGCGACCGGACGTGCCGGATTGGCCAGGGGACCGAGGAAGTTGAAGGTGGTCTGGATCCCCAGCTCGCCGCGCGCGGACGAGGCATGGCGGAGCGAGGGGTGGTAGAGGGGGGCGAACAGGAACACGATGCCGGTCTCGTCGAGCACGTCCTGTTGCAGCGACGGGGGCACGTCGAGCGCCACCCCGAGCGCGGCCAGCACGTCGGCCGTGCCGCAGGCCGACGACGCCGCGCGGTTGCCGTGCTTGACGACCTTCGCCCCGCAGGCGGCCGCGACCACGGCCGCCATGGTCGAGATGTTCACCGTGTTGGCGCGATCTCCCCCCGACCCGACCACGTCGACGGCGTCGCGATCGACCGCGATGGGAGTGGCCTTGGCGAGCATGGCGTCGGCGAGCGCGGAGAGTTCCGCCACGCTCTCGCCCTTCGACCGCAGCGCCACGGCGAACCCCGCGATCTGCACCGGGGTGGCGTCGCCGGCGAGGATCTGGCCCATGGCCCACGACGCCTGGTCAGCCGAAAGGTCGCGCCCCTTGACGAGATCGGTCAGGACGTCGGACCACCTCATCGTGCGATGGGTCCCTGCTGCGGGACCGGAGTGGTGCCCGAGGCCGCGCGACGCAGCACCGCAGCGACCGTGGCGGGCAGCCGGACGGGGTCCACCGGGTAGCCGCTCACGGCGTCGGCACGCGACCAGGTCGCCAGCCAGGCGTCGGCCGACCGTGCGGCGAGCAACAGGATCGGGGGGCAGTCGCGGATCTCGTCCTTGAGCTGGTAGGCCAGGCCGAACCCACCGGCCGGGACGGCTTCGCCGTCGAGGATGGCCAGCTGGATGCCTCCGGCGTCCATGGCCTTGAGGACGGCCGGTTGGGTGGCGCACTCGATCACCCGCAGGGGCGGCAGGTCGGCCGCGACCCGGGTGCCCAGCGCGAGCCGCACCTGTTCGCGAACGGTCCTGTCGTCGGAGTACACCAGCACGGTGACCTGGTCGCTCATGTAGAAATCCCTCACCTCGGCGCGCCTTTCTGGGAATCGTAGCGCCAGGGTGCCCTCCGGGCAGGCGCCGTGCGCGCCGGGCCCCGGACCCAAACGTTCGACACTTCGCCCGTGGGGTGGCCGCCGCCCGCCGTTGTGTGCCCATAATGTGCCGTGGCCACATCCAAGACGACGTCGCCGGCGCTGCCCACGGGAGCGCTGCATCCCATCGCGCGTCCCCGCATGTACGGCATCAAGGGCCGGCCCGACCCCGTGAGCGTCGGCACCGTGGTCTGGCTGGCCAGCGAACTGATGTTCTTCGCCGCCCTGTTCGCCGCCTACTTCACGATTCGCAACGTGACGAACGGCATGCCCGGGCCCGACGGCAATACGCTTTGGCACGCCGGTCACGAGAAGCTCAACGTCACGTTCGCCGCCATCAACACGGCCGTGCTGGTGGCCAGCTCGGTGACCTGCCAGCTCGGGGTCCACCGCGCCGAGCACGGCCAGGTCTCCCGTCGCGGCAGCCTCCTCAACGTGGGCCAGTGGGGCATGCGGGAGTGGTACACGCTCACGTTCGTGATGGGCTCGTTCTTCATCTCGGGCCAGGTCTACGAGTACTTCGAGCTCTTCCACGAGGGGCTCACCATCTCGTCCGACGTCTACGGCTCCCTGTTCTTCCTGGCGACCGGCTTCCACGGACTTCACGTGACGGGCGGACTGATCGCCTTCCTGTTCCTGATGGGTCGCACCTACCTGGCCCGCACCTTCACGCGCGAGCAGATGGTCAACTCGGTCGTCGTGTCGTACTACTGGCACTTCGTCGACATCATCTGGATCATCCTGTTCGCTGTGATCTACCTGCTCGAGATGATCTGAGGGGCCCCATGACAACCGCAGCGAAGAAGCCCCGACGGCCGGCACGGCTGGCCCTCATCGGGGCGTGCATGTTCGTCCTCGGCTCGGCCTACGCCGTCGTCGCCCCCACCACGGTCCAGGCCGACGGTGGGGCCCCGGCCGAGATCGCGGCCGGCAAGGCCCTCTTCACGACCAACTGCTCCTCGTGCCACGGCCTCAACGGCGAGGGCACCAGCCAGGGTCCGTCGCTGGTGGGCGTGGGGGCCGCGGCGGTCGACTTCCAGGTCTACACCGGACGCATGCCGATGGCCATCCCCGGCCCGCAGGCGCCCCGCCGGCAGAACACCTTCAGCGCCTCGGAGATCCAGGCCATGGCGTCGTACGTGGCGTCGCTCGGCCCCGGCCCGGCAATTCCCCAGCCGGCGCAGTACGACCCCGCGGGCCTGACCGAGGAGGAGATCGCCCAGGGCGGTGAGCTCTTCCGCACCAACTGCTCCGCCTGCCACAACTTCGCCGGCAACGGTGGCGCTCTGCCCAACGGCAAGTACGCGCCGAGCCTGGTGGGCGTGGGGGGCAAGGAGATCTACGAGGCGCTCCGCACCGGCCCCCAGCAGATGCCCGTCTTCAGCAAGGGCGCACTCACCGACACCGAAGCCCGCCAGATCATCGGCTATCTCAACGAGCTGCACGAGCAGCCGGCGGGTGGCTTCACCCTGGGCGGCATCGGTCCGGTCAGCGAGGGCTTCTGGACCTGGGTGCTGGGCATCGGCGGTCTCGCCGGCTTCGCCATGTGGATCGCGTCGAGAGGGGCCCGCGCACGATGAGCACGTCCGACTCGCGTCAGGTGGAGCGCATCCACCCGGTTCCCGATCCCGGGATCGAGGAGCACCTGCCGCGCTGGACCGACGTCGACGAGGGCGCGGCGACCCGTGTCACCCGACAGATCACGTTCATGTTCGGGCTGGTGCCCCTGCTGAGCATCGCGTTCGTCGTGTTCTACTTCGCGATCGACCGCAACGCCACCGTCGACTTCGCCGGCCTGCATGCCCCGGCCCAGCACACGCTGATGGGCCTGGCCGCCGGTCTGGCGATCCTGCTGGTCGGCGTGGGAGCCGTCCAGTGGGCCCGGCTCATCATGAGCGACCACGAGCTCGTCGGCGAGCGCCACACCATGGCATCGTCCGACGAGGCGCGCCGCGTCGCCGTGCAGCAGTTCGCCGACGGGGTGGCCGACGCGAACATCGCGCGACGGCGCCTGCTCGGCACGTCGTTCGCCGGCGCACTCGGCATCCTGGTGGTTCCCGCGCTGGTCACCCTCGCAGACCTCGGCCCCTGGCCCGGACCCGGCATGCGCAAGGCAACGATCGAGAAGACCGTCTGGGCCGAGGGCGTCCACCTGGTGACCGACGTGACCTTCAACCGCATCAAGGCGGCGGAGATGGAGATCGGCCAGCTCATCAACGCCCAGCCCGAGGTCTTCAAGGACATGGCTCACGAAGACCCCGCTCAGTTCCAGCGCGAGAAGGCCAAGGCGTCGATCATCGTGGTGCGCATGGACCCCAACCGCATCAAGATCCCCGCCTCACGTGCCACGTGGCACGTGGGCGGCATCCTGTGCTACTCGAAGATCTGCACCCACGTCGGCTGCCCCATCTCCCTGTGGGAGCAGCAGACGCATCACCTGCTGTGCCCCTGCCATCAGTCGACCTTCGATCTGGCCAACTCCGGAGTCGTCGTCTTCGGCCCTGCCGCCCGGTCGCTGCCGCAGCTGCCGATCAAGGTCGACGGTCAGGGCTTCCTCGTCGCCCAGCAGGACTTCAACGTCCCGGTCGGCCCGTCGTACTTCGAGCGTGACTCCCGCAACGACTACCAGGAGGGGCAGGACTGATGGCCAAGCCCACCACCGTCGCCGCCGACTCTCCGGCGCTCGACAGCACGACCCCCACCCAGGCCCCGCCCTTGGCCAAGGCCGGCGGGATCGCGGGCTGGCTCGACGAGCGGCTCACGATCGGCGCACTCTCGAAGCACCCGAACGCGCTGCGCAAGATCTTCCCCGACCACTGGTCGTTCCTGATCGGCGAGATCGCGCTCTACTCGTTCGTCATCCTCCTGCTCACGGGCGTCTTCCTGACCATCTGGTTCAAGCCCTCGATGGCCGAGATCGAGTACGAGGGCTCCTACCAGCTCCTTCGTGGCGTCCCGATGTCCGAGGCCTTCGCGTCCACCCTCTCGCTGTCGTTCGACGTGCGCGGCGGCCTGCTCGTCCGGCAGATCCACCACTGGGCGGCCATGCTGTTCGTGGGGGCTGCCACGGCACACATGCTGCGCGTGTTCTTCACGGGAGCCTTCCGCAAGCCTCGTGAGCTGAACTGGCTAATCGGTGTCGGGCTGCTGTCCATCTCCCTCATCGAGGGCTTCGCGGGCTACTCGCTGCCCGACGACCTGTTGTCGGGCACGGGCCTCCGGTTCGTCGACGGGCTGGTTCGCTCGGTGCCGCTCATCGGCACCTGGGCGGAGTTCTTCATGTTCGGCGGAGAGTTCCCCGGCACCCTCATCATCCCGCGCCTCTACATGGTGCACATCCTGCTCGTCCCGGGGCTGCTGTTGGCTCTGATCGGCGGCCACCTGACGATCATGTGGTACCAGAAGCACACGCAGTTCCCCGGCCCCGGCCGGACCGAGTCCAACGTGGTGGGCTACCCCTTCTTCCCTGTCTACATGGCCAAGGCCGGCGGCTTCTTCTTCATCGTCTTCGGCGTGACGGTGCTCATGGGGACGTTCATGTCGATCAACCCGGTGTGGATGTACGGCCCCTACAACCCGGCCGAGGTCACGGCGGGCTCGCAGCCCGACTGGTACATGGGCTGGGTCGAGGGCGCGATCCGCATCATGCCCAACTGGGAGTGGCACCTCGGCGGCACGACGTGGTCGTGGAACATCTTCCTGCCCGGCGCCGGGCTGATGGGCCTGCTGTTCACCGGACTGGCCTTGTGGCCCTTCATCGAGGCCTGGATCACCGGCGATCGCGCGGAGCACCACCTCCTCGACCGTCCGCGCAACGCCCCCACGCGCACCGCGCTCGGCGTCGCCGGCATGACGGTCTACGGAATGTTCTGGCTCGCCGGAGGCAACGACATCCTCGCGACGATGTTCCACCTGAGCCTCAACGACGTGACCTACGTGATGCGGGCGGCGGTGTTCGTCGCCCCGGTGCTGGCGTTCCTCATCACGCGTCGCATCTGTGCCTCCCTGCAGCGCGCCGACCGTAACCGGGTGCTGCACGGGAGCGAGACCGGGGTCATCGTGCGCACGGTCGACGGACGCTACTACGAGGACCACGTGCCGATCAGCGACGACGAGGCGTTCACGCTCACCCAGCACGCCGAGTACCCCGAACTGGAGGCCACGCCCGCCCACGATGCCAGCGGCGTGGCGATGAAGCCGCTGGTGTCCAAGAGCCGTGCCCGGGTGCGGCGCTGGTACGTCGCTCCCTACGTGGGCAAGCCCACGGCCACCGAGATCGAGTCGGCCCACGACCACGGCGATCATGCCGACGATCCCGCGCTCGAGTCCGGCGATCGCAAGGCACTGACGCACTGACTGCCAGACCGATGAACGACACCGACGTGCTGCGCCGCCCCGAACGGCTGCATGCCGCCTACGTGTTCGACCTCGACGGCACGATCTACCTGGGCGACCAGCTGCTGCCGGGGGCGCAGCGTCTGATCGGCGAGCTGCGCCGCCGCCGGCTGCCGGTGCGGTTCCTCTCCAACAACCCGACCAAGGACCCTGAGCAGTACCAGCGGAAGCTCGAGGGGCTGGGACTGCCCACCCCCCTGGGCGACATCGCCAACACGGTCGTCACCACGACCCGTTGGCTGCTCGCCCACCGTCCCGGAGCCGTGCTGTTCCCGATCGCCGAGCCTCCGCTCGTGGACGCCCTCCGGGCTGCCGGTTTCGAGATCAGCGACGACCCCGCGAGGATCGACGTGGTGATCGCGTCCTACGACCGCACGTTCGACTACCGCAAACTGCAGATCGCCTTCGACGCCATCTGGTTCCACAAGCGGGCGATCCTGGTCGAGACCAACCCCGACCGGTTCTGCCCCTTCCCCGGCGGCCGCGGCGAGCCCGACTGCGCTGCGATCACGGCGGCGATCGAGGCCTGTACCGGCATCGTCAAGACGGCGAGCTTCGGCAAGCCCGATCCGATCATGCTGACCGAGGCCTTGGCCGGCTTCGACGTGGCACCCGGCGAGTGCGTCATGGTCGGCGACCGGCTGCAGACCGACATCCGGATGGCCATCGACGGAGGCATGTCGTCGGCTCTCGTCCTGACCGGAGAAGCCACGGCCGACGATGCGCGCGCCCTCCCCCCGCCGGATCGCCCCACCTACGTGCTCGACCGGGTCGACCGGTTGCTGCCCCAGAGCGTGTGGGACGAGCTCGGCTGGAGCGACTGACCTCCCACCGGCGATCGGCCCCGCGCCCTGCACCGGCGCACGGAGCACCGCGAACAAGGACCGCGAGAGGGGACCCGGGAACGAGGAACCGTTAGGCTCGCGTCCGTGCGCTTTCTCAATGGCAAGCCGGGTCACGACCTCACCTACAGCGACGTCTTCATGGCTCCGAACCGTTCCAGTGTGACGTCCCGGAACGAGGTCGACCTCACGTCCACCGACGGCCTGGCCACTCCCCTGCCGATCGTGGTGGCCAACATGACTGCCATCTCGGGGCGCCGCATGGCCGAGACCGTGGCGCGTCGAGGCGGCATCGCCATCCTGCCCCAGGACATTCCGACCGACGTCGTGGCAGAGCAGATCGCCAAGGTCAAGGCCTCGCACGCGGTGTTCGAGACGCCGGTCCGGGTGACGCCCACGATGACGGTCGGCGAAGCCATGGCCCTGATCCCCAAACGCGCCCACGGGGTGGCCGTGGTCGTCGAGGACGGCCGTCCGATCGGTGCCCTCTCCCCCGCCGAGGCGTCGGCCGTCGACCGGTTCGCCCAGGTGCGCGACGTGATGACGACCGACCTCACCCTGGTCGACGCCGACCACGCGTCGCCGCAGCAGGTCTGGGACGCCCTCAGCGCCCGCCACCAGAAGGTCGCGGTCATCGTCGACGGGGAGGGACTGCTCGTCGGCCTGATGACGAGCCGTGGGGCGCTGCGTTCGGCCCTGTACGAACCGGCACTCGACCCCGACGGCCGGTTGCGGGTCGGCACCGCGGTCGGCATCAACGGCGACGTCGCGGGCCGCTCCACGGCGCTCGTCCGGGCCGGGACGGACGTGCTGGTGGTCGACACCGCGCACGGCCACCAGGAGCGCATGCTGGCCGCCCTACGGGCCGTCCGGGCAGCGCGGGACGACTACGCCGCCGACACCGGGCGACGGGTGGTGATCGTGGCCGGCAACATCGTCACGGCCCGTGGCGTCGACGACCTCACGGCGGCGGGCGCCGATGTGCTGAAGGTCGGTGTGGGCCCCGGTGCGATGTGCACGACCCGCATGCAGACGGGTGTTGGCCGGCCCCAGTTCAGCGCCGTCCTCGAGTGCGCCGAGGCGGCCGCCGCCGTGGGCGCCGCGGTCTGGGCCGACGGTGGAGTGCGCTACCCGCGCGACGTCGCGCTCGCTCTGGCGGCCGGGGCGGGGAGCGTCATGATCGGCTCGTGGTTCGCCGGGACGCACGAGTCCACCGGACCGCTGCTGTCGGACCATCAGGGCCGGTCCTACAAGGAGTCGTTCGGCATGGCCTCGGCCCGTGCGGTCCGCAGCCGTACCCGAGACGACTCGTCGTTCGACCGGGCCCGCAAGGGACTGTTCGAGGAGGGCATCTCAAGTTCCAGGATGTACCTCGACCCGGATCGTCCCGGCGTGGAGGACCTGCTCGACTGGATCACCTCTGGCGTCCGCTCGGCCTGCACGTACGCCGGCGCGAGGAGCCTGCGGGAGTTCCACGAGCAGGCCGTGGTGGGGGTCCAGAGCCCGGCAGGCTACGACGAGGGACGGCCGCTGCACGCCAGCTGGTGACGGAGCCGACCGGCGTGCGGAACTCCGTGCGCCGCCGGCTGCGCCGGAGGGCACCACCCTGGCCGCTGCATCCGGCCGGCTCAGTGGCTGTAGTCGCCCTTGTAGAACTCGTAGACCCAGCCGGACAGCGACCAGATGCCCATGCCGAGGCCCATGATCGTCAGCCAGAATCCGAAGACGGGTCCGAGCGCGATGACGGCCAGGGTCAGGGCGACCCACAACGGCCAGATGCTCTTCGCCGGGTAGAAGCCCAGCTCCCCCACGCCGTCGGCGACCTCACCGTCGGCCCTGTCTTCGGGCCGCGGGCCGATCGTCTTCGACTGGATGTAGAAGTAGAGGGTCATCATGCCGACGGTGGCGGCGGTGAGCACCAGGGCGACGACACCGATCGGCTCTCGCCACGAGGTGAGGATGCCGTAGGCCGGGGTGGTCACCAGGAAGAAGACGACCAGCGGCAGGAAGGTCTTCCACTCAGTTCTCATCGGTGTCCTTGTGCTTCGTGGTCAGCGCGGGCTTCTCGGCCTGGGTGAGTTCGGCCTCACTGATCTCGGGATGGTGCAGGTCGAACGCGGGCGACAGGGAACGGATGCGCGGCAGCGACGAGAAGTTGTGACGCGGCGGCGGGCACGAGGTTGCCCACTCGAGCGACCGCCCCCAGCCCCAGGGATCGTCGGTCTCGACCTTCGGGTGCTTGCGCGAGATCCACACGTTCCACAGGAACGGCAGCATCGAGACACCCAGAAGGAAGGCGCCGAACGTGGACACCTGGTTGAGGACGGTGAAGCCCTCGCTCTCGAGGTAGACCGCGATGCGACGCTGCATCCCCTCGACGCCCAGCCAGTGCTGCACGAGGAACGTGGTGTGGAAGCCGATGAACAACGTCCAGAAGTGCACCTTGCCCCAACGCTCGTCGAGCATGCGCCCGGTGAACTTCGGCCACCAGTAGTAGTAGCCGGCGAACATGGCGAACACCACCGTGCCGAAGAGCACGTAGTGGAAGTGGGCGACCACGAAGTAGGTGTCCGACACGTGGAAGTCGAGGGGCGGTGAGGCCAGGATGATGCCGGTCAGGCCACCGAAGAGGAACGTGGTGAGGAACCCCAGCGACCACAGCATCGGCGTGTCGAACGAGATGGAGCCGCCCCACAGGGTGCCGATCCAGTTGAAGAACTTGACCCCGGTGGGCACCGCGATCATGAAGGTCATGAACGCGAAGAACGGCAGGCTCACCACTCCGGTCACGAACATGTGGTGTGCCCACACGGCCACCGAGAGGGCCCCGATCGCCAAGGTGGCCCCGATCAGCCCCACGTAGCCGAAGATCGGCTTGCGGCTGAAGACCGGCAGGATCTCGGTGATGATGCCGAAGAACGGTAGGGCGATGATGTAGACCTCCGGATGACCGAAGAACCAGAACAGGTGCTGCCACAGCACCGGTCCGCCGTTGGCGGCGTCGAAGATGTGCGACCCCAGTCGCCGGTCGGATTCGAGCACGAGCAGTGCGGCGGCCAGGATCGGGAACACGATCAGCACCAGCAGCGAGGTCACCAGGATGTTCCAGGTGAACACCGGCATGCGGAACATGGTCAGTCCGGGCGCGCGCATCGTGACGATGGTGGTGATGAAGTTGACCGCGCCGAGGATCGAGGCGAGCCCGGTGAGGTAGAGGCCCATGAGCCACAGGTCACCGCCCACGCCCGGCGAGTTCACGCTGTTGGACAGCGGCGTGTAGGCGAACCACCCGAAGCTCGCCGCACCCTGCGGCGTCAGGAAACCGGAGCAGGTGATGATGCCGCCGAAGAGGTAGAGCCAGTAGGCCAGCATGTTGAGCCGCGGGAACGCCACATCGGGGGCACCGATCTGCAGCGGCATGATCGCATTGGCGAAACCGGCGAACAACGGCGTGGCGAACAGCAGCAGCATGATCGTGCCGTGCATCGTGAAGAGTTGGTTGAACGTCTCCATCTGCACGAAGTCACGGCCCGGGAACGCCAGCTCCGCCCGGATCACCAGGGCCATGAGACCGCCCAGGCCGAAGAAGATGAACGACGTCACGAAATACAGGTTGCCGATCACCTTGTGATCGGTGGTGGTGATGACGTCGTGGAACTTGGCCCCGAACGACTTCTCGGCGCGGGGCAGCTCACCTGCGTTGATGCGCCGGTCGGCGACGGCAGTCATCGTGGGCTCCTCACTACTTCTTCGACGGGACGGGTAGTGCTGTCACGAAGACGGGGACCTTGACCTCGCCGGTCTGTCCCTTCGACTTCAGGCCGTTGAGGTAACGCTCGTACTCGTCCTGGCTGACCACGTGCACGGTGAAGAGCATGGCCGCGTGGTAGGTGCCGCACAGTTCGGCGCACTTGCCGTGGAAGGTACCCAACTTCGTGGGCTTGACGTCGAACCAGTTGGTGTGGCCAGGGATCACGTCGAGCTTGAAGTAGAAGTCGGGCACCCAGAACGAATGGATCACGTCGGCCGAGTCGAGCTTGAAGCGGACGGTCTTGTCGACGGGGAGGTAGAGGTCGGGGATCCGCTCGATGGTGCCCGCGTCGTTGATCACGGCACCCACCCGCGGATTGTCCTGCTCCATGTAGTTGAACGTCCACGACCACTTCTGGCCGATCACGTTCACCTGAAGATCGGGCTTGTCGACCTTGGCCAGCACCCGGTTCTGGGTGTTGTAGGTGAAGACGAAGAGCACTCCGATGATCAGCACCGGAACGATGGTGTACATGATCTCCATCGGGAGGTTGTACTGGCTCTGGCGCGGCACGTCGCCGGGCGAACGGCGGCGGAACCGGATGATCGCGTAGAAGATCAGGCCCCAGACCAGGACGCCGATGATCATGCTCGCGGCCCAGGCGCCGCTCCACAGATTACCGATCGACACGGCCCGGTCGCTGGCGGCCTCGGGCAGGCCCCACCGGCCCCACTGCTCCGATGAGGCCTGACTGCAGCCGCCGAGCAGCAGCAAGCCGGCGAGCAGGCCGAACCCGGCTCGTACGGTCACGCTTCGTCGCACCATCTGCCCTTCCCCGAACGGACGCCACCAGGCGTGGTCACCTCGGTGCTCACCCTAACGCAGGACCTGCCGGTTCGGCAGCGGTGAAACGATGCGCCGTGCGGCCGTCCGGGACCGGGAACGGCACAGCCCGCGACGCCGGGGCGCCGCGGGCTGTGACCGAGTCGAACGTCAGTGGAACGAATCACCGCACGCACAGGAGCTCTGGGCGTTGGGGTTGTCGATGGTGAAGCCCTGCCGGTCGATCGAGTCGGCGAAGTCGATCTGAGCGCCGGCGAGGTAGGGAGCGCTCATGCGGTCGACGCGGACGTGCACGCCGTCGTAGCTGCTCACGACGTCGCCGTCGAGCTGGCGGTCGTCGAAGTAGAGCTGGTAACGCAGGCCCGAGCAGCCGCCCGGCTGAACGGCCACCCGCAGGGCGAGGTCGTCGCGTCCTTCGGCGGAGAGCAGGCTCTTCACCTTGGCGGCGGCCACGTCGGTCAGGGCCACCGAGGTATCGGTCGTGATGGTGTCGGTCATCGTGAGGGTTCCTCCTGGTCGGCATTCGACGGTCGAGCAGATCGTCAGTCTACGTTGGCGTCAACGCCCGCGCGACCACGCCGATTCCCGGACGGCCACGACCAGGTCGCGGCCACCCGCTGTGCCAGCACCGCGAGCGACTCCTCGCTCGGGGATGCCCCGGCCGGGAGTCCGTAGGCGGCCTCGATGCCGAGGGTCCGGAGCTCGCGCGCCGAGATGCGCACCTCGCCGCAGACCGCCACGCAGGGGAGGAGGGCCGCCTCGGCCCACGAGCGCGCGGCCGCGACCACCTCTCCCCCGGCGTCGCCGAAGTCGATCGCGTCGGCGACGACGACGAGCAGGTCGGCGCTCTCGACCGTCCGGCCGACGCGCGCCAGCGAGCCGAGCGCGGCGGGCGCCGACGTCAGCTGCCCGCCCAAGGCCAGCACCGCGAGTCCCAGTCCGCGGACCGCTCCGGCCCCCCGGGGAGGATCCTCGAGCCCGAGGCGGGTGGCCACGAGGGCGAGGGCGGTGTCGCGCCGCAGCAGTTCAGCGATCGGAGCGGGCGCCCCGCCCGCCGCGCGCTCGGTCGCGGCCGCGAGCGAGGCCACCCCGCGCAGCCCGGTGAGTTCGGCGCCGGTCTCCGCCTGCGGCACCACGCCCACAAGCCTGGTGCGCCCCAGCCGGACGCGGCCGGCCGCCACGAGAGCCGGGTCGGCCGCGGATCCTGCGTCCGGGCCCGCGAGGCGCACCACCAGCTCCTCGCCGGCGTCGGTCGCGGCCGACGTCGCCAGGTCGAGCCAGATCTCGTCCGGACCGGTCGCCAGCGCCACGGCGAGGGCACCGCCCAGCCCGGCCGACGAGCCGTCGTGCGGCCCCGGGTCGCCGACCACCACGACGTCGGCGGGAGCCGGCGCGCCGCGGCGGTCGCCTTGGCCACCGGTCAGGTCGGCGACGGCCGCCGCCACCCCGGCACCGGCAGCAGCCAGGGGAACGACCGCCACCTGGTGGCCCAGGGCGGCCCAGCCGCGCGCGACGGCAGCGCCGGACGTCCCCGGCGAGAGGTCCCCCACGGCTTCCGACAGCACCAGTACGCGCATGGCCGACCATGCTAGTTGTCGGGCCGACCGCATAGGATGACCTGACACTCGATCAGAAGGACCGCGACGTGGGACTCTTCCGCCCGTACGAGCCGGGCACGCCGGCCGATCCGACCGCCACGCCGGTTCCGCCCGCAGCGGCCCCCGTCGGTGCTGCCGACGCGGCCGTGGGTGGGACCACGAACCGTCCGGCCCGGAAGACCCTTCCCACACCTTCCCGTCGCGAGGCCGAGGCCGCCCGCCGGCTCCGCCTCAACCCCGTCCGCACGAAGAAGGAAGCCAAGGCCTACGAACGAGCGCAGCAGGCGACCGCCCGGCAGAAGTCGCTGGCGGCCTCCGAGGCTCGTCCCGAACTGGTGCTGTTGCGCGACTACGTCGACGCCCGCTGGAACCTGGCCGAGTTCGTGCTGCCGGTGATGATCGTGATCCTGGCGCTGTCGATGATGGGGAACCTCTGGGCGCCTCTCGTCGTGATCACGATGATCGCCACGTGGTCGTTGCTGGCGCTGGTTCTCGTCGACCTGACCATCCTGTGGCGCGGCTTCAAGAAGGTGCTGGGCGAGCGCTACCCCCGCAGCAGCCCCAAGGGCCTGCTCATGCTCACGGTCAACCGCGCCATGCAGATGCGCCGGTTCCGCCAGCCCCCGGCCCGGATCAAGCGCGGCCAGGACTACTGAGCCCCTGCCCACGCACTGCCCCCCACGCACGTCACCGAGTGAAGGAAGACACATGGAGTACCGCCACCTAGGTGCCAGCGGCCTGAGAGTGTCCGCGATCTCCTACGGGAACTGGCTCACGCACGGTTCCCAGGTCGAGGCCGAACGAGCGACCAAGTGCGTGAGGGCGGCCCTCGACGCGGGCATCACCACGTTCGACACCGCCGACGTCTACGCGCGCACGAAGGCCGAGTCGGTGCTCGGGAAGGCCCTGGCGGGCGTCCGGCGCGAGAGCCTCGAGATCCTGACGAAGGTGTTCTGGCCGACGGGCACCGGACCCAACGACTCGGGGCTGTCGCGCAAGCACATCCTGGAGTCGATCGATGCCTCGCTGAAGCGGCTCCGCACCGACTACGTCGACGTCTACCAGTGCCACCGCTACGACCATTCGACTCCGCTCGAGGAGACCATGGTCGCCCTCGCGGACGTCGTCCGCCAGGGCAAGGCGCTCTACATCGGCGTCAGCGAGTGGACGCCCGACCAGCTGCGTCAGGGTCACGCCCTGGCGCGCGAGCTAAGGGTGCCGCTGATCTCGAACCAGCCGCAGTACAACATGCTGTGGCGCATCATCGAGCCCGGCGTGGTGCCGACCAGCAAGGAACTGGGCATCGGCCAGATCGTGTTCTCGCCCATGGCGCAGGGGGTGTTGACCGGCAAGTACCTGCCCCACGAGCCTGCCCCGAAGGGGTCCCGCGGCACCGACGAGAAGGGTGGACGGGCCATGATCTCGCGCTGGCTCGACAACGAGTCGGTGCTGGAGCGCGTGCAGCAGCTCCGTGGGATCGCCGACGACGAAGGACTGACGATGGGCCAGCTCGCCCTGGCGTGGGTGCTGTCGAACGACAACGTGGCGTCGGCCATCGCCGGGGCCTCCCGGCCGAGCCAGATCGTGGAGAGCGCGGCCGCCGCCGGTCACCCCCTCTCGGACGAGACCCGCGGCCGCATCGACGCGGTGCTCGGCGACGCCGTGAATCGCGACGGCGACATGGTCGGGGCCGCGTCCCCGGAGCGGCGGCCGACCTGATGTGGCGCTGGGAGACCGACGTCCCGGTCGCCGAGCCGCCGACCTTCCCCACCCAGGCCGACGCCGAGGCCTGGCTCACGGTCACCTACCCCGACCTCGCGGCAGAAGGTGTCACGGAGGTGTGGCTGTTCCAGGACGACCGGCTCGTCTACGGGCCGATGTCACTGGCGGGCTGACCGGCCCTGCCGGGACGTGGCGCGCGCCCCTCGAGGCACCGTGCTACCGCACCTCCGCAGGGACGCTACGACTCCCGCACCGCCGGAGTGACGAAGGGCGGCTTGACCACCTCGAACGGCTCGGTGCGCTGACGCACCACCACTCCCACCTCGTCGCCCACCGTGACGGCCGGGTCGACCAGCGCCAGGGCGATGCCCGTCTTGAGAGTGGGCGAGAAGGTGCCCGACGTCACGATTCCCGCCGGTGCCCCTTCGGCCGACACCACTGCCATGCCGTGGCGCGGGATGCCCCGGCCCTTCGCACGGAGCCCCCGAAGGATGCGCCGCGGGCCGGCGGAGCGTTCCGCACGGAGGGCGGCCGAGCCGTCGAACGTGGCCTTCTTCCAGCCGACCGCCCACCCGGCTGCTGCCTGCACCGGTGAGATGTCGAGCGAGAGGTCGTTGCCGTGCAGGGGGTAGCCCATCTCGGTGCGCAGGGTGTCGCGCGCACCGAGGCCGCACAGGGCGAGTCCGTGCGGCGCCCCCGCCGTCACGATGAGGTCCCACACCGTCGGTGCGTCGGCCGAGCCGACCACCAGCTCGTACCCCCGTTCACCGGTGTAGCCCGTGCGGCAGACAGTGAGCCCGATCCCGCCGAGTTCGGCGTCGGCGAAGGCCATGTAGTCCATCCCCACCGGGAGTCCGGCGGCTTCGAGGACCTCGTCCGACAACGGCCCCTGCACCGCCAGCACGGCGAAGTCCGGGTGACGGTCGACGAGGGTCAGCCCCTCCGGGAGCCCGCCCCTCAACCGCCGGACCACCTCGGCCGTGTTCGCCGCGTTGGGAATGAGCAGCACCGAGTCGTCGGAGACCACGTACGCGATGAGGTCGTCGACCACGCCACCCGACTCGTCGCAGAGCATGGTGTATTGCGCCTGACCGGGGCCGATCCGGCGCAGGTCGTTGGTGAGGCGGGTGTTCAGATAGGCCACGGCACCGGGCCCCGTGACGGTGGCCTTGCCCAGGTGGCTGACGTCGAAGATGCCCACGCGATCCCTCACCGCGCCGTGCTCGGCCAGCACCCCCGCGTACTCGAGCGGCATGGACCAGCCGCCGAACTCGGCGAACCTGGCGCCCGCTGCGACATGTCGATCGTGCAAGGGCGAACGGAGCAGCTCGGTCATGGGTCCTCCTCCACGACGCGGGAGCCAGCGTCGGCCGCCGCGGTCGCCGTGAGCCTACTGCGGGTCGCGATAGTGTGACGGTCCTGGGGCGGTTTGCCGTCCCCGAACGAGTGGAGGGTGAAGCGGTCATGGTGGCGGTGGCTCTGTCGAAGTCCGTTCCGAAAGACGCCGATGTCGTGGTGGTCGGGCTCACCGAGGTGTCCGGGGCCCCGGCCCTGGTCGACCCGGGCGCCGAGCTTGAGAAGGAGTTCGGGAAGAGGTTCGGCATCTCGCCCCTGGCCCTGGCCCTCGATCTCGGCGCGAAGGCGAAGCCCGGCAGCGTCACGGTGCTGCCGACCGTCGGCGTCCGGCTCGTCGTCGTCGGACTCGGCGACGTCGACGTGACGCCGGAACAGATCCGGCGAGCGGTGGGCAACGGCATCCACGCGCTGGCCAAGCTGGAGTCCGCCGAGCCTCTCCACGTGGCCATCAGTCTCGACCAGACCGAGCCCGAGGTGCTCAAGGGTGCTGTGGAGGGTGCGCTGCTGGGCGCCTACGCCTTTGCCAAGCTGAGCTCGGAATCGCCGAAGCAGCTGCTCAGGCACCTCACCCTCGTGACGTCGAGCACTCGCTCCGAGGCCAAGGACGCAGTCACCATGGCGACCGCCGTCGCCGCCGCGGTGAACATGGCGCGTGACTGGGTGAACCAGCCCGCGAACCTCCTGTTTCCCGAGTCCTTCGCCGCTCAAGCGGCGCATGCCGCCCGGGCCGGCCGCATCGGCGTGGAGGTCTGGGACGACAAGGCGCTGGCCAAGGACGGCTTCGGCGGGATCCTCGCCGTGGGCGGCGGCTCCGACCGCAAGCCTCGTCTCGTCCGGCTCTCCTACGCTCCTCGGGGCGCGCACACCCACCTTGCGCTGGTGGGCAAGGGCATCACGTTCGACTCGGGTGGCCTCAACCTGAAGCCTGGCGACTCCATGTACACCATGAAGAACGACATGTCCGGTGCGGCGGCCGTCCTCGCTGCCACCCGGGCGATCGCCGACCTGGGGCTGAAGGTGCGCGTCACGGCCTATGCGGCCATGGCCGAGAACCTGCCGTCGGGGTCGGCCTATCGGCCGTCGGACGTACTGACCATGTACGGGGGCAAGACCGTCGAGAACTACAACTGCGACGCCGAAGGCAGGCTGGTGCTCGCCGACGCGCTCGCGCGTGCCGGGCAGGACAGTCCCGACCTGGTCGTCGACGTCGCCACGCTCACCGGAGCCTGCGTGGTCGCGCTCGGGGAGCGTACGTCGGGGCTCATGGCGACCGACGACGCCACGGCCGACCATCTGCTCGACGCGGCCGAGGCGGCCGGCGAGGCGTTCTGGCAGCTGCCGATCACCGACGAGGTGACCGACAAGCTGAAGTCGAAGATCGCCGACCTCAAGTCGGGCGGCCCCCGGTGGGGCGGGGCGCTCATGGCGGCGGCGTTCCTGCGCGAGTTCGTCCCCTCCGGCACGCCGTGGGCCCACCTCGACATCGCGGGCCCCGCCTTCAACGAGGGCGAGCCCTACGACTACGTGCCGAGCGGCGGTACCGGCGTCGCGGTCCGTACCCTGATCGCGCTGGCGCAGTCCCTGCAGGGATGAGTCGCGATGAGCGCCGTCACGCCTGACCTCGTCGTGGTGGGTGCCGGCCCGGTCGGGATGTACGCGGCCGCGCTGGCGAGGCGGCGGGGGCTCGACGTTCTGCTCGTCGAGGCCGACGACGTGCTGGGAGGGTCGGCGTCACGAGGCGACGGCACGATGTGGCTCCCGGACCCCGGCGACGACGCACGCCAGTACGTGTCGGCCCTCGCCGGTGCCGGAGACGGCCTGCGCGACACGGTCGTGGCCCACGGCCGGGCGGTCCGCGACTCGCTGGCCGATCTGGGGGTCCGACTCCTGCAGGTGCCCGAACCCGACGCCCACGCCGAGCCCGGTGCCGGGCGCGGACGGATCTGGGAACCCGCGCCCACGGACGCGAGAAGGCTCAAGGAGCACCGCGGCGTCCTGCGCATCGTGGAGACGTCGATCACCTACTCGGACGCCCGCCGCATGGTGGTGGCGCTGCCGCATCCCGCCAATCTCCCCCGCACTCTCCGGGTGCTGGGCGGGCGCGCCGTCCTGTCGCGGGTCGCGGGCCGGCAGCCGACCGTCGGTGGGTCGGCGCTGGTGGTCGGGCTGATGGCCGCCCTCGTCGAGAGCGAGGTCACGGTGTGGCGGTCGTCGCCCCTCGTCGGCCTGACAAGTGGCGACACCCCGGGCGTCGTCGTGCGTCATGAGGGGGACGACACCGTCGTGCGGCCTCGCCTCGGCGTCGTGTTGGCGGCGGGCGGATTCTCGTTCGACCCGGTGCGACGTGCCGAGCACCTGTCAGTCCACGCCGACCTCGCCCTCTCGCTGTCGGCCCCTCGCAACGACGGCTCGGTGCTGACGGCGGCCCTCGCGCTCGGGGCAGCCCACGGGAGGTACGGCGACGCCGAATGGCGGCCGGCCCTCGTCTCGGCCGACGGCAGCGTGCATCCGATCGACCTCGAGCGCTGCCTCCCGTTCAGCATCATGGTCGACCCCACCGGCTCCCGGTTCTGCAACGAGGCCGCTCCGGGCGTCGAGGTGGGCCGGGCGATGCTCGCGCGGGCACGCGCCCTTCCCAGCGGGGCAGCCTTCCTGGTCATGGACAACCGGCACCGGAACCGGTTCCCTCTGGGCGCCTGGCCGCCGCGACTGCTCCCGGCCAGGGCCGTGTCGAACGGGGAGATCGCCCGCGCCGACTCGGTGCTCGACCTGGCCGGGGAACTGGGCATCGACAAAGCCGGACTCGTGGGCCAGGTGACCGCCTTCAACGGCTACGCCAAGAAGGGCGACGACCGGGACTTCCAGCGCGGCAAGTCGCCGGCGGACCGGGCCAAGGGGCAGCCGCTCCACCCTCGCAACCCCAGCCTGGGGTCGCTCGAACGGCCGCCCTACTGGGGCGTGAGGGTGCGGCTCGCCGAGGTGTCCACGCGCGGCGGCCTGCTCACCGACGGCTCGGGCAGAGTCCTCGACCGGCAGCGCTCGCCCATCCCGGGCCTCTACGCAGCCGGCAGCGTCGCGGCCATGCCGTGGCAGACGCGCGAACCGGGACCGGGTGCCGGTTGCGGGGCATCGCTCGCCGGGGCGCATGCCGCGGTCGCGGCCATCGTCGGGCCTGCGAACTGAGAGGTCGGCTCGGGCTCGCCCGCGTCAGTCCGGTCGGCCCTGCTTTCTGCGCTGGTCGAACTCGCGCATGCGCCGGGGGTAGCCCACGACCGGCGCGTCGTAGCACGGGATGCCGCGGCGGCGCGCGTACGAGCGTGCGTCGGCTAGGTCCGGCACGGTGAACCGTGACCACCGGCCGTCGAAGGCCACCAGCACCACCGACGCGCCCGACAGGCTGGTGGCCGGTTCGAGATAGGCCTCCACGCCGCGCTGGGCGTCGAGGAACGCGTCGAGACGCTCGTCGAGCGTGCGCTCCGGGGGACGGCTGCGCGCGCTCCGGAAGCGGTCCCACCATGCCATTGCGCCACGATACCGGCGCTCCCGAGCCGGCCGCGGCCCCCCGGTCCGGTTCGGCGGACGCCGTCACGGGACCACCCGAGGCGACCGATCATGGCGTCGGCGGTCGTTGCCAAGCGTTGAGACAACCCGGACGTAGGGCACTAGGCTGACCGAAGACCGCTGGTCGCGCAGCAGAAGCGAAGGAGCCTGAAGTCATGTCGACGCCCGTCACACTTCCCGCCCTGGGTGAATCCGTCACCGAGGGCACCGTCTCGCGCTGGCTGAAGCAGGTCGGCGACACGGTCGAGGCCGACGAGGCCCTCCTCGAGGTCTCCACCGACAAGGTCGACACCGAGATCCCCGCCCCGGTCGCCGGGGTGCTTCTGGAGATCCGGGTGGCCGAGGACGAGACCGCGGCGGTCGGCGCGATCCTCGCCGTCATCGGGGAGCCGTCCGAGGCCGGCGGGGACGCACCCGCCCCGGCCGAGCAGCCTGCCGCCTCCAGCCCGGAGCCGGCACCCGCCTCGGAACCCGCCGCCACGCCTGCCTACGCCGCTCCCGCGGCCACCGCCGCCCCTGCCGCTGCCCCTGCCGCTGCCGCGCCGTCGGACGCCGACGCCTCGTTGACCGAGGTGGTGCTGCCGGCCCTCGGCGAGAGCGTCACCGAAGGCACGGTCTCCCGCTGGCTGAAGAACGTGGGCGACCCGGTCGAGGCCGACGAGGCGCTGCTGGAGGTGTCCACCGACAAGGTCGACACCGAGATCCCCGCCCCCGTCGCCGGCACCCTGCTCGAGATCCGGGTCGCCGAGGACGAGACGGCACCCGTGGGGGCCGTCCTCGCGATCATCGGTGCCGCCGACGCTCCGCAGCCCCGTCGGGCGGCCGAGCCGGAGCCGGCCCAGCCCGCGGCTGCCGAGCCGACGCCCGCGCCGGCCCCACCCGTCGCCGCACCTGCCCCCGCACCGGTGCAGCCCGAGCCCGAGCCGGAGCCAGCTGCCCCCGCAGCTCAGCCGACGGCCGCCGTCAACGAGGTGGCGCCACGCGGCACGTCCGGTGACGCGGAGCCCGACTCCTACGTGACACCGCTGGTCCGCAAGCTGGCGGCCCAGCACGGTGTCGACCTGGCCGGCGTGACCGGAACCGGAGTCGGCGGCCGCATCCGCAAGCAGGACGTGCTCGACGCGGCCGAGCAGGCGACGAAGGCTGCCGAGGCCGCCAAGCAGGCCGAAGCGGCCGCGGCGGCGTCGGCGGCTCAGGTCAAGCAGGCCCCGCCGGCCGCCCCCAAGGCAGCAGCGGCCGCCCGCCCCGCCGCTCCGGCGGGCTCGCAGCGCGGCACCACCGAGAAGATCACCAGGTTGCGCGCCACGATCGCGCGCCGCATGGTCGAGTCGCTCCAGGTGTCGGCCCAGCTCACCGCCACCGTGGAGGTCGACCTCACAGCCATCTCTCGGCTGCGGGCCAAGGTGAAGGACGACTTCAGGGCCCGCGAGGGTGTGGGCCTGTCCTACCTGCCGTTCATCGTCAAGGCGGCCGTCGAGGCGTTGAAGCAGTTCCCGAAGGTGAACGCCACCATCGACACCGAAGCCGGCACGGTCACCTACCCCGACGCCGAGCACGTGGGCATCGCGGTCGACACCGACAAGGGCCTCCTCGTCCCGGTCATCAAGGACGCCGGCGACCTCTCGGTGACCGGACTGGCCAAGAAGATCGGTGACCTGGCCGCCCGTACCCGAGCGAGCAAGGTCACCCCGGACGAGCTCACCGGCGGCACGTTCACCATCACCAACTACGGCTCCGCCGGGACGCTGATGGACACCCCGATCGTCAACCAGCCCCAGGTGGCCATCCTCGGCACCGGCGCCCTGGTGAAGCGCCCGGTGGTGGTGAACGACGACAGCCTCGGCCAGGTCATCGCCATCCGCGACATGATGTATCTGTCCATGTCCTACGACCACCGGCTGGTCGACGGCGCTGACGCGGCCCGCTTCCTGAGCGTCGTCAAGGCTCGGCTCGAGGGCGGCGACTTCGGCACCGAGGTCGGCGCCTGATCCTGGTCGCCCCACTCGACCCGCAGGCTGCCCGGAGCGACCCCGCTCCGGGCAGCCTGCTGCTCGGCCCCGGCACCGCGGCAGGGCTCCCCCGTGGCTCCGCATAGGATCGGCGCGTGACCCTCGACGTGCAGCGTCTCGGACTGGACGACACTCCGCCCCGGCTGATCGACTATCGCTGGGCGTGGGACGAGCAGCGTCGAATCCATGCCGAGGTCGCCGACGGCTCCCGCCCCGGCACGGTGCTGCTGCTCGAGCACGCCGACGTCTACACGGCCGGGCGCCGCACCGAGCCGCAGGAGCGGCCGGCCGACGGCACCCCGGTGATCGACGTCGACCGTGGTGGCAAGATCACCTGGCACGGTCCGGGGCAGCTGGTGGGCTACCCCCTCGTGCGGCTGCCCGAAGGCATCTACGTCGTCGACTACGTGCGACGGCTGGAAGAGGTGCTGATCCGCACCCTGGCCGGCTTCGGTCTGGCCTCGGGGCGAGTGCCGGGACGGTCCGGCGTCTGGCTGCCGGCTGACGGCTCACGTCCCGAACGCAAGATCGTCGCCGTCGGGATCCGGGTCAGCCGTGGCACCACCCAGCACGGGTTCGGCTTCAACGTGTCGAACGACCTGGGCTCGTTCGGGCGGATCATCCCTTGCGGCATCACCGACGCGGGCGTCACGTCGCTCGACGCCGAACTCGGCACGGCGCTCAGCGTCGCCGAGGCGGCCACCGCAGTCGAGCCCCACCTGCGGGAGCTGCTGACATTCGACTAGACCGGTCCGGCCGGCCGGCGATGGCGGAGTCCGGGATTTCGGCCGGGGTAGGCTGTGCCGGTGACTGTCTCCCCCGAAGGCCGGCGGCTGCTGCGCGTCGAAGCGCGTAACGCCGCCACGCCCATCGAACGGAAGCCCTCGTGGATCCGGACCCGCGTGCAGATGGGCCCGAACTACACCGACCTGCAGCAGATCATGCGCTCGGAGGGCCTCCATACGGTGTGCCAGGAGGCCGGCTGCCCCAACATCTTCGAATGCTGGGAGGATCGCGAGGCCACCTTCCTCATCGGTGGCGACGCCTGCACCAGGCGCTGCGACTTCTGCCAGATCGAGTCCGCGAAGCCCAAGGGCTACGACACGGCCGAGCCCGAGCGCGTGGCGGCGTCGGTGAAGTCGATGGGCCTGCGCTACGCCACCGTCACCGGGGTGTGCCGCGACGATCTCCCGGACGAGGGTGCCTGGCTCTATGCCGAGACCATCCGCGCCATCCATCGAGCCGTCCCTGATGCGGGCGTCGAGATGCTGGCGCCGGACTTCAGCGGCCGTCCGGAACTGCTGGGTCAGATCTTCGAGACACGGCCGCAGGTCTTCGCCCACAACGTCGAGACCGTGCCGCGGGTGTTCCGCCGGATCCGTCCCGGATTCTCCTACGAGCGGTCGCTCGAGGTGTTGTCGATGGCCAACGCGGCGGGCCTGATCACCAAGTCCAACCTGATCCTGGGTCTGGGCGAGACCCGCGCCGAGGTGTCGGAGGCCCTGCACCAGCTGAAGGACGCCGGCACCCATCTGGTCACCATCACGCAGTACCTGCGGCCGAACGTGACGTTGCACCCGGTGGAGCGCTGGGTGGAGCCCGCCGAGTTCGACGAGATGGCCGACGAGGCGCGCGCCATCGGCTTCCTGGGGGTGCTGTCCGGGCCGCTGGTGCGGTCGTCCTACCGTGCGGGGCGTCTCTACCGGCAGGCGCTAGAATCGCTCGACCGTGGGCGGGGCGACCAGCTCGTAGCCGCGGCCGGCGTACCGACCGTGGAGGGGTGACATGGCAAGCGAGCGTGCGAAAGCCCTGGCCGAGCAGCAGAAGGCCGACAAGCGAGCCCTCAAGGAGGCCCGCAAGAACTCGACGAATCCCGCCGACTGGGGTCGGGTGCGGCAGATCCGCGAGGCCTACCGGGTCACCTACGAATACGACCGCCAGCTCCCCCTGTGGGTCTTCGGCGGCGCGCTGCTGGCGTTCGTCCTGATCATGCTGCTGGGGCTGTGGCTGCAGCCCTGGTGGATCTGGCTGATCCTGGCCGTCATGGCGGCAGCGACCGCCGCCCTCGGCGCCCTCACGTGGCGGGTCAAGGGTGCCACCTACAAGCGCTATGCCGGACAGGCGGGATCGGCCGAGGTGGCGATGGGCATGCTGCCCAAGGAGTACGTCAAGTCCCCGGTGATCACCGCCACCCGGCAGCTCGACGTGGTGCACCGGGTGGTCGGTCCGAGCGGCATCGTGCTCATCGGCGAGGGCGACGCCGGTCGCGTCCGACAGCTGCTGACCACCGAGGCCAAGAAGCACGAGGCGGTGAAGTTCGGGGTTCCCGTCACCACGCTCGTGTGCGGTGACAAGGAGAAGCAGATCCCGCTCGACAAGCTCGCCGCTCACATCAGGAAGCTGCCGAAGGCGCTCCAGGGCTCCGAGGTGCTCGACGTGGCCGCCAGGCTCCGCGCGCTCGACGCGATGCGCCCGAAGGTCCCGCTGCCCAAGGGCCCGCTGCCCACGTCGGCGAAGGGGTCGCGCCAGGCCATGCGCGGCCGGTAGTCGCCCGTCCACATGGCGAATCTGGTCAACGCCGAACGGATCTCCAAGACCTACGGCACCCGGATCGTGCTCGACGACGTGAGCGTGGGGCTGTCGGCGGGCGACGTGATCGGTGTGGTCGGACGCAACGGCGACGGCAAGTCCACCCTGCTGGGCATCCTCACCGGCACGGTCGAGCCCGACGGCACCAACCCCGACGGCCGTCCGGGGGGCCGCGTGGTGCGGTCGGGAGCGGTGTCGATCGGCCTGCTCGGCCAGACCGACGACGACCCGGGCCGCACGACCGTCCGCGACGCGATCGTGGGCGGCGCGCCGGACCACGCGTGGGCCGCCGACGCCCGCACGCGCGCGGTGGTGGAGCACCTGCTGGCCGGGATCGCTCTCGACGCCCCCCTGGCGCTGCTCTCGGGCGGCGAGCGGCGGCGGACGTCGATCGTCGCGTTGCTGCTCGGCCATCACGACCTGCTCGTGCTCGACGAGCCGACCAATCACCTCGACGTCGAGGCGGTCTCGTGGCTCGCGGCTCACCTCAACGAACTCCAGCGCCTGGGCACGGCCATGCTCGTGGTCAGCCACGACCGGTGGTTCCTCGACGCGGTGTGCACCCGGGTGTGGGAGGTGCACGACGCTCGGATCGACGCCTACGACGGCGGCTACGCCGCCTACGTGCTGGCACGCGCGGAACGCGCCCGGCAGGCGGCGGCCGGCGAGTCGCGGCGGCGCAACCTGCTGCGCAAGGAACTGGCGTGGCTGCGGCGCGGCCCTCCGGCCCGCACCTCCAAGCCGAAGTTCCGCATCGACGCCGCCAACCGGCTGATCGAGGACGTGCCGGAGGCCCGCGACCGGGTCGCCTTGCAGCAGTTCGCCACGACCCGGCTCGGCAAGGACGTCTTCGACCTCGACTCGGCGTCGGTCCGGCTTCCGGACGGGCGCGTGCTGCTCGACCGGCTGACGTGGTCGATCGGACCCGGCGACCGCATCGGGCTGGTGGGTGTGAACGGGTCGGGCAAGACGACCCTGCTCCGGCTGCTGGCCGGCGAGAGCGAACCGACGTCGGGTCGGGTGAAGCTCGGCCGGACGCTGCGCCTCGGTCACCTGAGCCAGCAGGTCGCCGAGCTCGACGACACCGAGACCGTGCTCGAGTCGGTCGAGTCGCTCCGGCGGCAGACCAGGCTCGACACGGGCCGTGAGGTGGCGGCCTCGACGCTCCTCGAGGACTTCGGCTTCCGTAGCCTGGCCACGCGCATCGGGGAGCTCTCCGGCGGCGAGCGGCGACGGCTCCAGCTGCTGAGGCTGCTGCTCTCGGAGCCCAACGTGCTGCTTCTGGACGAACCGACGAACGATCTCGACATCGACACGCTCACGGTCGTCGAGGACCACCTGGACACGTGGCCGGGCACCCTCGTCGTCGTCTCCCACGACCGCTACTTCCTGGAGCGCACGTGCGACGTGGTCTATGCGCTCATGGGTGACGGACGGTGCGTGCTGCTCCCCCGCGGCGTCGACGAGTACCTCGACCACCGCCGGCGCGTCGCCGAGAGCCGGTCCGTCGGGGCAACGCGCGAGCCCGCTTCGGCTGTGGCCGGAGCCTCGGCCGCCGGGTCGGCCGCCGGCCTCAGGCAGGCGAAGAAGGACCTCGCACGCATCGACGGTCAGCTCGACCGCAT
>Ga0073899_10000390_pt1 | contig 40397 bp, 36 predicted proteins | sample KloWWTmetaKNB5Ph_FD_88975 | JGI IMG/M metagenome (GOLD analysis project Ga0073899, IMG submission 88975) | Active sludge microbial communities from Klosterneuburg, Austria, studying microevolution and ecology of nitrifiers - Klosterneuburg... | ecosystem: Engineered > WWTP > Aerobic digester >... | reverse complement strand
TGACCGACAGAGGTCATCTGGTAGCGGACCTTGTGGCCAGCACCCGACATCCCTTCGGCGCTGGTCTCATCAACGATGTAGTCACCAGTGCTGCTCAGAAGGGTCCAGTCGGTGCCTTGGGCTGACTGTGGGCTTGGCGGCAGGTTGCGGATGTAGGAGCTCCCTGTGGTCAATTGCACGGCTTGAAGGCTGGTGCCAAGGAGGCCAGCGTCTGTTCCCTGGTGGGGAGTCGACATGGTGACCACGTCTTCGACGTACAAGTACGGCGGGAAGCCGGCCTCCTTCCGGGCCACGCTTGCGAGAGCATCGCGAATGATCAGACCGCCCATGGAGTGTGCGACGACATCAATCGAGCGGCCGTACTTCGAGTGATAGTTGTAGATGTCGTTCGCCAGGGCCTGGGCCAACGTGTGGATGCCGGTGCCGGTCGTGCCGTAGGGCTGAATGTTGCGAGTGCAGTTGGTGTCCCCGCTGTAGTAGCCGATCGTGGTGATCGATCCCTTCCAGCCCAGCGAGCCCTTAAACGCGGCGATGGTGTTGCCGTCCGCGTTGCCCCAGTTGCTGTAGCAGTTGGTGCCGCCGCTCTTCTGATAGCCATGGATGAAATACACCGGCTCGGTGTTGCTGTCGCTACGTGATGGCGCTGAGCTTGCTGCGCTTTGGCCAACCCCAATCAAGGCGGTGGCAACAAGGGGGATGAGCGCCAGCAAGCGCTTTCCTCGGCTTAGAGTGGTGGACTTAGTCATTTCAGGAACCTCCGGGTTGTGTGGTCGAGCAACGTGTCCCGAACGCTAAATTCGCGGATTGAGGCTGACGAGGTTTGCGGAGGTTTGTGGCGGTTGTGCGCCAAATGCTTGCGTTTTCTGTGGGTGTAAAAGTCACAGGTTTACTTGTGACTTTGGCGCTTTGCCCGGGGGATCCTCCCCGCAAAGCGCCAAACATCCGGGTAAAGCTAGAGCCCGGAGGTAACCCTCCGGACTCTCACACAGTCAGATATCCGCCATCGACGGCGATGACCGTGCCGGTGACGTACGACGCTTGCCGAGAGGCCAAGAACATCACCGCAGGCACGACCTCGTCGACGCGCCCAAATCGACCCATCGGGATGTGATTGATCTGCTCGGTGACTAACTCGGGGAACGCCTGCATGGGGGCAGTCATTGGGGTCTCGATGTTGCCCGGAGCCACGGCGTTGACGCGGATGCCGTCTTTGGCCCACCGGGAGGCCAAGGTGGTGGTGGCAGCGACCAGGCCGGCTTTCGCGGAGCCATAGCCGGGCACCATCGACACCGCTCGATAGGCCGCCATCGACACCAGCGACACCACCGCGCCTCCGCCAGGCGCGTTCGACTTCCTGAGTTTGCGATGCAGCGCATGGGTTAGGCGATAAGGCCCCACCAAGTTGAGTTGCAGCGCGGCGTCGAAGCCCTCGGGGGTGTATTCATCGAGCCCGCCGGGGAAGGTCGCCCCCGCGTTGTTGATGAGTACGTCGAGCGTCTCTAATGACTTGGCCAACTCCACTGTTGCCTCAGCGTCAGTGGCCACGAATTGGCGGTAGCCCATGCCAGCCAAGTCAGTGGAGTACTCACTGGCATCGGCGCGGGTGCCGGTCACGATCACCTCGGCACCGGCGTCGCGGAAGTGGGTCGCGATGCCGTGGCCGATGCCGCTCGTGCCCCCGGTGATGAGCACTGCAGAGCCCGAAAAGTCGAAGGACAGTTCGTTGGTCATTGGTGGCTACCGATCTGCTTGCCGAGCACCTCGAGTCTGCGTTGGAGCCACGAGCGCTCCCAGAAGTTGACCGACTCGGCCAACAAGATCTCGTGAGCTGCAACGAGCACCTCCAGGGCTGCCAGGTTGTCCCCGGCAATCTCGGCAAGGTGGATCGCTTCGAGGGGTTCACCAGCATCAAGGCGCTTGCGCGCGGCGGCCACGATCGCCTCGGCACCGGCCAACTCCACCAAGTCCGGGTGCACCGAACGCGGTGAGACGCCGTACAACTCCGTGCTGGAGTCGTGGTGGAACCAGCCGGCGTAGTTCTCCCAGATGGCGCGCACGTTCCACTTGGTCTGGCCGTAGCCCTCGCCAACGTCGTACTCCGCAGGCACCTCGATGGTCCGCATCAGCGTGTGGACGTCCTTGCCGGCATTCATCCCAGCCACCGTCGCGTCGTGCACATGCTGGAGGGCGCCATGCAGGTTGCTCAACTCGCGCTCGATCACTACCGCCCCGCGGATTGGCTCAAAGTGGCCGGTCACGAGCACCTCGGCACCAAGGGCGCGCACGGTTTCGATGGTGGCGAGTACGTCGAGTGGGTCGCGGTAACGGTCCCCGCGCAACGTCACCAAGTTGGGCACGTGAGCAAACAGCGGACCGAAGGTGTTGCCCGACAAACAGATGCGCTGCTCGGGCAGCCAGATGACCAACGAGTCGGTGGTTTCACCCCCGCGCACCGGGATTGTCTCGAAGGTGAGATCTCCGATGGTGAAACTGCGACGCTCGGTGACCTCAATCGTTGGGGTGATCTCGCCTTGGCTGATGTCGGCGTCGGGGAAGCGCTCGCCCACCTGCTTGAGGCCCCTGAGCACCTTGGGCATGAACGCGAAGGCAGAGCGGTCGGTGCGGAATCGGGCGAGGCGCTCGTTGTCGTTGCGCCACGTGCGCCAATCTCCACCAGCAATCACCTCGGTGGAGCCATCTGCTTCGAGGAACTGCTTGATGCCACCCACGTGGTCGTAGTGCCCTTGGGTGATCACCACGGTGTGGATCGGGGAGGCGTCGACTTCGTCGTACACGTGCTTGTGGATCGGCCCTTCGAACCCCATGCCGGTGTTGACGATGACTCGTCCGGCCGAGGTGGTGAACATGTAGCTGTTCGACAACCCCGTTGACATCCATAGGTTGTCAGCGATCTGGGTGGCGGTTTGGGAGTCGGCTGGTTCGAGCGCATCGGCTCCCGGTCGGTCCCAGTGCACGCCTCGGTAGGTCTCGCTCATCAGTGGGCTCCGTCCACGATTGCCATCGTCTTGCCGGCCGCGCGCATCGCCGCCGGGTCCATCAACGCGGCCGCCGCGTCCTCCAGGCTCACGAAGTCGGTGAGCATCGGTGAGAGGTCGCGACGGGCCAGCAGGTCGAGGGCGTCTTCGAATCGGTCGGGGTATTCGATCGCGCCCCGGATTTCTAGTTCCTTCATCAAGACCACCAACATGCTGATGGTGACGTCTTGGAGGTGTACGGCGGGCACGCAGATCCGTGATCGAGGAGCCGCCCGCGAGATCACTTGGTTCAACATCTCGGCCGAACCCGAGGCCTCGATGTAGGCATTGGACAGCGGAGAGCCGGAGGGGTGTCGGCCGTGTATCCCTGAGAGTTGCTTCCACATGCCGCGCTCGAATGGGTCAAGTGCCGCCTCGGCGCCCAACTCAAGTGCGATGCGTCGACGCGTCTCACCTGGGTCGATTGCCACTACCGAGGCCGCACCCGCGTCGAGCAGCGAGGCCAGCGCCGCCATGCCGACCGGGCCACAACCCACGACGACCACCTTTGCTCCGGGGGCCAGTTCGAGTCGTTCGGCGGCGTGCATGCCGACGGCGACCGGTTCGGTCAATGCGGCATACGTCAGATCCATGCCCTCAGGCACCCGCAGCAGCCGACCCTGCGCTTGGCGAACCAACACCAGATCGGACAGCCCGCCCTCGGGGGCTCCGTTGCCGATGCGCCCCAACTCGTCGTTGCCGGGGTGAACCACCACCCGGTCGCCCACAGCGAACCCATTGACGTCCGTGCCAACGGCTTCGATCACGCCGGATAGTTCGTGCCCCAGGGCCAACGGCTCGGGACCAGGCCCCCCAACTCCGCCATGCTTGACGTAGCTCAGGTCGGTGCCACACAGCCCACACGCGTGCACGCGCACGAGTACGTCGGCCGCACCGGGCTCCGGGTCGGGCACGGTGTCGATAGTGACGACCCCAGGTTCGTGGGTGCGAATCACGCGCATTGGTTGCTCCTAGATCTCTGGCTTGACGGCAAATCGGTCGAAGTAGAACCCAAATCGTTCGCGCACCTCAGCAGGGCTGATGCCGAAGTCGCCCTGCAGGTCGTAGCTGACCTGACCGTGCTTGCCTCGAGGGTTGGCAGCGAGGTAGTTGGCCAGGTGGTTGCGAGTTCCCCGGTCGAGTTCGAGGCCGGCGCGCTCATAGAACTGCTCAACCACGGCCATGTCGTTGGCCATGAACTCGTGGAACAGCACGTCGATCGATTGGTCAGCGGGCACCAGTTCGCGGTCGCGCACTCCCGCGCGCAGCAGGCGCTCGATGCGGTCGATCCAGTAGTCGCGTAGTTGAACCGGTTCGATGCTGGTGCGTCGCATGCGGTCGCCGTACGCGAGCATCGTGATGGCCGACTGGATGACTGCGACCGGGTCGCGGTGGGTGAAGGCGATCGTGGCGTCGGGGAAGGTCTTGATCAGCGGCCCGAGGTGCTCAAAGTGCATCGGGGACTTGAGCACCCAGGTGTTGGGGCCACGCAAGAAGGTCAGGGCTTGCAGGATCGTTTTGAGGTGCGCGTAGTGCGCGTCGTGGTTGAGCCCGAGGTAGTAGTCGCGCCACTGGGGTGAGCGGATGTGCCACTCGAGGGTGTAGGAGGAGAAGTCGAGGTCCATCAACTCGCACTCCTCCTCAATGGCTGCCGGGAAGCGGTCGTGCATGTTTTGGGTGAGCGGCACGAAGGCCTTTTCGGCGTCGTACTCCGCCTGACGGCGGGCAAACCTGGGATCCACACCATCGGGACCAGGACCCTCGCCGGGCTTGGGGAAGGGCTCTTGGCTTTCCCAGTACGGCAGCGCGCGACGGCGTGGGTCGGCTGCGAGCAGGTTCACTAGGTGGGTGGTGCCCGAGCGAGGCAAGCCCACCACGATCAGGGGCGCGGGGATCTCGATGTCGGTGATCTCGGGATTGCGGCGCACGAGGTCGTTGAGGAGTGCCCGGCTAGCCAGGTTGCGCACCGCGCGACCTTGCTGCACGACGCGGGCCAAGCCCGTGAGCCCGCCATCGGCTTCGACAGCGGCGAGGTAGGCGCCGACCCGCTCGTGAATGCTCGGGTCGCCCCCCTCGAAGTCGGGGTTTGTGAGGCCGCTGGCCTTGGCCGCCATGGCGAGCACGGTCTGCGGAGAGAGGTCTGTTTCGCGGCTCGACATGTAATCAAGAACCGAACGTTGATCGGGCGTGAGTTGCGGCGCGACGAGGTCTTCGATGCGCACAATCGTCGAACCTGACATGTGGGCAGACTTTACACATTGCAGATACTGTGTCAAGAATAGTCGCGCTATGACTGCCACTCGACGTACTCGCGGGCCTGCCGCCGACACCCGCGACCGGCTCATCAACGGCACCTTGCAGTGCCTGCGAGAGTACGGCGAAGCTGGCACCACCGTCGCCGCCATCTCCCGAGCATCAGGGCTGTCTCGACCCACGATCTACGCCCACTTCAACACCCTCGAAGACCTCATCCACCAAGCAGTCGAAGACGCCGCCCTCGAACTCAGCGACCGGATCTTGCGACAGGCGGCCCGCTCGACGTCAGCGGCGGAGTCGATCGTGGAGTACGTCGTCGCAGCCCACCGCGAATTCAAAGCCGACCCCGTCGTCGCGCTCGTCGTACACACCAGCCTCCTGCCCGGCATCGCCGAGACGGGCACCATCACCCCGCACATGCTCAATCTCTCTCGTGAGCCCATGCGCGCTGCGCTAGCAGCCAACCCCGAAGCGCTGGCCCGACTCGACGAGATCATCGAAACCATGGTGCGGTTCTTGTTGTCGGTGCTGACCTACAGCTCCGCCCACACCCGGTCGGATGATGCCCTGCGTGCCTACCTCCACCGGACGCTGGTTCCTGCCCTTGGGTTGGGGTGAAAAGTCACAAGTAAACCTGTGACTTTGGCACTTTGCGGGGAGGATCTCCCCCGCAAAGCGCATAACTTCCGGGTGAAGCGGGGGGTGCGTGGCTTAAGGGGTACGGCGTGACTCACCCAGGCACATCACTGGACAAGTCACTGGGCGTCACAGCGGTGGGGTGGGCGCGGTGCAACAGATAAGCGCCTAGTGCGATTGCTGCGAGCCAGGCGGGCGGGGCGATCCACCACCACGCGGACGTCACGGCGTTGCCGTTGGGAGGAAGATTCCCGATCCACCAGTCTGGTGGCCAACCGTCGAGGCCGTCGGTGCTCGTGAGGTTGCGCGGAATGGTGAAGACCGCCAGCACTGAGACGGTGCAGGTCCAGGCCAAGAGCGCGTCGGGGAAGGCCACGAATCGGCCGTGCATCGGGTTCGCGTGAATGAGGCCGCGTAGGCGTGCCCACAGCGCCAAAGTGACGGGGAGTGCTGCGGCCGCCACTATGCGACCTACGTTGGAGCCCCAGTAGACCTGACTGTCTTCTTCGTAGAGGATCCAGCCCTCATCTCCGTCATACCGGTTCGTGTTGAGCTCAGGGAAAGCAGCGTGGAAATACTGCCAGGCAAGCACTCCAACGACGACGCCCAGAACTAGCGACGCCCACACCAGTCTCCACGATCTCGGCGGGCTCTCCGGTCTGGTGTTGCGGTAGAGCAGCGCGACAACGTTACCGATCATGAGCCCACCCAATAGTTGGCACATGGCGCTCCAGAGCGTCCCGTTGATCACCCAACTGCCGTCCGCGAGGAGCAATCCAAAGGAACTCCCGATTGAGTACGGCGGCACAAAACATGCGACGACGGCACCCAGTCCCATGGCAATCACATTGGCCTTGTGCAGCCTGAGCGATGGGAACCTTTTCATGCCGTCAAGAGCCTCTCCACGAAACCTGTCTGTGCAGTTTGGCGCAGGCGGCAGGACTCTGACTAGGGCTGGAGGAGCAAGAGAATCGGCGCCAATCGCTTGCGTGAACTTGACACACGGGGTAGACTCGGTGTCACGCTTTGTAGAAGACCCGAGACATCAAGTCTATAGTGCTTGGTGCACCAGTATGAGGCTGGCGGGATTCTCTGCTAGCCGCAACGGAGTTGAGTCCCGAACCGCACGGGCCGCCTGAGCGACGACATCCAATTCATTCGTCGTTCCGGGCAGGAGGCTTCTGGTGCATCCAATCCTCGAAGTCGCCTCCTCTGTGCGCACCACGATTCATGGGGCCGCAGACGTCAACCCGAGTTTCATGTCGACCGCGGACAAAGCTGAGGCGCTGCGCGAGCTTGCAGCTGCTAAAGCTCAGCTCACCAAGTTGCACCTGCGCGTACTAGCGACCGCCACCGACCTGGCTGAGGAGTCAGCCGCACACAACCCGGCAACCTGGCTGAGCACCGAGACCAGATCACGGCACGAAGATGCTCGGGCGCAGTGGCGGTTGGCTCGCTCGATGGACCTTCGCTACCAAGAGTTGGCTGCCGGCATGCGCGATGGATCGGTGAACGCCGATCAGGCTCACGTCATTGCCGCGTGCCTCGACGCACTCCCGCGCGAGGTGGGCATTGAACTGCTGGCCGAAGCCGAGGCCAACCTCATTCGACAGTGCGCAAAGTTCGGCCCGCGCGAGCTCACAAAATTGGGCCATCGCATCCTCGACGTCGTGGCACCCGAGATCGCTGACGAAGCCGAAGCCAAGCGGCTCGCGGCGCTCGAAGAAGCAGGGCGACGCAAGACCCGACTGACTTTACGACGCCTCGGCGATGGCACCACCCGGCTGAGTGGTCGGCTGCCTGACGCCGCGGCGACTCGACTGGCGACGTATCTCGAAGCCTTCACCAACCCCCGCAAAGCAACCCAAGAGATGCCCGACCCCATTGTCGCGAGCCTCGACCCCCTGGCCCGGTTGACCTACCCAAGGCGCCTGGGTGAGGCGTTCGTGCAACTGCTCGAGTGCATGGAGCCCAATCGACTCCCACTGCATAGCGGTGATGCGACGACCATGATCATCACGATGTCGTTGGATCAGTTGCGCAGCGATCTGGCCACAGCCGACCTGCTCGGGGGCGGGTTGGTGCCAGGCGCTGATCCCGATCGCATCACTGCCCACGAAGCCCGCCGCATGGCATGCAGTGCTCACCTCATCCCTGCAGTGCTGGGCGCCGGCTCAGAAGTCCTTGATCTCGGCCGCGGCCAACGCCTCTTCAGCCGGGCACAACGCAAGGCGTTGCTGCTCAGAGACCAGACCTGTCTCAGCGAGGGTTGCCAACTCCCGGGCACTTGGGCCGAAGCCCACCACTGGGTCTCGTGGCTCGACGGCGGCCCCACCGATCTCGACAACGCGGGTTTGCTGTGTCGCCATCACCACCAACGCGCCCACGACCCAGCCTTCACAACCGAACACCTACCCAATGGCGACGTCCGCTTCCGTCGGCGGCGCTGAGTTATCCACAGATTCGCCGCTGGGGGTTACGCAACCGCGGCTGTGGGCGGCAGACTGCCGGGAAATCGCACGGTGAGGGTTATGCATGCGCCCAAGATTTGGTACTTCGCGCCATCTCGCGCCACTAACTGCTGCCCTCCTCGTGGCCGGATTGCTCTCCGGTTGTGGCGCTGACAACCCCAAGCCGCCGCCGCTACCCACACCCACCAACACCGCAACTGCTCCCACTGAACCTGCTCTTCCCGACGCTGCCAAAGGAACCACCAAGGCCGCTGCGGTTGAGTTCGTGAAGTACTACGTATCAGTGCTTAATGCTTCAGCTCTCAGTGGGAACACGGACGAACTTCATCGATTGGCGAACCCGGACTGCGATGTGTGCATGTCCTTCGAGAAGCTGATAACAGACACCTACACCGCTGGTGGAGAGATCCGTGGCGACGGGTGGACGGTCCTTGACGCCTGAGTTTCGAGCACTGGACCGGACGGCTCGATTGACGTCGAGACCCGGATTCGGGTTGCGCCACAGACCATAGATGATGGCGACTCCGTGCAAGAGTTCGCGGGCCGCAAAAGGCAAACTAAGCACTTCAGCCTTGCGCCGCTTCGTGAAAACTGGTCCTTGGTCGACGTGAACTCTTTGAGTTGAACCCAATGGTTTCCCGCTTCCTCGCGCTTGTGATCGGGCTGGCTCTAATGGCTGGCCCATCATTCGCTGATGGCACAGATGTCCGCCCCAAGGGAGACGGCTTCGAAGTGGCTGAAGTTCGCACTCACCATGGGAGCGCCCCCGCTCCCGCAGCCCATCCGAAGCCGAAAGTGCGCTACTTGAAACGTCATCGCGCGCCCTGCCCCGCCGGCCTCACCGCATACACACGCTGGGTGAAAACCCGCACTACGTGGACCTCGGCACCGAAGGTGGTGTGCCTGAGCGGCCCACCGACAGACACCCGCCCAGCGATCACGGGAGCGATGGTGCTGCGCGCGCTACGCACGGTGCGACTGCCTCACCCAACGCCGAGCATCCAGCCAGCCCGACGCACCTTGGTCAACCTCGACACCATCTTCTCCGCACCCCAAGCGCCGCTCACCCGCACCGTGACGCTGCTCGGGCAGCGGGTGACGTTGCGGATCAGGCCAACCCGCTGGGTGTGGGAGTACGGCGATGGCCACTCGGCGACGACTACGACTGGTGGTGCGGCGTACCCAAACAAGACGATCGCTTACCGCTACCAACGTGCCGCCAAGGTGCAACCGAGGGTGAGCATCACGTGGGCGGCGACCTACCGAATCAACGGCGGAGCCAGCCAACCGGTCGCGGGCACGGTCACCACGACCGGCCCTAGCGCCTCACTCAGAGTGCTCGAAGCGGTACCAGTGTTGTCCGGGAGGTAAGCGCTCTTAGTACGGGTGCTCTTGCTTGATCACAAAGAACGACCCGCGGATAACCCCAGCCAACTTCGACTTCTGGCGAGCGAACTTGAACGACGAGAGTTCGGGGGGCACGTCCATGCCTTCGGAAAGCTTGAACCCGACGGCTCGCTTGGAGCCGGGCTCGACGCCGTACAAGACATTGATCGCGAGGCCGGATTCGTAGAAGACGTGCACCCAGTGGATGCCTTCGACGTCAGAAACCGCTACTTCCAGCGGCGGCGAGGAGACCACGATGCTGCGCTCGGAGGCCAAGATGTCGGTGACCCAGTCGACAGTCACCGGGTCGTCGGCGGCGGCCTCGACGGTGAAGGTGTGGTCGTACTTGTTCTTGAAGTACCTCGCCTCGTTGGCCCGCAGACCTGCGAGCGCGATGGCGTGTGGCGAACTCTCAAGACCTTCGGTGGAGACTTCGACGAAGTTGACGACGTGGCCCATGGGGAGCCTCCTAGAGCTAGCCGGAAGATGGGCAGGCTAACACCGCCTACTTCTGCAGTACGTCGCCAATCCATTGCAGCGCCGGCCGCGCGGCGTGACCGTTGGTGGGGACGCCGCGGTGAATCGTGGGCCAACGGGTGTAGGTCACCGGCCGACCTTGGGACTTGTAGGTGCGAGCCAATGAGTTGGTGAGCCAAAACGGCGCCACTTCATCGAAGATGCCAGCGTCAATGCGGATCGGGATGTCGAGCGGCAGCGTTGTGTGCAGGGGGTCAAAGTGCGCCAGGGTCTGCAAGGTTGCGGCTCTCAGTTCCTCACCCCGTGGCCCCCACAAGGCACGCGCCGGACGGCTGAGGTGGGGAGCGAGTTCCTCCAAACACAATTCGTGCAACAGCGGCCAGCGCTCCAAAGCCCATTCAGAGAGCCCGCCGTCGAGGGCAAGTTCGTCCCAGCGGGCGTCCCACATCCGGGTGCCCTCAACCATCAAGGCAATCAGTGAGGTCACGACTCCCTGACCCGGCAAAACGACGGGCAGCCGCGAGGTGAGCCCGATGGTGAAGTCCATCCGTGTCACTGGGGTAAACAGCACCACCGCCTTAGGTGGCATTGACCGCGTGGCTGCCAGTGCGCCCGCATGCAGCGCTGCGTGGGCGCCTTCGGAGTGGCCGCTGCTGACCCAACGCTGGCCCAGTGGCAAGTGAGCGCGGGCCTGAGTGAGCATGTCGAGCACCGAAGTGGCGAGCGAATCGCCAATCAGATACGGGTGCCGACCGCCAGATCCGATGCCTTCGTAGTCAGGACGAAGTACGGCGATGCCTGACGCAACCGCGCCAGCACACACGTCATCTCCGACGGTCATGCGGGCGCGCTCGGGATGGTTAAGGCCGGCCAGGCTCGGTGCCGCCTGCGGCCCCGCTCCGGTGGTCATGTGCCCTTAAACGAGCACCGGCCATCCCCCGGGAGGAGGATCGCCGCTCGGGAGATGGATCAGCCCGGTTTGGGTGAGAGGGTCGCCGGTGATCGTCGTACTGTCGAACGAAACCCGCCACGAGGTGCCGGTCTCCAGCACCCCTAGGCCCTCATCGGGATCACATGACCAGGTCACCAGCGACCCCTAGGCAACCGCTCTCGCACGCGTTGGGGCAGCAAGCCCAGGCGGGTGGGCGGGAGTCGGTCAGCGGTGTCGGTGAGTTCGATGAACGCCCGGGCCACGGGCTCGAGTTGATCGACGTCGACCCACTCTTCGGTGTCGGCGTCGTCATAGAGATACATCGGGCCTGAGACGAGGCTGGCAGTGGGCACACCACTAGTGAGCACGAAGGAGGCGTCGGTGGGGATGCCCATGCGGCCGTACTCCAACACTGCGGCATTCACGACCGCTGTCGTGTGCAGTCGGTGTCGGCGAATCGTGCGGACCAACGCCAACTTCATCCGAGGCGAGAGGTTCTCAAAGATCGCTCGAGGCTCGGTGGTGCCCGTGCTTTCAAACCCACCATCGGCACCTTTCACGGCCCGCAGGCCGACGTGCTCGATGGTCAGGTTGAGCCGGATGTTCAGTGGTGGGTTGTCGGCCAAGAGATAGGTGCGGGCGAACGCCTGGTGGGCGTGATAGCCGGTGAAGTGTGAGTCGAAGGTGGTGAAGAGCAAGGAGGAGTCGCGGCGTACTCCGGTGGCGGCAAGCCGCCCATAGTGTTCAGCCAACGCAATCACTTCGGCCACCCCGGTGCCGTCTTCAACCGCGCCTGGGCCAACCGAATCGTGGTGCGACTGGATCATGATCGCGTCTTTGGGGCGCTTGGCTCCGCGCAACAAACCACACACGGTCTTTGCTGCGACTTCGCGGCGTCGCACGTGCACGGTCAGGTGGGCCTGGCTGGCACCAGAGGCGCGCAGCCGCTGGCCGGTGTCTTTGGTGATCCAGACGCCGGGCAAGGCTAGAGGAGTACGTCGGTAGTACTCGTTGTGATAGTTCACCGACTCCGGATAGTCGCGCAGCACTCCGATCACTCCGACTGCACCGGCCTGCGAGGCTGCTGTCATCACCGTGGTCAGCGAGGTGACATAGGGGTTGACCGACTTGAGCACATCGCGGCGCAACAAGCCTCGATCGGGGTCGTGGATGTACCAACTCAAGGGCAGCAGCGACGCCGCCGTCATCGTGAACGCCAGGTCGAAAAGCACGATCTTGCCGCGCACGTCGAAGTCGGTGACCTTGCCAGCCCCAATGTCGACGATCTGCGCAGTGATTCCTTCTGGGCCAGTGCCGAGGTCTCCAGTCTGTTCGCCATCGGCCACTGCGCAGTGGTTGATCGCCCGACAGGTGATGGCCGTGCCGTCGATGGTCAGGGAGTGGTCGGCGACCGACCAGGCGAAGGTGGGCGTCTCTTCGATCCACACCTCGTCAAGGCCAGCCTGGCGCATGCGGTTGGCGACGTACTCTGCGGCGGCATCGCCGCCAGGCGTCCCTGAAGCCCTCGGTGCCATCGCGACGAGGTCGCTGATGGTGGCCATCATGGAGTCGCGGTCGATACCGCTCATGCGGCGCGCACCTGGTCATCGAGGCGGTACTTGCGCAGCGTGAACAGGCTGATCGCGACCAGTACGGCCGGCACCAGCGACATCGCGATGCGGATCGCCCATAGTGCGCTGTCGGGCTGATCCACCACGGCGCCTCCGGTGGAGGGCACGTAGCCACCCAAACTGAGGGCCAAGCCAAACAACTGCGGCCCCAACGCGAAGCCGAGAAGTTCAAACCCAGCCCAGACCCCCGAGAGCATTCCGATGCGGTTGGTGCCGGTGCTCTTGGCGTCTTCGGTGGCGATGTCGGGGAGCATGGCCAGGGGTAGGAGTTGCACTCCGGCGTACGCCACACCGACAAGGGCCGAAACCCCAATCGCGATGCCGCTTTGACCTGGGCTGACAAAGATGAGGGCCGACAGAGTCACCAGCAACACGACCGAGGCGAGCATGAAGGCGGACTTCTTGCCCCGCTTGATGCCCAGGCGCTCCCAAAGCGGTGAGACCAGGATGGCCGGACCGACAAAGGCCACGAACATGTTGGTGGACTGGGCGGGGTCATTCAAGACGTACTTCGCCATGTAGGCCACCCCGGCGAGCAACATGGAGGTCGCGACGGCCTGAAGCACGAAGGTGGAGAGCACTGTGCGCAGGTGGGGGTTGGACACCGCGATCTTGAGTTGCTCACCGAGCGTGCCGCCAGCCTCTTCGGTGCGAGTGAGGGGGGCGTCGCGGGTGAGCCACCAGCACAGCAAGGTGCCGGCCAAGATCAGCACACTGATCCAGATGCCCATCGCCTGGTAGCCGGGTTGCCCACCGATGTTGTTGACGATCATCGGTGCGGTGGCCCCCGAGATCATGATCGCCAACGTGATCCAAATGACCCGCCAGGTCATCAGCCGGGTGCGCTCGGCGTAGTCGTCGGTCATCTCCGCGCTCATCGCCAAGAACGGCACTTGGAAGAAGGCGTACGCCGTTGCTGTGGCGAGGAATGCCAGCAACACCCAGACCGCAGCGAGTGCTGGCGGTGATGCTGGGCCGAAGAACATCAACGAGAACCCGAGGGCCATCAAGATGCCGGCCCGGATGATGAATGCCCGTCGCCGCCCGCCAGGGTGATGTGAGCGGTCACTGATTCGCCCAGCCATCGGGTTGGCGAAGAAGTCCCAGGCCTTGGGCACGAAGATGATCAACCCCGCCACCGCGCCGCCGACGCCGAGCACGTCGGTGAGATAGGGCAGCAGGAGGAGCCCCGGCACAGTGCCGTAGGACCCGGTGGCGAGACCGCCGATCGCGTAACCGTGACGGACTTTGCCGCTCAAGGATCGTTGCATGAGCGCACGTTAGTGCCATTCATGGGGGTTTGGGGGGAGAAGTATTCCCGGGGAGGTGTCGGTGCGGGTTGCTAGCCTCCGCGAGTGACTCAGGACGAAACTCACGCACGACTGTTGCCCGGCGTCGTGCAGGGTGCGCAGACAGTCCGCTCGTTCCGCGCTCTTTTGGCCAACACATTGGTGGCCAACGTGACGACGTCGTACCTCTGGTTCGCGCTCACCTTTTGGGCCTACCTCGAGACCCGCTCGGTGCTAGCCACCTCGATCGTTGGCGGCACTTACATGTTGCTCGTGGCGATCTTCGGGATGCTATTTGGCACCCTGGCTGATCGGCATCGCAAGAAGGCCGTGATGGCCGCTTCATCGGTCGTGACGCTTGTCAGTTATGCGCTCGCCGGGGTGCTCTATCTGAGTTTTCCCAAGCAACGGTTGGTTGACTGGAATGGCTGGGTGTTTTGGGCCTTCGCGCTGGTGATCTTGGTGGGCGGAGTCGTGGAGAGTCTGCGCAACATTGCGCTGGCCACCTGTGTGACGCTCTTGGTGCCCAGTGATGATCGCGCCAAAGCCAACGGCCTTGTCGGCACCGTGCAGGGCATTTCATTCATGGTGACCAGCGTGTTTTCGGGGTTGTCCGTGGGCCAACTCGGCATGGGGTGGACCACTGCCATCGCGATCGGGCTCACCGCACTGTCTCTAGCGCATCTCCTGACCGTGCGCGTCCCGGAGGCAACGCCGCAATTTGCCGAGGGTGAGAAGCCCGGCATCTACGACGTCAAGGGTGCTATCAGCGCCATCGTCACAGTGCCCGGACTAGTTGCGCTGATCTTCTTCGCCGTGTTCAACAACCTCTTGGGCGGCGCCTACATGTCGTTGATGGACCCCTACGGGCTCAACCTGTTCAGCGTCGAAGCCTGGGGGTTCGTGCTCGGCCTGACCAGCATCGGCTTCATCGTCGGCGGGGCCTTCGTCGCGAAATACGGGCTCGGACCCAAACCGCTTCGCACCCTGCTCAGCGTCAACGTAGGGGTCGCGCTTTTGGGCATGGGATTCGTCATCCGCGAGTCGGCCTGGCTCTTTGCGATCGGCATCTTCATCTTCATGTGCCTCATGCCGATTGCTGAAGCGGCCGAGCAAACCCTGCTGCAACGCGTGGTTCCTTTTGAGAAGCAAGGCCGCGTCTTTGGGTTCTCCCAAAGCGTCGAGTCGGCCGCCTCACCCATCTCAGCGTTCCTGATCGGACCACTCACTCAGTTCGTCCTGATCCCCTACATGGCATCATCCGAAGGCCGCTCCACCTTTGGTTGGTTGCTCGGAACCGGTGAGACCCGTGGACTGGCCCTCGGGCTAGTTTTCGCAGGGTTCCTGCTGCTCATTACGGCGGTGATCGCGTTCGTTTCCCCGCCGTACCGTCAGTTGACTGCGGCGTACGACGCGGCGGTTGCGGCCGACGCAGAATCCGATCGCTGACCTCAGTGCCCTTCAATTCCTTCTAGGAGGTCTCGGGGAACCCAGTTGTCTTTTCATGTGCCGCCGACGATTCGACGGACAAGATCGTTGACCCACGGCACGGCAGCCTCGGCGTCGGGCAAGACGTCGACGTCCTCGACCGCGGCCTCGTACAGCGTGGCCCAACCTGCACCAAGCTCAATGGTTGGCGGCCACGCCTGTTGGCGCCGGTACTCGAAGAGCCGGACGCAGGTCGCGTTGACCCGAGCGAAGTCGAGGTCCTCGCCCTTGTCGAGCAGCTGGAGGTCGATGAGGTCACGCACTCGCTCGCTACCGGTCTCCGATACCGCGTGCAGTTTCTGGGCGATCTGGTGATCGACTCGCATGACCGGCACCGGCTTTGGCAGTTCGAGACCTACCTCAGTGAAGAGCAGGGCTAAGCCGTCGGCGAGCTGGTACTCCGGCTCGTCCACATCGCCGATCTCGTTGTGGCCGAGCTCGAACTTCACGGTGCACCAAGGTCGGCCGCGGTAGTCGAGCTTTACGTCGAACGGCTGCATGACGTACGCCGTTGGCACGCCACGCGGCCGGGGTGCAGCCTTCTCGATCAGCCTGCCGGTAAACCCGGCCCAGCCGACAGAAAGCGAGTCTTCGAAGTCACTACGAAACCGGGCTAACGGCTGAACGCGAGCAGCGTCGAGGTCCTGCGTGAACCGAGTGCCGCGCCCGTAGCGAAGCGCCATCGCGCTGCCGCCCTTGATGGCTCCCTCGGGGAGCATCTGTCCGACCACGACGAGCGCCATGCCGACTCGTCGCCGAATGGCGAGATTCTCGCTGCCTTCAAGGTTGCGGATGCGCTGTTCGAGCGACCGGACGCTGGTCGGGGCACCGGTGTAGCTCACGATCGGAGTTCCTTCCTGACCCGCTGCCACTCCTTGGTGGTCATGAGGCCCTGCCTCCGCGCTTCCTCGGCAGCATCCATCAGCCGACTCGGCTCTATGCGCCCGCGGCACTCGAGGATCGCGTCCGCGACGCGTTGCGAGTCCAGACCTTGGTACTGGGTCGTCACGACTTCGCCCTTCACCAGAGTCAGCTCGATGAATGGCGGAAGCTTCGGCCGAGTGCGCTTGCGGATCGCGACCCGGATCCGTCGAGGGTTCACATCAGCCAGCCCGAACAAGGCAAGCACCGAGTCTCCATGAAGGTACGACCGCTCGCCTGCACGTAGTAGCGCTTCGGCAAACTGGTCGAATGCGGTGGGAGGTGCATCCGGCACCCGATAGATCCCGTAGGCGACGTTCACCAGACCGCCGCGTGAGGCAAGCTTGGGCAGTTCAACGGCCGGGACTCCCGCCTCGGTAGCCTCCTTCGTGGTGACGTAGCCGTAGTGATCGAGCGCGATCTCGCGCACGATGTCCCGGTACCTCGTCTCGATCGCCATGTCACAACTATACCGAAAACGGTAGTGTTGTGACACCAACTCGCATCGGGCCCATGGCTGATCCCGCCCCCTCCGCCGCTACAAACCACGGGTCAGCCTCCAAGGCCCGGTTGATCATCGAAGCCAGATCAGGAGACACGGTGAGTCCAAGAGTTGGCTGATCGGCGGCGTACGACGCGGCCGTTGCGGCCGACTCCGAGTCCTCCTAGCGCGGCAACTGCTTGCTTCGCCCGGATGTTTGGCGCTTTGCGGGGGAGATCCCCTGGGCAAAGCGCCAAAGTCACAAGTAAACCTGTGACTTTCGCACTCCGAAATCTTGACTCATTCCAGATAAGGGAGTAGCAATAGACCCATGACCCTCGCCCACTCCGACTTGCTCAAAGCAGCCGGATTGAGGGTCACCAAACCCCGAGTCGCGGTGATGGATGCTCTGATGGAGCAACCTCACGCAGACGCTCTGACGGTCCATTCCAAGGCGGTCGTTGACCTTCCTGAGGTCTCGCGTCAGGCGGTCTATGACTGTCTCAATGCACTCACTGATGCAGGCGTCGTACGCCGCATTCAGCCGATCGGTTCGGTTGCTCGATACGAACTGCGCGTGGGCGATAACCACCACCACCTGGTGTGCCGCAGTTGTGGCGTGATCGTCGACGTCGATTGCGCGGTCGGTCAGACGCCGTGTTTGAACGCTGCCGATGGCCAGGGGTTTGAGATCACCGAAGCCGAAGTGAACTACTGGGGCATCTGCCCCGATTGCAAGTCCAACGATGCACCTCGCAAAGGAGAACAAGGATGAGTGACGAAGCAACCGAGATGGCCGAACTCAATAGCGATGCGCCGAAGTGTCCAGTCGCGCACGGAGACGGCATGCAGCCGACCAAGGGTGACGCGAACCGTGCCTGGTGGCCCAACCGTCTCAACCTGAAGATCCTGGCCAAGAACCCCACCGAGGCCAACCCGCTGGGCGGCGACTTCGATTACGCCGAGGCGTTCAACTCTCTCGACCTGGCCGCAGTCAAAGCCGACATCGAGCAGGTGCTCACGACTAGCCAAGACTGGTGGCCGGCCGACTATGGCCACTACGGCCCGTTCATGATTCGGATGGCGTGGCACAGCGCCGGCACCTACCGCGTGATGGATGGCCGTGGCGGCGGCGGCACGGGTCAGCAGCGGTTCGCACCGCTGAACTCCTGGCCCGACAACGGCAACCTCGACAAGGCCCGCTGGTTGTTGTGGCCGGTGAAGAAGAAGTACGGCAAGGCGCTCTCGTGGGCTGACTTGATGATCCTGACCGGCAACGTTGCACTCGAGTCGATGGGTTTTGAAACCTTCGGCTTTGCTGGCGGTCGCGTCGATGCATGGGAGCCCGACGAGGACGTCTACTGGGGCCCCGAGACCGAGTGGCTTGGCGACAAGCGCTACACCGGTGAGCGCGACCTCGACAACCCGTTGGCAGCGGTGCAGATGGGTCTGATTTACGTCAACCCCGAAGGCCCCAACGCCAACCCTGACCCGGTGCTCTCTGGCCTCGACATCCGCGAGACCTTCAAGCGCATGGCGATGGACGATGAGGAGACGGTGGCGCTGACCGCAGGTGGCCACACCTTCGGCAAGGGTCACGGTGCTGGCGACCCAGGCAAGTACGTCGGCGCTGAGCCAGAGGCTGCCCCGATGGAACTGCAGGGTCTGGGCTGGAAGCAGAGCATGGGCACTGGTTCTGGCACCGACACCATCACCTCAGGCATCGAGGGCGCTTGGACCCCGACGCCGACCGCATGGGACAACTCGTTCTTCGAGACGTTGTTTAAGTACGACTGGGAGTTGACCCACAGCCCGGCAGGCGCTCAGCAGTGGCGTCCGGCCAAGGGTGCGGGTGCCGACGACGTACCTGATGCCCAAGACCCCACCAAGCGTCACGCACCGATGATGACGACCGCTGACATGGCGATGCGCATGGACCCGGCCTACGAAGTTATTTCGCGTCGCTTCTTGGCTAACCCTGACCAGTTCGCCGACGCTTTTGCTCGGGCTTGGTTCAAGCTGACCCACCGCGACATGGGTCCGGTCAGCCGCTACCTCGGGCCTGAGGTCCCAGAAGAGGAACTGATCTGGCAAGACCCCATTCCTTCGGTTGCTATCCCCACCGATGAGGCCGTGGCTGAAGCCAAGCGGGCGATCGCTAGCTCGGGTCTGAGCGTCTCGCAGTTGGTGAAGACGGCATGGGCAGCGGCTGGTTGCTACCGCAACAGCGACAAGCGTGGTGGCGCCAACGGTGGCCGCATTCGCTTGGAGCCGCAGCGTTCATGGGCAGTCAACGACCCGGCAGACCTGGGTGCAGCCATCAGCGTGCTTGAGGGCATTGCCGATCAGACAGGCGTGTCGTTTGCCGACACGGTCGTGCTGGCCGGCAACGTTGGTGTGGAGAAGGCAGCGGCAGCTGCTGGGGTTGCCGTGAGCGTTCCCTTCGTGGGTGGTCGCGGCGACGCGACCCAGGAGCAGACCGACGTTGAGTCGTTCAGCTACCTGGAGCCCAAGACCGACGGGTTCCGCAACTTCGAGCAGGCAGACAGCAAGCTCGGTGCGGAGTACCTCTTGCTCGACCGGGCGAACCAGCTCGGCGTGAGCGCTCCCGAAATGACCGTGCTGGTTGGCGGTCTGCGGGTGCTGGGTGCCAACTCGGGCGGCTCGACGGCAGGTGTCCTCACCGACCGCGTCGGCGTGCTGTCTAACGACTTCTTCGTCAACTTGCTTGACCTTGGTACGTCGTGGCGCGCTGGCGATGGCCAGGACAGCTTCGTTGGCACCGGATCGGCAGGCCAGTCGTGGACCGGCTCTCGCGCCGACTTGGTGTTCGGCTCAAACTCCGAACTGCGCGCTATCGCTGAGGTCTACGCCAGCGACGACGCCGGTGAGAAGTTCGTGCACGACTTCGTCGCCGCCTGGGTCAAGGTCATGAACAACGACCGCTTCGACCTGCGCTAAGTCAGTAGCTTTGGGGCCGTCATCACCTTGGTGGTGGCGGCCCCAGGCTTTTTGCGCAGGATCTAGGCCTCCGAGTGGGACCGACCCGATGTGAAGATCTGCGTATGTTTCGCCAACTGCACAAATGCAGACCACCACACGGCCTGATGCACCAGGGCCAGCAGCAACGTCAACAACCACGCTGGCGGTAGCAGCACTCCGACTGCCAGGCTGGCGACGGCGCCGGCCAGCAACAGCAGTTGAATGCGCGACAGGATTCGTTTGAATAGCGGGCGATAGTCCAGCGTGGTGGTGAGCACGGCCACCATCACTAAGACGGTTGCCGATGAGCCCGCCATCAGCCAGCCAGATCCTCGCGACATCTGGGGGCTGTGCGCGTGATGGATCACGCCGACCATGCCCGCTCCGAGGGCGGCGATCGAGCCGGTGAGGGGAAGCTGGGCCAATACCCACACAGTGAATGCTCGTTGGGTGGGTCGAGAGGGTCGACGACCGAGCAGGTCGAAGTAGTTCCACCAAAAGCCAAAACCCGTGCCGAGCGCCAACACTGCAGTGACGATGACGAGCACATCGCGCTGCGCGGAGTTGATCCCGTTGACCACACCCACCACGACCTCGCCCATCACGATGATCGCCAGCAGACTGAAGCGTTCGGCCATGGATTCGGTAGGCGGTAGGCCTAGCGGCCGCTCCGGCTCACGGATCGCGTTAAATATCGGCACTGCCAAGTTGATGAACAGCGTGAGCACCCACAAGATCAGGCGAGCGGTGTCCGTGACCAGCGTGCTCGCTGCCATCAACCCGATGCCGACCACCAACATCGCGATGTAGCCCGCGGCGATCTTGCGATAGATCGGCACAGTGTCATGGCACCGCACTTGATTCCATTGCCAGGCGATCCAGCACAACAGGACGGCGTACGTCGCCGCAAATGGCCGCGCATCCTCGCCCGTTGCTCGGGCCACGAACACTGCCAGCACCACCAGGATCGTCATCTGACCGAAGATGTTGTTACGTCCCCGTCCGTCTTCACGTCCGTGGCCCTCGTGAAAAAGCGACCCGTTTAGCCACGCCAACCAGATCAAGGAAAAGACCACCGCGAAGTCCGCGAGATGACGCCAACTTGGCTCGTGGGCCAGCGGGTAGGCCGCCTGCCCAATCAGGACCACAAAGACCAAGTCATAGAGCAGTTCGAGGAAACTCACGGTGCGATCGGGGTTGTTCTCCCCGTGCAGTCGTGGTGGCCGCCGGAACCAGAAGTTGAGGGCAGAGCTCACCACGCGTTGGCCTGCGGGAGCAGCGACGGAGGCGGGCAAGGGCTGCTCATTCACGCCGCACAGCCTATGGGTGGTGCTGGATTCCTTGAGTGGGCATGCCCCTGCGGCGATTCAGCCACACGCCAACGACCCGCTGCGAAACGAACCGTCCGTTCTCGCTTGCCTAGAACCAGAGACGAAAGCCGTGAAGGGGGAAGGAAAGGAGGAACGCCCAGATGCCGATGAGTCGACGCTGCGGCCACTTGGGCAGCGCGATCAGTGGGAAGCGGCCAGAAAGCACCAAGAAGGCCACAAGCCCGACCGGAGTGGTAACCAACCAGAACCAAGCCCACCGCGTGGCCCGCCAGGGGTAAGGCCCCGCCATGATCAGATACAGCACTGAAATCATGCTCGAGATAGCGAGGCCGGCAATCCACCCTGGAACGTTCCGCCCGCCAACAGTCCAGGTCGGAGAAAAGGACTTGGTGCTGGGCGTAGCACTCACATGGAGGTTCTCCTCCGCCCATACGCGCAGGTCTCCGCGGATTACCTGATGCCCGTAACGCTCACCCGGTTCGACACGCAGACCTTCGGGGGCATTGACTACCTCGACGTAGAACGACTTGTGCCCCTCAGTGAAGTGCAACTGGACGTTTCGTGCCTGGTGAGCGGGTGGCTTCGATGGAGGTAGCTGCTCACTAAAGCCCCGTTGACTGAACTCAACGCCATCGAACGGCCGGACCACCGCTGCGTTCTTCAATTGGCTCAAGGTCGCCTCTTGGGGCACGAAATAGGGCAGACCCAGTGGCACGGCGATGAGCAAGGCCAACAGCAGGAACCGGAGGTAATCCCAGGCGGTGTAGGCGCTGGCTTGGCGCTGGGCAGGCTCGACAGCCGTGATGGTCACCCTTTGAGGTTATGCCCGGGCCATTGGTGACGACAACGCGTGGTGCGGCATGTCACCCCAAGGAAGGTGCGAGGTGCCCCTCGACCAAGCCGAGAACCCCAAACTGCCAACAGTCAATGACTACCTGGGACTTCACGTTCTCAAGATGCCCAATCCCTGCAAGGCGACCTCCAGGCGCAGCCAACCAGCGGGGTCTTCAAGTGGTCGATCCAGCAGCTTTTCGATGTGCTCCAGTCTGTAATACAAAGTCCGGCGCTCGATGTGGAGCGCGCGTGCGGTCGCTGACTTCGAGCAGGCGTGATGCAAATAGGCGACCAGAGTGGGAATCAGTGGGCGGGAGTGCGTGGCGTCGTACTCAAGGAGCGGGCCGAGTTCAGACTCGACGAAGTGGGACAACTCAGGGCCATCACCCAGATGCCCCAACAACCTGCGCAGCCCGAGGTCCTCAGCGTGCTGAATGCCAACCCCGTGAGTGGCCGCATCGGTCGCCTCGGTCAGCGCGCGCTTGAGATGTTCAGCGGATGTGGGTCGGCTTAGTCCGATGCCGAGGGTGAGGTCGGGTTCGTGGTCGGCCAGGTGGTCAGCGATGCCGCCAAGCACCGAACGCGGAGCCTGTGATTGGGCCAGTGCGGCGATGCCTAAACACAGGTCGCCCACGACCGCAGTCACAGCCTGGGTGCCGGAGTCGGCCAACGCGGTTCGCACTCGGGCCAACAACCGCTCCGCGGTGCGTCGCCGAGTTCGGGTGTCGCGAAACGCTCCGAGGCGATCGCGCAGATCGTGGCATTCAACTGCGAAGCCAACCAGCACAGGACGATCCAGGTCAGCACCTAAAGATCTGAACCTTGCCAATACCTCTCGTCCGGAGGGCCCGCGACCTAGCCAGACGTCAGCTAGCACCTCGGCCCGCGCTGCATCAGCGAGTCCGCCAGCCTCGCGCTGAGTCACCAACCACAACCCGATCGCGGAGGCCGCGCGATCGACAGCGATGCGGTCGACCTCGTCTGGTTCTCGATTGACGGCCAGCACGTGCAGGCGCCCCCAGTCCTCGTCACGAATCCGCACCGACTGCCACAAGCAGGAGGAGTCGTGGTCGGTCGATCTTGAGTGAGACTCCCACCGGGTTACGAGATCCTGATTCGACACTGAAGCCCTTGCGTGGCCCACCAACTGGTGGGCTGAGTCCTCGAACATCACCGGGTTATCGACGATCTCCGCCAGAGTCGTCAAGATCTCGCGCAGTGAGGCCCCGCGCAGCAGGAGGCCGGTGAAGCGCTGGCCGATGTCCTCAATGCGAGCCAGCACCTCTGCAGTACGTCGACGCTCGGTCACGTCAAACATCAGCCCCTGCACCAGGGTGGGTGCTCCGGTTTCATCGCGAATGATCGTGACTCGGTCGTGCAACCAGATGACCTGTCCGTCGGGGCGGATGAAGCGGTACTCATCGACTCCGACATCTTCACGGCTGCGAAGGAACCGCGTGTAGTTCTGACTCATCGCCTCGAGGTCATCTGGGTGGACGCAAGCTGTCCACGACTCGTCAAACCAGCCCGAGGCAGGCAGCCCCAAAATCTCCTCGGTTTGCGGGCTCACATAGAGCGTCTCAGCGTCCTCACCCGGCCCATTGATATAGATCACGGCCGGGATCTGCTCGACCAGGGCTTGGTACATCTGACGCAACTGCTGCGGGTCTTGACGCACGAATGACGGCTCACTCATTCGCCCATTGCACACTCTGTGCAGTCGATCCGACAAGACCTGCATGGTTTGGGTATCCCTTGGCGGAGCGACACTTCTTAGGTTTGGGACCGTGCAGCCACTCTTGCTTGGACCTCAGCGCGTTTCGGTGAGATGCACGCCCTCGTCGGCCTTGGATCAGCCCGCCGATCTATGCGTCATCGGTGTGAGCCCCCAAGCGTTGGACAATCCTGGCCCGGGCCTCGCGGCTGCCTATGCGGCCTACCGCGTGGTGGGCCACCGCGGTGAGCGCGGCCAGAACTTGGTGGTGACCCGTCGCCCCGAAGATTCCTTTGCCGCTGCCCAACTGATGCTCGTGGGCACCGGCGATCATGTTGACCCTGAGTGGTGCGCCGCCGTTGCCACCAAGGTGGGGCACACTTGGGCTACTGGAGAAATCTGCACCGACTTGCATGCCAACGCGCCCGACCCGACCGTCGCCGCGCAAGCCTTCGTGGAGGCACTTGCCCAGGCCAGCTACCGCTTCGACAGGTACAAGAGCAAGCGCATGAGTGGCCCGATGACGGTGGTGTTGGCCGGCATCGAGTGCGACACGTTGGAGCCAGCGATTCAAGACTGCGCGGTGATCGCGGACTGTCTGGACTGGGTGCGAGACCTCACCAACGCACCGGCTCGCGACATGACCCCCAAGCACCTTGCCGCCGCGGCGCTGGAGCTTGATGGCCGCAGTGTGAGCGTGGCGACACATGGACGCGGCTGGCTGACAACGGAGCGGTTTGCTGGGCTGCTGGCGGTCGGATCAGGTTCGGCCAGTGCGCCCAAGTTGATTCAGGCGACGTACTGCGCGCCGGGTGCTCAGACGCGTCCACCGTTGGTCTTGGTTGGCAAGGGCATCACCTTCGATTCGGGTGGGCTTTCGATCAAGGGAGCCCAGGCGATGGCGGAGATGAAATCAGACATGGGCGGTGGCGCGGTTGCTTTGGGGGTCATCCGCGCCCTCGCCCATCTAGCTCCTGCAGACCTGCATGTCACTGCGTTGGTTCCAGCCGCCGAGAACATGCCCGGTCCCAAAGCCGTGCACCCAGGCGATGTGATCACCCACCGCAACGGGATCACCTCCGAGGTCGTCAACACCGACTGTGAGGGCCGGCTGGCCATGGCTGATGTGGTGGCCTACGCCGCCGAGTTGGGGCCAGCCGCAATCCTCACGATTGCGACCTTGACCTATGCCACGATCGCCGCCCTCGGCACCGAGATCACTTCAGTGATGGGTGACGCACCGGTGGTAGGTCCCCTGATGAGAAGTGCAACTGACCGCCGCGAGCCACTGTGGGAGTTGCCCATGTGGTCGCCGTACAAGGCGCTGATGCGCTCCCATGTCGCCGACTTGCGTAACGAAGAGGTCGGTGAGGGCGCTGGCGCGATCGTGGGCGGGTTGTATTTGAAGGAGTTCGCCGGGAAGGCGCCCTTTGCGCATATCGACACCGGCGGCACGGCATTTCTTGAGGATCCACCAGCACCACACCAACCGGGCGCAACCGGAGCCATGCTCCGGACTCTCGTGCACTTCGCGCTGAATCAAGGGGAGATGAAATGAGTACTAAGGCACTACGAAACCTGATTGCTGCTGTGGCGTTGTTGCTGACGGTCACCGCCTGTGGTGGGGGCACGGGCGCCTCGGGAGACAAAGGTGGCGTGCTGCGCATCGGCACCTCCAACGGTATTGATTCTCTCAACCCATTCGTGGGGATCAACCAGGATGACTTTGCGGTCTGGCTGCACATCTACCCTTCGCTACTTCAGTACGACACCACCAAGCCAGGCATGCCTTACAAGGGTTCACTAGCTGAGAGCTGGAAGTTCGCCCCCGACCACAAGACATTGACGTTCGCCCTGCGCAAGGGGGCCACGTGGTCCGACGGGGCGGCGCTGGATGCCAACTCCGCAGCTTGGTCGCTGGGCATCATGCACAAGTTCAAAGATGGTGCTGCCGCCAAGTGGGGCATCAACGAAAACATCGACACGATCACTGCCACTGATCCCCAGACCTTGGTGATCACCTTCACCAAGCCGACCGCGACCACCCTCTACGCACTGGGCAACACCCCAATCTTGCCTAAACAGGTCTGGGAAAAGGCTGCCAGCGGCGATGGCAAGGGGCTCAAGACCTTTGTCAACGAGCCCAAGGGAGATCAGCCGATGGTCAGTGGCGGGCCGTTCATGCTGACCAAGTTCGTCAAGGACGACTTAGCGATGTTCAAGCCCAATCCCAACTGGTACGGCGCCAAACCGCGCATTGACGGCTGGGGACTGCAGACCTTCAAGAACAAAGATGCTTTGGTCACCGCTCTTAAGGCCAACGAAATCGACGCTGTCGGCGGGGTGCCGGTCACGGCCCTGAGCGCCTTAAAGTCGGCCGGAATCACCATTGATGAAGGCGAAGGGTTGGCAATGCGTGATCTGATCATCAACTCCAACCCTGACAAGCCCAAGCACCGTGAGTTACTCAAGGCCGACGTACGCAAAGCAATGGAGATGGCGATCGACCGCAAGGCGATTGTGGAGACCGCCTGGCTTGGGAAGGCGACGGAAGGATCCACGATCATCGCTCCCGCTACGGCCAGCGATGGTCAGAAGTGGCACAACGATGCGATCAAGCCGTTGCCTTTCGACACCACCCAAGCCAACGCACTGCTCGACCAGGCCGGTTACGCCAAAGGACCTGACGGAGTGCGCGTGGCTGACGGCCACAAGATGAGCTATGAGGTCATCTTCGCCGACGATGAGTCCGGCGAAGGCGATCGGGCCTTCCAGATCATCCAAAGTGGGTTCAAAGAGGTCGGCATCGCCCTCTCGCAAAAGAAGGTCGACTCCTCGGCTGCCTGGGACGCGGTCTATTGCGACGACAACTGTCAGTACCGCGACTTCGACTTGGCCATGTGGGACTGGTTCCCCAGCGCTGACCCCGACTTCATGCTCGCGGCGATGACGTGCGCGTCGTGGGGCGACTGGAATGACACGGGCTACTGCAGCAAGGAATTCGATGCGCTTCAGGCGCAACAGAAGGACAGCATCGACCCAGCTGCTCGCAAGAAGATCATCGATCAGATGCAACAGATGGTCTATGACGCTCGGCCTTACATCATCTTGACCTATGACACCCGCCTTGATGCGTGGAGTCCAAAGTGGGATGGCTTCATCCCCAGCAGCCAGGGTTTCTTCAATAACTTCTCCACCCAGACGCTGGAGCAGGTGCACGTGAAGTGACCAGTTGGGGGTACATGCTCAAGAGGTTGGTCTTTGCGGTGGCGACCGTGTTTGTCGCCACCACACTGAACTTCTTCCTCTTCAGGGTCTTGCCAGGTGATGCCATTCGCAACCTGGCGCGGGTGCCCCATGCCTCACCTCAACTGCAAGCCGAACTTCGCAAGCAGTTCGGGCTCGACAAGTCGCCCTGGGAGCAGTACCTGCTCTATCTGCGGCAGCTTTTGCACGGCAACCTCGGCATCTCTTTTGCCGATCAGAAACCCGTGATCGACAACGTGATGCAGGCGCTGGTCAACACCTTGCCGATGGTCCTGGTCGGCACGGTTCTTGCCATCGTCATCGGCATTGCGACCGGCGTGATCGCTGCCTGGTGGCGCGGGTCGTGGAAGGGGTCCGTTGGCACCTCTACGGCGATCTTCTTCTACGCCGTACCAACACAGTGGTTGGCGCTGGTGCTTCTGATTGCCTTTGCTGGCGTCTTGCCCTCGCACGGGATGAGCGATCCCTATCTCCTCGATGATTCGTGGACCGCGCACACCCTCGATGTGGGGAGACACATGCTCTTGCCCTCTCTCACCCTGGCGCTCACGCTCTATGGCGAATATGCGCTGATCACGCGCTCGGCAATGCTGGAAACACTGGGTGAGGATTATGTGCTCACCGCAAGGGCCAAAGGGCTGCGTCCCCGAGTGATCGTGCGGCGCCATGCGCTGCGCAACGCCATGTTGCCGGTGACCACCCTGATCGCGCTGTCGCTGGGCTACTTGGTTGCCGGCGCCATCTTGATTGAGACTGTCTTCTCGTGGCCTGGCATTGGTTTCGCGGCTTATCAGGCGGTGATTCAGCGTGACTACCCCATGCTGCAGGGCACCTTCTTGGTGCTCACGGTGTCGGTGATCTTCTTCAATCTGCTGGCTGATCTGCTCTATGCCTGGCTCGACCCAAGGATCAGCGAATGAGCACCCCAACTTCTGGCGGCGCGTCGTGGTTGGCGCGAGTCTTGTGGCGTTCGACCTCGGGTCGGATGGGCGTCATTCTGCTCGGGATCTTCGTGGTGCTCGCCGTGTTCTCCCCGATCCTGCGTCCCTATGGCCTTGATGAGCGGGTCGGTGGCGTCTATGACCCACCCTCGCTTGCCCACCCACTGGGCCTTGATGACGGCGGCATCGACATGCTGTCGCTGCTCATGGAAGGCGGTCGGATGTCGCTGACTGTGGGGTTTGCCGCCGCCCTCGTCGCGATGGTGATCGGCGGTGGCATTGGCATTGCCGCGGGCTACTTCGGCGGCTGGGTCGACACAGTATTGATGCGCATCACCGACTACTTCCTCGTGATTCCTTCCCTGCCACTCGCCATCGTGATCGCAGCCGTCTGGGGCCCAAGCTTGAGTCACCTGATCGTCGTGATCGCCTTGCTGCTGTGGACCTCGACTGCTCGACTCATTCGTGCCGAGGTCCGCTCGGTCCGGGAGCGGGTTTACGTAGCCCGAGCGCGAGCATTGGGAGCCGGTCACGGACGCATTATCTTGCGACACGTGCTGCCGCAGATCGGCCCGCTGCTCGTGGCCAACACCGTGCTCTCGGTGGCTTCGGCAATCTTTGACGAGTCAGCTTTGGCGTTCTTGGGCCTAGGAGATCCGACCGCGATCACCTGGGGCAAGATCATCGAGTTGGCGTTCTTGCGTACTGCTGTCACCGCGGGGGCGTGGTGGGCAGTAGTGCCTGCTGGACTTTGCGTCGCCATGGTGATCGTGGCCTGTTTCTGGATCGGTCAGGCCGTTGAGGACGCCTTGAACCCCCGGCTCGCAGTCGCGCATCTTTCGCCTCGCACCTTCGCAGTGCGCACCATCACCGGTCGGGTGAGCCCGAGCGATAAGGGGGCATCATGAGTTTGCTCCAGGTGCGTGACCTCAACGTTTGGTACTCCCTTGGCGAGGGTGGTGAGAACCACGCCGTACGAGACTTGTCGTTCAGCCTCGACCCTGGTCAGCGGCTCGGATTGGTGGGGGAGTCGGGCTGCGGCAAAACCACAGCGCTACTGGCCTTGATGGCCCTATTGCCGCCAACGGCGTCGGTCTCAGGCGAGGTGTTGTTCGAAGGCGAAAACCTGCTCAACGAAGACATCGCCCGGGGGCACCGCTGGCGAGACATCGCCTTGGTTTTCCAGGGGGCGATGAATGCGTTCAACCCAGTCAGGCGCATCGAAGACCAACTCATTGAACCGATGCTGGTTCACAAGTCGGTGGCCGCGGACGCCGCGCGCAACCGGGCCCGCGAACTGCTGGAGATGGTGGGCATCACCGCAAGCGCTGGACGTCGCTACCCCCACGAACTCAGTGGCGGCATGAGGCAGCGGGCCATGTTGGCGATGGCGCTGGCTTGTGACCCCAAGATTCTTATCGCTGATGAGCCAACCACCGCGCTGGACTCGATGGTTCAGGCCCAGATCCTGCAACTGGTGAGCAAGCTCTCAGACGAACTCGGCTTGGCGCTGCTCTTGGTGACGCACGATCTTCCCGTTGTTTCGCAGGTGTGCTCGCAGGCTGTGGTGATGTACGCCGGCGCCTTAGCGGAGTCTGGCCCAGTCGCCGATCTCTATCACCGACCGCAGCACCCTTACACGCGCTTGCTGTATGCAGCGACTCCAGACCTCCACGATGATCGTTCGGTGGTGTCGATCCCTGGGGTTCCCCCGCGCTTGGATCACCCGATCACTGGGTGTGCGTTCGCGCCACGCTGCGATGTTGCCCTGGCCGAGTGCACGACCTCGTCGCCGCCGACGGTCCAGGTCGAGCCGGGTTGGACCTCGGCTTGCTGGCGCGCCGGAGGTGCGCAATGAATCAACCTGTTCTTGAGGTCACCGACCTGGTGACCGTCTTTGAGCCACGCGGCAGCCTGTTGCGAAAGGCGGGCGGCCCGGTGCGAGCAGTCGATGGCGTCTCCCTGCGGCTGGCCCGAGGAGAAATGCTGGCGCTGGTTGGTGAGTCTGGCTGCGGCAAAACATCCACCGTGCAAACGATCATGCGGATGGTGTCGGCAACCTCTGGCAGCGTCGTACTCGATGGCGAAGACATCACCGCTGCCAGTCATCGCCGGATGCGCCCACTGCGTCGCCGTCTGCAGATCGTCTACCAAGATCCCTATGAGGCGCTCGACCCCAGATTTCGGGTGCGGCAAACCCTCGAGGAGCCCTTGCTCATCCACACCAAGATGAGTCGCACGCAGCGCCAAGACGCCGTGATTGCCGCCCTCGAAACAGTGGGGCTCACCCCTGCGGAGACCTTTTTGGAGCGCTTTCCGCACGAACTCTCTGGTGGTCAACGTCAGCGCGTGGCCATCGCGGCAGCATTGATCCTCGAGCCCGACGTACTGATCGCAGACGAGCCGGTCTCGATGCTGGATGTGTCAGTGCGGGCCGGGATCTTGGACCTGCTCGACCGCCTTCGTCGTGAGCGAGGGCTGGCAATCTTGATGATCACTCACGACCTGGCAACCGCCGCGCGCTTCGCCGACCGGATCGCGGTGATGTACCTGGGTCGCATCGTCGAGGAGGGCGCCGCGGCTGAGGTAGTCGGCCAGCCTCGTCACCCCTACACACAGGCGTTGTTGTCGGTGGTGCCAGAGCGCGATCCGTTGCGAACCCGAGCACCCCTCCTGCTCGTGGGTGAGCCGCCAAACGCGGCTAACGTGCCCCCCGGCTGTCGATTCCACCCGAGGTGCCCCATGGCAGAGGAGCAATGCGTATCTGTCGATCCGGCACTGAGGCCACTCAGTGCCCATCACAGTGCGGCCTGCGTGTTGGTGAATTGATGAGGCCCGATCTTGATTGGCTCGCCGCGCAGCGAGCCGAGTACGACGCTTCGATCGCGCACCTAGATCAGCTACGAGCGACGCTGCTCGCCGAGGCCAGTGCAAGGCCGGGTCTGGACATCAGCGAGGTCCCGGTGATGCATCGGGCACACGTGTATCAGTCCACAGATTTGGTGATCGAACGCTGGGCCCGAGAACTCGGGCGCAAGAGGCCTGAGCACGGCCGCGCACTAGTGGCCGACTTGAACGAACTTGATGCCCACACGGGGTACTTCGAAGTCACCGAGGTGGCCATCGACCCGCTTGAGAGATGGCTTGCGGTCGCAATCGATGACTCTGGCTCCGAAAGCCCGACAGTGCACCTACTCGACCTCGGGACCGGCTCGTGGGTGAGCACGATTGAGGGGGCGTCGTATGGCGGGCTCGCATGGGGCCGTGACCGCCTCTATTACACGGTCGCCGACGCAACATTTCGGCCCTGGCAAGTCTGGGCTCACCAAGCGGGCACCAACGCACCACCCGTCTTGGTCCACGAGGAGCGCGACCCCGCGGCCTTCCTCAGTCTCAAATCGTTGGCCGGTTGGGTGCTCATCGAGAGCCACACTCGCACCTCAAGTGGGGTGGTCGGTATCGCGCCCGGGAGTGACTCCACCACCACGCTGCTGCCGCGGGTTGAGGGTCGCCAGGCAACGGCCAGTCCCTGGGGTGGCGGATGGGCCGTGGTCTCAGATCACGAGTACGTCGAGTCAGCTCTCTATCAGGCCGACCAGTTGCCTTCCCCGGCCGAGGAGTGGCAGGTGGTGTGCGCTGACCCCGGCCTGCGCCTCTACACCGCAGAGCCTTCTCTGGCCGGGCTCATCGTCCATGCCAGACGTGCTGGCCACCAGGTGCTTGCGGTCTGGCCCGACGCACATCCGAGCTATGAAATCTCGCCGACCAGCGCGGGCGCCATGCTCACTCACGTTCCCCAACCGGGTAGCGATGAGGTGGTGGTCGTGGAGCAATCGCGGGTGCACAAGCCGCAGGTACGGGTGGTTCGCGGATGTGACGGCGTGGTGCTCGAGGTTGGTGTCGAGGACCCTGCCTATGTCGCCGAGCGCCGGCTCATCAACGTGGGCGAAACAGAGGTGCCAGCGATCCTCTACCGCGCCCGGCAAACGCCGCTTGATGGGACTGCGCCCGCGTTGCTTTATGGGTACGGCGCCTACGAAACATGTTGGCCAGCCGACTATGACCCGGTCCTGCTCGGACTCCTCGATCGTGGCTTGGTGTTCGTCGATGTGCAGCCCAGAGGCGGCGGCGACGTGGGGCGTCAGTGGTATCTCCAGGGACGGATGGAGCACAAGGTCAACACCTTCAACGACTATCTCGGGGTCGCCGACGCATTGGCTGAGGGGGTGGTGGATGGAGCCCGGATGGCAACGCGTGGCATGTCGGCGGGGGGCCTATTGCAGGCAGTGGTGATGTCACGTCGCCCCGACCGATGGCGGGCTGTGATCGCCGAAGTCCCCTTTGTCGACGTGGTTGGCGCGATGAGTGACCCGACTCTGCCGCTGACGGTCAACGAATGGGAGGAGTGGGGCAACCCGACTGACCCAGAGGTGAGGGCGCGGCTTGCGTCGTACTCGCCTTGTGAGGCGTTGCCCACCAGTTTGGCCGCCCCTCATGTGCTCGTGACGGGTGCACTCAACGATCCGCGCGTGCTGATCAAGGAGCCTGCGCTATGGGTCAGCCGCCTTCACGGCTTGGGATCGATGTGGCGTGAGCGGGTGACGTTCCGAGCCGAGCTAGAACCCTGCTCCCATGATGGCCCGACCCCCTCGCAGCGTGTGGCCTACGAAGCCGAGTTAGCCGCCTGGTTGCTCGATCACCTCGGTCTGTAGCGGGCTCGCTCGCTTAGTGGGGCCTAGTCCTGAGGTGGCACTATGCGTTTGAGCCCCCCATCGAGAAGGTGTGTGATGAGTCAGAACGTCGAGGTCAGCCACAACGAGGCCGAGCAGCGCTACGAAATCCGGGTGGATGAGGTGCTGGTCGGGTTTGCGACGTACTTCCCTCGCGGTGAGTCGCTGGTGTTCAACCACACCGAGATTGATCCGGCGTACCACGGCCAGGGACTCGGGGCCGTGCTCATTGCTTCGGCCATGGCCATGGTTAAAGAGGCCATGGTCAAAGAGGAGGCCAGCTGGAAAGTCGTGCCCCGGTGCAGTTTCGTTGCGAGTTGGTTCCAGCGGCATCCCGAGCACGCGGATTTGGTGGCTTAAAAGCAGAAGCGGGACGTCATACGAATCAAGCCATATAGCGACCGATTCGTATGACGTCCCGCGATGCCTTACGGGAGTGGGTTGTCGTCGGCGGGTTCGCCGCGGAACTTCTCCAGGGCCGACATCACGTGGTAGAGCACGATGGCTGCCAAGGTGCCCAAGGCGATGCCGGTGAAGCTGAGCGATCCCTTGTTCAAAGTGAGGTTGCCGATGCCCATGATCAAAGCGGCGGCGGCGGGGTACTGGTTCTTGGCGTGGCTAAAGTCCACCCGGTTGTCGATCCAGATCTTCACACCGATGAGCCCGATTAGACCGTAGAGAGCCACGGTCACGCCACCAAGAACCCCGGCCGGGATCGTGTTTAGCAGGGCACCCACCTTGGGCGAAAGGCTCAGCAAGATCGCGATGCCGCCGGCCACCCAATAGGCAGCGGTGGAGAACACGCGAGTTGCGGTCATGACACCGATGTTTTCGCCGTACGTCGTCGTGGCTGATCCGCCACCAAAACCTGCCAACGCCGAGGCAAGACCATCAGCGGTCAACGCCATGCCGGTGCGCTTGTTGATCGATTCATCGCCCACGAGGTGAGCCACCGAGCGGACGTGGCCGACGTTTTCGGCAACCAGGACAAGTACGACGGGCAAGAACATCGGCACGATCGACCAGGTAACCGTCGGGGAGGTGAATGTCGGCAACCCGACCCAGTCAGCCTCGCCAACAGCTTTGAAGCTGATTTCACCAGCCAAAGCCGAAGCCAAGTAGCCCACCGCGACACCGATCAGAATCGAGAGGCGAGCGGCCAGCCCGTGGGTGATCACCGCGATCACGATGATCGTGGCCAACGTGAGCGTCGCGATCCACGGAGACTTTTGGTAGTTGCTGGTGGCCACGCCACCCAGGTTGAAACCGATCAGGGCGACGATGGCGCCGGTGACGACTGGCGGCATCAGCTTGTCGATCCAGCCGGTGCCTGTGGCGTTGACGATGAGCCCGACGGCTGCGAGCAGCAGGCCGGTGATGATGATGCCGAACAGCGCGGCACCCATGTCATGTTGACCCTTGGCGGCCATGATCGGTGCAATGAAGGCGAAAGATGAGCCGAGGTAGCTAGGCACCTTGTTGCGGGTGAGCGCCAAGAACAACATCGTGCCCACACCGGAGAAGAACAGCGTGGTTGTCGGCGGGAAGCCGGTGATGACCGGCACCAAGAACGTCGCGCCAAACATTGCGACGACGTGTTGAGCGCCAAATCCAATTGTTCGTGGCCAGGTCAAGCGTTCAGACGGGCCAACTAATGCGTTTGCCGCAACGGTGCGCCCGTTGCCGTGCAAGGTCCAAGGCAAGATTGCCTCCCCAATGAGTGCGAATAGTCCGTGAGCAATCTACTCAGCTCAGGGGTTATGGGAAGGGGGGTGCGAGAACTGCCGGGCAAAGCGCCAAAGTCACAGGTTTACTTGTGGTTTTAGTCAACTAGCGCCGGAATTGTCCCCAATCGGCCAGCCTGGAAATCCTCAAACGCTTGCACCAATTGCTCGCGGGTGTTCATCACAAATGGTCCATAAGCTGCCACGGGTTCCTTGATGGGGAGCCCGCCGAGCAGCACCACATCGAGTGCGCGGTGGCGAGAGTCTTGGCGTTGGTTAGCGCCCAAGACGATCGAGTCGCCTGCGCCAAAGACCGCCAACTGGCCACTGTTGAGGGGTCGACGTTCGGCGCCGACGTGGCCATCACCGCTCATGACGTAAGCCAACGCGTTGAAATCGCGCCGCCACGGGAGTTCGATGCTGGCCCCCGGACTGACCGTCGCGTGCACAATCGTGATGGGGGTGTGGGTCACCCCGGGCCCTTGAAAGTCGCCCAGGTCGCCAGCGATCAGTCTGAGCAAGGAGCCACCGTCGGGGGTGGTGAGCAGCGAGACGGCGCTGCTGTGAATGTCTTGGTACCTCGGCGTCGCCATCTTGGAAGCGCTGGGAAGGTTCACCCACAGTTGCAGGCCGTGGAAAAGGCCGCCTTGCATCACGATGTGTTCTGGTGGTGCTTCGATGTGCAGCAGTCCTGATCCGGCGGTCATCCATTGGGTGTCGCCGTCAGTGATGAAGCCACCGCCGCCGACCGAGTCGCGGTGCTCAAGCAGGCCATCGATCATGTAGGTGACGGTCTCGAAGCCTCGGTGCGGGTGCCAGGGTGTGCCCTTGGGTTCGCCTGCGGCGTACTCCACTTCCCCCATCTGGTCCATGTGGATGAACGGGTCGAGTACGTCGAAGCCAACGCCGGCGAAGGCGCGGCGTACCGGAAACCCCTCACCCTCAAACCCTTGCGGCGCTGTCGTCACTGAGCGGACCGGTCGGGTGTGCGCGTTGGGTGAGGCCGCGATTGCTGGCAAGAGCAGGGGGTTATCCACGGTGATCGCAGGCATGTCCTCAGTCTACGTGACAGATCAACTATCAGCCGAAATCGCTGTGACAGCCCTGTGATGTTGGTGCAACGGTCGTGACGAAATGACGGAGCAATGTACTCATTACCGGGCAGGGCGTCCGGGAAACCAAAAGCCCGGTCTTCCCCAAGCCGGACAACGAAGGAGAAAGAAAATGAAGCACTTCACTCGCCAGACCATCGCTTTCGCAGCCGGCGCAGTTGCCGTTGTCGGGCTCGGACTCGGTGGCGCCGCGATCGCCAATGGCGGCGACAACAGCAACGACGACGCTGCTAGCTCTTCCGTGGCTGGCGTGACCGTCATCGCCGAATGCCTCGCCGACGAAACCGTCTCGCAGCCCGAGACCTTCACCGTGGCCTGTGGCGACGGCAACGCCAAGCTGGTCGGCCTCACCTGGAGTGACTGGGGCAAAGCGACCGCCACCGCAACCGGCGAACTCGCTGTGACCGAGGGCGACAAGACCGAGAACGTCAAGGTGACCGTCAGCGCCGAGGACCTCGTTGAAGGCGAAGCCGCTGCTCGCTACGGCCAGATCAAGCTCCACTTCGATGGTGACGCACCGGCTGGTTTCGACCAGGACGAGGTCATCAAGATGCCCGTCGTTGAGTGATCTGACGCGGCACTAAAACTCACCCGTCCGGCCTCTTCCCCGAGGGCCGGGCGGGTGAGTTGCTTTTGCGAGACTGCCCTCAATCTCACATTCCCGCTGCCTTGTTTGTGGGCGTCGCAACTGGTCAGCTAGAGGCACACCTTCCTGCGGCAGGGGCCACATGAAAATCCGAACTCCCAAGAAGCTAGATCTCACCGTCGTCGCCATCCCCTTCTTCACGGCTGCGATGGCAGCCGAGTGGTGGTGGCAACGCACACACCCGGTTGAGCCGGGCACGCGGGCCGGCGACTACCAACTGGCTGACACCGTGGCGAGTTTGTCGATGGGAGTCGGGTCGCTTGCTGCGCCGTACGTCGCAAAGAAGTTGCTCGACCCCCTGACTCCCGGAGTGGGCAAACACGGCAAGGTCCTGCTGACTCTGGGGGCGGTCGCGGCCGTGGCCACCACCGTTGGTGATGTCGTACGACGGCGCTTGCGCGAAGGCGAACTCCCCGAAGCACAAACCGTGCCGCGCCACATCCGCGAGGTACAAGATGAGCTTGCTGCGCTGCGGCAAGGCGATGCCGGGTCATTTCCCAGTCGGATTGGGCCAAGCCAGTCGGCGCCGAACCTGAAGGTGCCCAACCTGAAGGTGCCAGGACAACTGGCCACGGCCGCGGTCTTTAGCACTGCGCTGACCGTGGCGACAACATGGGCAGCCAACACTGCCGGTTCCAAACTGTTCAAGAAGAGCCCCCTAGACCTAGGCAACTCCAAAGGGGCCGTTGCCGTCGCATTCCTTGGGTGGGACTTCATCTATTACTGGAACCACCGCTTGAGCCACGAGTCGCGCTGGCTGTGGGCGATGCATGTGGTGCACCACTCGAGCGAGCGCTACAACCTCTCGACCGCGTTGCGTCAACCAGTTGCCGACAGCCTCACCGTGCATGTCCCTTACGGCTTGCTCTCGCTGCTAGGTGTGCGCCCCTCACTGATTGAGCAGGCAAGATCACTGAACCTGATCTATCAGTTCTGGATCCACACTGAGGCCATCAAATCGATTGGCTGGTTAGAGAAGATCCTCAACACCCCGGCCCACCACCGAGTGCATCATGGGTCAAACCGGGAGTACCTCGACCGCAACCACGGCAGCATCTTGATCATCTGGGATCGACTCTTTGGCACCTTCGAGCCAGAGGGCGAGCAGGTGGTTTACGGGCTCACCAAGAACATCAACACCTATAACCCGATCAAGATCGCGACGCATGAGTTCGTCGACATTGGTCGTGACATTGCGGCCGCAGACAACTGGCGTGACCGGATCTCCTATTTAGTACGTGGACCTGGTTGGGCCTACGAGCGTCGGGCGAGCACCTAGCCCAGGAGCAGGGCCACCAAACCGAGCGCGGGGAGGACTCCCTGGATCGCGGCAGGTTGGAGCTTGCTGCGATCGCTGAGCACTAGCACGAGGGCCGCGGCCACCATCGAGCCTGCCGAAACTAGGGCCACTGCTGTGGAGACTGGGTGGTGCCCGGTGAGTCCAAGGACGATGGCAATCGCCGTACCCACGGCAAGGAAGAGGTTGTAGAAGCCTTGGTTGTAAGCCAACTGCTTGGTGGTCTGGGCTTGTTCGGCGGTGGTACCAAAGATGGCTCGTGTCTTGCGCGAGGTCCAGGCAAACGACTCCAGCCAGAAGATGTAGCAGTGCACAAGAGCAGCCAGCGCCAACAGCACATAGGCAAGAGTGGTCATGGCGCGATCTTGCCTGACAGGGCACCTGGGGGCTAGTAGTGCCCGAACGCGCTGTCTCAGGCTCAGAAGTCTTTGCCGTAGGGGGTACCAGCGTCCAAGTGGCGCTGCTAGCCTCACGCGAGGAAGCCAAACGTGAGGCAAAGAATGCATGAACTGAAGATGAACACGATTTCAGACACAGTGGTGCACGGCCGATGACAACTCTTGCTGTTCTTGCGATCGTCGCCGTGTGCTTTGTGGTCCTTTTCGACTACACCAACGGCTTTCACGACGCCTCCAACATCATTGCCACAGTGATCGCATCGCGGGCCATGACCCCGATTCAAGCGGTCATTGTGGTGGCGATCTTTGAGTTCCTGGGCCCGGTGCTTGGCGGCACGGCGGTGGCTAACACCATCGGAAAGTTTGTGGAGTTGGACTCCCTAGATCCGATCTTGGCCGTCACCGTCACCCTGTGCGGCATCGTCGGAGCAATTGTCTGGAACCTTGGCACCTGGGCCGCTGGCATCCCGTCATCGTCATCGCACGCATTGGTGGGCGGACTGATCGGTGCAGTCGTTGTCTCTGCCGGACCGGGCAATGTCATGTGGGGTTTCCACGAATTCGCCACAACCGGGCACGCCGATGGCGTGACCAAGGTGTTGATGGGACTCGTCCTCTCGCCCATCATCGGCTTCTTCGTTGGCTTCGCAATCCACCGCACGATGAGCCGGTTGTTGTTGCGGCGCGCGAAACCAAGTGTCAACACCGGTCTGCGTCGCGCCCAGTGGGTCACCTCGGCCTGGCTGGCCTTCTCGCACGGCGCTAACGATGCGCAAAAGAGCATGGGCATCATCACGATGGTGCTGCTTCTGGGTGGGTTCATCAAAGACTTCACCGTGCCGTTCTGGGTCATCTTGACCTGTGCCACTGCGATCACCTGCGGCATCTTGTCGGGCGGTTGGCGCATCGTTCGTACCGTTGGCTTTGGCATCTACAAGGTGCGCCCGTTGCACGCACTTGACGCGCAACTCACCTCGGCTGCGGTTATTTACGTCGCAACCATGCTCAGTGCGCCGGTTTCGACAACTCACGTCGTGAGTTCTTCCATCATGGGCATTGGCGCCAGCGAACACCCCAAGTGGGTGCGCTGGACCAAGGCCCGCGAGATCTTGACCACCTGGGTGGTCACCATCCCAGGGGCGGCCATCGTCTCGATCGTGGCGTACTTCCTGGTCCGCCTGGTTACCTCAGCGTTCTGATTAAGGAGCAATCGATGTCTGAATCGACACAAGAACCATCAGGCTTGGGCAAACTCATCAACCGGGTCTTTCCCAAGACGCCTGACTTCTTCGCGTTGTTGACCGACCAATCCCAGCAGGCCGTCGACGGTATGCAGGCGCTGGTGGACTACATGGATGCCGGCACCAAGCAGGCTGGCAAGACCGTGAAGGCGCTGGAGTCCGAAGCCGATGACCTTCGCGACCGCAGCATGGCTGCGCTGAACTCCGCATTCAGCACACCCATGGACCGCGAAGACCTCTACCGGGCGATCGCGACTTTGGATCACTTGCTCGGCTACGCCAAGTCGACCGTGCGCGAAATGGAAATCCTCAAGGTCGCTCCCGACCAGCACACGATGGCGATGGCTCAAGAACTGCTCGTGGGGGCCACCGCCCTACACGACGGCTACGGGTTGCTTGAAAAGAACACCGCCGATGCCGAGCCGTGTGCGCGTGCAGCTCGTGGCGCTGAGCGCAACATCGAGAAGCTCTACCGCAAAGCGATCAGCGACTTGTTCAGCGTCGAGGAGCAGATGAAGGAACTCGGCAAAATGGATGGGCCGACGGGCCCGGCTGCGTTGGCGCAGGTGGTGGAGTTGTTCAAGCGGCGCGAGATCTACCGCCACCTCTCCAACGCTGGCGACCGTATCGCCCACGCCGGCGACTCCCTGCACGACATCGTGGTGAAGATGGTCTGATCAGGCGTGGAGTGACGCCTTACCAAGGCGCTCCAAGGCTTGTTCAATCACCTCGGGTTGTTTGCAAAACGCCCAGCGCACCAGTTGGTGACCCTCGACCTGGTCGTCGTAAAACACCTGTGCCGGGATCGCCACGACACCTGCTCGCTCGGGTAGCGCGAGGCAGAACTCTTTGCCGCTAGCCCACCCCAGTGACGAGATGTCGCTCATGGCGAAATAGGTGCCCTCGGGGGAGCGAGTAGGAATCCCAAGGTCGAGAAGTCCCGAGACGAGCAGATCGCGTTGGGCCTGCAGCTGTTGGGCAAGATGGCTGGGCCACGGGGCCTCGTGGTCGAGCGCATGAGCAACCGCCGATTGCAAGGGACCAGCCGAGACGTAGCTGAGCCACTGTTTGACTCCGGTGACCGCCCCGACCAACTCGGCTGGACCGCTCGCCCAGCCCACCTTCCAACCGGTGAATGAGTACGACTTACCCACGCTCGATAGCGTCAGGGTTCGCTC
>Ga0073899_10000386_pt1 | contig 40519 bp, 42 predicted proteins | sample KloWWTmetaKNB5Ph_FD_88975 | JGI IMG/M metagenome (GOLD analysis project Ga0073899, IMG submission 88975) | Active sludge microbial communities from Klosterneuburg, Austria, studying microevolution and ecology of nitrifiers - Klosterneuburg... | ecosystem: Engineered > WWTP > Aerobic digester >... | reverse complement strand
GATGTGCCCGCCGATCTTCGGCACTATCCCACCGTGGCCAAGCTCAACGACGTCGAGCTGCTCGCCGCCCTCGGCCCAGGCGCGACGCGCGCCCAGGTCGCTGCGGTGCGGCAGTACGAGTCCACGGAAGACGAGGCCGCGGTGGTGGCCGCGGCATTTGCCGCCGTGCGCCAGAAGGTCGGCGAGTCCGTCACGCTGGCCGGTACCGGCCAGAACGACGCGGCCGTCTCCGCGGCCTTCGACGCCTACCTCGCCTTCGAGAAGGTCGAGCGCGAGGTGCGCGTGAAGGATGCCGCGCTCGCCACCAAGCTCGAGGCCTCCTTCGCGACCTTGCGCACCCGCGTTGCGGGTGGCGCCACCCCCGCCGAGCTCGAGGCGGTGCAGCGCGGCCTCGCCGCCGAGCTGGAGCAGGCCGAGCGGGTGGTGGGCGACAAGCTCTCGCCGTACAACCTCTTTCTGCAGTCGCTGATGATCATGCTGCGCGAGGGGATCGAGGCGATCCTCATCATCGGGGCGCTGATGGCGTTCCTGGTGCGCGTCGGGGCAGGGCACCGTCGTCGCGACATCCACATCGGCGTCGGCGCAGCGGTCGCGCTCTCGCTGCTCACGGCGGTGCTGCTCGAGACCGTGTTCCAGCTCTCGCCGGCCAACCAGGAAGTGCTCGAGGGCTTCACGATGGTCACGGCCGTCGTGGTGCTCTTCTACGTCTCCTACTGGCTGCTCTCGAAGATGGAAGTGCAGAAGTGGACGGCGTTCGTGAAGGACCGCGTGCAGGAAGCGGTCTCCGGCGGCTCCGTCTTCGCGCTCGCCTCGGCCGCGTTCCTCGCGGTGTACCGAGAGGGCTTCGAGACGGTGCTCTTCTACAAGGCGCTCTTCGTGTCGGGCGGTGGTGCCGGCGGCACGTTCGCCCCTGTGGTCTCGGGCATCGCAGTCGGCTCGGTGATTCTCGCGATCATCTACGTCGCCATCAACCGCTACGGCATCAAGCTGCCGCTGCGCCCGTTCTTCGCCGTGACGTCGGCGTTCCTCTACTACACGGCATTTGTCTTCGCCGGAAAGGCCGTGGCCGAGTTGCAGGCCGGCGGCGTGGTGCCGACGACCATCCTCCTCGACTGGCCCCGCCTCCCGGCGCTCGGCATCTACCCGACCGTCGAGTCGATGCTCGCGCAGGGCGTGCTGATCGCGCTGGCGCTCGGGGCCCTCGGCTGGATCTTCCTGGTGCAGCGCCCGCGCGACGCACGCCGGTTTGCGGCGGAGGCGGCCGCCGCGGTGGTGGATAACTCCGATCCGATGCGCGGCAGCGTCGCCGATGGGCCGGGCGTCGAGAAGGCCGTGCTGCGCTCGCTGGAACGGATGGAGGGAGATCTTGCGGCGATTCGCTCGGAGGTGGAGCGGTTGAAGCAGACGGTGGTGGATTCGGCAGTGAGTCATGAGTCGTGAGTCGTGAGTCCTGAGAGTGCGTGGGCAATGATCCTCTCACGACTCAGGACTCAGGACTCCAGACCCCAAACAGAACCGCCCGGCCAATTGGCCGGGCGGTTCTGTTTGGGAGGTCCCAGAGCGCCCCCTGAGTTTACGAAGACGAACAGATGTGTTCGCTTCACCCTTCTTCGCCCTGGGACTTTCTCGAGCGGCGTTCAGTACATCGCAACGCCATCGTGGGTACACGTTACGTGTTGCGTGAATCGCTGTCAAGAGCGCATAAAACCTAGGCTTTTGCTCCCTTTTCCAACCAAATTCCGGGTGCGAGAGTCCCCTTTCCGCCCAGCGAGGCGATCACCGCGCCGCCAATGACAATCAGCGCGATCGAGGTCAATTGCGCGATGGTGAGCGCACCGAAGAAGCGATCATCCTTGGCGCGGAGAATTTCCACGAGGAAGCGTTCGATACCTGCGAACACCAGGTACGCACCGAAGAGCCATCCTGTGCCCCGCGGCGAGAGCCGCCACCGCCAGAGCACCGCGAAGGCGATCAGCATGAGGCCGACCTCGTAGAGCTGCGTCGGATGTACCGAGAGGATGGTCCCCGGGGCCACGCTGTCGGGAATGACCGCGCCGAAATTTCGGAGCGCCGCCGCGGTGGTCGCGGGAGCTCCCTCGGGGAACGCGACCGCCCACGGCAGTGTGGAGGGGCGGCCGTAGTCGTCACCCACCACATAGCAGCCCACGCGCCCGACGGCGTAGCCGGCGGCCAGCGCCGGTGCCATCAGGTGCATGGTCCAGCGGATCGGGACCTTGCGCCACCAACCCATGAAGATCACGCCGAGCGTGCCGCCCACGAAGCCGCCGTACCAGACCAGGCCGGAGCGGTCGAAGAGGGCGCCGGGGCCGTAGAGCGCCACATACCAGAGCTTGGCGCCCACGATGCCACCCACGACGGCGCCCATCACCATGTCACCGGCGTAGTCGGACGCGAAGCCGAGCCGTTTCCCCTCGGTGTCGGCGATCCACGCCGCCGTCAGGAAGGCGAGCATCATCAGCAGGCCGAAGCCGGTGACCTCGATGGAGCCGATGTTGAACTGCAGCGGATAGGCGTTGATCACGGCTGGACTCCGACGGGGGCAACGAGCCCCGGCAGGGGAAAGGTGTCGCGGGCTTCGAGGTCGTAGCCGTGGCGCTCGCCCTCGACCAGGCGCCACGCGCCGGCCGCACCGATCATCGCGGCGTTGTCGGTATTGAGGCGTGGCGAGGCCACGGACACATGGGCGATGCCGTCGGTGGCGTGGCGCAGCGCGTTGGCCAGGGTGCGATTGCAGGCCACGCCGCCCCCGAGCACGATCAACTCACGCCCGAATTCCTTGGCCGCCGCAACCGTCTTGGCCACCATCACCTCGATCGCGGCATCCTGGAAGCCGCGCGCGAGGTGCGCGCGATCAGCGTCGAGGTCGCTGCACTGTTGCACCGCACGAAGCACCGCCGTCTTGAGGCCGCTGAAGGAGAAGGCAAAGCGGTCGGCGTGAGGCACGCCCTTGAGGAGCGGCCTCGGGAAGGTGAAGCGCGTCGGATCACCGGTGGCGGCGAGCTTCTCGATCGCGGCGCCCGCAGGGTACTCGAGGCCGAGCAGCGCGCCGACCTTGTCGAATGCCTCGCCGGCGGCATCGTCGCGCGTCTCGCCGATCAGGTGGTACTCACCCCAGGCGGGCACGTCGAGCAGCATGGTGTGTCCGCCGCTCACCAGCAGGGCGGTGAAGGGCGGGGCCGCCAGCGGATCTTCGAGGGTCGGTGCGAAGAGGTGGCCTTCGAGGTGATGCACGCCGACGAGCGGCAGTCCCTCGCGCCATGCGACCGTCTTGGCCCAGGTCACGCCGACGAGCAATGCACCGAGCAGCCCCGGACCGGAGGTGACGGCGATGCCATCGATGTCGGCCAGCGTGATGCCGGCCTCGGCGAGCGCCTGATCCACCACGGGGCCGACGACGGCGAGATGCGCGCGCGAGGCCAGCTCCGGTACCACGCCGCCGAAGATGCGATGCACGTCCTGCGAGAGGATCGAGAGCCCCGCCAGCGTGGTGACGCCACCCTCGCGCTGCACCACGGCCGCGGAAGTCTCGTCGCACGACGTCTCGAGGGCGAGGACGCGCACGCTACTCGCCGTCGCCCAGCAGGGCTTCGATGCGCTCGCGGAGGGCCGGCGAGTTCCAATCTTCGGCACCGAGCGCCACCCAGCGGACCTTCCCGTCGCGGTCAATCAGCACGCTGTGCGGGACGCCGAGCGCCTGGTAGACCTGCTGGCTGTTGTTGCTGCGGTCCTGGAGCATGTCGAATGTCAGGCCGAGTTCGGCGGCGAAGTCGCGCACCGGTTGGCTGTCCCCTTCGTCCAGGGAAATGGCAGCGATGCGGAAGCCGCGATCCTTGAGCGCGACGTACGCCGCCTCCATCGAGGGCATCTCCTTGCGGCACGGCCCGCACCAGGTGGCCCAGAGGTTCACCAGGACCACCTTGCCGGCGTAGTGCGTGCGCAGCCCGATCGAGTCCTGCTCGATCACGCGCTGCACGCGGAACTCGGGTGCGCGGTCGCCGATCTGCGCGCCATCGACCGGTGCGGCAAACCTGGTGAGTGCCCACGCGCCGATGGCGAGTCCCGCCACCACCATCAGGACGTAGCGCCACTGCCGCGCCGTGGAGGTGGTCACTGGCTGCCCGCGGGTGCGGGCACCGCCAGCAACTGCCGGATGATCCGTTGGTTCGCCGCCGACGCCTAGGGATGGTCGGCATAGACGATCCGCTGGATGCGGCCCTCGCGATCGAGCAGGAAGGACTCGGGCACGCCCGTGGTCTGGTACGTCTGCTCGATCTTGCGCTCCCGATCGTGGAGCACATCGAACGCCACGTTGAAACCATCCATGAACGCCTTCACCTTTTCCGGCGCGTCGGTGTCCACCGAGACCGCCACCAGCCGGAAGCCTTCCGGGGCGAGCGCGCGGTAGAGTGAGTCAAGCGCAGGAATTTCCTTCTTGCACGGCTCGCACCAGGTGGCCCAGATGTTCACCAGCGTCACCGAGCCGCGATATTCCTCGCGCAGCGACACGAGCTTGCCGGAACTCAGGTTGGTGGCCTGAAAGTCCGGTGCCTCGACCCCGACCTCGATATGGCTCGGCCCGAACTTGACCGCGACGATCGTCCCACCGACGAGGACGGCGACGATGCCGAGCACCAGCATCCACTGACGTGACATGCGTTATGCCTCCGCGGCGGCGCGGTGCAGTGCGCGCACGGCCTCGCCGATATCCGGTTGTCCAAAGACGGCGGTGCCGGCCACGAACGTGTCGGCGCCGGCGCGGTGTGCGGCGCCGATGGTCTGCGTCGTGATGCCGCCATCGACTTCGAGCACGACATCCTGGCGACCGTGCCGATCGAGCAGCTCGCGCACGCGGCGAATCTTGGTGGTCGAGGCAGGGAGATATCCTTGTCCGCCGAAACCGGGATTCACCGACATGATCAACACCAGATCGAGGTCGTCGATCACTTCCTCGAGCCACGACACCGGCGTCGAGGGATTGAGCACCAGCCCGGCCTTCATCCCGCGCTCGCGCGCGGCCGCAAGGTGCCGCTGCACGTGCACGGTGGCTTCGGGATGGAACGCGAACACCGCCGCGCCGAGGTCGGCGTATTCGGCGAGGTACTGCTCCGGGCGTTCGACCATCAGGTGCACGTCAATTGGCAGCGTGCTGATCTTGCGGAGCGCGCGAATCATCGGCGCACCGAAGGTGAGGTTGGGCACGAAGTGGCCGTCCATCACGTCCACGTGCAACCATTCGGCGCCACCGGCCTCGGCCTGTTGCACCTGCTCGCGCAGGCGTCCCAGGTCGCAGCTCAACACGCTCGGGGCAATGCGTACCGTCACTGCTTCACTCCGCTGACGGACAGCGTCACCCGCTGTCCCATGGTGGCCAACGCTCCGGCCGATGGTGATTGTCCGACCACGACGCCGGGCACGCTGCGACTCGACACCGTGTCCAGCCCCGCGAGCCCGAGGCCGGCCGCGCGCAACACCTCCTCGGCCAGCGTGACGTCAAACCCCTCGAGGTCCGGCACCACGATCGGCGGGGCACCGCGGCTGAGCGCCAGTCGGACCACGGCCCCCTCCGGCAGCAGGGTGCCGGGGGCCGGCGACTGCCAGGCGACCGTGCCACTGGGCGCCTCGGCGTCGTAGGTCGGCGCCAACTCTCGACTGCGGAAGGCGAGTGCGCCCAGTCGGGCGGTCGCTTCCCCGGGGTCGAGGCCCCGCAGTGCCGGGACTTCGTGGTGATCCGGCACGAGCCGCGTCGGGTAGAGCACGCAGGTCGAGAAATATCCGGCTGTCGCTGCCACCAACACCACGGCCGCAAGGCCGAGGGGCCGGCGCCACGCCGGCGCGATCACGCCACCCGCACCAGTCGCGCCGCGAAGGCGCCATCCATCCCGTGCTGGTGCGGCAGGAGGCAGAGGTCGCCCGCCGCCGAGAGCAATTCGGCCGGGAATCCTGCCGGCGGGCGGCGCACAAACTCCGGATGCCGCGAAAGAAATGCGTCCACCTGCATCTCGTCTTCCTCCGGCTCGAGGGAGCACGTGGCGTAAGTTAGCACCCCTCCCGCGGCCACCCGATCGGCCGCCGCGTCGAGCAACTGCGCCTGTTCGGCGGCCAGTCGCGACAGCGCCGCCTCCCGGACCCTGAGCCGGGCGTCGGGGTGCCGGGCGAAGGTCCCGGTGCCGAGACAGGGGGCATCGAGGAGGTAGGCCATCACCGGGCGGACCGGAGGATGAAGGGCGTCGGCCATGATCACGTGTTCGTGCCCGAGCCCGGCGCGGAGCAGGTTTTCGCGCAGTCGCGGCACGCGCCGCCGACCAAGATCGGCGGCGATGACTCGCGCCGCGCGCCGGGTGAGTCCGAGCGTCTTGCCACCAGGGGCCGCACACGCGTCGAAGATCACGGCGCCGTCGCCGAAGGCGCAGAAGCGCACCACCAGGGCCTGAGCCGGGTCCTGCACAAAGAAGTCGCCGCTCTCATAGCCAGGCAGCTGGGTCGGACGGGTGGCCTCGACCACCAGCCCGGCATCGTACGGTGCCGGAAACGCCGGAATCCCGACCTCGGCGAAGAGCCGGGCGAGGTCGCCGAGGCTCACGCGCGCCGGTTGCACCACCAGGGGCGGGTGACTGTTGTTCCACTCGAGCAGCCCTTCGGTGTCGTCGGCTCCAAAGCGCGCGATCCACCGGGCCACCAACCAGGCCGGGTGCGACCAGGCCTCGGAGAGCCGCGTGACATCGTCGCGCAGCGGGTCGGCCGTCACCTCGCGTCCCACAGCCGCGACCTTGCGGAGGATGGCGTTCACGAAGCCGCGGAGTCGGTCGCCCGCGACCTCGCCCGCGAGGTCCACCGACGTCGCGACGGCGGCATGGGGCGGCACGCGGTCGAGGTGCCGCAACTGGTAGGCACCGAGGCGCAGCACCTCGAGGCTCGCCGCGTCCACCGAATTCAGGCCGCGCTTGATGAAGGTGGCCAACAGCGCGTCGAGCGTCGCGGCCTGGCGCAACACGCCGGCGGCAAGCTCGTGGGCGAGGCGGCGGTCCACTTCGGGGAGCGTGCCGAGGCCGCGCGTGAGGGCGGTGTCAAATGGCACGCCGCGCCGCACCGCGGCAAGGATGCCGAGTGCCGCGCGGCGAGGAGCGAGTCCGCGGTCGGTCAGTCGAGCATCCCGCTGGTGGGCGACGAGGGAATGGCCACCTCACGGCGCGGCATGCGCCCGGCGAGGTAGGCAGCTCGGCCAGCTTCCGTGGCCAGACGCATCGCGTGCGACATGCCGACGGGATCGGTCGCTTCGGCGAGCGCGGTGTTCATCAGGATGCCGTCGACGCCCTGCTCCATCACCAGGCAGGCGTCCGACGCCGTGCCCACACCGGCGTCCACGATCACCGGCACCGAGAGCCGCGTCTTGATGGTGCGAATGAAATACGGATTGAGCAGCCCGAGTCCCGATCCGATCGGCGAGGCGAGCGGCATCACGGCCACGGCGCCGGCCTCTTCGAGTCGGAGTGCGGTGATGAGGTCGTCGTTGGTGTAGGCGAGGACCTTGAAGCCCTCCTTGGCCAGCACCTTGGTGGCCTCGAGCAACCCCGCGGTGTCGGGCAGCAGCGTCGCCTGATCGCCGATCACCTCGAGCTTCACGAAATCGTTGAAGCCCGCCTCGCGGCCGAGGCGCGCGTAGCGGATCGCTTCGTCGGCGCTGTAGCAACCGGCGGTGTTCGACAGGAGGAAGTAGTGCTTCGGGTCGAGGTGGTGGAGAATCCCCTCCTCGGCGTTGCGGTCGAGGTTGACTCGGCGCACGGCGACCGTCACCACTTCGGCACCGGAAGCCGCGATCGCCTCCACCATCTCCTGGTTGTTGCGGTACTTCCCGGTCCCCACCATCAGGCGAGAACGGAAGGTCACGCCGGCAATCTCAAGCATTCAGCCGCCTCCGACGAAATGAACGATCTCCACCTGATCCCCCTCGGCGAGCCTCGTGCTCGCGAGCGACGGACGGCGGATGATGACACGATTGTGCTCGACCACCACCGCCCGCGCATCGAGCCCGAGCTCGGCGAGGAGTTCCTCGACGGTCGTGGACTTGAGGATGTCGCGGCGGTCGCCGTTGATGACCAGCTCCATGCGTGCTCCAGACTCTGTTTCGGGGTGAACGGTGACCAGCGACCAGTGACCAGTGACCAGTGATCGAGGTGAGGGGTCACCCGCCACCGTCATCCCGAGCGTAGGCCGCGCACCGGAACTGGTCGTAGAACCTGATCACAGGTTACTGGTGACAGGTCACTGGTCACCCCTCACCAACTCCAACGCCGCCTCGTAGCTATCAGCGGCGTCCCACACAGCTCCGATCGCCGCCACGCCCCACGCTCCTGCCTCCCGAGCCTGCTGCGCGCGCTCCACCGTGACGCCACCGATGGCGAACACTGGGCACCCCAACCTCGCGGTGGCCTCGATCAGGCCGAGCCCAGCCCCCGGGCGGCCGGGGTGGGATGCGCTCGGCCAGATGGTGCCGACCACCAGCGCATCAGCCCCCGCATCGACTGCGGCCTTGGCCGCCTCGACGTCGTGCACCGAGCAGAGATGAAAATAGCCGCTCGGAGCGGTGAGCTGTCGCATCTCGGCCAACGGCAGGTCGGCCTCGCGGGCGATCACCCCGTGCGCACCCACGGCAAGGGCGACGTCGGCGCGCCCCGAGACCAGCACCGTGGCCATGGGCGGGGCGGCGAGGGCGACGAATCGGGCAGCGAGGGCGCTCAGGGCATCCCCGGAGCCCCCTGGGAGCCTCGCCACCAGCCCCGCCACCGGCCCCGCCGCGGCGATGGCGGCGGCGCGAATCCCGAGGTCATCTCGGGCCGCGATCCGGGAATTGCAGAAGGCGAGCAGACGGGGAAGGGGTCTCACTCGAAGCGCATGCCCTGGGCGGGATCGAGCCCGTTGGCCCAGGTGCGGGCGGCCATGCGTGGCTTTCCGGCGGGTTGGACGTCGGCGAGCACGAGCAGCCCGTCGGCACACGAGACCGCCAGGCCTTCGGGAAGGAGATGGAGCGTGCCAGGCGGGGAGGAACTCAACGCCTGCGAGGGCGCCACCTGAGAACCGAAGAGCTTGATGCTCTGACCCGCCAGCGTGGTCCACGCACCGGGTGTCGGATCCATGGCGCGGATCTGGTTGGCCACCGCCTCGGCAGGTGCGTTCCACTCGATGCGCGCAGCGGTACGGTCCACCTTGGGCGCATGGGAGACGCCAACCTCGGCTTGCGGAATCGGTGCCTCCCCGGCGGCGACGCGCGGCAGGGCCTCGACCAGCGCCTCGGCGCCGAGCAGCGCGAGTCGCGTGAAGAGCGTCCCGGTGGTGTCGTTGGGGAGAATCGGCGTGCGGCGCACGTGCCAGACGGCGCCGGTGTCGAGGCCCTGCTCGAGCCGCATGATGGCCACGCCGGTTTCGGCATCACCACTCAATACCGCCCAATGGATCGGGGCGGCGCCACGCCACCGCGGCAGCAGCGAGGCGTGCACGTTCACGAGACCGAGGCGCGGAATGGCGAGCAGTTCGGGGCGGAGCAGGTGACCGTAGGCCACCACGACGCCGAGGTCGGCGTTGAGGGCACGGAGCTGGTGATAGAAGTCGTCGCCGCGGGGACGGTCGGGCTGCAGCACCGGAATGCCGGCCGCGGTGGCGGTCACCTTGACCGGTGGCGGAACCGTCTGGGTGTGGTGGCGGGGATGCGGTCGATCGGGTTGGGTCACCACGGCCACGACTTCATGGCCGGCGGCGAGCAGGGCCTCAAGGCTCGGGACGGCGAACTGCGGCGTCCCGAAGAAGATGATCCGCATCAGCCCGCCTTTTCCGACTCCTCGGGGCGTGGGGTGCGGGTGAGCTCGCCCCCGTTGTCCTTCTTCCACCGCTTCACCAGCATCTGTCGCTTGAGCGGCGAGAGATGATCGACAAAGAGGATGCCGTCGAGGTGGTCGATCTCGTGCTGGATCGCGCGGGCCACCAGGCCACCCACCTCGAGCCGGAAGGGCTCGCCCTTCTCGTTGAGCGCCTCAAGCACGACGCGCTCGGGCCGCGTCACCTCGGCGAAGACATCGGGGATCGAGAGGCAGCCTTCTTCCTTGCTCTCCTTGCCCGACGACTCGACGATGCGCGGATTGATCATCGCGAAGGTGTGTCCCTCGGCGTCAATGATGGCCACGCGCTGGGTACTCCCCACCTGATTGGCGGCGAGGCCGACGCCGCAGGCCACATTCATCGTCTCGAACATGTCATCGATGAAGGCGCGCAACGCGTCATCCACGACGGCGATCTCCGCGGCGCGCTCGCGCAGCACCGGGGAGCCGAGGAGGTGGATGTCGAGGACGGCCATTACGCGCCCGTGCCCGGCGCGGTCTGCGTGCCGACCCGCACCACGCGCGCCCGTTCGATGACCAGCGTCGAGGTGCCGCTCTCGATGGTGAGCTGCTGGTCGCGGATCTCCTTCACCTTGCCGATGATCCCGCCGGCGGTGGTGATCTCGTCGCCCTTCTTGATGCCGGCGAGCATCTCCTCGGCGCGCTTCCGCGCGGCCGACTGCGGCCGGATGATCAGGAAGTAGAAGACCGCCCCGATGAGGGCGAACTGGATCAGGAGCATGTTGAGGCCGCTGCCACCGGTCATGAAGTCTCGCCCTTTGCGAAGTACCGCAGCCGCCACTCGGCAGCCCAGGTGTCAAACGTTCCGTCGAGGATCCGCGCCCGGGCCGTTTCGGCGGTCCGGATGAGGAAGCGGATGTTGTGGATCGATACCAGCCGCTGGCCCAGCTGTTCCTCGGCCACGAACAGGTGCCGCAGGTACGACCGCGAGAAGCGCGTGCAGGCGGCGCAATCGCAATCGGGATCCAGCGGGCCCTCGTCGAGCCGGAGGGTGGCGCCGCGGACGTTCACCTTGCCGTCGGCCGTCCATGCCGAGCCATGCCGCCCGTTCCGAGTGGCCGCGACGCAGTCGAAGAGATCCACCCCGCGCGCGATTCCCTCGATCAGGTCGTCGGGAAATCCCACTCCCATAAGATAACGGGGGCGATCGGCTGGCAGGTGCGGATGCAGGTCCTCGAGGACCTTGTGCATCGCCGGCTTGGGTTCGCCCACCGAGAGTCCGCCCACGGCGATCCCGGTCCAGGGCTCGCGATCGAGGATTCCCATCAGCGAGGCGTGGCGCAGTTCCGGATGGGTACCGCCCTGGACGATCGGCCAGAGCGTCTGGCGGGCCGGGTCGTCCGCCGAGAGCTCCGCATGGCGCTGCTTGCAGCGGTCGAGCCAGCGGAGCGTCCGCTGCATCGCATCACGGGCATCGTCGAGGGTGGACTGCCCCGGGAGCAGGTGATCGAAGGCCATGATCACGTCGGCGCCGAGCGCCCACTGGATCTCCATCGACTTCTCGGGCGAGATGAAGCGCTTGGAGCCGTCCACGTGCGAGACGAACTCCACCCCGGACTCATCGAGCTTCCGGAGGGCGCTGAGCGAGAAGACCTGGAAGCCGCCCGAGTCGGTGAGCATCGGCTTGGGCCAGGAGGCAAAGCGATGCAGTCCGCCCATGGCCGCGATGACATCCTCGCCCGGCCGCAAATGGAGGTGATAGGTGTTGCCGAGGATGATTTGCGCGCCGGCCTTCTCGACGTCGTCGGGATGGAGGCCACGCACGGCGCCGTGGGTGCCCACCGGCATGAAGCATGGCGTCTGCACGGTGCCATGCGGCAGCGTGAGCGTGCCGGCGCGGGCCGCACCGGCGGTGCCGTCGAGCGAGAATTCGAACACTCAGCCCAGCCCGGCGAGGATGCGTTCGACCTGGCGACGATGCCGCAGGTCGTGACCGGCCACCATGCGGCGCAGCGTGTCGAAGGTCTCCGGGCCGCGCTCGGAGTGGATGCCGGTGCGCGCGAGGTCGGCGTCGCTGACGCGGGTCCAGACCGGGAGGTTCCAGGCGCGCAGCGTGCCGAAGGCGAGCATCGCCTCGGTCGGGTCGGCATTCGCGCCATCAAAGCGTTCCATCCAGGCGCCCTCGTCGAAGCCGTGCAGCGGCGCGTTCTCCTGGGTGAGGAGGATGCGGGCGCGCCATCCCATCGCGATCTCGACATCGGCGAGGTGCGCCAGCACCTGCGTCAGCGACCACTTGCCGGGTGCCTCGGGAGTGCGGAGCACGTCGAGCTCCAGCCCACCGAGTCGGTCGAGGAGCCACGACGGCGTCTCGGCGAGGACGGTGAGCGGGTCGAGGTCGCCGAGGATGCGCATGGTGTCCGCGACGTAGGCGGGCGTGGTCGGCGAGGGGTGGCTCGGAGTCGTCATCGAGAATCTCCCACGACGCACATGGCGTCGCCGTAGCTGTAGAAGCGGTAGCCGTCGGCCACCGCGTGTCGGTAGGCGGCCATGGTCGCCTGGTATCCCGCGAAGGCCGCGACAAGCATCAGCAGCGTGGAGCGGGGAAGGTGAAAGTTGGTGATCAAGCGGTCGACCACGCGGAAGGTGTAGCCCGGCGTGATCATGATGCTCGTCTCGGCGGAGCCGGCGGCCACGGTGCCGTCGTCGCGGGCGGCACTCTCGAGCGCGCGCACGACGGTGGTGCCAACGGCCCACACGCGGCCGCCACGCGCGCGACAGGCGCCGATCGCCTCGGCGGTGGCCGCCGGAATCTCGAAGCGCTCGCTGTGCATGGCGTGCGCCGAGATCTCCTCGGCTTCGACCGGCTTGAAGGTGCCGGGTCCCACTTCGAGGTCGAGTTCCGCCACCTCGACGCCGCGGGCACGCAGGTCGTGGAGCAGGGCGGGGGTGAAGTGCAGCCCTGCAGTCGGTGCGGCCACGCTTCCTTCCCTGGCCGCGTAGACCGTCTGATAGCGGGCCTCGTCCTCGGCCGTGGGATCGCGACTGATGTAGGGCGGCAGCGGGAGGCGACCGTACTTGGCGATCGCCTCTTCAGCGCGCAGCCCCACGAAGCGCACACGGCGAAAGGCGTCGGGGGTTTCCTCGATGGTCTCGATGGCGGCGTCATCCCCAAGGCGGATCTGCTTGCCTGGGCGCATCGCGCTCCCCGGCTTCCCCATCGCGATCCACGTGTCGTCGGGCGCGGGATGGATCAGCAGCACCTCGGCGGTGCCGATGCCCGATGGGCGCGTCCCGAGGAAGCGTGCGTGGCGCACCTTGGTGGAGTTGAGGACGAGGAGGTCGCCGGGGGGGATCAGCGCGAGGAGATCCGAGAATTGCGCATCCGTGAGCATCGGGGGCGCAGCATGCTGCGCCCGTACACGTGAGCCCGGGTGCGAGTCCATCGGCATCACGCCGTGGGTGCCGGGCGCGTCCCCCGCCATCGGCGTGCTCGGGCCGTGCGCATCGTCATTCCGGTGTAGGGGCGCAGCATGCTGCGCCCGGGAGTCGTCCGAATGGGCAGGTCCGTCCATCGAGGGCGGCGCGCCGCGGTCGATGATCAACATCCGCGACGCCCCCCGCTCGGCGCTGGGATGCTGGGCGATCTGCGCGGCGGGAAGGTCGAAGTCGAAGTCGGCGGTGGTCCAGCCGCGCTCAGCCATCGAGGAGCGAGGGCTGGGCATCGCCCGGGCGGGCGGGCGGCTTGAGGCCGAGTCGGCGATACGCATTGGCGGTGGCGACGCGACCGCGCGGTGTCCGCTCCAGAAAACCCTGCTGCAGCAGATACGGCTCGTACACTTCTTCCACGGTGGCCGTGTCTTCGCCGACCGAGGCGGCGATGGTCGCGAGCCCGACCGGGCCACCGTCGAACTTCTCGATGATGGTCGCGAGGATGCGCGCATCCATGTCGTCGAGGCCGAACTCGTCCACGTTGAGTCGCGCCAGCGCGTCGGCGGCGACCGTCGCGGTGATCCGGCCGTCGGCGCGCACCTCGGCATAGTCACGCACGCGGCGCAGCAGGCGATTGGCGACACGCGGGGTGCCGCGCGAACGCCGCGCGATCTCCGCGGCGCCGGTGGCGTCCATGGTCACGCCGAGCACGCCGGCCGAGCGCGTGACGATGGTGGTGAGGTCGTCGACGCCGTAGAAGTGCAACCGCTCGACCAAGCCGAAGCGCGCGCGCATCGGCGGCGTGAGCAGCCCGAAGCGCGTGGTGGCACCCACCAGGGTGAACTTCTCGATGCTCATCGGCAGCGTCTGACCGTGCGGGCCATCACTCAACCGCACATCCACGCGGAAGTCCTCCATCGCGGGATAGAGGAACTCCTCGAGTTGCGGGCGCAGCCGATGGATCTCGTCGATGAAGAGGATGTCGCCCGGCCCGAGCCCGGTGAGCAAGCCGACGAGGTCGCCCGGCTTCTCGAGCACCGGCCCCGAGGTGGTGCGACACTGCACCCCCATCTCGCGCGCCATCAACATGGCGAGCGTGGTCTTGCCGAGTCCGGGCGGACCGAAGAAGAGCACGTGGTCGAGCGCCTCGCCGCGCTTGCGGGCAGCGTCAATCGCGATCTGCAGCGAGGTGCGCACCTGCGGCTGCCCGACGAAATCGTCCAGTCGCGACGGACGCAACGCCATCTCCGCACTCCCCTCATCGGGCAGTGCGGCGGGCGTGGTCACCTCGACGCGATCGGTCACGACGTCACTCGGCCTTGGCGTTCCAGCGGACCGGCGTGACGCCGCGTCCGATGACATGCTTGAGGCGGCAGTGCACGCAGCGATCGCGGCCGTCGCTGGCGCGCGGCGGCAGTTGCTTGCGATTGGTCGTGCCGCACTTGGTGCACAGCCATTCGGCGGTCTGGGTCGGGCGCGCGGTATCCCACATCAGGTCACTTCCGGGTGAGGTCGGTGAGGGCACGTCGCACCAGCGCGGCGGTTTCGAGCGTGCCACTTTCGGCGGCGCCGCGGACGGCGGCATCGGCTTGCGCCGCGGGATACCCCAACGCCACCAGGGCGCGAACGGCATCGGCCGCGGGCGAGGCTACGGGGGCGGCGGCCGGGAGATCGTCAAGGCGGTCGCCAAGCTCGAGGACGATCCGCTCCGCCTTCTTGCGCCCGATCCCGGTGACGCTCGCCAGCACGGCGAGGTCCTTGTCGCGGATGGCCCGCACCGCGCGCTCGGCGCCGAGCGTGGACAGGATGGCGAGCGCGAGACGCGCCCCGACACCGGCCGCGCCCATCAGTCGGCGGAAGACGGCGCGCTCGATCGCGCCATCGAAGCCGAAGAGCATCCAGGCATCTTCGCGGACCACCAGCTCGGTGAGGAGGTGCACGGGGGCGCCCTCTGCCGGCAGCCGCTCGAAGGTGCCGAGTGGCACCTCGATCAGGTAGCCGACGCCGCCCGGCGTCTCGACCACGACCCCCGAAGGCTCACGCACGGCGAGGGTGCCGCGCACCGAGGCGATCACTGGACTCCTCCGGCGAGCCGTGCGCGCGGCACGAGTCGCATCAGGTGCGTCAGCGCGATCGCCACGCCATCGGCGGCGTCGGCTGGCTTGGGCGCCTCGACCAGGCGCAGCAATCGGGTCACCATGTCCGCCACCTGCGCCTTGCTTGCCGCACCCGTGCCGGTGGTGGCGCGCTTCACTTCGGCGGGCGAAATCTCGGCCACCGCGAGTCCGGCCTGGGCGGCAGCCAGCAGCACCACACCGCGGCCATGCCCCAGAATCAGCGCACTGCGTGCGTTCTTGCCATGGAAGATCCCCTCGACCGCCAACGCATCGGGGCGGTGCCGCTCGATCAACGCGGACACCGCCTCGAAGATGGTGGCCAATCGGGCCGGGAGCGCTTCGGTGGCCTGGGTGCGCACCACCCCGCACTCGATCAGGCGCGTGGCCCCGCCAGGCCCGCCGGACACCACGCCGTAGCCGAGGGTCGCAGTGCCCGGGTCAATGCCGAGCACGGTCAGCGACCGGGCCGGGGTCAGGCCCCGGCCTCCTCGAGGTCGAGGGCATCGATGTCGAGGTTGGTGAAGACCTTCGAGACGTCGTCGAGCTCCTCGAGCAGGTCGATGAGCTTGAGCACCTTTTGCGCCTCGGTCGCATCGAGCTTGACGAGGTTCTTCGGCACCATCGCGATCTCCGACGACTCCGGCGTGTACCGCTTGGCCGCGAGCGCCTCGATCACCGCGTGGAAGTCGTGCGGGTCGGTGCTCACCACGTAGTACTCGCCGTCCGACTCGAAGTCGCTGGCGCCGGCCTCGAGGGCGTCTTCCATCGCCTTCTCTTCGGGAGCCGCCGCCATGGGGATCAGGATCTGCCCCTTCTTCTCGAACATCCACGACACCGAGTTGCTGGTGCCGAGGTTGCCGCTGTTGCGGGAGAAGGCGTGGCGAATATCGGCGACGGTCCGGTTCGGGTTGTCGGTCGAGCCCTCGATCAGGATGGCGGTGCCGCCGGCGCCGTATCCCTCGTAGGTGACTTCCTCGTACGACACGCCCTCGAGTTCGCCCGTCCCCTTCTTGACGGCGCGCTCGATGTTGTCGCCCGGCATGTTCGCGGCCTTGGCATCGTCGATCGCCTTCCGCAGGCGCGCGTTGCTGTCGGGGTCACCACCGCCGGCCTTCGCGGCCACGGTGATTTCACGGATCAGCTTGGTCCAGGACGAGGCGCGCCGGGAATCGGTGATCGCCTTCTTTCGCTTGATTGTTTTCCATTTGCTGTGTCCAGCCATCGGGCATTCCTCCTGATAGTCCGGGAGAATAGCCGACGGCGGTGCGGGCGGCAACGCGCCGCCCCGCTTGCCCTCCCCCCGCGCCGGCGCTAGGGTTCCGCCATGCGCACACTTACCGCCATCGCCCTGCTGCTGATCTTGGCGCCGCTCGCCGCGTGCCAGTCGGCCAAGCCCGCTGAAGCACCCGTCAAGAAGGCCGGTCTCGAGGTCCTCCCGAACCTGCCGTTGCCACCGGGCGGGACGCCCCTGACCAGCCAGTCCTCGACCGAGGCCATGCAGGTGATCGCCACCACGGAGTCCCCGGTGGACAGCGTGGTCGCCTACTACCGGGAGCTGCTCGCCAAGCCCCCGTTCCGCCTCATCAATGAGACGATGGCCGACAGCATCACCTCGTTCTACGTGGAGCAGGAGGGGCCCTCCCTCTGGATCACGGTCCAGCGGAACGGTCCGGCGGGGTCGTTGGTGGTGATCGCCGGTGCGGCGGCCGACACCTCGGCGGCTGGTCGCGCCGCGGCCAAGGCCGCGAATCCCGGTGCCGCCCAGCCCACGGGCAAGAAGCCGAACTAGTCTTCCCCGAGGTCCTCGAAGCGGAGCCAGCGGGGGGTGAAGTAGAGGTCCACGGTCCCCCCGCTTCCGTGACGGTCCTTGAGGATCTGCACCTCCGCCGCGCCGGCCACGCCGAGATCCGCGGTGTAGAGCTCCTCCCGGTACAACCCGAGTATGACATCGGCATGCTGCCTGATCGCGCCCGAGGCGGTGAAGTCACCGACCAGTGGGCGCCGATCTGCGCGCGATGCCGGGGCATCGCCGGCGTGGACCACGAGCAGGACCGCGGCTTGCCGCGCGATTGCCAGCCGCTTGAGCGAGGCGATCCGCGCCGCCGCGGCCTCGGCGCCATGCAGCCCGTCCACCTCGAGTCCCTCAAGGCAGTCCACCACCAGCAGGTCCCAGCCGTCCTGCACCTGCGTCAGGTCGAGCGGCCACCCCTCGATCGGCTGCGCCCGAAAGCCGATCGGCAGGTCGCGCAGCCGGAGCGCCACCTCGGCGATCTCGACGCGGCGCCGGTCGTCGAGGCCATCACCCGCCAGCTCGTCGAGCGTGGCCCGGGCCGACAGGGCGAGCGCCCGTTCGGCCAGACGCGTCGCGCTCATCTCGGTGCTCAGCATGGCGACGGCGTGCCCTTGCTGCGCCACGCGCACCGCGATGCCCAGCGCGAGACTGCTGCAGCCGCTGCCGCTGTCGCCCCCGAGGACCACCAGGTCCTCGCGCCGGAGGCCGCCGCCAAGAATCAGGTCAAGCGCAGGAAAGCCGGTCGGAAGACGCTGGTTCATCGGTGGGCCACCAGGGCAAAGTGTTCGTGCATCACGCGGTGTTCCTCGGACCCCTTGATGCCTGCAGCACCACCAGGGCGTGTGCCACCGCCTCGGCGGCCTCGGCGCCGAGCGCGTCGCGCGCCGGAGCCACCAACTGCGTCAGCGCCACGCGGGCCGCAGCCGGTGTGGCCTCTTCGAGGTGTCCCAGCGCTGCCGTGAGACCGCGGGCGAGGGGACGAGGCACCGTCAGCGGCGCGAGTCGCTGCGCCAGCAACGCGAGGCGGCGTCGGTCGGCCTTGTCGCCGATTCCTGTTGAGACGAGGCCGAGATCCAGCGCCACACGAACCATCAGCCAGAGCGCGAACGCCCCCTCGCGCTTCGGGCCCCGCTCGAGCCGTTGCTGCAACTCCAGCAGGGCCATCAGCGGAGGCGCCCATTCGCTCATCGCGGCAGTGCCACCAGCGCCTGTTCGACGGTGTCCGGGAGGATCTCGACGAGGCAGCGATGGTGCTGCAATGGGCAGACCGGTCCGCCGTGCGGCGAACAGGGACGGCAGGGAAGGTCGCGCTGCAGCACGGTGGCGCGAGCGCGATAGGGGAAGAAGCCGAATGCCTCGACCCCCGGGCCGTACAACGCCACGACCGGCGTGCCGACCGCCGTGGCGAGGTGGGTCACGCCGGTGTCGCCGCCGACCATGGCGCGTGCCCGCTTGAGCAGCGCGGCCGTGCCAGAGAGTGAGAAACTTCCCGCCGCGCTCGCCGCGGAGGGGCCACCGGCTTCGGCGATGAGGGCGGCGGTGTCACGGTCGCCGGGCCCACCGAGCACCACGAGGTCACAGGTGCCCCGGAGGCGACGCGCCAAGGCGGCCCAGTGCTCCACCGGCCAGCGCTTGGTCGCGTGGGCCGCGCCCGGCGCGAGGGCGATCAGCGTCCGCGACTGCCCGATCTGGTGCTCGGCGAGGAATCGCTCCGCCTCGCGCTGCGCCTCGGCCGTCACGAAGAACTCGGCCGGCCCGCCATCGGGGACCACGCCGAGTCCCGCGGCCGCGGCGAAGTAGCGCTCGGCGACGTGGCCCAGCGCGCCACCATGCTTGCCACCGCTCCGGATCAACATTGCCCGACGGATCCGGTGCTTCGAGTAGCTGGTCCATGAGCCTCCCACCAGGCGGCGCAGCGCCAGGGATCGCAACGAACCGTGCAGGTCAAGACGATGGGTCCATGGTACCGCGCGCAATTGGGCCGCGAGTTCGGTCAACGGGCTCCCTTTCCGCCAGGTGACCAGCTCCGTCAGGCGGGGATTGTGGCGCAGGGTCTCGGCCATGTCCTCACGCACCACCATGGTGATCCGGGCGGTCGGGTGCTTGGTCCGGAGCGCCCGAATCAGCGGCGTGGTCAGCAGGAGGTCGCCAATGGAGGAGAAGCGAACCAGGAGGATCTGGGGGGCGGGCATCGGGGAATGGTAAGAGGGTGACCGGTGAACGGTGAACGGGGCGCGGCCCTCGGCCGCGCGGGGTGAGGGGTGAGGGGGTATTGTCATCCTGAGCGGAGCCCGCAAAGCGGGCGCAGTCGAAGGACCTGCTCAGCGTGCAAGAGGTCCTTCGACTTCGCAGCCTTTCAGGCTGCTTCGCTCAGGATGACAGCCGCTGGGTACCCCTCGCCCCCGTTCACCGTTCACCATCTGACCCCCTTACCCTGCACCCCTTACCTTCCGTACATGGCCCGACCGCGCAGCATCCTGTGGGTGGACGACGAGATCGAGACCCTTGACTCCCAGGTCCTCTTCCTGGAGCAGCAGGGGTTCACCGTGGAGCGCGTCGCCAATGGCGACGATGCCTTGGTGCTGCTGCGCCGACAGCCCTATGGCGTGGTCCTCCTCGACGAACAGATGCCCGGCCTGCGCGGCCTGGAGCTGGTGCCGATGCTCCGTGCCATCGACAGCTCAATGCCGGTGGTGATGGTGACCAAGTCGGAGGAGCCCGAGACGCTGCGTGACGCCATCGGGGCCGAGATTGCCGACTACCTGACCAAGCCGGTCTCGCCGCGGCAGGTGTTGTCGGTGATCACCCGGCTGCTCGAGGGCGACCGCATTCGCCAGCAGCGCCTGTCTCGCGACTTCGTGACCCGCTTTCGGGAGCTCGAGGGGCGCCGTGGCGAGGCGTTGGCGTGGCGCGAGTGGGTCGAGTTCGTCGCCGAACTGGCCGAGTGGGAAGTGAAGCTCGGTCGCGTGGACGAGCCGGGGCTGCAGGAGGCGCTGCGCAACTTGCAGGCAAGCGTCCGGATGGACTTTGCCCGCTTCATTGCCGCGAACTATCCCGGATGGCTCGCCAAGCGCGGCGCCGACCGCCCGCCGCTCTCGGTCGATGTGGTCTCCGAATTCCTCCGGCCGACGCTCGACGTGCACGGCCGCGTGATGCTGGTGGTGGTGGACTGCCTGCGACTCGACCAGTGGGCGATGATCCGCCCGATCATCGAACGCTACTTCGACGTCGAAGTGGATCACTACTTCTCGATCGTCCCCACCGCGACGCCGTACAGCCGCAATGCGATCTTCTCCGGGCTCTACCCGTCGGAGTTCTTCGCGCGGCACCCGGCCTGGTGGGACGAGCGCGAGGAGACCTCGCTCAACGCCCACGAGTCGGAGTTGCTCGTCGAGCAGCTGCGCGAGCTCACCGGCCGCGACATTCCGGTGCACTACGAGAAGATCTTCTCCACCGCCGACGGCGAGGCGATGCTGCGCCGACTCTCCGGGCACCTGGCACGCGATGGCGTGACGGCGTTGGTGTTCAATTTCATCGACATGCTCACGCACGGCCGCACCGAGAACGAGGCCCTCTTCGAGGTGGCGCGCGACACCACCGCGCTCCGGTCGCTGACCCGCACCTGGTTCGAGCGCTCGCCACTGGTCGAGGCGCTCAAGGAGGCGGAACGCCGCGGCGTGCCGGTGATTCTCACCACCGATCACGGCTCGATCCACTGTCACACGCCGGCCACGGTCTTCGCGCGCCGCGATGCCTCGGCCAACCTCCGCTTCAAGTTCGGTGAGGACATTCGGGTCGAGGATCCCGAGGCGGCGATCGTCGTCAACGACCTCGCGGCGTGGGGAATTCCCGACCGACATGCGGGCGCGCGACTCATCCTCGCGACGGGCGATCGCTTCTTCGTCTATCCGACCAAGCTGCGCGAATACCAGGCTCGCTATCGCGGCGCCTTCCTCCATGGCGGCGTCTCTCCCGAGGAAGTGATCCTCCCGGTGGCCCTCTTGCTGCCGAGGCGCAGCTGACGGGCGCCGGCATCCGGACGCGCCTCTTCGGCGTGCTGCGCCCCCACCGGGGGCGGTTCCTGGCCGGCATGGTGGCCGCGCTGGTCGGCGGCCTCTTCGACGCGGCGACGCTCGTCATCCTGCAACCGCTCTTCAACTCGATCTTCGGTGCCGGCGATTCGCTGCTTCCAGGCGACACGCGGCTGCAGCGCCTGCTCGATGGCGCCTTGCAGCCGCTGGTCAGCGACGCGACACCGGAGCTGATCCGCACCCGGCTGGTGGCGCTCTTCCTCGCCGCGCTGGTGCTCAAGAACATCGCGAACTACGTCTCCGCCTATCTGTCGGTGCAGGTGCAGGAGTCGGTGGTCCGCGACCTCCGCACGCGACTCTTCGCGCACCTGCTCCGGCTCGACCTCGGGGTCTTCCAGCGCACCCGTGGCGGGCAGCTCACCACCGGGCTCATCAACGACGCCGACCAGGTCAAGCTCGTGGTGGTCGCGGCACTCGCGGCCTTCTTCCAGAACGCCGTCATGATCGTCGGCATGCTCGCGGTGATGTTCGGCACGTCGGTCCGCCTTACGCTCATGGTGCTGGTGCTCGCGCCGATCCTGGTGATCGGGGTGCAGGCGCTCCTCGGCCGCCTGAAGCGCCACGCCCGCACCTTCGCGCACGAGCGCGGCGAACTGACGGCCACCATCAGCGAGCGCCTCGGCGCCATGAAGCTGATTCGCGCCTTCTCGGCCGAGGCGAGCGAGGCAGCAGCCTTCGGGCGTCAGACCGAGCGCTATCGCAAGGGCTACATCCGCACGCAGCGCTTCGCGTTGCTGACCTCGCCGGTGAGCGAGCTCTTCGGCGGCGCGATGATTCTCCTCATCCTTTGGGCCGCGAGCAACGCGGAGCTGTCGGGGGTGGCCCTCGAGGCCGGGAGCACGCTGGTCTTTCTCGGTGCGGCGCTCCGGGTGATGTCGCCGATCAAGGCGATCACCAACTTTCCGGCGCAGCTGGCCACGGCCGAGGCGAGCGCCGAGCGCGTCTTCGCGATCCTCGATCTCCCCGCCACCGAGCTCGATCCCCCGGGGATGGCGCCGGCGGTGTTCGAGCAGGACCTGGTCTTTGACCACGTCACCTTCGGCTACGATCCCGCCAAGCCGGTGCTCCGGGACGTCTCGTTCCGCGTGGCCAAGGGCGAGGTGGTCGCGCTGGTCGGACCCAGCGGGGCCGGGAAGACCACGCTGCTCGAGCTGGTGCCGCGCTTCCACGATCCGCAGGGCGGCGGGCTGCGCATGGACGGTGTCCCGCTGCCGCAGCTGACCCGGGCGTCGCTGCGGGCGTTGATCGCGGTCGTGAGTCAGGATACTGTCCTGCTGCACGACACCGTGCGGGCCAACATCGCCTACGGGCAGCCGGACGCATCCGATCAGGCCATCGAAGCAGCCGCGCGCGCCGCCAATGCCCACGAGTTCATTGTCGGCCTGCCCGACCGATACCAGACGGTGTTGGGGGAGCGCGGTACCCGGCTCTCCGGGGGGCAGCGGCAACGGATTGCGATCGCGCGGGCCCTGCTACGCGATGCACCGATCCTGATTCTCGACGAGGCGACCTCGGCACTCGATACCGAGTCGGAACGGCTGGTGCAGGAGGCGATCGAGCGGCTGATGGGAGGGCGCACCGTGCTGGTGATCGCCCACCGCCTCGCCACGGTGCGCGGTGCCGACCGGATCGTGGTGCTCGACGAAGGACGGGTGGTGGAGTCCGGGCCGCACGCCCAGCTTCACGCGCAGGGCGGTCTCTACCGGCGCCTGCATGACCTCCAGTTTTCTGCGGCCGAGGTGGCATCGTGAGCAACGAGCGCGGCGTCCTGCTGCTCGCCGATTTCGATGACGGTCCGAACGCCCACGCGGCGCAGCGCCGTCGCGCCCTGGAGCGACTCGGCCTGCGTGTCGCCACCTTCGATCTCTCGGCCAAGCCCTCACTGCTCGAGCGGCTGCGGGCCGGCGACCTCCCGCGACGCCTGGAGCGTGCCATTCAGGAGGCGGCGCCCGACCTGATCCTCGCCTTCGGCTCGCCGCTCCTCGACGAGCCGCTGGTGGACCGGCTGCGCGCGCAATCTCGGGCGCGGTGGGTCACCTGGCTCCCCGACGACCTGCGCACGGCGCACACGGCCGCCGCCCTCGCCCGTCCCTACGACCAGATCTACGCGATCGGCACCGATGTCGCCGCCGACATCGCCGATCGGCTCGGTCGCACCGTGGACGTGCTGGCGGTGGGGGCCGATCCATCCGTGTACCGTCCGATTCGCACCAAGGACCAGTACCGGGCCAACGTCGTCTTTGCCGGGGCGGCCACGCCGAGGCGCGAGCGACTGCTGAGCGAGGTGGCCGAGTTCGGCCTGGCCATCTGGGGTCCCGGTTGGCGACAGACCTCGCTGCGTGACTACTGCCGTGGCGAGGCGGCGAGCACCGAGGACTACGTGAACGCCTACGGCGGGGCCACCGTGGCGATCAACATCCATCACGTGCTGGTGGAGGGCGATCCGCACGAGGCGGCCTGCAACCAGCGGCTCTTCGAGCTCGCGGCGATGGGGGCGGCGCAGGTGGTGGACGAGCGCGGCGACCTGCCGCGCTACTTCCGCGGCGGCGACGAAGTGCTGCCCTTCCACGACGCCGCGGAGCTGCGCGAGCACGTGCGCGAATTGGTCGAGAATCCGGCCGAGGCGGAGCGATTGGGCCAGGCGGCGCGGGCGCGCCTGCTGCGCGACCACACCTACATGCACCGCATGCGGCACCTGCTGCTCGATCAGCCGAGGCCGATGCTCCCCGCGTAGACCGATTCGTAGCGGGCCGCCATGGTGTGCAGCGTGAAGCGGTCGAGCACATGCTGCCGGATGGTGGCGGGGTCGAGTCGGTCGAGCGTCGGACGCAGCGCCGCGAGTTCGTCCACCGAATCGCCCATGGCGCCGGTCTCGGCCGTGATCACTTCGGGCAGCGCCCCGCGATGCGTCCCCAGCACCGGCGTGCCGCTCACCATCGCCTCGATGGTGGTGAGGCCGAACGGCTCGTCCCATTGCGCCGGCACCCACAGGCACGCCGACTCGGCCAACAGTGCCGTCTTCTCCTCGCCTCCCACCTCGCCGACAAACTTGAGCCCCGGCCTGATGGACGGCCGCCACCCGCCGGCCACCACCAGCGACCGCCCTGCCAGCCGCGATCCCCGCACCGCCCAGTCCCATCCCTTCACGGTGTGCAGGCGCCCGAGGAAGAGGTCGTGCGGCTTCTTGGTGGGCGAGAAGCGATACTCGTCGGGGTTGAGGCCGTTGTGGACCCACTCGGTGAGGCCGTGACGGGCGGCGTGGTCGGCGGAGAGCGCAATCCCTCCAGGCGGCAGTACTTCGCCGTCGCGGGCGTTGCCATGCAGCGTCCATCGCACCGGCAGGTCCGCGACCGGCTGGAGGGGGAAGTGGCAGTGGAGCAGGTCGACGCCCGGCGGCAGCAGCGGACGGGGGTCGAAGCTCCGCTCGCGCCCCTTGGGCAGCGCCACCTCGATCACCCGGCCGTGTGGGGAGGTCGAGCCGGGGCGGGCAAGGATGGTGACGGTGTGACCGCGCTCGACCAGTCCCTGTGCCAGCCAGGCGACCACGCGCTCGGTGCCGCCGTACTTGCGGACCGGGATGCGGCCGTCGGTGAGCAGGGCGATGTGCATGCGGCGGATATATTCCTCCCGACGTTGAACTGCTCCCACGAGGCTTGATGCCAGACCCGGCCGTCAGCGGCTTCTCGATCATCCGCAACGCCACCCGCCTCGACTTCCCGCTCGAGGCGAGCGTGCGCTCGGTCCTGCCCGGCGTGGACGAGTTCGTCCTCGCGGTCGGCGCGTCGGAGGATGATACTCGGGACCGCGCCGAGCGGCTCGCCGCTGCCGAGCCGAAGGTGCGGCTGCTCGACACCGTGTGGGACACCTCGCAGGGCGCCACGGTCCTCTCGGCCCAGACCAATATCGCCATGGCGGCGTGTCGCGGCCGCTGGGGGATCTACATCCAGGCCGACGAGGTCCTCGGTGACGGCGGTGCCGAAGCGTTGCGCGCGCAACTTCTCGCCGCCGACGCCACGCCGCGGGTCGAAGGGCTCGTGGTGGCCTATCGCCATTTCTACGGCGGCCTCGACACCATCGGCGTCAGCCGCGGCTGGTATCGGCGCGAGGTGCGCGCCGTGCGGCTCGGCGTCGGCGTGCACTCGCATGGGGACGCGCAGGGCTTTCGCGTTGGCACCGAGAACCGGCGTGTGCGCTGCCGCCAGAGCGGCGTGACGATGTTCCACTACGGCTGGGCGCGCCCCACGTGGGCGCTGCAGGCCAAGCGGAAGCTCGACCATGAGATCTATCCGACCGAGCGACGCAAGGACCCGGAGCGCCCGTTGCTGCCGTGGTTTCCGGGATTGCGCCGCTACGACGGACCGCATCCGACGCCCGTGGCGGAATGGATCGCGGCGCGTCGCGACACCACGTCGTATATCGAGCCGCCACGCTACGATCGCGAGGCGTTGCGTCTCTCGATCTCGCTGGGTCTCGAGCGGCTGACCGGCTGGCGGCCGTTCGAGTACCGCAACTACACGCTGGTGCGCTGATGCGCGTCCCCGTCACCATCGTGGTCCCCGTGCGGAACGAGGGCGCGCGCATCGAGGCATTCCTCGCGGCGCATGAGTGGGCGGCCGAGCGGGTCGTGGTGGACAACGGCTCGACCGACGACACCGTGGCGCGCGCCGAGGCCGCCGGGGCGCGCGTGCTGCACGCGCCGGGGGGCACGATCGGCGAGGCGCGCAACGTCGGCATTGCGGCAGCGGCGCACGAATGGGTGCTCTCGCTCGACACCGACGAAGTGGCCGAGCCCGCACTGGCCGAGGAGCTTCGCGCGGTGATCGCCGCGCCGGCGCACGAGGCCTACCGCATTCGCCGCCGCAATCGCTACCTCGGACGCGAGCAGACGCGCGGGACGTGGGGGCGCGACTGGGTGCTCCGGCTGGCACGTCGGGCGCATCGCTACGACATGGCGCAGGTGCACGAGCAATTGGTTGCCCCCGCCCCGCATGGCGAGTTGCGCGCCGCGCTCTGGCACGAGCCGTATCGGGACCTCTCGCACCATCTCGCCAAGATGGACCAGTACGCACGGTGGGGCGCCGAGGCGCTCTACGCCCGCGGCCGCCGGGCCGGGCCGCTCGATCTCACCATCCGCCCGCTCTGGCGCTTCTGCAAGGCGTACTTCCTCACCGGCCACTGCCTCGATGGCCGCTTCGGATTGGTGACATCGTTGCTCGGGGCGCAGACCGCGTTCCTCAAGTACGCCCATCTCTGGGCCCTCGAGCGCGCGCGCAACGCACGCCCGGAGCAGTGACCGGCATGGCCTCCGTGGCGTTGCTGCTGACGGCGCCCCGGTGGCGCGGATCGGCCACGTCGTTCGCCAAGATTGCGCGCGGCCTGCTCGATGCCGGGCACTCGGTGCGGCTCTTCACCGGCGCAGAAGTGGTGGCGCAGGGGTTCCGCGCGCTGGGCCTCGATGCGATCGCGCTCGACGTGCCGAACTCCGGCGTGGGCAGCGCGCTGCGACTGCGGCGCGCACTCACCGCCGACGTGGTGATTGCCGACGCGCCGCGAGATGTGCGCCTCGCCTCGCTCGCCACGCTCGGGCGCGCCACGCGGCTCTATTGGCGATTCAACCTGCCCAACCGGCCGGTGCCGAGTGACGTGCTGGCCCGCGCGCTCTTCCGACGGCTCGACGGGATCGTGTGCCAGAGCGAATGGGCCGCGGCACTGGTGAGCACCGGCGCGCCGTGGCTGGCCGATGTGCCGCTGCACCAGATTGCCAATGGCTATGACGTCGAGCGACTCGCGCCCTCGGCGGAGCGCGCCGAACGCTTTCGTGCGACGTACGGCATCGCGCCCGACGTCCCGCTGCTACTCACGGTTGGGGCGCTCTCCCCCGAAAAGGGTATCCCCTCGGCGATCGCCGCGAGCGAGCTGGCGCAGCGCGCTCACCCCGCCTTGGTCCACTGCCTCGTCGGCGATGGCCAGGACGAGGTGGCGCTGCGTGCCAGCGCACCGTCGCACGTCCGGTTCCTCGGGGCCCTCGAAACGGACGCCACCGCCGATGCGATGCGCGCGGCCGATGTGGTGCTGCTCCCCTCGGCGCGCGAGATCTTCCCCAACGTGGTGGCTGAGGCGATGGCGCTCGGCCGCGCGGTGGTGACGGTGAACGCGGGCGCCGCGCCAGAGATCGCCGGTGACGCTGCAACGCTCGTCGAGCCCGCAAATGTCGAGGCGATGGCCTCCGCCATCACGGAGCTGCTCGACCACCCCGCGCGGAGTGCGGCGCTCGGCGAAAAGGCACGACGACGGATCGTGGAGCACTTTGCGTTGCGGCAGATGGAGGAGGGGTATCTGCGGGTGATCGAGAAGCGAGAAGCGAGAGGCGGGAAGCGATGCCCCTAGGTTTGTCATCCTGAGCGAAGCAGCCCGCAGGGCGGCGCAGTCGAAGGACCTCCCTCCGGGCTCGGCCTGGGGTGTCCGTTCTCGCGGACTCCAAAGCGGCTCGCCGCGTCGCCCCCTATACGGCACGCCGGGGGCGCCGCAATCGGCCCTCCGCCCCAGGGTGAGGGCTCGCCGCCCTTGGAGCCGCTGCGAAGAACACCCCACGCCGAGCCCCGCACAGGATGACCATCCCATGCGGGGCCCTTTGTTCACCGTTCACCGTTCACCGTTCACACTTCACGGGTCACGGCTCACCGCTTCAGCGCATTAGAACCGAATCGCCGCCACGGCCGAGATCGTCTTGCTCTTCACGTCCGGCTCGACGCTGACGTTGCCCGAGGTGGCCTTGTAGATGTTGGTCAGGCCGAGGTCGCCGCGCAGGCCGATCGAGAACTTGCCGAACTCGAGGCCCACTTCGCCGATGCCGCTGATCTCGGTCGACTTGAGCGCGATGCCGCCCTCGTCGGTCTCGAGATCATCGCAGTTGGTGCTGGCGCTGACGCCGCCACCCGACGCCGAGAGGCGGCAGCCCATCTTGATGCCGAACGCCGGGCCGACGCCGATGTAGAAGCGACCGGTCTGGCCGACCGGCATGCCGATGCGGGCCACGACCGGGATCTGCAGGTAGTCGAACGTGGTCTTCGGGGTGACGCCGCCAATGTCATCAGCCGCGAAGCCCTTCCGGGTGAAGAGCAGTCCCGGCTGGATCGCAAACTCGCCGGCGGGGACGTTCAGGAAGCCGCCGATGAGGAAGGTGGTGGTGTTCTTCGAGCCATCGACCAGGTCACCGGTGACGTTGGCGAGGGAGCCGCCGACCATGGCGCCGTAGCCGATCTGGGCCTGAGCCGAGGTGAGGGGGGCCAGGGCGAGAAGGGCCGCGGCAGCGAGCGAGAGGGGCAGATGACGACGCATCAGAATGCTCCAAAGTGTGAGTGTGCCGAGCGGGGACGACCGCGTCCCCGATTGGAACACCGCCAGACGGAGAGAGGCCGGTGGAGGTTTCACGGTGTAACGCGAGCGCCCGTGCTATCTTCAGGCTTCCCTCTCCAACGACTCGTGCCGCAAGCCACGCAACCCCACGACCTCCTCCTGACCTACGATTTCCCCCCCATGGGCGGCGGAATCGCGCGTTGGATGGCGGAGCTGGCGCACGGCTATCCCGCCGGTACGCTCGTGGTCTCGACCGGGATCCTGCCGGGTGCGGAGGCGGGCGACGCGTCCTTCCCGAACCCAGTCAATCGAGTGGGTGTGCCTGCGGGGCGGCTCAAGACCGCACCAGGCCTCATGCGCTGGGCCCATCGCGCGACGCGCCTGGCGCGCGCCCCCGGGTCGCGTTTCGCGTGGGTCGGCAATCTGCGTCCCGCCGCCTTTCCGGCGAAGTGGGCCTGGGAGCGCGCCGGGTTGCCCTACGGGATTCTCGTGCACGGCGGAGACATTCTGGCGCTCGCGCCCAAGCTGGCGCGCTCGCGCCTCAAGCGGGAGATCTACCGCCCCATCCTGGCCGATGCCGCCGTGTTTGTGGCCAACTCGCATTGGACCGCCGAGCGCTGTCGTGAACTGCTCACCTCGCTCGACCTGCCGCACGAGGGGCGCGTGCGCGTGGTGCCGCTCGGCACCGATCCCGCGCGCTGGCACCCCGACGCGGAGGCCGGCCGACGCTTCAGGGTAGCGCGATCATTGCCCGATGGTCGCTACCTGCTGACCGTGGCTCGCCTGGTGCCGCACAAGGGGATCGACACGGCGCTCCGCGTGATGGCCACACTCGCGCCGCAACACCCGGATCTCCAATACCTCGCGGTGGGGCAGGGCGGCCATGAAGCCTCGCTGCGCCAACTCGCCGCGAGCCTCGGCGTGGCCGACCGTTTTCACCTCTGCACCGACGTGACCGACGCCGAGCTTCCCGCCGCGTATGCCGCGGCCGACATCTACCTCGGCCTCTCCCGCGAGGCCGGGCTCGATGTTGAGGGCTTCGGGATCGCGCTGCTCGAGGCGGCGGCGACGGCGCTGCCGGTGGTGGCGGGGCGGAGCGGTGGGATTGCCGATGCGGTGGCCGAGGGCGAAACCGGGGTCCTGGTCGATCCGCTCGACCCGCAGCAGGCGGTGGACGCGGTGCGTCACCTGCTCGGTGATCCTGCGCTGGCACGGCGACTTGGCGAGGCCGGACGCGCGCGGGTCCTGCAGTACTTCACGTGGGCGCGCGTGGTGGACGAGTTGCGGCAGGTGGCCGCCGAGTTGGGGCGGTCGTGAGCGGCACACCGACCGCGCAATTGTTGCGTGAGCGCTTTCAGCGCGACCCGCTCTTCAAGTGTGGCGTGGTGCTGGTGGCGGTGGTGCTCGCCGCCGCCGCGCTGGCACCGTGGATCGCACCGCACGATCCCTACCTCGGCGACCTCGCCAACGATTCGCTCGCGCCACCGGGAGGGCGCTTCCTCTTTGGTGCCGATGCCCAGGGTCGTGACGTGCTCTCGCGTGTGCTCTACGGTGCGAGGATCTCGTTGATGGTCGGCGTGATATCCCAAGTCGTTGCCGTGACTCTCGGCCTCACGCTCGGGCTGCTCGCAGGGTACTACCGGCGCTGGGTGGATCTTCTCATCATGCGACTCGCCGACATCACGCTCGCCTTTCCGTCGCTGCTGCTGCTGATCGCCGTGGCGGCCGCCGTGAAGCCCTCGCTGCCCGTGATCTTTCTGGTGATCGGTGCCGTGGGGTGGGCGGGGATGGCGCGGCTGGTGCGCGGCCAGGTGCTGCTGCTCGGACGCAGCGACTTCGTGACGGCCGCACGCGCGCTCGGGGCCGGCGACCGCTGGATCCTCTGGCGCCACCTCGCCCCGAACGTGCGCGCACCCGTGATCATTACCGCGACGCTCGGCATCGCCGGGGCGATCATGGCCGAGGCGGCGCTCTCCTTTGTGGGTCTTGGGGCGCAGCCACCGACGCCGAGCTGGGGGGCGATGGTGGCGGAGGGACGCGACCTGATCCGGGTCGCTCCGTGGGTGTCGGTGGCGCCTGGATTGGCAGTGGGCGTGGCCGTGCTGGGATTCAATCTGGTGGGCGATGGACTGCGCGAGGCGCTGGATCCGACAATGAGGAGGGGTGGGTGAGCCGTTTCGAGGAGCTGCGTCGCACCGAGTTCGCTGCGCTCGATGGTCAGGGGGTCTACCTCAACAGTGCCTCCATCGGGCCGATGCCGGCACGGAGTGTGGCACTGCTGGCTGCGTGCAACCGCGACCGGGCACGGCCAGGACTCTGGCCCGTCGAACGGCTCAACACCATCCTCTCCGAGTCACGCTGGTTGGCAGCCCGGTTGATCAACGCGGCGGAAGACGAAATCGCGCTCATGCCAAATACCACCACCGGGCTCAACGTGGCGGCGCGGGCGCTGCCACTCGGGGCGGGTGACGTGGTGCTGACCTTCGACGGTGAGTTTCCGTCGAACATCTATCCCTGGCTCGCGCGTGGCGGTGAAGGGATCGTGCTGGAGCGCATTCCGCGCACGGCGGAGGGATGGCCCGACGAGGCGCGGCTGCATGAGCGGCTCGCCGACCCGGCGGTCAAGGCGGTGGCGGTGTCGCTGACGCAATTCGCGAACGGCTACACCGTGGACCTGGCGGCACTCTCGCGCGCGACGCGGGCGATGGGGAAGTGGCTGGTGGTCGATGCGATCCAGGCCGTGGGGCACGTCCCGGTGGACGTGCAGGCCACACCGGTGGACTTCCTGGCGTGCGGTGCGCAGAAGTGGCTGCTCTCGCCCTGGGGCACCGGCTTCCTGTATGTCCGGCGCGAGTTGATCACGCGCTTTCCGCCGACCTTCGCCGGGTGGGCTGCCTTCAAGGGCACGGACGACTACTCGCGGCTCACGGCGTATGACCCGGATCCGTGGGACGACGCCCGCCGGTTCGAGATCATCACGTTGCCGGTGCAGGATTTCGCCGCGATGAACGCGTCGGTGTCGTTGCTGCTCGATGTGGGGATTCGTGCGATCGCGGAGCAGGTGCAGGCGTTGCATCGGCCCCTGCTCGCATGGGCCGAGCGGAGCGGGGCCACCGTCACCTCACCGGTGGGGGCGCGCAGCTCCGCGATCCTCTGCCTCAAGCCGCGCGGCGATGTGGCAGCGGCCTATCAGCGCCTGCAGTCGCATGGTGTGATGTGTTCGCTGCGCGAGGGGGCGCTGCGCCTCAGTCCGCACCTCTTCACCCTGCCGAGCGAGGTGGCGTCCGTCGCGGCCGTGCTCGAGGGCTGAGGGCATGCCCCCGCGTTGCTGCGGCGGATTCAGTCGCCGCGGAACGCGAAGGCATTGTAGGCCGTCCCGACGAGGCGCCCGATGGCGTAGCCGAGGACGAACGCGTACACGAAGCCGATGAAGGCCCCGGGCCAGCTGACGCGATAGCCCGGGAGATACACCGCGAGGAGTCCGAGGTGCTCGCCCACGTTCACGCCGCCCTTCATCACCAGGACGGCGGTTGCCAGGAACAATCCGGTGCCCAGCATCATGCCGAAGGAGGTGCCCCACGCCTGGGCGTTCAGCTTGAGGATCGCTCGTCGGACGTCGCGCGCTTCATCCGGGGTCAGCTCTGGCATCGTGGGGTTCTCCGGGGTGGTCGGGCGGTCAAATGTGATCCATGAAGTCGCGTGTCTGGTCCAGTTCCGCGCGCGCGGTCAGCACGAGGAGCTTGAAGGCCAGCAGGGCATTGCGGAGGAAGGCGAAGAACCATCCCATGACGAAGCCCGTGAAGCCGGCCCATGCCGCGCCAACCACGGCCCCGCCCCAGGTCACGTCGTAGCCATAGAAATAATTCGCCAGCAGCTCCAGCTGCAGCTCGGGCGGGCGTCCGCGCAGCAGCGGCACGGCGGTCAGCAGGAAGCAACACGCCGCGGCGGTGATGCCGATGGCCACGCCCATCGCCGCCTTGTGGGCCGGCGCAAAGGCGAGCGCGATCGGGTCGTCGGGATAGGCCGAGTGCGAGCTCATCGCAACGCTCCTGAGAGACGAGGGCCGGCGGCGGCCGCCGGAGTCCGCACAGGACCGGAACGAGAGCCGGTGACCATGGCGGTGCTGACACCGGGAAAACTACACCCGGCGGAGCAGTCGACGTACGCGTTCCACCGCCGGTGTGTGCCATGAACCGCACGCGGTCGTCCCGGCCCACCCGCGAGGTCGTTCGCGTTCATCCGCGTTGGCCGGCAGGGGGTCGCGTGGCCGCCAGATGCTGCACGATTCCCGTGGCCGCCGCGAGCGCGTTGCTGGCGTAGTACGCCAGGTGCAACGGGACCACCCGGATGGCGAAGCCGAGGCCGCGCTGTCTGGCAAACCAGCGGTAGGTGTCGGCGTTGGCCATCGCCAACACCAGCCAGATCATGATGCTCGCCCATGCGAGCGCGGGTTCCCGAAGGAGCAGGCTCCCGAAGATGGCGACCACGCCCAGTCCCGCGAGCCCGACTCGCAGTTGCTCCGAGCGACCTGTGTTGAGCGTTGGTGCGGTCCGCCCGCGCCGCTCCAGCAGCAACCGCATCCAGGGCACCCCGCGATCGCGGAAGTCGGTGCGGAACATGGGCCAGAGATTCCACCGCTTGAGGTGCGTGCCTTGAATCGAGGGGTCCAGGCGGATGCGGCCGCCGCGATCGCGCAGGCGGTAGCCGAGCTCGATGTCCTCGATCTGGGGGCGGGGAAAGCGCGCCGTGTCGAATCCCCCGACGGCCTCGAACGCGTCCCGACGAATGGCACCGCATCCCGCCCAGAAGGTCTCCGCATCACCGGCGCCACGAAGGTGGACGTACCGATGCAGCAGGTTGCGGTACTCGCTGAGGAGTCCGCGCACCTCCGGGGCATCGTCGTAACTCCCGAAGACTCCGACCAGTCCCGAGTCCCCTGTGACCACAGCGGCGAAGCGCTCGAGGGTGGTGGGGTGCACGCGCACGTCGGCGTCGATGAAAATCAGCCACGCGCCCCGGGCGCGCGCGGCGGCCGCGTTGCGGGCTCCGCCGGGGCCGAGCGGGACGCCGTCCAGCCGGATCACGGTGTCGGCCCACTGGGCGGCGACGAGGGCCGTATCGTCCGTGCTTGCATCGTCCACGACCAGCAGCTCCCAGCGCGCGCGCGGCAGCGTGCTCCGGCACAGCGCGGCAAGCGTGTCCGGCAGGAGACGTGCGGCCTGGTGTGCGGGCACGATCACCGAGAAATCCGGTGCTGGGCGGTCGTCGGCGGTCATCATCCCCACAGCCGTCGCGCCCGACGCAAGGTGTGGCGCCACGCCACCGCCCGTCGGAACCGGGGCGTGCCCCAGTCGCGGAACGGTGCGCGTCCACGGAAGTACCAGGCGTCGAGCCGTGGCACGTCAAGCGGGTCCGTCGTGGAGCTGACGGGGCGATACGTGGTCGAGCAGCCGATGCGGTAGTGGCGGCCGACCGCCGCGCGCACGCGAGGGTCCGCGTCGCCATACGGGTAGGCAAAGGTCCGCGGCCGCGTTCCGACGCGCTGGGCGATCGTCGCCGCGGAGCCGGCCAGTTCGTCCTCGAGTTCGGCATCCCCGCACTGCGTCAGCTTGGGATGATGCACGGTGTGCGACCCGACGGCCCACCCCGCCTCGGCCAAGGCCCCGATCGCATCCCAGTCGAGTACCGTCGCCGTCGGGACCTCCCCACTCGTCCGGCCACCCCAGCGATTGTCGCCGCCCACGTGCTGGCTGACCACAAAGACGGTCGCCGCAAGGCCGTGCTCGGCCAGCCGTGGCGCCGCCTCGGTGGCGACGGAGGCCAGGGCGTCATCGAAGGTGAGGGCCACCGCGTCGGTCGCGTCCGGGAGCGTCAGCAATTCCTCCAACGATACGACCTGCACTGCGCCGGACGCAGCCCAGGCGACGTGGGCGGCGAAATCTTCCGGCGTCACCGAGATGACCGAGCCCGTGCGGTCGATGGAGTGGTAGGTGAGGATCGCCCGCATCAGGCCGCCTCGGCCTGGGCCTCGGCGACCGGCGCCTCGAGACGTTGCTCCTCATGATATTCGAAGTCGGTGTTGACGGCCCAGATGTCGTGCTCGGCGCCCTGCATGTTCCAGACGGCCATCATGGCCGTGAGCATCGAGTGGTCCTGATTGTTGTACTTGTGCATCCCGTTGCGGCCGACGGTGTGGAGGTTCGGGATCGGGTCGATCCAGCCCCGCACGTTGTCGAGGTGCTCACGATACTCCGCGTCGTAGATCGGGTACGCCTTCGGCATCCGGATCACCGTGCCGTCGCGCACCAGCCCGGCGGGTGCCAGGCCGAGCTGTTCGAACTCGCGCGTGGCCAGGGCAATCAGCTCGGCATCGCTCGATTCCCAGAGCCCGTCGCCCTGGAAGCAGAAGTATTCCATGCCGAGGCAGGTGCGCCCCTGCTCCGGCACCATCGCGGCACTCCAGTTGTTGAAGTTCTGGATCCGCCCGACCTGGACGCCCGGCGTGTGGATGTAAATCCAGTTGTCGGGGAAGAGCCGCTCCGTCTCGAGGATCAGTGCCACCACCAGGAAGTCGCGGTAGCGCAGTCCTTCGGCGGCCTGCCGCACGGGGGCGGGCACCGGCGGCTCGATGGCGCGCACCAGCGACCGGACATCGGTGGTCGAGATGACGTGGTCGGCAGGGAAGTGTCGTTCACCCTCGGCGGTGTTGACGCGCACGCCGGTCACCTGGCCGTTGGCGCATTCGATGGTGGTGACGAAGTGCTCCATCAGCACGCGACTTCCCATCTCGCGCAGTCGGTCGCGGCACGCCTCCCACATCTGGCCCGGGCCGAGGCGAGGATAGCGGAACTCGTTGATCAGGCTCTTGATCGCGGTGCTGCGACGCTGCAGCGAGGTGGCGTTGAGGATGGCGCGCGCGAGCGAGAGCCCCTGAATCCGCTGGGCGGCCCACTCCGCGCGGATCTCGGTGCAGGGAATGCCCCACACCTTCTCGGTGTAGGTCTTGAAGAAGATCTCGTACAGCCGCTTCCCGAAGCGATTGCTGACCCACTGCTCGAAGTTCTCCTCGACGGGCGAGGGGCGGATGCGCGCATGCAGGTAGCTCAGCATGATGCGCACGGCGTTGATCAGCCCGAGGCCGCTGAGCGCATTGAACGCCTTGAGCGGATAGTCGAAATACTTGCCGTCGTAGTGAATGCGCGACATTCGCGGCACGCTGATGAAATCGTCGCCGAGGATCTCCTCCCACAGGGCCTGCACCGGCTCGATCTTGGTGAAGAAGCGGTGCCCACCGATGTCGAAGCGGAAGCCGCGGTATTGCGCCGTCCGCGAGATCCCGCCGACCATCGTGTCGCCCTCGAGGACGGTGACGACGTGTCCGGCCTTGGCGAGGAGGTAGGCGGCGGTCAGGCCGGCAGGTCCAGCGCCAATGACGACGACGCGGTCGCCCCGGCGAAGGGGAGTGACGGTGCGAGTCGTTGATGCGGCAATTTCCATCAGTGGACCTTCCTGGTCGGGTCACCTGCGCCTTGCCAGAGCGGGCAAGGAGCAAGGCACGTGCCCACGTCTCATTGTGCGATCTGCCCAGCTGCTGCGCATGGTACGAGTCAGGACGCCCCCAGCGAATCGCCGAGTATTGCGGTCCTGATGGGGCGCCGGGCTATCAGGACGGGGTCACCTCTTGGTGTGGCACTGTTGCGTCGGCGCAACACCAACGGGGTGTGCCGGGTCGATCGATGGCGCCGTTCCGCGGTGTTGTTCGCGAAAGCCAGCGGCGGCGGGGAGCATCCCGCAGACTATGGGATGGTCTGGAGGGAGTCGGAACGGTCCTGGACGTAGCGGTCCAGGGCGTCACACGCGTTGAGATCCGCGGTCGGTGATGGCCGCACCTCGAAGAGCAGCGTCCCTGCTGGATACCGCTTCAACAGGGCCAGGGAGCCGCATACGTCCCGCAACCGACCTTCGCCGAGTCGTCGCTCCAGACGGTACAGTTTCGAGAGCAGGATATGCGTGGTCGGCCCCTGCGGGGCCACCAGCCCCTCGAACGCACTCCGCTCGAAGAGATCGATCGGCATGGTGAGTCGATCGGTGGACAGATGGACGAACGCCGGCCGCACGGCCGCGATCACGGCCGTATTCGGGAGACTGTCCCGGATGTACTGCACCGCCGAGGCGTAGCTGCGATACTGGACCTCATAGCACGCCGGGTCCACGAAGGGCGGCGAGTCGCGGCAGCCTTGCTCGCGCACCGCCGCCTGCGCTCGGTGGATCAGGCCGAGGCTGGCCAGGACCAGGCCGAGGCCCACAGCCACGCGGTGTGGTCGACGCACCCCCGCGGCCGCAGCGAGGCCGCTCCACCCCAGCAGCATGGCGGCAGCGACCCACGGGATGAGCGGCGTGAACAGTCGCCGAATGGGCCAGGAGAAGGCCAGGAGAATTGCGACGGAGCCGAGGAGGAAGAGGCCCAGCGCCGGCCACCGCTTTCGCACCTGCCACGCGCCGATCGCGGCCGGGACCGCGAGGAAGAGGCCGACGAGCAGGTTGTCGAGGGGCTGCTCGGGAAGGTCGGGGATGCTGAACTGCGCGTTGGCGAGGTGGAGGATATACATCTTGGCATTGGCCGCCAGGTGCTCGATCAGCAGCGGCGCGGAGGCGGACGAGACGCCGGCGGCTAGGTCGGTGGCGTAGCTGTGCCCGACAGTCTGCGCCGCAGCCCAGCGGGTGTAGCTGAACCACGCCACCACCACTGCGAGCGTCATCGTCCCGCCGGCGATCAGCGCCTGCCACCGGCGGCGCAGGAGCATCGCGCCGAATACGGCGGGGAAGAGCGCAAGGCCGGCGCTCCGAGTCAGGAACGCGGCAAGGGCCGCCGCGAGCGCCAACCACGTCAACGCCCCCGGCGCGGTGCGCTCGCTGTCCTTGAGGGACCACCAGAGCGCGAGAGCGGCCAGGGCCAGAAAGGGAATTTCGGAGCGGAGTTCTGCCACCAGCACGAACAGCGGCGCGTTGAACATGATCATGGCGGCGACCGTGACGCCAAGCCACGGCGTAGCCACGCGCCGGACCCCATCGGCAACGAGCAGCGCCGTGAGTGCCACGAGCAGGAGGTTGCCGGCCAGCACCGCATCGAGGCTCGGGCCCGCGAGGACACGCACGAGGAGCAGCCAGAGCGGCATCCCCGGGGGGTATTGGGCGTGCGGCGGAGCGCCCACCAGGAAGCTGTCCCGGTACTGGCCGGTCGCGATTTCGTACGAGAGTGTCAGGTAGGTGGTATCGTCACCGTATACGGTGAGCGCGGCGTCGCGACTCAACCAGCCTAGCCACATCCCCACCATCAGAACCACGCCCAGCACGACGACGCTCGGGCGCGACCACGGTGCCCCAGGGGAGCTGGCTGCCTCGGCGGTCGGTGGTGGTGCTGGGGTCATCGCGGGGTTCTCATGGAGGCGGACGGTCGGAAAAGGCAGGATATAGCAAGTTTGGCGCCGTCTCCCGGGTTCCGCCACTTGAGGCAACGAGTGGTAGAACGCCATTCGGGCTCGGCGCGAGCCGACCAACTCTCTGACGGTGGGGGTCTCAAATCGCCCGGTGCCCACGGTTGAAAAGCCCGCCCCAGTCGCCGATCCTTCGATCAGGTTGCAGTGTGTGCCATCCCGGCGTGGTTCGGGCGTCCCCGGCCCGAAAGGTGCTTTTCTCCTCACTATTCGACCCGGTGGTTGGTCGCTCGCTCTCCTGCTTCACGCTGAAGGTGTCCCGATGCGTCATCTCTCGTCCCTGCTGCTCCTGGCACTGTTCGGCTGCGCAACAGACCTTGTCACGCCGAACGCGCCCGTCCTCGCGCAGAGTCTGCAACTCACGCCGGATTCGACCGCCGTCGATACTGCGGCGACGCTCCAGTTTGTGACGGCCGTCGTCTGGTCGGACGCATCCCAACGCCCCGCCGCAGTGACCTGGTCCGCGAGCGGCGGCGAGATTTCCGATGCGGGGCTCTTCCGCGCCGGACCAACGCCGGGGACGTTTCAGGTCATCGCCAGCTGCGCCTGCGGCGTGGCGGACACGGCCACGGTCACCGTGCGCGTCACGTCCACCGAACCCGGGCCAGCCCCGAGTCCCGCCAGATTGACCGTCGCCATTGCCGGCCTTCCCGCTGGGACGCCGGCTCCCATTGTGGTCAACGGTCCGAATGGCTTCTCGCGTCCGGCCCCCGCGAACGCGGTGCTCGATTCATTGGCGCCGGGGAGCTACGAAGTGCGTGCCAGCGGCGCGACGATCTTGCCCTTCGCCTACCTCCCGGTGGTCGCCGTGCAGACCGTCGCGGTCGCTGCCGGCGGCAGCGCGACCGTCTCGGTCGAGTATCGCCAAGGCGACGTGGCCGGCATGCGGCCTCACCCACGCGTCTGGATGACGCCGGAGCGGATCCGGCATCTCGAGACGCAGGCGGCGGCCAACAGCATCCGCTGGAGTCGCGTCAAGGCGGCCGCCGACGGACAACTCGGTCGCGGCACCAGCTACAACGTGGTGGACCTCGACAAGGTGCCCGATCTCTGCCTCGTCTACCTGGCCACGCGCGATGCGCGCTATGCCACTCGCGCCGGCGTGATCCTCACCGGCTATGCCGTCGAGGCCAACAACCTGATCGGCGACTCGGGATACGGCATCCGCTTCAATGTCCCGCTGGTGACGATGGGCCTCGATTGGTGCTACGACGGACTCACGGTGGCGCAGCGGCAGCAGGCGGCAACGTGGTTGATGAACCGCGCCGATTGGACCTGGCCGGAAACCAACCCGGCACGCACCGGGGGCTATGGCACCAACCAGGTGGACAACAACTACTTCTGGGGCTTCATGATGACCGGCCCCGCCGCCCTCGCCGCCGCCGGCGACGACCTCGGCACTGGCACCATCAGCGGCTCGGATCGTCCGACCTACCATCGCCAGGTGGCACTGGCGCGCTGGAACAGCCAGGCCGTGCCGTTCTTCCAGGGGGGCGGTGTCGGCGGGGCATGGGCCGAGGGGACCAACTACGAGAGCAGTTGGCGGGTGGGCAGCTTCGCCGACGGCTTCCTCACGGCAGGGCTTCCTGTCTCGACGCCGTTTCTCGAGGCCAGTCTGCGGTGGCGGCTGCACTCGACCATGCCGAGCGGCCAGCACAAGGTGCCATTCGGCGATCAGCCGCGTGTGAGCGATGCCTCGCTCTTCACCTACGATCGCCTCGCGGCGCTCTACAACATCGCGCCGTCCAACGCCGGCGGGACGCTGCTGTCGCAGGTCTATCACTGGCTCGATCGCATCGGCCAGGTGCCGACCACCGAATTCAACGCCACGGCGCCGCTCGCCGACGAATTGCTGCGCTATGACCCCGCCGCCGTGGCGGCGGCGGACCTCTCCGCGCTGCCCAAGCACTACCTCGCGTCCGGTGCCGGCTTCTTTGTCTATCGCACCAGCTGGACCGACCCGAACGCCACGGTGATGGCGTTCGAGTCGGGCCCGACGAGCGACCATGGTGCCCGCAACGCCAACGGCCTGATGATCTGGAAGGGGGGCTTCTGGATCTCGGCAACGGCCAACATCTACTCGCACTCCGGGATCGAAGGGGCGACCAGCAACTACAACAATCTCACGATCGGTGGCGTGGGGCAGCAGTTGTATGGCGGCAATGGCGGCACCATCACCATGGCCCCGCAGGTCTCGGACGAACTGGTGGCTATCCGCGGCCAGGCGAAGAACGGCTACGGTTACCAGAACCAGTGGGTCAACACCCGTTCCGTGACCGACTACCTGCGGACGGTGGCCTACCTCCCGCAGGAGGATGCCTTCGTGATCGTGGACCGCGCCACCATCAACAATCCGGCGCTGGCCAAGGTGTGGCGCTGGCACATGAAGGAT
>Ga0073899_10000385_pt1 | contig 40519 bp, 37 predicted proteins | sample KloWWTmetaKNB5Ph_FD_88975 | JGI IMG/M metagenome (GOLD analysis project Ga0073899, IMG submission 88975) | Active sludge microbial communities from Klosterneuburg, Austria, studying microevolution and ecology of nitrifiers - Klosterneuburg... | ecosystem: Engineered > WWTP > Aerobic digester >... | reverse complement strand
CGTTTCCCGTTTCCCGTTTCCCGTTTCCCGTTTCCCGTTTTTCGTTTCTCGTTCCCCACCTCATTCAAGGAGCCGATTCCATGCCATCCACCTCACGCAACTGGCGCCGCCTGCTCGCCTGCGTCGCCCTGGCCGGCGCCTGCACGGCCACCCTGGCTGCCACCCCGGGCCAGCCGGCGCCGGCCCTGGAGCTGCCCGGCCTGCAGGGCCACGTCAGCCTGGCCGCAGCCAAGGGCAAGGTGGTCTACGTCGACTTCTGGGCCTCCTGGTGCGGCCCCTGCCGGCAGTCCTTCCCGTGGATGAACGAGATGCAGGCCAAGTACGGCGCGCGCGGCTTCCAGGTCATCGGCGTGAACGTCGACGCCAAGCGCGAGGAGGCTGACAAGTTCCTCGCCCAGACCCCGGCCAAGTTCACCCTGGCCTTCGACAGCAAGGGCGAGTCGCCGCGCGCCTTCGCCATCAAGGGCATGCCGACCTCGGTGCTGGTTGGCGCCGATGGCACGGTGCTGCAGCAGCACAGCGGTTTCCGTGACGAGGAGCGCCGGGCGCTGGAAGACGCCATCGTCGCGGCGCTGGCCAAGGCCGGGCGCTGATCCACTGCCGCGGTGGCCCCGACAGGCCACCACGCGCGGCACCGGGCCGGCGCCAGCCGGGCCCACCCCGTTTCATCCAGGAGGATTCCCCGTGAACCACCCCGATCCGAGCGCGCCCCCCGCGGCGCGCCGAGCCGGCCTGCGCCTGACGCTGCTGGCCTCCCTGGCCGGCCTGACCCTGCTCGGCGGCCTGGGCGGCTGCAGCTCCTTCAAACCGCCCCAGCCCTGGGAAAAGGGCACGCTGGCGCGCAAGGACATGACCTTCGAGGCCGACTCGCTCGACCAGCGCTACGTCCAGCACATCTACTTCAGCAAGGAAGCGGCCTCGGGCGGCTACGGCGTGGGCGGAGGTGGCTGTGGCTGCAACTGAACTGCCCGTTGAATTCGACCGCAGCGATGCGACCCCGCGCGCTGTACGCGGCCTGGCCGGCTCCATCGTGGCCGCTGCGCTGGCCCTGCCGGGCGTGATCGCGACCGTCGTGCCCGCCACCGCGATGGCCGAGCAGGCGCCCGAGCAGGGCGTGGTGGCGCTCAAGTACCTCAACTACCGCGAGAGCCAGCCGGGCCTGAAGCGCATCGCCGTCGACGCACCGTCGTTGTATCTGCTGGCGCCCATCGGTGCGCACTGGTCGCTCGAAGGGTCCGCCGTGCACGACGACGTCTCCGGTGCCTCGCCGCGCTACTACTCGGATGTCTCCGGTGCCAGCGTGATGCACGACCAGCGCAATGCCGGCGACCTGAAGGTGACGCGCTACTTCGAGCGCTCCGCCATCGGCCTGGCGGCGTCGGTGTCGAACGAGCACGATTACCGCTCGCGGGCGCTGTCGCTCGATGCCCGCTTTTCGAGCGCAGACAACAACACCAGCTGGAACACCGGGCTGGGCGTCACGAACGACCGCATCGACCCGGTCAACCGCAAGGTCGTCAACGAGAAGCGCCGCACCACCGACCTGCTGCTCGGCCTGACGCAGGCCTGGAGCGCGCAGGACCTGGTGCAGGCCAACCTGACGCTGGGCTTCGGGCGCGGTTACTTCAGCGACCCGTACAAGATGTACGACGAGCGCCCGCGCAAGCGCAATACCGGCGCACTGCTGCTGCGCTGGAACCACCGCGGCGAGAACTGGCCCGGTACGCTGCGCAGCAGCTACCGGCTCTACCAGGACAGCTTCGGCGTGCGGGCCCACACCACCGAGGCGGCCTGGGTGCAACCGCTGGGCAGCGCCTTCACGCTCATGCCGCTGCTGCGCTACCACACCCAGCGGGCGGCCGACTTCTACTACGACCCGTCGACCACGGCCGGTACCTACCCCGGCCCGGACGTGTGGACCAGCACCATGAGCACCGACCAGCGCCTGTCGGCCTTCGGTGCGCTGACCTGGGGCGCGCGGCTGGACTGGAAGATCAGCCCGCGCTGGAGCGCCGACCTGAAGTTCGAGCGCTACGAGCAGCGCTCCGGCTGGCGCCTGGGCGGCAACGGCTCGCCGGGGATCGCGCCCTTCACGGCCAACTGGCTGCAGGTCGGCCTGAGCTCGACGTTCTGACGCGGCACGGACGGTGGCCATGCATTGCGAACAGGTCGAGTCGGATGGCGACACGGTCATCGAGTTCAGCGCGATGGCCAGCGTCTGCAAGATCCGCCTGGCCGGGGTCGATGCGGCCACTGCCCGTGCCTGGGCCGAGCAGGCCATCGCCGAGGTGCGGCGCATCGAGATCACCTACTCGCGCTACCGGGGCGACAGCATCGTCTCGCGCATCAATGCGGCGGCGGGCAGCGGCAAGGCGGTCGCGCTGGACGCCGAGACGGCCGACCTGCTGGGCTTTGCCGACCAGCTCTGGCGCGCCAGCGACGGGCTGTTCGACATCACCAGCGGCGTGCTGCGCCGGGCCTGGGACTTCCGCAGCCAGCGCCTGCCGTCCCAGGCGGAGCTGGACGTGCTGCTGCCGCTGATCGGCTGGGGCGAGGTGGCCTGGTCGCGCGAGGCGATCGCGCTGCCTCGGCCGGGCATGCAGCTGGACTTCGGCGGCTTTGGCAAGGAATACGCCGCCGACCGCGCGGCCGGCCTGCTGCAGGCCCTGGGCGCGCGCAGCGGCATCGTCAACCTGGGCGGCGACCTGCGCGTGCTCGGGCCCCAGCCGGATGGCTCGCCCTGGCGCATCGCCATCGCCCATCCACGCGAGCCCGGCGGGCTGATCGCCAGCCTGCCGGTCAGCCAGGGCGCGCTGGCCACCAGCGGTGACTACGAGCGCAGCATGGTCGTCGACGGGCGGCGCTACTGCCACCTGCTGCATCCCCGGCGTGGCTGGCCGGTGTCCCACTGGCAGGCCATCAGCGTGCTGGCGCCGGCCTGCCTGGCGGCGGGGGCGCTGACCACCATCGCCATGCTCAAGGAGGGCGGTGCCGAGGCCTTCCTGCGCGAGCAGGGCGTGTCCTGGCTCGCCGTTGACGCGCAGGGGCGCGTCAGTCGAGTCGATCCATCACAATGAACACCATGCCTGTCCTGTCCGTTCCTGCTCCGTACCGTGCAACCCAAGCCGTCGATCGGCCCGCCTGGGGCCTGCCGCTGCTGCGCCAGCTGGTGGCGCTGTTCGGCCTGATGGTCGTGCTGCTGTCGGGGGGCGTCGCGCGCGCCGCCGACGACTTCCTGGAGCCCGACCAGGCCTTCAAGCTCTCCGCCCGCGTGGCCGATGCGGCGACGATCGAGCTGAGCTACGAGATCGCGCCGGGCTACTACATGTACCGCGAGCGCTTCGCGATCGAGGCGGCGCCCGCGGGGGTGCAGCTGGGCGAGGCGGCCTATCCGAAGGGCAAGGTGAAGTTCGACGAGACCTTCCAGAAGGAGGTCGAGACCTTCCGCGACGGCCTGCGCATCCCGCTGCCGGTGCGTGCCGCGCCGGGTGAGTTCAAGCTGACCGTCACCAGCCAGGGCTGTGCCGACAAGGGCCTGTGCTACCCGCCGCGCCCGCAGGTGCTGAAGGTGCTGGTGGCCGATGGTGCCCTGCGCCAGGTCACGCTGCTGGGCGATGAGGCCGGTGCGGCCTGGCAGCCGGCGGCGGGACCGGCGCTGGCCCTGGGGGGCCAGGGTGGCGGCGGCGCAGGCACTGCCAGCGCGGCGGCCGCTTCCTCGCCGGGCGCCGTGGTGGCCGCGGCCAAGGCCCAGCCGGCGGCCACGGGGGGCGTAGCCGGTGGCGCCGGGGGCGGTGTCGAGGGCGCGTTGCGCTCGGGCAGCCTGTGGACGGTGGTGGGCGTCTTCCTGCTCGCGGGCCTGCTGCTGTCGTTCACGCCCTGCGTGCTGCCGATGCTGCCCATCCTCTCCTCGATCATCGTCGGCCAGGGCACGCCAGTGTCGCGGCCGAAGGGTTTTGTGCTGTCGCTGGCCTATTCGCTGGGCATGGCGCTGGTCTACACCGCGATGGGCGTGGCCGCCGGGCTGGCGGGCGAGGGCCTGGCCGCGGCGCTGCAGAACCCCTGGGTGCTGGGGGCCTTCGCGCTGCTGCTGGTCGGCTTCTCGCTGTCGATGTTCGGCTTCTACGAGCTGCAGCTGCCTTCGGCCCTGCAGAACCGGCTCAGCGCCACCTCCGGGCGCCTGCAGGGGGGCAGCTACGCGGGCGTGTTCCTGATGGGCGGGCTGTCGGCGCTGATCGTCGGGCCCTGCGTGGCGGCGCCGTTGGCCGGTGCGCTGGTCTACATCAGCCAGACCCGCGATGTGCTGCTGGGCGGTGCAGCGCTGTTCGCGCTGGCCTGTGGCATGAGCGTGCCGCTGCTGCTGCTGGGGCTGTCGGCCGGCTCGCTGCTGCCGCGCGCCGGGGCCTGGATGGAAGGGGTCAAGCGCTTCTTCGGTGTGCTGCTGGTCGTGGTGGCGCTGTGGATGGTCGCACCGGTGCTGCCGGACTGGGTGGCGATGGCGGCCTGGGGTGTGCTGGCGCTGGGCTGCGCGGTGCAGCTGCGCGCCTTCGACCACCTGCCTGACGACGCAGCGGGCCTGCGCCGCGTTGCCAAGGCCCTGGGCGTGGCGCTGGCGCTGGCAGGCGCGGCGCAGATCGTCGGCCTGCTGTCGGGTGGGCGGGACCTGCTGCAGCCGCTGGCGCACCTGCGTGCTGCGGCGGTGGCGCCAGGCGCCGCTCCGGCGGCGGCCGGCCATGCGCTGGCGTTCCAGCGTGTCAAGACCCTGGCCGAGCTGGAGGCCGCGGTGCGCAGCGCCGGCCGGCCGGTGATGTTCGATTTCTATGCCGACTGGTGCGTGTCCTGCAAGGAGTTCGAGCAGTTCACCTTCAGCGATCCGCAGGTGCGTGCTCGCCTGGCCAACGTGCTGCTGCTGCAGGTGGACGTGACGGCCAACAACGCCGACGACAAGGCCCTGCTCAAGCGCTTCGGCCTGTTCGGGCCGCCGGCCATCCTGTTCTTCGACCCGGCGGGGCAGGAGCTGGCCGATCGGCGCGTGATCGGCTTCCAGAACGTCGCCCAGTTCCTGGGGAGCCTGGACGCGGCGGGCATCCGCGCGCCCAACTGAGTTGATCTGTCGCAAACACAACCCCTCAGTGGTGAAGGGTTTCTGTCGATAGGAAAGGAGCGAGGGCGGTTCCCTCGTGCGACCGGGCGTGGCCTGATCGCTGTGCCACCGAAAGTCCCCATGTCTGACGACCTGCGTGTCCCGGCTGCCAACGTCTCCCTGGTCATCTTCGGCTTCGAGGCCGATGCCACGGCCGAGGACGTGGCCTCTGTCCTGCGCTGCTGCGGCGTGCCCCTGCGGGACGTCTGGGCCGATCTGGCGGTGGAGATGGTGCGCATCCCGGGCAGCCGGGGTGAGACGTACGCCCATGTGCAGCATGTGCCGGACCGCCTGCTGGCCTACCGGCTCTCCGATGGCGTCAATGCCCGCCGGTTCCAGGGGCGGCACCTGCAGTCCTGGGTGCCGGTGATGGCCTGGTCCTGACCGGCCGCTGCGGAGCGGGCCACGCCAGCCCGGTGTCAGGCTGGGTGGCGATCGTGTCGACCTGCTTTGGGGCGGTCCGCGGTCCGGGTGCGGCATCATGGACGCCGACCGGGGCGGTTCGCCGCCCCTTCCGTTGACACTCCGCCCCAACCGCCGAGAGACCCGATGAGCGCTGCAGCCCCTGCCAACCCTGTGCCTGCCAACCCAGTGCCTACCTCCTGCGACCTGTGCGATCGGCACAAGGCCAGCACCGACGGCACCTTCCGCGTCCTGCCGCCGGTGTTCCGTGAATTCGGCGGCCGTGCGGCCTTCGCGGGCCGCGTGGTCACCGTCAAGTGCTTCGAGGACAACACCTCGGTGAAGGCGCTGCTCGAAGGCCCTGGCGAGGGCCGGGTGCTGGTGGTCGACGGCGCCGGTTCGCTGCGCCGCGCCCTGATCGGCGGCAACATCGGCGCCGCTGCGGCACGCAACGGCTGGGCCGGCGTGGTGGTGGATGGCTGCGTGCGCGATGTGGCCGAGCTGGCCGCCTGCGACGTGGGCATCCGCGCCCTGGCGGCGATGCCGTTGCCCACCGACCGCCGGCAGGCCGGGCTGGTCGACGTGCCGGTGCAGGTGCAGGGCGTGTGGGTGCGACCGGGCGACTGGCTGTGCGCCGATGCCGACGGCATCGTCATCCTGCCCGAGCCTGCACAGTGACCCTCGCTTGAGGGGGAGGGCGGCCCGTGCCGCGCCTGCGTCCCTACAGATGAAGGGGGCGGTGCCGAAAACAGGCCATGCCTGCGCCCGCCGCCACCTCGTCTGTTTCTGCCTTTGCCGCCTCTTACGCCAACGCCCTGGATCCGGCCCTGCTGGCCGGGTTGGTGAAGGACATCGGCATCCCGCCCCGTCCCGATCTGCTGGAGCGCCTGCATGCGGAGCTGAGCAGCGAGCGCCCCCGGTTGGACGCCCTGGTGCAGGTGGCCACCTCCGACGTGGCCGTCTCGGCTGCGCTGGTCAAGATCGCCAACGCGCCCTGGCTGGGGCTGCCGCAGCCCATCGGCACGGTGCGCATTGCCTTCGAGCGCCTGGGGGCCTGCCGCTGCCTCGCCATCCTCAGCGCGCTGGTGCTGCGCCGCGTGCTGCCCTGCCAGGGACCGTCGCTGGAGCGCTTCTGGGACGTGGCGCAGCGCCGCAGCATCGCGATCGCCTGGCTGGCACGCCAGCATGGCCAGGTCGAGCCGGACCTGGCACACAGCTTCGGCCTGTTCTGCGACATCGGCATCCCGGTGCTGCTGCAGCGCTTCGAGCAGCCCAGCTACCGCGTCACGCTGGCCGAGGCCAACCTGGGCCACCGGCCTTTCACCGAGGTGGAGCAGGGCCGGCACGGCACGCACCATGCGCTGGTGGGGGCCTCGATGGCGGGCTCCTGGGGACTGAGCGAGGAGATCGTGCAGGCCGTCGCGCTGCACCACGACTACCGCTGCCTGGGCAGCAGCGTGGTGCCGCAGCGCGTGCAGGTGCTGGTGGCGCTGGCGCTGTTGGCCGAGCGCATCATCCAGCGCCACCACGGCCTGAACCGCCATGCCGAGTGGCAGCGTGGCGGCATGGCCGCGCTGCTGGCGCTGGAGCTGACGCCGCACCAGGCCGAGGCCTGGGCCGACGAGGTGCAGGCCCAGCTGGAGTTGTGTTTTTGACGCGTAGCTCGTGACGCCGGGACGTTGACCCGGCGCGCGCTCAGCGCAGCACTTCGAGCAGGCGGTCCAGGCCGCCCTCGTCGATCGCCACCATCGCGTGCTCCCGCACTTTCGGCTTGGCGTGGTGCGCCACCGACAACCCGGCCACGCCCATCATCGGCAGGTCGTTGGCGCCGTCGCCCATCGCGATGGCCTCGCGCGGCTCGATGCCCAGCTCTGCGCAGGTGTCCAGCAGCATGCGGCGTTTTTCCTCGCCGTCGCAGATGTCCCCCCAGCCCTGGTCGAGCATGCGCCCGGTGAGTGCACCGTCGACGATTTCCAGCTGGTTGCTGCGGCTGAAGTCGATGCCCAGGCGCTCGCAGATCCGGTCGGTGAAGAAGGTGAAACCGCCCGAGACCAGCAGCGTCTTCAGCCCGGCCTCCTGGCAGGCATGTACCAGCGCCTCGGCGCCCGGGTTGAGCTGCAGGCGCCGGCTGTAGACCTCCTCCAGCGCCGTGGCCGGCACACCGGCCAGCAGCGCCACGCGCTGGCGCAGGCTCTCCTTGTAGTCGGCAATCTCGCCGCGCATCGCCGCTGCCGTGATGGCAGCCACCTCGGCCTTGCGGCCCGCGGCGTCGGCGATCTCGTCGACGCACTCGATGTTGATCAGCGTCGAATCCATGTCGAACGCGATCAGCCCGAAGTCGGACAGCCGCAGGGGAGGGGTGAAGCCGCGGATGACGAGGCCGGGCGCGAATTCGATGGGGGTCATGGTGGTGGCGATGTGGCACGAAAAGGCCGGCTTGCGCCGGCCATCAACCCGCCATTGTCCCAGAGCCACTCGCCCATCCGCCGGTTCACCCGCAGCCGGGCGGTTTCACACCGGCCAAGACGCTGCGTCAGTGCTTGGCCTATTCCTTGGCACCGGATGCGGCCTGCTGGGAGCCCAGCACCTTGCGCAGCAGGTTCTTCTGCTGCTCGTAGTCCGTGCCGGCGAGATCGGCGACCGTCGTCGTGTCGCTCACGGGGGCCGTGACGCCTGCGGCCTGGATGCGGGACTTCAGTTCCTCGTTGCTGACCCGGGCCACCTGGGCCAGCACGGGCAGCGGCGCCGTCGCCAACGCACGCACCGGCGTGGCCCAACCGGGCTCCTTTTCTGCCTTCTTGGGGAGGAACTTCGCTGCGGCCATTGCCAGGACGAGCACCGCCACGAAGCCGCCCACGATCACCAGCGCGCGGCGCGAGTTCAGGTGGCGCTTGAAGCCCAGGAAGTTGGCGGTCACGTGGCCCACGACGCCGATCAGGAAGGCCCAGCTCAGCCACTCGTGCGCAGGCACGATCAAGCCCGGCCGCAGCCCGAAGAACATCAGCACGCCCGTCACGGCCATCAGTGCGAAGGCCCCCATGGTGATCGGTGTCACCCATTCACGATTCACATTCATGTCGCTCTATTTCCAAATGACCTGCTTGTTGCATCCTGGGCAGTCTGGCCCGGACGAGCGGCATTCTTTTTGAGGTTCCTTAACACCCGATGATTCGCGGCGCAGGAAGGTGGCGAGCCCGCGACAGGCTTCACGCGAATTACATGGTATTAGGTAATGCGATTGGCTCCCATCCTCGTTTGCCTTGCGTGTATTACTGCGCGGTTGGTAGCGTGGTGTCGTCGATCTAAACAGGGAGTCGTGAAATATTCGGCGGATTGCCGTGTCCTGTCCCGATCGGCCAACTCCTGTGTGACGTGCTCGTCTGCGACCATCACAACCGTTCATTTCCCGTTTACGGAGGAGAGAAGGATGTTTACCTGGTTCAAGTACCTGTTGTGGCTGCCCGTGTGGTTGGCTCTGTCCTTGAGTGGATGCGGTGGCGGGGACAGTACCTCGGAACCGGCCGATGGCCGGCCGACGATCACCACCCAACCGGCGACGCAGACGGTCAATGAGGGTGCTTCGGCGACCTTCACGGTGGTGGCCGCTGGCGATGCAACCCTCTCCTATCAATGGACGCGTGGTGGAACCGCGATTGCTGGCGCTACGTCGGCAACCTACGTGACCCCGGTCACCGCAGCCACCGACGAGGGGGCTACCTTTGCCGTCGTCGTGACCAACTCGGCAGGTACCGTCACCAGCCAGGCCGCCAGCCTGCACGTGACGCTGATGCCGCGAGGTACGGTGGCAGGCGAGGTCAGGACCACCGCCGGTGAGGTGTTGCAGGGGGCCACCGTCAGCGTTGGCGCAGCCAGTGCCACGACGGACTCGACGGGGCGCTACAGCATGTCGGTCCCGGTCGGTGCGCGAGTGCTGCTGAATTTCAGCGCCACTGGTCATGCAGCGACCCAACGTCCTGCCGCTGTGACGGCGTCGACCAGCACCACGGTGAATGCACAGTTGATCCCGGTGGGCGCGTCTCAGGCAGTCAATGTGGCGGCAGGCGGAGTCGTCACGGTGCCGAGTTCCACGGCGCAGGTGACCCTTCCGGCCAACGCGCTGGTGCGTGAAGACGGCGCTGCGGCAGCGTCCTCCGTGACGGTGGCGGTGACGCCGATTGATCCGTCTCTGGATGTCAATCGCATGCCCGGTGACTACACCACCATGGTGGGAAGCACGGCCACACCGATCGAAAGCTTTGGCGCGATCTCCGTGGACATCCGTGACGCGGGTGGGGCCCGCTACAACCTGGCCTCTGGCCGCAGCGCAACGATCCGCATCCCGTTGAGTACCCGTACGCCCTCGGCATCGACCCCGACGTCGATTCCCTTGTTCTACTACAACGAATCCACGGGCCGCTGGGTTCAGGAAGGTACCGCCACCCTGCAGGGCACGGCGCCCAACCAGTACTACGAAGGCACGGTCGCCCACTTCAGCGTCTGGAACGCCGATCAGGTGATTGAGACGGTGTACCTGAACGGCTGTGTGCGCAATGCGGCCAATCAGCCGGTGGCCAATGCCCTGGTCGCCACGGATGGCATCACCTACAGCGGCTCGTCCACAGCGACCTCGGCAACCGATGGCACGTTCCGCGTTGCGGTCAAGCGCAACTCGCAGTTGACTGTCACCGCGTTGGCGAACAACCTGTTGACCAACACCCTGTCGGCCACCTCTGGCAGTGCGGACTCCACCTTGCCCAGCTGCTTGGTGCTGTCGGAGACGGCGGCCAGCCTCAACATCCGGCTCACATGGGGCGAACTTCCGAGCGATGTGGATTCCCACATCTACCTGCCTAGCGGCGCCCATATCTACTTCGGAAACGATGGTAGCCTGCTCTCGCCGACGTTTGCCAATCTGGACGTCGACGACACCACGGGCTATGGCCCGGAGGTGGTGACGGTGTCGAAGCTGATGGTCGGTACTTACCGGTACTTCCTAAACAACTTCAGCGGCAGTTTCAGCCCGGGCATGACCGCCTCGCCTGTGCGGGTGGAGTTGAACCTGAATGGTGGCCAGCGGGTCTTCGTGCCTGGCAGCGGTGAAGGTACCAGTAATGACTACTGGCACGCCTTCGACCTGGTGGTGGCGGCCGACTGCTCGGTGACCGTCACACCGATCAATACATGGTCGGCCTCGCAGCCGGCTCTGCCGACCACCAACCCGGCCACGGTGACCTACTGCAGCGCGCCGTGACCGGCATCATCCGAACGGCATGACGAGAAAGGGGCCTCCGGGCCCCTTTCCACTTGCCTCGGCACTGTGCCCGGCCGGCGACGACCGGCCTGTGGTCAACCGGCTGCTGCCGGCTGCCCCAGCGCGCGCAGCACGTCGCGCACGTACTGCACCCGGTCCTTGGCCTCCGGGAAGGCGCGTTCGATGCGCAGCTTGTCGTTGCCCGCGAGCTTGACGTTCTTGTTCTTCTGCACCAACTCGATGATGCGGATCGGGTCCACCGGCGGGTTGGGGCGGAAGTGGATGTTCATCACCCCCGGTGCGGCGTCGATCTTGACGATGCCGTAGGGCCTGGCCTGCAGGCGCAGGCGGTGCAGGTCGAACAGCGACTGGCCCTGGGTGGGCAGTTTGCCGAAGCGGTCGGTCACCTCTTCGAGCAGCGCATCGACCTTGTCGAGCTTCTCGGCCGTGGCCAGGCGCTTGTAGAGGTTCAGGCGCACGTGCACGTCGGGGCAGTAGCCGTCGGGCAGCAGGGCCGGGGTGTGCAGGTTGATCTCGGTGTTGGCGCCGAAGAAGCCCGTGGGCGAGAGCAGGTCCGGCTCCTTGCCGGCCTTGAGCGAGCGCACCGCCTCGGCCAGCATCTCGTTATAGAGCTGGAAGCCGACCTCCATCATGTTGCCGCTCTGGCTGTCGCCCAGCACCTCGCCGGCGCCGCGGATCTCCAGGTCGTGCATGGCCAGGTAGAACCCGCTGCCCAGTTCCTCCATCGCCTGGATCGCGTCCAGGCGCTGTTGGGCCTGCTTGGTCAGGCCCTCGATGTCGGGCACCAGAAGGTAGGCGTAGGCCTGGTGGTGGCTGCGGCCCACACGACCGCGCAGCTGATGCAGCTGCGCCAGGCCGAACTTGTCGGCCCGGCTGATGACGATGGTGTTGGCCGTGGGCACGTCGATGCCGGTCTCGATGATGGTCGAGCACAGCAGCACGTTGTGGCGCTGGGCAACGAAGTCGCGCATCACCCGCTCCAGCTCGCGCTCGGGCATCTGGCCGTGGGCCACCGCGATGCGCGCTTCAGGCAGGAGTTCCTCCAGCGCCTGGCGGCGGTTCTCGATCGTCTCCACCTCGTTGTGCAGGAAGTAGATCTGCCCGCCGCGCTTGAGCTCGCGCAGCACCGCCTCGCGGATGGTGCCCTTGTTCTCGTTGCGCACGAAGGTCTTGATCGCCAGGCGGCGCTGCGGCGCGGTGGCGATCACGCTGAGGTCGCGCAGGCCTTCCAGCGCCATGCCCAGCGTGCGCGGGATGGGCGTGGCCGTCAGCGTGAGCACGTCCACCTCGGCGCGCAGCGCCTTCATCTGCTCCTTGTGGCGCACGCCGAAGCGGTGCTCCTCGTCGATGATCAGGAGGCCCAGGTTCTTGAACTTGGTGTCCGCACTCAGCAGCTTGTGGGTGCCGACCACGATGTCCACCGTGCCGGCCGCCAGCCCTTCCATGGCCGTCTTGATTTCCTTGGTGGAGCGGAAGCGGCTCATCTCTGCCACCTTCACCGGCCACTGCGCAAAGCGGTCGGCAAAGGTCTGGCAGTGCTGTTCGGCCAGCAGGGTGGTGGGGGCCAGCACCGCGACCTGCTTGCCGCCGGTGACGGCCACGAAGGCCGCACGCAGCGCCACCTCAGTCTTGCCGAAGCCCACGTCGCCGCAGACCAGCCGGTCCATGGGACGCGGGCTGATCATGTCCTGGATCACGGCGTGGATCGCAGCGGCCTGGTCGGGCGTTTCCTCGAAGCCGAAGCTGGCGGCAAAGGCCTCGTAGTCCTGCGGCGAGTAGCGGAAGGCAAAGCCCTCGCGCGCCGCGCGCCGGGCGTAGAGGTTGAGCAGCTCGGCCGCAGCGTCGCGTACCTGCTCGGCGGCACGGCGCTTGGCCTTTTCCCACTGGCCCGAGCCCAGCTTGTGCAGCGGTGCCTCTTCAGCCGAGACGCCGGTGTAGCGGCTGATGAGCTGCAGCTGGCTCACTGGGACATAGAGCGTGGCCTTGTCGGCGTATTCCAGGTGCAGGAATTCCGAGCTGCCGTCCGGGCCCAGCTCGATGTTCACCAGCCCCCGGTAGCGGCCGATGCCGTGGTTGGCGTGCACCACGGGGTCGCCGATCTTCAGCTCGGAGAGGTCCTTGATCAGCGCATCGACGTCGCTGGTGGCCTCCTGCTTGCGTCGGCGCCGTGCGGTGGGCGTGGCATCGAACAGCTCGGTTTCGGTGACGAGCTGGATGCCAAACCCGGGGGCGGCGTCGGTCCAGAAGAAGCCCACGGCGAGCGGCGCGGTGGCGATGGCGTAGGCGTGGTCGCCGGCCAGGAAGGCCGCCAGGCTGTCCACCGCGGGCGGTTCCAGCCGGTGGTCGCGCAGCAGCTCCAGCAGGCTCTCACGCCGCCCGGCACTCTCGGCCAGCAGCAGCACGCGGGCGGGCGTCTGGCCCTCGGCCGTGCCGCCCGTGACGCCACGCTGGCCGATGCGCACCAGGTGGTCTTCCAGCCGCTTGAGCGGGTCGGTGCCGCCGCGCTGCACGCTCAGGTCGGGCAGGGGCCGGGCCCACTCGACCGGCTCGCTGCCACGGATCGAGAGCTGCGCATGCCGGTTGCAGCGGGCGTAGAAGTCCTCCGGGCGCAGGTAGATCGCCTCGGGCGGCAGCACCGGCCGCTCCGGGTCGTGCTGCAGGAACTTGTGGCGTTCGCGGGTCTCGCCCCAGAAGCGCGTCAGCGCCTCGTCCACCTCGCCGTGCAGCGTCAGCGCCGCCGTCTCGCCCAGGTAGTCGAAGAAGGTGGCCGTCTCGGCGAAGAACAGCGGCAGGTAGTACTCGATGCCCGCGGTGGCCACGCCGGCGGCCATGTCCTTGTAGATGCGTGAGCGGGTCGGGTCGCCGTCCATGCGCTCGCGCCAGCGGGCACGGAAGGCCGTGCGCGCTGCGTCGTCCATCGGGAACTCGCGGCCGGGCAGCAGCCGCACCTCGGGCACCGGGTAGAGGCTGCGCTGGCTGTCGGGGTCGAAGACGCGGATCGAATCCACCTCGTTGTCGAAGAGGTCCACCCGGTAGGGCACCGGCGAGCCCATCGGGTAGAGGTCGATCAGCCCGCCACGCACCGCGTACTCGCCGGGCGAGACCACCTGGCTGACGTGTTGGTACCCGGCCAGCGTGAGCTGGCGCTTCAGCGCGGCTTCGTCGAGCTGCTGCTTCTGCTTGAAGTGGAAGGTGTAGCCGGCCATGAAGCCGGGGGGGGCGAGCCGGGTCAGCGCGGTGGTGGCCGGCAGCAGCACCACGTCCACCTCGCCACGTTGTGGGCCCTGCAGCACGCGCCAGAGCGTGGCCAGGCGCTCGGAGATCAGGTCCTGGTGCGGGCTGAAGCTGTCGTAGGGCAGGGTCTCCCAGTCGGGGAAGACGGCGACCTTCAGCTCGGGCGCAAAGAAGGCCAGCTCGTCGGGCAGGCGCTGCGCATCGGCCGGCTCGGCACAGACCACCGCGAGCAGCCGCTGCTCGGCCTTGCGCGCCTGGGCGAAGCGCGCCAGCAGCAGCGCATCGGCCGAGCCAAGCGGACGGGGAACGGTGTAGCGCTTGCCAGGGGCGATGGAGGGAAGCTGCATGGCGGACGGCGTCTGGCAATGAAACGCGCCGCCGGGTCGAGGCCGGGCGGCGCGGGGGCTGGGATCCGATCGATTCTAGGCGGCGCCCCGTACGCCGGTCGGCGGGCCGGCCGGGCGCCATGCACAATCTGCGGCCATGAACATCGCCGTCGGCCTCGAACCCCGTTGCTTTGCCCTCGTGCCCTGCGCGGGCGTGGGCGCGCGTGCCGGAGTAGGCGGGCCGAAGCAGTACCACCCGCTGGCGGGTCAGGCGGTGGTGGCGCACACGCTGGCCGCACTGCGCCAAGTCCAACGCCTGAGTGCGACGCTGGTGGTGCTGTCACCGGATGATGATCGCTTCGAGGCCGTCGTGCCTGAGCACCACGGCGAGCAGGCCTGGGTGGCGCGCTGCGGCGGCGCCAGCCGGGCCGAGACGGTGGCCAACGGGCTGGCGGAGCTGGCTGCGCGCGGCGTGCAGCCGCACGACTGGGTGCTGGTGCACGATGCGGCGCGCTGCCTGCTGCAGCCGGCCTGGGTGGATCGGCTGATCGACGCCTGCCAGGACGACGAGGTGGGCGGCCTGCTGGCCCTGCCGGTGGCCGACACGCTCAAGCAGGAGGTCGACGGCCGTGCCGTCGCCACGGTGCCGCGTGCGGGCAAGTGGGCGGCGCAGACGCCGCAGATGTTCCGCCTCGGCCTGCTGCGCCCGGCGCTGGTCAGTGCCGGCGAGGCAGTGACCGACGAGGCCAGCGCGGTCGAGGCCCTGGGCCACGCCCCGCGGCTGGTGCGCGGCGACGCGCTGAACCTGAAGGTGACCTGGCCGGAGGACTTCCGGCTGGCCGAGCGGTTGTTGCGCACGGCCATGCCGGCCTGATCCGGCGTAGTCGCGCGCGGGCGGCGTATGCTCGCGCTCCCGCGGTGGCTGTCGAGGCGACCGCGTCTCTGGTCGGACCGGTACGAGCCGGCCGCCCCCTATGTTCCGTTTTTCAACCCGTGAGACACACCCCATGTCCGACAAGAAGACCATCTGGATCGTCGATGGCGCCTATCTCTTCAACCATGGCCGCAACAAGCCGTTCGACTACCTGAAGCTCTAGGCGGAAATCGAGCGCGCCAACGGCGGCCGGCTGCACGAGGCCTACTACCTCAACACCACGCCGGACATCGCCACCGACAGCCAGAACGCCTTCCACAGCTGGCTGAAGTCGGCCGCGCCGCGCGGGCCGAAGATGCGCGTGCAGCTCTACTCGCTCAAGGAACTGAACTGCACCTGTCCGAGCTGCGGGCAGGGCTTCAGCCGCTCGGTGCAGAAGGGCGTGGACGTGGGCATCGCCACGCTGATCGTCAAGCTGGCGGCGCAGAACTGCTATGACCGGCTGATCCTTTCGGCCGGCGACGGTGATTTCGAGGACGCGATCACCTACATCAAGTCCGACCTGCACAAGGAGTTCTGGCTGCACGGCGCGATGGCCAACCTGTCCACCGACCTGCAGTGCTACGCCGACGAGGTGCTGTGGATCGACGACATGCACCCGGCGATCGACAAGGACAAGCCCGGGAGCAATGGCGATGGCAGCCGCAGCAACTGAAGCGACGGCGGCCCCGGCCCCAGCATGGGCCCTGCCGCTGCGTATTGGCGAGGGCTGGGACACCCACGCGCTGGTGCCCGGGCGGGCGCTGGTGCTGGGGGGCGTGACGATCCCGCATGAGCGCGGCCTGCTCGGGCACTCCGATGCGGACGCGCTGCTGCACGCGATCACGGATGCGCTGCTGGGCGGCGCCGGCCTGGGCGACATCGGCCGCCACTTCCCGGACACGGCGCTGGCGTTCAAGGGCGCCGATTCGCACCAGTTGCTGGTCGAGGCGGTTCGCCGCGTGCGCGCGGCGGGCTGGGTGGTGGGCAACGTCGACAGCACCATCATCGCCCAGGCGCCGCGCATGGCGGCGCACATCCCGGCGATGGTGGCGCGCATCGCCGATGCGCTGGACGTGAGTGCCGACCGTGTCAACGTCAAGGCCAAGACGGCCGAGCGCATGGGCCCGGTGGGCCGCGGTGAGGCGATCGAGGCGCGGGCGGTGGCGCTGCTGCTGCGCGTGCCGGATCAGCCGCTGGATCAACTGTCGATTCAGCCGCCGATGTAGCTCATCTCCACGCGCCGCTGCGCCGGGCCTGCGCTCGGTGCCAGGCTGGCGCGCAGCTCCGAGTACCGGTCGCTGCGGCCTGCCCAGAGCGCGGCGATGGCTGCGCTGATGGCCGCGTCATCGTGGCGAGCGCTGCCAGTGCCTACGCTGTCACGCAGCAGGCTGCGCAGGTCATGGCCCTGGCCGGCGAACAGGCAGAGGAAGAGCTGGCCCTCGGTGGACAGGCGGATGCGGTTGCAGTCGCCACAGAAGGCCTGCGTGACGCTGGAGATGAACCCGACCTCCCCGCCGCCGTCGCGATAGGCCCAGCGTTGTGCCGTCTCACCCGGCTGGGCGGCGTCGAGCGCCACGAGTGGGAACTCGGCGTCGATGCGCTGGCGCACCTGCTCGGAAGGCAGCACCTCGTCCATGCGCCAGCCGTTGGTCGCGCCCACGTCCATGTACTCGATGAAGCGCAGCACCACGGCAGTGCCGTAGCGGGCGCGGAAATGCCGCACCATCGGCAGGATCTCGTGGTCGTTGCTGCCGCGCTTGACCACCATGTTGACCTTGATCGGGCCGAGTCCGGCGGCGCACGCGGCGTCGATGCCGGCCAGCACGTCGGCTACCGGGAAATCCACGTCGTTCATGCGGCGGAAGATCGCGTCGTCCATCGCGTCGAGGCTGACCGTCACCCGGCGCAGCCCGGCGGCACGCAGCGCGGCTGCCTTGCGTGCCAGCAGCGAGCCGTTGGTCGTGAGCGTGAGGTCCAGTGGGTCGCCTTCGGGGGTGCGCAGGCCCGCCAGCATGTCCACCAGGGCCTCGATGTGCTTGCGCAGCAGGGGCTCGCCGCCGGTGAGGCGGATCTTGCGCACCCCGAGGCCGACGAAGATCCTCGCGATGCGGGTGATCTCCTCGAAGCTCAGCAACTGGTTGTGCGGCAGGAAGCGGTGGTTCTTGTCGAACACTTCCTTGGGCATGCAGTAGCTGCAGCGGAAATTGCAGCGGTCGGTGACCGATATGCGCAGATCGTGCAGCTGCCGGCCACGGCGATCCAGGGCGGTTGATGCGCCGGGTGGGATCGGACCAGCGGGCACGCGCAAGGGCAGCCCTCGCGGGCCCGCATCATGGATCGCTATGATGTTGCGTTCGGACATCCGGACATTCTGCCGCCTGGATCTGCTGCCGGCGGCTTACCCCCAGGCGGCGTGGGTTTGCCCGGCAGGCTGGCCCGGCAGATCCACTCGTGAGCGTCAGCGCTGCGGGTCGCTTTCCTGATGCACCGCCGGAGCGGCGGTGGCCGAGGACACGAAGGAGGGCAGCTTCCATGCGCCGCCGTTGGCCAGTTCCGGCAGGCGGCGTGCGCCATTGAAGCGCTGCGTCCAGTACGCCTCGCGCATGTCATCCACCCGCACATGACTGCCGGTGCGTGGGGCATGGATGAACTTTCCATCGCCCATGTAGATGCCCACGTGCGAGAAGGCCTTGCGCATGGTGTTGAAGAACACCAGATCGCCCGGCTTGAGGTCGTCGCGCGGAATGCTCAGCAAATCGGCCGACAGGGCCTGGTCGCGCGAGCGACGCGGCAGCAGCCGTCCGATGCTGTTCTCGAAGACGTGGCGCGTAAAGCCGCTGCAATCGAAGCCTGTTTCCTCGCTGGTGCCGCCTCGGCGGTAGGGCACGCCGAGAAAGTTCATCGCCGACAGCACCAGATCCGAGGTCGTGTCGCGCACGCGGTCGAGCACGCGCGCACTATCGAAGAAACCCGTCGACACGCCCGCAGTCCGATCCTGAGTCCCGGGGGCTGGACGACCTGCAGACGCTGCCGCTGATGCCACCGCAGCAGCATCCGCCGAGCCAGGGGCTGCCTGTGCCGACAGGGACAACAGCCCTGCAGCCAGCCACAGCGTGCAGCGAACCCGCAACTTTGAACTGCGTAAGCGTGACATTTGTAACGACTGGAAAACGAACCCCCAGCATAGGGGGGTGACATGGCCGTTGTCAACCCGGTTGCCTCAACCAGGGCGTTGGCTGCTGGAGCCATGCTGCGCTGCTTGTGCAAAACAACAAGGCCACCTGAGGTGGCCTTGTTGGGGGACCGGAGGCCTGCCCTCGGGGCAGGCAGCCTGCGATCAAACGGAGAAGTCTTCCAGCTTGCGGCCCGACTCCAGTGCCGCTGCAAGCCACTTGGGCTTGAGGCCGCGGCCCGACCAGGTTTCGCCAGTCGACGGGTCGCGATACTTCGGGGCCACCTTGCGAGGGGCCGTGGCCGGCGCGGCGCCTGCGGCGTTCGCGGCCTTCGGCGGACGGCCCACCCGGTTCGACAGATCGGTCACGGTGATGCCGTGATCGGCCATCATGGCCTTGATCTGGTTGATCACGCCGGAGCGTTCCGCCTTCAGCGTCTCGGCGATCTGCTTTTCCAGGTCGGCCTGCTGCTTGTCCAGCGCAGCCTTTTGCGCAATCAGTTCTTGATAAGTTGCCATCGCGAGGTATCCCCAAGGGGTTGATCCGGGGCGGATTCTAGGTAAATTGGCCAGCCCCTGTCCAGCGCGAAATATCACACCACAAAATCATGGCGCATCGGGCGTGATTTGCGCGGGAGGCCCGGGCTCAGGCCGAAGGCGGTACAAAGCCTGCGGGCTGGTCGGCACCCTCGCCGAAGAAATAACGTTCCATCTGGCGGGCAAGGTATTGCCGAGCCCGAGCATCGGCCAGATTCAGGCGGTTCTCGTTGACCAGCATGGTCTGGTGGCGCAGCCATTGCTGCCAAGCTTCCTTGCTGACTTGGTCGTAGATGCGCTTGCCGAGTTCGCCCGGGTACGGGGCGAAGTCGAGGCCTTCGCCTTCCTTCTTCAGGAGGATGCATTGAACGCTGCGTGCCATGGGGTGCTCCTAAGGGCGGGTGGGTATGGCCGGGGCGTCTGGCGGGGCGCCCCGGGCCGCAAAGAATCAGCTCAGCCGTTTGACCAGCACCTGCGAGCGCCGGTCCCAGTTGTATTTGCGCTTGCGTGCCTCGGGCAGCCACTCGGGGTCCACCGGCTGGAAACCCCGCTTGATGAACCAGTGCATCGTGCGCGTCGTGAGCACGTAGATACTGGCCAGGCCCAGTGCCTTGGCGCGCTGCTCGATGCGCTTGAGGATGCGCTCGCCATCGCCCTGGCCCTGGACCTGCGGCGATATCGTGAGTGCCGCCATTTCCGCGGTGCGGGCCTCGGGGTAGGGGTACAGGGCCGCGCAGCCAAAGATCACGCCATCGTGCTCGATCACGGTGTAGTTGGTGATGTCGCGCTCGATTTCCGTGCGGTCGCGCTTGACCAGCGTGCCATCGCGCTCGAAGGGCTCGATGAGCTGCAGGATGCCGCCCACATCGTCGGACGAGGCTTCGCGCAGGCTTTCGAGCTTTTCGTCGACCACCATGGTCCCGATGCCATCGTGTGTGAACACCTCCATCAGCAGCGATCCGTCGACGGCAAAGGGCAGGATGTGCGAGCGCTCCACGCCTCCCTCGCAGGCCTTGACGCAGTGCTGCAAATAAAAGGCCTCGTCGGCGGGCTGCTGGGGATGCGGCAGGTTGTTCAGCAAGCGCCGGGCTTCGGCCAGCGCCAATTCGGTGTCGATGGGACTCTCAGGGTTTCCAGCGTCTTCGTGGATGCCTGCAATTTCGGTCATGAACAGCAGTTTGTCCGCCTGCAGCGCCACGGCCGTGCTGGTGGCCACGTCCTCCATCGTCAGATTGAAGGCCTCGCCGGTGGGTGAAAACCCGAAGGGCGACAGCAGGACCAGCGCACCGATGTCGATGGCCCGGCGCATGGCTGCCGCATCCACTTTGCGCACCACGCCGCTGTGCACGAAATCCACGCCGTCAACGATGCCCACCGGGCGCGCAGTGAGGAAATTGCCGGAAACCACCCGGACCGTGGCGTTGGCCATGGGGGTGTTGGGCAATCCTTGCGAAAAGGCCGCCTCGATTTCGAACCGCAACTGCCCGGCCGCCTCCTGCGCGCAATCCAGCGCCACCGCGTCGGTGATGCGCTGGCCGTGGCTGAAGCGCGACTCGTGGCCCTTGGTGCGCAATTGCTCGGTCAGTTGCGGGCGAAAACCATGCACGAGCACGATGCGGATGCCCATGGCATGGAGGATGGACAGATCCTGCGCGAATGCGTAGAGCTTGCCTGCCGCAATCATCTCCCCGGCCATGCCCACGACAAACGTCTTGCCCCGGTAGGCGTGGATATGCGGCGCGACGGCGCGAAACCAGGGAACAAAGGTGTGTGGAAATACGAGGCTCATGAACCGGCAACTTTCGACGGCAGGTCAATGCACCGCTGGCGCAGCCGACGGCGCACGCGGCCCATGCACGAAGCGTGTGGGCTTGGGCCCCGCTGCCGTGCTCAGCAAATGATTGTGCCCCAGTGACGATGGCCTGCCCGACGGGTCTGAAACCCCGAGGTGATGCGCGATGGCCATCTCGTGTGCCGAGTGACCACCGAGCGACCACCGATTGACCGATTGACGTGACCCCATGCCGGGTGCAGCATCCACAGCGCCGTGCCTGCGCAGTGGATGAATGGTCTGCAGAGGGTCCGGTGTCGGCCCAGGCTCAGGTGTCACATGGTTCTTCAGGGTCCTTTGTCCCCTGACCATACGAGGAGATTCCCGGATGGATGCGTTTCAAACCCACGGTGCGTTCAGCTGGAACGAATTGATGACGCCCGATCCCGCCGCGGCGGCCCATTTCTATCACCAGCTGCTCGGCTGGACGTTCGATTCGATGGAGATGGGCATGGGGCCGTACCGGGTGGTGAAGGTCGATGGCCAGGCCGTGGGCGGCATCATGGGCATGCCACCCGATGCACCCGCCGGCATGCCGCCCGTGTGGGGCTGCTACGTGACGGTGGACAACGCCGACGAGACGGCCGGCGAGTGTGCGGCGCTGGGCGGCAAGGTGCTGATGCCGCCCACCGACATCGAGGGTGTGGGGCGCTTCTCGGTGCTGCAGGACCCGCAGGGGGCCGTGTTCAGCGTCATCGCCTACCTGGATCGCTGAGCCTGCCCGCTTGTGCCGCACCGCGCCCCGGCCGGTGAGCGGGCGTGGATAATCCGCGCCCCGTGAATCGTCCCTCCTCGCCGGCCAACCCGGCCACCCTGGCCTCCTCGGCTTCCGCGGCTTCTCCGGCCACCCCTCCCGCTCCAGCGGCTCCCCGGGTCGCCCGTGCGCCGGGCGGAGTTCAGCTCCGACCGCCGCGCCGGCCCTCTCAGGCGGTGCGCCCCGCCAACCCGATCCCGCCCATCACCTTTCCCGATGCGCTGCCGGTGTCGGCTCGGCGCGAGGAGATCGCGCGCGCGCTCGCCGAGCACCAGGTCATCATCGTCTGCGGCGAGACCGGCTCGGGCAAGACCACACAGCTGCCCAAGATCGCGCTGGAGCTCGGCCGGGGCCTGGGCGCAGGGGGAACCGGGCTGATCGGCCACACGCAGCCGCGCCGGATCGCGGCGTCCTCGGTGGCCAAGCGCATTGCCGACGAATTGAAGTCGCCGCTGGGCGAGGTGGTCGGCTACAAGGTGCGCTTCCAGGACCGGCTGCAGCCGGGCGCCAGCGTCAAGCTGATGACCGATGGCATCCTGCTGGCCGAGACGCAGACCGACCCGCTGCTCAAGGCCTACGACACGCTGATCATCGACGAGGCGCACGAGCGCAGCCTCAACATCGACTTCCTGCTCGGCTACCTGCGCCAGATCCTGCCGCGCCGGCCGGACCTGAAGATCGTCGTCACCTCGGCCACCATCGATGCCGACCGCTTCGCGCAGCATTTCGCGTCGCGCAACGGGCCGGCGCCGGTGCTGATGGTGAGCGGGCGCACCTTCCCGGTCGAGCAGCGTTTCAAGGCCTTCGAAGAGACCCGGGACTTCGACCTCAACGATGCGATCGCCGATGCGGTCGATGAACTCTGGCGCGGGGCCGGCTCGGGCGACATCCTGGTCTTCCTGCCCGGCGAGCGCGAGATCCGCGAGGCTGCCGACCACCTGCGCAAGCACCTGAGCCACCAGCCGCTGCACCGCAACGCGGACATCCTGCCGCTGTTTGCGCGGCTGTCGCAGCAGGAGCAGGACCGCGTCTTCGAGACCGGCGGGGGCCGGCGCATCGTGCTGGCCACCAACGTGGCTGAGACCTCGCTGACGGTGCCGGGCATCCGTTACGTGATCGACAGCGGCCAGGCGCGCGTCAAGCGCTACAGCTACCGCAACAAGGTCGAGCAGCTGCAGGTCGAGCCGATCAGCCAGGCAGCGGCCAACCAGCGCGCCGGCCGCTGCGGGCGGGTGGCCAACGGCATCTGCATCCGGCTCTACGACGAGAAGGACTTCCTGGGGCGGCCGCGCTTCACCGATCCGGAGATCCTGCGCAGCTCGCTCGCCGGCGTGATCCTGCGCATGAAGTCGCTGGGGCTCGGGCTGGTTGAGGACTTCCCCTTCCTGGAGCCGCCGCCACGCAAGGCCATCGCCGACGGCTACGCGCTGCTGGGCGAGCTGGGCGCAGTCGACGATGCCAACGAGCTGACGCCGATCGGCCGCGAGCTGGCCAAGCTGCCGCTGGACCCGCGTGTGGGCCGCATGATCCTGGAGGCGCGCAACCGTGAGGCGCTGCAGGAGGTGCTGATCATTGCCAGCGCGCTCAGCGTGCAGGACGTGCGCGACCGCCCCCTCGAAGCCCAGCAGGCGGCCGACGAGAAGCACCGGAAGTTCGACGACGAGCGCTCCGAGTTCATGGGCTACCTGAAGCTCTGGAAGTGGATCGAGGAAGGCCGTGGCAACCACGGCCACGCCGACGCCGCCAAGGCCGGGCAGAGGCTCGACTCGCACAAGCTCAGCAACCGCCAGCAGGAGCAGCGCCTGCGCGAGAGCTTCGTCAGCCCGCGGCGCGTGCGCGAGTGGCGCGACATCCACAGCCAGCTGCACACCGTGGTGGCCGAGCACGGCTGGCGCCTGAACGGCAGTGCCGCGACCTACGAGCAGATCCACCTGTCGATGCTGGCCGGCCTGCTGGGCAACATCGGCCTGAAGGCGGACGACGACGACTGGTACCTGGGCGCGCGCGGCATCAAGTTCTGGCGCCACCCCGGCGCGCACCTGAGCAAGAAGCCGGGGCGCTGGCTGGTGGCCGCCGAGCTGGTGGACACCACGCGGCTGTTCGGTCGCGGGCTGGCCGCGATCGAGCCGCAGTGGATCCCGGGCATCGCCGGCCACCTGCTGAAAACGCAGCTGCTGGAGCCGCACTGGGAGAAGAAGGCCGCCGAGGTGATCGCGCTGGAGCGCGCCACGCTGTACGGCATCGTCGTCTACAGCAACCGGCGGGTGAACTTCGGCAACGTGGATGCCCGCGCGGCGCGCGAGATCTTCATCCGCGAGGCGCTGGTCAATGGCGAGTGGGAGACGCGGCTGCCGTTTCTCGCGCACAACCAGAAGATGGTGCGCCAGGTCGAGGAGCTGGAGCACAAGTCGCGCCGGCAGGATGTGCTGGTCGACGACACGCTGATCCATGCCTGGTACGACGAACTGCTGCCGCAGGACGTGGTCAGCGGTGCCACCTTCGAGCGCTGGTATCGCCAGGCCAGCCGCGAGAACCCGAAGCTGCTGCACCTCAGCCGCGACGAGCTGATGCGCCACGAGGCGGCCGGGATCACGACGGCGGCCTTCCCGAAGACGATCCGCCTGGGCGGCATCGACTGTGCGGCCAGCTACCTGCACCAGCCCGGCGATGCGAAGGACGGTGTGACGGTGACGGTGCCGATCTATGCGCTCAACCAGGTCAGCGAGGAGCGCTGCGACTGGCTGGTGCCCGGCATGCTGGAGGCCAAGGTGCTGGCGCTGGTCAAGAGCCTGCACCAGAAGCCGCGCGCCCGGCTGGTGCCGCTGCCGGAGTTCGTGGCCGAGTTTGCCGAGTTGCATGACTTTGCGCAGGGCAACCTGGTCGACACGCTGCTCAAGGCCGTGCGCGAGCGCAGCCAGATTGCCGTGCAGCGCAACGACTTCAAGCTGGAGCTGCTGGCGCCGCACCTGTTCATGAACCTGCGGGTGGTCGACGAGCACGGCCGCCAGCTCGGCATGGGCCGGCACCTGGCGACGCTGAAGGCCGAGCTGGGCGGGCAGGCGCGCTCGGCCTTCCAGGCGCTGGCTGCACTCAAGGTGGCGGCCGCGGCCCCCTCTCCCCAGCCCTCTCCCACGGAGGGGAGAGGGGGTCAGACCAGTGTGGCGCAGGGGAAAGTGGGGGCTGCCCCAGGGGCCTCCGCAGGCGGCGCACTCCCTCCCGCCTCTGTGGGGGAGGGTCGGGGTGAGGGGTACACCGCCTGGACCTTCGGCGAGCTGCCCGAGCTGATGGAGATCCGCAAGGCGGGGCAGACGCTGGTGGGCTTTCCGGCGCTGATCGACCGGGGCTCGCACGTGGAGATCGAGGTCTTCGACGAGCCGGCGTCGGCCGCGCTTCAGCACCGTCAGGGCCTGCGCCGGCTGGTGGCGCTGCAGCTCAAGGAGCCGCTGAAATACCTCGAAAAGAACATCCCGGACCTGCAGAAGATGGCGGTGGCCTTCATGGCACTGGGCAGCGTGGACGAGCTGCGCGCCCAGATCATCGAGGTGGCGCTGGACCGCGCCTTCCTCGCCGAGCCGCTGCCCACCGACGCGATGGCGTTCCAGCGCCGCATCGACGAGGGGCGCACGCGCCTGAACCTGATCGCGCAGGAGGTGGCCCGCCAGGCGGGCGCCATCCTGGTCGAGTACGCCGCGGCGCAGCGCAAGCTCAAGGACAGCCGTGCGCCCAAGGACGTGGCCGATGACATCACCGCGCAGCTGCAGCGCCTGGTGCCCAAGCGTTTCGTCGCCACCACCGCCTGGGCACAGCTGGCGCACCTGCCGCGCTACCTGAAGGCCATCGTGGCCCGGCTGGACAAGCTTCGCGCCGACCCTGCGCGTGACGCCCAGCGCCTGGCCGAGCTGCGCCCGCTGGAGCAGCGCTACACCCGCCGGCTGGCGGAGCTCAAGGGCACCGGCGATGCCCGCCTGTCGGAATACCGCTGGCTGTTGGAGGAGCTGCGCGTCAGCCTGTTTGCGCAGGAGCTGCGCACGCCGCAGCCGGTGAGCGTGAAACGGCTGGACAAGGTGTGGGAGCAGCTCAGCCGCTGAGGCAACCCGCCAGCGCGGGTAGAAAGGCGCGGGGCAAGGGGCGCGGGCAAGGGCGCCGATGATGTCCGTCGTTCGCAACGAAACGTGACATTCTTCACGGAATTCTTCTAGGATGCGGGGCCGCCAACGGGGCGGCGCTGCATCACGAGGAGTGAGGAATGCACTACGTGTGGATGGTGATCGTCGGGTTCGTGGTCGGGCTGGTGGCGCGTGCCATCCTGCCGGGAACCCAGTCGCTGGGCTTCATCCTGACGGCCTTGCTGGGCATTGCCGGCTCGTTCCTGGCCGGCTTTGTCGGCACCCAGCTGGGCTGGTATGCGCCGGGGGCCGCGGTGGGGTTCATCGCCTCGGTGGTCGGCGCAGCCCTGCTGCTGTTTGTGGTCGGCAAGCTCAGGGGCGGCGCCAGCAGCTGAGGAGCCGGCGGCGGCGCGGGCGGGCCGCGCTCCGGCCCGCCTTGCCCAGGCGCATCAGAAGCCCAGCGAGGCCAGCAGGTCGTCGACGTCGTCCTGCTTCATCGCCTTGTCGGGGATCTGGGGCCCTTCCAGGGCCTCCTCCTCGGGAGCCGCCTCGTGTGGGCCGCTGTGCACCAGCAGGTCCAGCAACTGCTGCTCGGTCCGGGTGATGATGTTGATGATCTTGCCGATCACCTGGCCGGACAGGTCCTGGAAATCCTGCGCCAGCATGATGTCGGTGAGCACGCTGCGCTGCGTCTCGGCGAAGGAGCCGACGTGTGAGGCGTAGTCGGCGCACTCGGCCAGCAGGGTGGTGCCCGCGTCGACCTGTGAGCGCCCCCAGGGCCGGGCTGCGCCCAGCCCGCCCCCCGCGGGGGTCAAGGAAACTTGGGGCGGCCCGGCGTTTCCTTGATAGCCGCCCGCCAGCATTTCGGTGAACTGCTCGGTGCGTTGGGCGATCTCGTCGCAGCCTGGCGCAGCGCCGTCGACCAGGTTCAGCACCTTGTTGGCGGCCGCTTCGGTCATCTGGCCGACGTAGGCGAGCCGATCGCGCGCGTCGGGGATCTCGTGGGCGATGCGGCGCAGCGCCGCGTCATAGCCCAGGGTGCGCAGCGCGTCGTGCAATTGCCGCACGATGTGACCGAGTCGGTCGTAGGAAGCCTCCGGGCTCAGCCGGCCGTCGGTGCCTGCGTCGGGAGTTGCTGCGTGTGGTTCGGGCATGGCGTCCTCAAGGATCTTGGAGTTCGTTCGAGACGCGCCGATCCGCCCTGAGTAGACGTCGTCGCCCGCGCGCCGCTGCTGGTCGCTATTGCAGCAGAGGACCCACTGCGGGGTAGAGGGAAAAGCGCGGGTTCCGCGCCCCTGATCCCGCCTGCCAAGGGCAAGCCGTGGACAAGCCACGGCCGGGTTCTTGCGGCACGGCCCTCGCCCCCTGCGAAGCCGGGTCGGTCAGCCGCCGCGGCCGATGGGGGCGGCCTTCAGGAAGACCTCGGGGTCGGGGGCGAAGGCCGCATACAGCGGCAGCAGTGCGCCGCCCAGCGCCCGGGCGTCCGAGCCGATGGTGCCGGCGCGGATGGCCGGGCGGGCGACGCCCTCCCAGCTGTGCTGGTCGAGCGCCTCCTCGACGTGCGAGATCAGCCGTGACAGCAGGTCGCGGTGGAAGACGCCGTCCACCACCACGTCGCCGATGTCGAGCAGGCAGGCGGCGCTGCTGATGCCAAAGGCCAGCGCCTGTGCGGCCGTGCGCAGCCAGCCGCGGGTGTGGGTGGCCCAGGGGGGCTCCAGCGCACGGTCGTCCATGGCGGCTTCGGGGTCGAGGCCGGCCGCCTCGTAGAGCTTTTGCAGGCCGAGCAGCGAGGCGGCGCTCAGCATCTGCGGCGGGATCTGGCCCGGCCCGCCGGCCGCCTGCAGCGGCATCGAGGCCACCGCGCCGGCATTGCCACTGGCACCGGGGTAGAGGTGGCTGTCCAGCACCAGGCCGCCACCGACGAAGGTGTCGATGAAGAGGTAGAGGAAGGCCGGCATGCTGCGCCCGCGTCCGGCCACCAGCTCGGCCACGCAGGCCGCGGCGGTGTCCTTGATCAGTGTGACGGGCAGCTCGGTCAGCGCGGCCACTTCGGCACGCAGGTCGGTGGCAGGCCAGCGGGCGGCCACCTCGGGCGGCATGTCCAGCAGGGTCTGCCAGCCGCCCAGCGAGAAGGGCAGCGCGATGCCAATGCCCTGCACGCGCTCGAACTGCGCCGGGCTCAGCAGGGCGCGCAGGTCCGCGAGCCGACGGCCGATCTCGGCGACCAGGGCACCGGGTTCGGGGTAGCGGTAGTCCAGGCTCCAGCGCTGGCGCACCTGACCGACGAAGTCGATCAGGATCACGTCCATGCTGCGCCGGCCCACCTTGACGCCCACCGAGAAGGCGCCGTCCGGCGCCAGCGCGATCGGCACCGAGGGCTGGCCGATGCGCCCGCGCAGAGGCTCGCGCTTGACCAGCAGGCCGTCGTCGAGCAGCGCGTTGACGATCAGCGAAACGGTCTGGTTGCTCAGGTGCGTCAGGCGCGCCAGCTCGGCCTTGGGCAGCTCGCCGTGCAGGCGGATGGCCTGCAGCAGCACGCGCTCGTTGTACTGGCGCATGCCCACGTGGTTGGAGCCGCGCGGGCGCAACTGCACGGGCGCAGGTGCCACGGCGGCGTTCGGTGGTCGGCCATCGCCGGATCCACTCGGCGCGGTGTCGGGTTCGTCGTAGGCCACGGTGGATCCGTTCACGGGGTTGTCGTCAGGCTGCCAGCGCCTCGCTGATCACGCCCTTGCGCAGCAGGAAGTTACCGTAGGGCTGCAGGTCGCCGGTGTGCACGATGGCAAAGGCCTGGCGCACACGATCATAGAAGGCGAAGCGCTCCATCGCCTCGCACTGCTCGGGCGCGGCGTGGCTGCCAGACTGCAGCGAGGCGATCACGTCCCGCTGCAGCCGGCTGCGGTAGCCGGCAGGCATGTCGCAGACCTGCATGTACACCACCGGCTGGGCCACCGAGGCGTCCAGCGGCAGCAGGCTGAGCACCGCCTCGACGGTGCGCTGCACGGACGCTCCGGGCAGCGCGATCACCGGCAGCGGTGCCATGGCGGCGCGGCGCGCCAGGCTGGTGGCGGTGAAATTGGCGTCGGCGATGACGATCTCGTCGCCGTGGCCCATCTCGGCCAGCACCTTCAGCAGCTCGGGAGAGAGCAGGGGGTCGATGCCCTTGAGCATGTGCAGCCCCTTTCAGCAGGCCAGGCACTCGGCCGGGATGCGCTCGGGCGGCATGGCCCCCGTCATCACGGCCACGGTGTCGCTCATGCTGATCTTCTTCGGGTCCAGCACCGCGGCGCGCCGGCCCAGGCGGGCGACGTGGATGCGGTCGGCGATCTCGAAGACGTGCGGCATGTTGTGCGAGATCAGGATCACCGGCAGGCCCTTGTCGCGCACCCGGCGGATCAGCTCCAGCACCATGTTGCCTTCCTTGACGCCCAGCGCCGCGGTCGGCTCGTCCAGGATCACCACGTGCTCGGCAAAGGCCGCTGCCCGCGCCACCGCCACGCACTGGCGCTGGCCGCCCGAGAGCGTCTCCACCGCCTGCGTCATCGAGCGGATGCCCACCTTCAGGTCGGCCATGCGGGCGATGGCGGTCTCCAGCATCTTCTTCTTGTCGAGCATGCGCAGCACGTTGCCGGCAAAGCCCGGGCGGCGCAGCTCGCGGCCGAGGAAGAGGTTCTCGGCGATGGTCATGGCCGGTGCGACGGCCAGGTCCTGGTAGCAGCACTCGATGCCGGCGTGGCGCGCCTCGATCGGCGAGCGGAACGACACCGGCCGGCCGTCGAGCAGGATCTCGCCTTCGTCCGGGATGGTGGCGCCCGACAGCGCCTTGATCAGGCTGGACTTGCCGGCGCCGTTGTCGCCGATCACCGCCAGGATCTCGCCGGCGCGCAGCTCGAAGTCGGCGCCGTCCAGCGCGGTGACCTGGCCGTAGCGCTTGACCAGGCCCTTGGCCTGCATGACGTAGGAAGAAGAAGAGGAGGAGGAGGATGTGCTCATCTCAACGAGCTCCCTTGCGAGACAGTTGGTCCACGGTCACCGCGATGATTACGAGGATGCCGGTGATCAGCACCTGGTAGACGGATGAAACCCCCATCAGCGTCAGGCCGTTGCGCAGCACGCCGACGACGATCGCGCCTACCAGCGAGCCGAGCACCACGCCGCGCCCGCCGAACAGGCTGGTGCCGCCGAGCACCACCGCGGTGATGGCGTCGAGGTTCTCGGTCTGCCCGGCGTTCGGGTCGCCCACCTCGGTGCGTGCCACCAGCAGCAGCGAGGCGATGCCATAGAACAGGCCGGCCAGCACGTAGACGCCCAGCAGCACGCGGTCGGTCGGGATGCCGACCAGGCGGGTGGCCTCGGGGTTGTTGCCCACCGCGTAGACGTGGCGCCCCGACGCGGTCTCGCGCAGCCAGAACCAGCAGCCCAGGTAGAGCGCGATCATCAGGATCGTGCCGAAGCTGATCGGTGTGTGGCCGATGTCGAAGGTGCCGCCCAGCCAGGTCATCAGCGAGGGCACGCCGGAGACGGTCTGGGCCGACGAATAGAGCTGCGTGATCGCGAAGGCGATGTTCATCGTGCCCAGCGTCACGATGAAGGGAGGCAGCTTGATGCGCGTGACCAGCAGGCCGTTGATCAGCCCGAAGCCCGCCGTCACCGCGATGCCGCAGAGGATGGCCAGCGGCGCGGGCATCCCCAGGTCGACCGCGAACTTGGTCATCACGATGCTGCCCAGCGCCATCACCATGCCGCAGGACAGGTCGATGCCGGCGGTCAGGATGACCAGCGTCTGGCCGATGGCGATCACGCCCACCACCATGACCTGCTGCAGGATCAGCGCGAAGTTGGCGCCGCTGAAGAAGTTGTCGGTCGTCAGGCCGAAGACGATGCAGGCGGCCACCAGGGCGATGAACGGCCCGAGCTGGCTGATCGGCGGCAGCTTGTCTTTGAAAGTGGTCACGGCGGTTCTCTGCGGAAGGAAAGAAAGAAGGCACTCGCCCAAGGCTGGGTCAACGGCCGCGCTGCCTTGGGGAGTACCTTCAGCGCCTGGCGTCAGGAACCGGGCAGCGCTGCCCGGTGGCCGGGCTGGCTTACTTGTTGCCCCAGCACAGGCTGGTGCCGGTCTTGACGTCCTTGCTGTCGACGCCCGCAACGGCCTTGGCAGCGATCAGCGTCACGCCGGTGTCGACGTAGCCGCTGGCCTTCTTGCCACCCTTGGCGTAGTCGACGCCCGCGGCCACACCCATCGCGGCCATCTTCAGCGGGTACTGCTGGCTGGTCGCGGCGATCACGCCCTTGCCGACGTTGGCCACACCCTCGCAGCCACCGTCCACCGAGACGATCAGCACGTCCTTCTCCTTGCCGGCCTTCTTCAGCGCGTTGTAGGCGCCGGCGGCGGCGGGCTCATTGATGGTGTAGACGATGTTGATGCCAGGGTCCTTCTGCAGGCAGTTCTCCATCGCGGTCTGGCCCTTGGCCTGGTTGCCGTCGGTGTCGGCCGCGCAGACGGTCTCGGCGGTGCTGGACAGCTCGTTGCTCTTGGCGTCGTTGGCCTTCAGGCCGAAGCCACTCATGAAGCCGTTGTGCCGCTGTGCGCCCACCGGGTGGCCCGGGAACAGGTCCAGCATCGCGATCTTGGCGGGCTTGCCGGCGGTCGCGGCCTTGGCGTACTGACCGATCAGGATGCCGGCCTTGTAGTTGTCGGTGGCGAACAGCGCGTCGGCGCCGTCGAAGGGGCTGTCCAGCGCGATCACCTGCACGCCCTTGGCCTGGGCCTTCTTCACTGCCGGGATGATGGCATCGCCGCTGGAGGTGATCAGGATGGTCTTGGCACCGGCGGTGACCATGTTCTCGATGGCGGTGATCTGCGCGCCGGTGCCGCCGTCCTTCTTGCCCGACGCAGTCATCAGCTTGGCGCCGAGCTTCTTGGCCTCGGCCTGGGCACCTTCCTTCATCTTGACGAAGAAGGGGTTGGTCTCGGTCTTGGTGATCAGGCCGATCACCGGCTGGTCGGCGGCGATGGCGGTCGTACCGAAGGTGGCGATGGCGGCGGCGATGCTCAGGGTGCTCAGGCGCTTCATGGTGTCTCCGTGGGATCGAGGCGGCAGTGGCCTGCCGGCCTGGGACAAGGTGTGTGGATGGGAGCTTGGGATGGGTAGCGGGGTCGTTCGGGAGGACCAGGAGGTTTCCTCTCGACCCTGGACGGCATCTTAGGCAGCCTCTTCTTTTAAATCAATCACATTGATTTAGTGATTTCCCCTAGGTTCGGGAGAACCCGGGTGTGCCACGATCAGCGCACCTGTTCTGTACTTTGCGCCCGGCCGATCGGCACGTTTCGTCTGATAGCACACGCTACGGTCATCCTGTCGGGCCGGGATGGGTCATCCATTAAATCCAGTGCATGTATCAAGTCATGGCGCTGGCGTTCTATCAAGGTGCTGCCATGTCCAACAAATCCCCGATCGTCGTCTGCGGTGAATCGCTGCTCGACGTGTTCTAGAACGGCGAGACGCCCACCGGGCTCACGCTCGATGCCGTCGTGGGCGGCTCGCCGCTCAACGTGGCGATGGGCGTGGCCCGGCTGGGCCACCCGGCGCTGTTCTTCGGTGGCCTGTCGCGCGACTTCCTGGGCGAGCGCATCGAGCGCACCCTCCGCGCCGAGGGCATCTCGATGGATGCGGTGCTGCACTGCGACGCGCCCACCACGCTGAGCCTGGTCGGGCTGGATGCCCAGGGCGTGCCCAGTTACCGCTTCTACGGGCATGGCGGGGCCGATCGCCAATTGAGGCCCGAGCACCTCGACCGCCTGCCTGCCGAGGTCGCTGCCTTCCACTTTGGCTCCTATGCCTGCGTCGTGGAGCCGATCGCCGCCACCATCGAGGCGCTGGTCGAGCAGCGCCGCCACCGCAGCGTCATCGCCTACGACCCCAACGTGCGCCTGAACGTGGAGCCCGACCTGGCCGTCTGGCGCCAGCGCGTCGATTGGATGGCCTCGCGCAGCCACCTGCTCAAGCTCAGCGATGAGGACTTCGAGCGCCTCTACCCCGGTGCCTCGCCGGACGGCATGGCGCGGCACTGGCAGGCTGCCGGGGTGAGCTTGGTGATGCTCACCCGCGGTGGCGAGGGCGCGGTGGCCTGGACCCGCGAGGGCCGCTGCGAGGTGAGCGCCCCGCGCATCAGCGTGGTCGACACGGTGGGGGCCGGCGACACCTTCCAGGCCAGCACGCTGGTGGCGCTGGCCGAGCTCGGCCGACTCAGCCCCCTCGGACTGGCCCGGCTGACGCTCGACGAAGCCACGCGCATCGCGGCCTTTGCCGCCGGTGCTGCGGCCATCACCTGCACCCGCCGCGGCCCGGATCTGCCCCATCGTGCGCAATTACCGGCGCAGATTTGAGGGGTCTGCATTGAAGCGCCGCCTGAACCGCTAGAATGGCAGGCTTCGTCGGGGTGTAGCGCAGCCTGGTAGCGCAACTGGTTTGGGACCAGTGGGTCGGACGTTCGAATCGTCTCACCCCGACCACCGAATGCAACGGGTTGGTTCTCGCAAGGAACCAGCCCGTTTTTGTTTTCCGATCTGGCAACGCGCAGGATGCCTGCCTGCCGGTGTGTGGTTCACAAACGCGACGGGCTGCCGAAGCAGCCCGTTCACATTGGCTCAGCCGGGTGGGGCGATCCCGCCGGCTTCCCGACCGATGACGGTCAGTGCTTGTGTGCGTCCATCGGCTTGGCGGCCAGCGGGCGGGCAGGGGCCTTGAGGTTCAGCGTCTCGCGCTTCTTGTCCTTGCCCTCAATGGTCAGCGTGACCTCCACCAGGTCACCGTCCTTGATGGGCTGCTTCAGGTCCATCAGCATGACGTGGTAGCCGCCCGGCTTGAGTTCCACCGTCTTGCCGGCCGGCAGGTCCAGGCCTGGGACGGCGCGCATCTTCATCACGTTGCCGTCCATGGCCATCTCGTGGGTTTCCACCACGCCGGCGGCCGGTGATCCAGCGGCCACCAGGCGTGCGTCGGTGGTGGAGGTGAGTTGCACGAACATGCCGGTGGCCTTCTGCTGCGTGACGGTGGCGCGCACCCAGGCGTCCTTGGCGGTGACTTCGGCCTGCGCGGCGCCGCACAGGGTGAGGACAGCGGTGGTGGCGAGGAGGAGTTGGTTGAGCTTCATGGTGAGGGTCCTGTTCGAAGGGAAAGAACGGGTGGAATGGAAGGAACGGTTGATTTGGGTGTGTCGTGGGCGGTTGGCCTGACCCGGCGTCCGATGTGGCGCGACCCTGACCAGGATCCGCCGGAGGAACTCGGAGGAATTGCCGGTGAGGGGGGCGGGAGCCTGCCCAGCCTGGCTCGATGGGCTCGTCGCAGCCTTGCTCGGCCCTGGTCAGGCCGGCGGGGTCAGACCGGATGGGGCGGAGCGCGCGGGCTGCGGTGCCGGGCGGGCGCGGTGACCAGCCGGTCCGGGTCCTCGCGATGGGACTGAACCGTGGCCACCTGCAGGGCCGGCCGATGGTCCGGCACCGTGGCGGTCGGCAGGGCCAGCTGGCTTGCCGGGTGCAGGCAGTAGCCGCAGGCGTTGGCCTGGGCCGTGGAGGCCGGCGGCGCTTCCTCGGTGGCGCCCGGGTTGGACGGCGCAACAACCGAGCACAGATCCGCCAGCAGGGCGTGCACCGACGCGCTGCGCAGCGCATCGGTATGGCGCAGGGCATGGGACACACCCGGCGCCAGCAACTGCGCGAGCACCAGCAGGGTGCCCAGCCAGCCCAGGCAGGTCCGGTAACGCCGAAGGATCATGCGCTGCATTGTACGGAGCCGACTGGCGCCCGGGCGCCAAGGGCGCTCAGGACGGGCCGATCCAGGTGACCGGCCACCCTGCGTCAGGCGGCCTCCAGCGGGACGGTGACCGCTTCCGACACCCGGCGTGCCAGCATGCGGGCCGTGAGGTAGCTCAGGGTGATCACGGTGACCACGATGGCACCGAAAGCCAGCTCCTTGCCATCGCTCCAGGCGTCGATGGCGGGCGAACTCAGCTTGGCGATGCCCAGTCCGGCCACCAGCAGGCTGACGGCCGACACCGCCACGCTCATCACGCGCGAGGCCAATGCGGCGATCTGGTCCGCCCGGGCGATCAGGCGGGCGATCCACCAGCCGTTGAGCGCGTCCGTGGCCAGCATGCCGAGCACGAACAGGCCGCCCAGCATGAGCGAATGCGCCACGCCGCCGAACTGCGCCGCGGTGACGGCAAACAGGGCCGACTGGCTGACTGTGTCGAACGACAGTGCGAACAGTGCACCCACCACGGCCACGGCCACCGGCCCCTGGCCCGGCGCCAGGCGGCCCAGCAGCCGGCCCTTGAGGCCGACCAGACCCACCACGCTGCCGGCCGGCGCGGCCAGCACCGCACGCAGGTTGACGATGCCCAGGGCCAGCAGGAAGGCGATCGATACCCAGGCGCCGAACAGGTCGATCCACTGCGGTGGTGTCCAGTGCTCGCTGACCACCCCCACGGCCAGTGCGATGGCCATCACCACCACGCCGTGCCCGAGCGAAAACAGCGCGCCGCAGTAGCGCGTGTGCGCGGCGCCATGGCGTGCGCCCAGGCGAGTGAAACCGTCGATGGTCGCCAGGTGGTCGGCATCGAAGCCGTGGCGCATCCCGAGCAGGAACACGAGGGCGCACAGGGCGCTCCAGTCGGTGGGCAGGTCGTGCATGGTGGTGGGTGTATGAAAGACGTCCAACCTTTCATACATGAATCGTGCCAGTCGGCGGCACGGCCGGTCAACCGACGTGGTCCCCAGGCTGTGGTGCAGCTGCCTTTCGTTTGATCCTCGTTAACCCCTGGTCACTGGTTGTCCGGCGGCGTGTGCGTATCGGCAGCCTGCTGGTCAGCCGCCACGGGGCGCGCCGGGGGTGCCGAGGCCGGCACGAGGTGGTCGTGCCCGTGGTGGTGGTGGATGGCCACCGGCACCAGGTGCAGTTGGCCGTGGCTGACGCCCGGCTGGGCGATGACCGACTGCGCAAAGCCCTGCACCGCGTCGGTGCGCCCACGCAGGATGGCCACCTCGATGCACAGGTCGTGGTCGAGGTGGGCGTGGGTGGTGGCGATGGTCAGCTCATGATGCTCGTGCTGCATGTCGGTCAGTCGCATCGCCAGCTGGCGCTGGTGGTGGTCGTAGAGGTAGCTGAGCGTGGCGATGCAGGGCCCCTCGGGCCGGGCCTGGCGGCGCTCCTGGCCGAGGTGCTCGCGTAGCAGGTCGCGGAAGGCCTCGGAGCGGTTCTCGTAGCCGCGTTCGCGCACCAGGGCCTCGAAGGCGTCGGCCAGGTCGTCATCGAGGGACATCGTCAGGCGTTTCATCGGGGACGGCTCCTTGCGGTGGGGGCTGTGCGGCGCGTGGGTGCAGGCTGCGCAGCAGGATAGCGGCGCCGCCGGGCGTCCTCCGCATCCTCCTTGATCTGGCGGCCCTTGAAATGCGTTCGGCGTCCCTCAAATCTCCGTCAACCCGGAGGATTCCCATGCGTGCCGACAAGCTCACCACCCTGCTGCAACAGGCCCTGGCCGACGCCCAGAGCCTCGCCAACCAGTCCGACCACCCCTACATCGAACCCGCGCACCTGCTGAAGGCGATGTTGCAGCAGGCCGACGGCCCGCGCTCGCTGCTGCAGCGCGCCGGGGTCAACCTGCGCGCATTGGAAGACGCGGCCGACGTCGCGCTGTCGCGCATCGCCCCGGTGCAGGGCGGCGAGTTGCAGCCCGGGCGTGACCTGGTCACGCTGCTGCAGGGCGCCGAGAAGGAAGCCAGCAAGCGCGGTGACCAGTTCATCGCCAGCGAGATGCTGCTGCTGGCGCTGGCCGACGCCAAGACCGACCTCGCCCAGGCCGCGCGCAGCGCCGGCCTCACCCGCAAGGCGCTGGAGAGCGCCATCGACGCCGTGCGCGGCGGCGCCAAAGTGGACTCGGCCGAGGCTGAGGGCCAGCGTGAGGCGCTGAAGAAGTACACCCTGGACCTCACCGAACGCGCTCGCCTGGGCAAGCTCGACCCGGTGATCGGCCGCGACGACGAGATCCGCCGCGCCATCCAGGTGCTGCAGCGGCGCACCAAGAACAACCCGGTGCTGATCGGTGAGCCCGGCGTGGGCAAGACCGCCATCGTCGAAGGGCTGGCGCAGCGCATCATCAACGGCGAGGTGCCCGAGACGCTCAAGGACAAGCGCGTGCTGGTGCTGGACATGGCCGGCCTGCTGGCCGGCGCCAAGTACCGCGGCGAGTTCGAGGAGCGCCTCAAGAGCGTGCTCAAGGAGGTGGCGCAGGACGAGGGCCGCATCATCCTGTTCATCGACGAGCTGCACACCATGGTGGGCGCGGGCAAGGCCGAGGGCGCCATCGACGCCGGCAACATGCTCAAGCCGGCGCTGGCGCGCGGCGAGCTGCACTGCATTGGCGCGACGACGCTGGACGAGTACCGCAAGTACGTCGAGAAGGACGCCGCGCTGGAGCGCCGCTTCCAGAAGGTGCTGGTCGACGAGCCGAGCGTGGAGGCCACCATCGCCATCCTGCGCGGCCTGCAGGAGAAGTACGAGGTGCACCACGGCGTGGAGATCACCGACCCGGCCATCGTGGCCGCGGCCGAGCTGAGCCACCGCTACATCACCGACCGCTTTCTGCCTGACAAGGCCATCGACCTGATCGACGAGGCGGCGGCCAAGATCAAGATCGAGATCGACTCCCGGCCGGAGGTGATGGACAAGCTCGACCGCCGGCTCATCCAGCTGAAGATCGAGCGCGAAGCGGTGCGCAAGGAGAAGGACGAGGCCTCGATCAAGCGCATGGGCCTGATCGAGGAAGAGATCGGCAAGCTGGAGCGCGAGTACGCCGACCTGGAGGAGATCTGGAAGTCCGAGAAGGCCTCAGCGCAGGGCTCTGACCAGGTGCGCAAGGACATCGAGCAGATCAAGCTGCAGATCGAGGAATGGAAGCGCAAGGGTGACTTCAACAAGGTCGCCGAGTTGCAGTACGGCAAGCTGCCCGAACTGGAGAAGCGTCTCAAGGAGGCGCAGGCCAAGGAGGCGGGCAAGGCCAAGGGCGGCCAGGGCCCGCAGCTGCTGCGCACCATGGTCGGCGCCGAGGAGATTGCCGAGGTGGTGAGCCGCGCTACCGGCATCCCGGTGAGCAAGCTGATGCAGGGCGAGCGCGACAAGCTGCTGCAGATGGAAGGCAAGCTGCATGAGCGCGTGGTGGGTCAGGACGAGGCCATCGTCGCGGTGAGCGACGCCATCCGGCGCAGCCGCGCGGGCCTGAGCGACCCCAACCGGCCGCTGGGCAGCTTCCTCTTCCTGGGCCCCACGGGCGTGGGCAAGACCGAGCTGTGCAAGGCGCTGGCGGGCTTCCTGTTCGACAGCGAGGAGCACATGATCCGCGTCGACATGAGCGAGTACATGGAGAAGCACTCGGTGAGCCGCCTCATCGGTGCGCCCCCGGGCTACATCGGCTACGACGAGGGCGGGGCGTTGACCGAGGCGGTGCGCCGCAAGCCCTACTCGGTGCTGCTGCTCGACGAGGTGGAGAAGGCCCACCCGGACGTGTTCAACGTGCTGCTGCAGGTGCTCGATGATGGGCGGCTCACCGACGGCCAGGGCCGCACGGTGGACTTCAAGAACACCGTGATCGTGATGACCAGCAACCTGGGCTCGCACATGATCATGCAGATGGCCGGCCAGGACAGCGAGCTGATCCGCGAGGCGGTCTGGGCCGAGGTGAAGCAGCACTTCCGCCCGGAGTTCCTGAACCGCATCGACGAGACGGTGGTGTTCCACGCGCTGGACCGGCAGCACATCGAGTCGATCGCGAAGATCCAGCTCAAGGTGCTGGAAGCGCGGCTGGCGAAGATGGAGATGGCGCTGGAGGTCACGCCCGAGGCGCTGATGGAACTGGCCAAGGTGGGCTTCGACCCGGTGTTCGGCGCCCAACCGCTCAAGCGGGCGATCCAGCAGCGCATCGAGAACCCGGTGGCCAAGCTGATCCTCGAAGGCAAGTTCGGCCCGAAGGACGTGATCCCGGTGGGCGTGAACGCCACCGGCGGCTTCGAGTTCGGCCGCACGGTGCACTGACGAAGCAGCGCGGACCCACCCCGCGCTGGCTGAGCGGAAAGAGAAAGGGGCGGCTTGCGGGCCGCCCCTTTTTTCTTCTGCGCCGAACGCTCAGCGCGGCGCGGCAGCCTGGGCCAGCGACCAGCCCAGTTCGGCCACCGGCGTGGCCATCGCGCCGATCGAGACGGCGCTCGGGTTGGCCGCCGTGCCGTCTTCGGCCCGCCGGGCGATGCCCTGCAGGATGGCCGAGAGGCGGAACAGGTTGCAGGCGAGGTAGAAGTTCCAGTCGCGCAGCACCTCGGCCTGGGCCTGCGGGCTGCTGCGGCCGCTGCGTTCGCAGTAGCGCTCGATGTAGGCGCGCTCGCTGGGGATGCCCAGCGCTGCCAGATCGAGCCCGCCGAACCCTTGCAGCACGCCGGGCCGGTGGTGCCAGGCCATGCAGTGGTAGGCGAAGTCGCTGAGCGGGTTCCCCAACGTCGAGAGCTCCCAGTCCAGCACCGCCAGCACGCGTGGCTCTCTGGGGTGAAAGATCAGGTTCTCGATGCGGAAGTCGCCGTGCACCAGCGTGGCGTCGGCCTCCCGTGCCGCGGCCGGGATGTGCTGCGGCAGCCAGTCGATCAGCCGTTCCATCGCGTCGATCGGCTGGGTCACGCTGGCGGTGCTGGCGCGGTACTGCCGGCTCCAGCGGCCGATCATGCGCTCGAAGTAGGCGTCGGCGCGGCCGAAGTCGCCCAGGCCGAGCGCGCGCCAGTCGGCGCGGTGCAGCGCAGCGATGACGCGGTTGGCCTCGTCGTGGATCGCGCCGCGCTCGCTGGTGGACACGCCGGGCAGGGCGGCCTCGCGGAAGATGCGGCCCTCCACGAAGTCCATCACGTAGAAGGCCGCGCCGAGCACCGATTCGTCCTCGCACAGCGCATGCACCTTCGGCACGGGCACGTCGGTATCGGCCAGCGCGCGCATCACGGTGAACTCGCGCTCGATCGCGTGGGCCGATGGCAGCAGCCCCGCGGCAGGACCTGGCTTGGCGCGCAGCACCCAGGCGCGGGCCGGCCCGCCTTCGCCAGCACGCAGGATCCAGGTCGGATTGGACTGGCCGCCAATGACGCGGCTGGCGCTCAGCGCGCCGGCCACGTCGCCGAAGCCCGGCAGGTGCCGGGCCAGCCAGGGGCGCAGCGCGTCGAGGTCCAGGCCGTGTCCGGCGGGCCGCACCCGGTCGGGCGTGGCGGCGGTGTCGATGGTCATCGGCTCAGTCGGCGGTGAAGCCGGAGGCCTTGATGATGGGCTCCCAGCGCTTGGCGGACGTGTTCTGGCGCGAGACCAGCTCCTCGACGGTTCCACCCACCGGCAGGAAGCCCATGGTGGCCAGGCGCTCACGCACCTCGGGCAGCTTCACGACCTTGGCCAGGGCTTGGTTCCAGGTGCTGGTCACCGCGGCGGGCGTGCCGGCCGGTGCGAACAACGCGTTGAAGCCCATGCCGGTGATGGCGGGGTAGCCCAGTTCGGCGAAGGTGGGCACCTCGGGCAGTTGTGGCACACGCTGGGGCGAGGACACGGCCAGCACGCGCAGCTTGCCGCCGCGGTGCTGCTCGGTCAGGCTGGTCATCACGTCGATGCCGGCGCTGATCTGGCCGCCGATCAGCCCGACGATCATCGGCGCGCTGCCCTGGAAGGGCACGTCTTCCATCTTCACGCCGATGGTGTTGCCCAGCAGCATGCCGAAGAAGTGGTGCGGGGCGCCGCGCGCGGGAATGCCGTAGTTGGCCTT
>Ga0073899_10000384_pt1 | contig 40525 bp, 47 predicted proteins | sample KloWWTmetaKNB5Ph_FD_88975 | JGI IMG/M metagenome (GOLD analysis project Ga0073899, IMG submission 88975) | Active sludge microbial communities from Klosterneuburg, Austria, studying microevolution and ecology of nitrifiers - Klosterneuburg... | ecosystem: Engineered > WWTP > Aerobic digester >... | reverse complement strand
GCTACGGCGCCGGCAACTACGCCATGTGCGGCAAGGCCTACGACCCGCGCCTCATCGTGGGCTGGCCCAGCGCCCAAGTGGCCGTGATGGGCGGCGACCAGGCCGCCAAGGTGCTGCTGCAGATCGAAGTGGCCGCCCTCAAAGGCCGCGGCGAGGAGATCACCAAGGAGCGCGAGGCCGAGATCCTCGGCAAGATCCGCGCGAAGTACGAGGAGAGCATGAGCCCCTACTATGCGGCGGCAAGGCTGTGGCTGGATGCCATCATCGATCCGCTGGAGACGAGGACGTGGATATCGATGGGGATCGAGGCAGCGGCACAATCGCCAGCTACTCGGGAGTTCAATATGGGGGTCTTGCAGACATGAAAGCTCTCCTGTTCTTTAGTCTCATTGCAGTTGTCGGCTGGCCTGGCGAGAAGCGGACGTTGCAGCCATGCGCATGCCCTCAAGCCATCTCTGCTTCCTCGGACACGCTAATGACCTTCACGCTTGGCCGGTATGCGCTGCACAACGTCAGTAAGAAGGAGGGCATGGAACTGAGCACTTGCCTATCGCTAAAGGCAGGAATGACCTTCCAACTGGATAGTGCGTTCTATCGATCACTTTGTGCATGCAGCACGAAGCGTCATTGCTTGAAGAAGGTCAGGCTAATGACGCCCGACCCATTAGGTGCCCCTTCGAGCGATGTGGGCCTCATACTGGAGTATGAGGAACGTTAACATGGTTCAGAGTTAGGTTCTTTGGGCGTGCCCCCTCGCAGAGCCTCGGGGTCCGGCCATCCGCTGTACTCCTCGCTAGTTCCTCGCTGCCGGGTGCCGCTGCTGTCCGTCACGCGAAATGCGGGTTCACCGTTACCTTAGTGCCATGGCCAAGCGCACCGACCTCCTTGACAAGAAGAAAGTCCTGAAGTCCATCCGCAGCATGCCCGACAAGTTCAGTGTGGATGATGTGGTGGACCGCATGATCATCCTGGAAAAGCTCGAGCGCGCCATCGCGGACAGCGAAGCGGGGCGCACCTTCACCCTGGCCGAAGCGAAGAAGCGCCACGCCAAATGGCTGAAGTAGTCTTCTCAGCTGAGGCGATCAGCGACATCGAGGAGATCCACGCCTACATCGCACAGGATTCCGCCCGTTACGCCGATCGGCAAGTACAACGGTTCTACGAAGAAGCTGAACGGCTGGCGACCTTTCCCCGCGGAGGACGAATGGTCCCGGAGGTCGAACACTATACCGTGCGTGAACTCATCATCGGCAACTACCGCATGATGTATCGACTGTTGGAACTGGACATCGTGGAGGTCATGATCATCCACCACGCCAAACGCAGATTCCCGTTCGGACGCATCCTTCCCGGAAGGTCAAGTCGTACCCGTCGCAAATGATCCGCAGCAAGCTTCATGGTCCCGCCTTAGCGGGATACGAGGACAGCATGAGCCCCTACTATGCTGCGGCCGGTCCCGGGCTTGACCCGGGATGGCTGGATGCGATCATTGATCCGCTGGAGACGAGGATCCCGCCGAGGCGGCGGGACAGGCTGTGGATCAGCATGGGCATCGAAGCCACCTTCGCGAAGACGCTTCGGCGGCTGAAAGCGGCGAGTCAGTGCCCGGCGACGCGGGAGTTTATTATGGGGGTACTCCAGACGTGAGTTCTTTGGGCGTGCCCCCTCGCAAAGCCTCGGGGTCCGGCCATCCGCTGTACTCCTCGCTCGTTCCTCGCTGCGGGGTGCCGCTCCTGTCCGTCACGCGAGATGCGGGTTCAGCGTTAATGGTATACATTCGTTAGGCGATGAGGCGGATGGTCTATGGGTTGTTAGCGATTCTGGTGTCTTGCACCGACATCGCAGCACAGACCTATATCCCACTCTTCGGCGACACCACGCGTATGTGGACATCGACCATTTCCGGCTCCGCCGAGGGTGACTGTCTCGATACGTGGGTGACCACACACTGGATCGATGAAGACACCGTGATTGACGGCACGACGTACACCAGGGTCCGATCGCGCGAACGACACTACGTAACACCCTTGATGGACTGGTGCCAATCTGTGACTGAGTATCCGGGCCAGGATACCTATGTCAGGGAGGTAGGCCATGCGGTTTTCGCTCGTTCGGACTGGTCAACGGAATCACTGATCTATGATCTGGACGCCGTGGTGGGCGATACCATACCCTATCCGATCAATGCCTACGAAAATGGTTCCGGCTGGCATGCGATCGTGGTGCAGGTGGATTCGATCCTTGTCAATGGCACCTACCGCACCCGACAAACCGTGAGCGATGGTCCCAATGAAGGGGACACGGTCCGGGTGATCGAAGGAATCGGTGCTACAACGGCGCCGTTCGGATTTCTATCACAACAGCTGGGACTATCACATTTCGGTCGGCTCGACTGCGTCAGGGAGTCTGGTCAAGTGATATTCGGAGATACCTGGTGTGAGCTGATCACAGGTATTGCGCCAACTGTTGTCCGCCGACAATCGGCGCCCTTCCCGAACCCTGCAACGGATCATGTGACCTTCGACGAAAGGTTTACGACGTACAAGATCACGGATGTCTACGGTCGAACCGTGATCCAGGGGATCGGCAACCATGCGGACGTATTGCGATTGCCCTCAGGCACATACCTTGTTCGTGGTTGGGATACACAAGGCATCATTGTCGGATCGTGGCCGATGGTGGTTCAACCCTGACCTGTCCAGATCACCGGTTGAACCGGTCACCCTTCCAATTCGCTGGGTTGTCTGCGATATACCGCGCAATGCGGTCATGCGATGCCGCGTCGCGGATGATGGTTTCGTAATACCCACGTTGCCAAATCGGGGTGCCGCGTGGCATCAACCCATCGCGTATGGCCTGCCGTGAAACGGCGGCCTGTCGAACAGTTCGTGCCGCCCATCTTTGCATCATGTTCATCCGTGCCTTAGTCGCCATCCTGTCGTTCACCCTCGGTGTCACCTTAATCGCGCAATCCGACACCGTAACTGTGCGGATCACGCACGCGCCGGGCTGCGACACCACGCTCACCCTTGCGCGGCTGCGGCAAATGCCCGTGCATTCCGCCATTGTCACCTCCCACGATGGGGAACAGGCCACCTACGAAGGCGCGCTGCTCTGGGATGTGGTCGCGGCGGGCTGCGCGTCGGTGCCGGCATCGACCAAACGCGACCGCATCGGCATGGTGGTGCGGATCGATGCCGCTGATGGCTACCACGCCGTGATCGCCCTGATGGAGGCCGACTCCAGTTTCCGCGAACGCCCCGTGCTGCTGTGCTGGCGAAAGAACGGGGCCCTGCTGGACGGGCACGATGGCCCCTTGCAGGTGATCGTCCCCGACGATCGGCGCCATGCCCGCAACGTGCGTCAGGTGCGACGGCTGACGATCATGGCACCGTGATCAACGGTTGAACCGGTCCCCTTTCCAATTGGCGGGGTTGTCACGGATGTATTTCGCAATCCGTTCGTGTTCGCCGTCATCACGGATCACGCGGTCCCAATAATTGCGTTGCCATACGGGCGTGCCCTGGGGCAACAACCCATCGCGGTACGCGATGTCGCACGCCGCCAGAGCGCTTTGGCGACGGCGCGCGCGTAACCGCGGATTTGTACGACGCCACGATCTGGCCCAATGCACCACGGGGGATGCCCGGCGGTTTCCGCGGATCCCTTAGGGGCGCGTCATGACGCGCCCGTGTGTGTGGGCCATGCGCGTTGGCCGTGTCGGGATCACCGCCGGGCATTCCGGTTCCGGGATCATTGGGCATGGGGTCGTATGGATCGATCACATCGCCGGGCGCGTACGCATTCGTATCGGGCGCATCCACCGCACCAATGCCGGGCGCGTCCACCAACCGTTCCCGGATCACCACGATCCCATGCACATGGTTGGGCATCACCACGAATTCGCCCACATCAACATGCGGCATGTGGTCCGGTATCGCATCCCAACATTGTTGGGCCAATTTGCCGATCGCCGATGGATGCATCACACCATCCGCAATTCGCCCGAACCAATGGCGCCTGTCATCGGTGCAAATGGTCAGGTAATAGGCGCCCTGTTGGGCGTGATCGTATCCGGGTCGTCGAATGGTGTGGCGTTTCGGTAGGTCGGCCATGTCCCCACGCGCCATAGCGCTTTGGCGACGGCGCGGCATGCCGAATTTCGGCAACACCGGCTGAATACATCCGAACCATGGGTGTCACCACCCCATGCCACCAGAACGACAAAGCCCCGGCTCATCGCCGGGGCTTCGCTCTTGGTGCGAGAGGGAGGACCTCAGGCGCGGGTCACGTTGACCGCGTTGGGGCCTTTCGGGCTCTGCTCCACGTCGAAGGTGACCTTGTCGCCTTCGCGAATGGGCTCGCGCGTCCCGGTCTTGTGCACGAAGAGGTCCTTGCCACCCTCATCCGGGGTGATGAAACCGAACCCTTTCTCCGTGTTGAAGAACTTCACTGTACCGCTTGACATTGTACTGACTGGTAATGTGTCGCCTTTCGGTCGACGTGTTGATCCCCGGCAAAACCACCGGGGCATTGATGCCGCAAAGGTCGAGCATTCCGGGCTGCGCCCGACGATCGGCAGGAAATAAAGGCGGAGCCACAGCGGGACGGTCACTCGACCACGAAGCGGGTGCGGAGCAGCCCCCGCTCCCCCCGCAGCCCCAGCGCGTACACACCCGGCGCCCACCCGGCCAGCGCCACCGATCCGTCAGGACCCAGGGGGCCGGAATGCACCACCGCTCCGTGGGCATCGGTGCACTCCACGGTCCACTGGCCGCGGGGAGCCTGCACCTGCACCCGCTCCGAGGCCGGCACGGGGAACACCTGGAGGTCGTGCTCACTTCCATGCTCGGCCATGCCGATGGTGCCCGGTGTCACGCAAACAGGGATCAACGCACCGGAAGGCGTCCGTCGGCTCCACAGCATCGTGCGCGGCTCGCCGCAGGCGGGGTCGGTGAAGATCGGCGTGGTGGCGAAGGCCAGCGCCACGAAGCAGTACGTGCTGTCCTCATGGAACGGCTGCCCGGTGAACGCGCTCACCGCGGACTCGAGCTGTGGAAAGATGTCCGTGTTGTGCAGCGTGATCGGCCCTACGAAGCAGCTGTCCGGGCCCTGTGTGAACAGGGCGGTCGCCGCGTCGACGGTATCCACCTTGTCCATCAGGGCCAGCGCCTGTGCGCGCTGCAGGTCGGCCACGACCAGGTCGAGGCTGTCGTCCGCGTGAGCGGGGCTGCGCAGCTCCATGATCAAGTAGCCTTGGAAGCGCCACATCGGGTCGGGGGTGGGATCCACCGGAACGAAGGCCTCGACATAGCTGCCATTGACGTTGTTGGAACCGGGCGGATCGGTGAGCGTGAACGTGAGGGCCGTACCGGAACGCCCGACGAGCAGATCGGGAGCGTCGGGACCCAGGATGGTCTGGGCCGGGCAGGCCGCCGCGGCCAGCAGGGCGGGGATGATGAGGGTGCTGCGCATGGGGAGGGGAATCGGATACACGAACCTAGGCCGGTCCTGTCGGCCGCGCATCGCCCTTCCTCGCCCGGGAGCGTCCTTTCCTGCCCGAGCTGCGGATCGGACCGGGTGCGATGGTCCTTGGGATGCCGTTGTCGTACTTCGCGATCACCATTCACGCGTACATGTCCCCCTCCCCTCGAACCCGCAGCGGCCTGGATCCGAAACAAAGCGGAACAGAGCCCGTGAAGCTCCTCTCCGGTGGCAACCCACAGATCCCCAAGGGCGATGGCGATGCGCCGGTGCAGGCCTACATCGCGGCGATGCCGGGGTGGAAGCGCGCGGTGGGTGAGCACCTGGATGCGCTGATCGAGCGGCACGTGCCGAAGCTTCGGAAGGCGGTGAAGTGGAACTCGCCCTTCTATGGCGTCGAAGGCCAGGGCTGGTTCCTCTCCACGCACTGCTTCACGCAGTTCGTGCGGCTCACCTGGTTCCAAGGGCAGGCGCTGAAGCCGATGCCTCCGGGCCCCAGCAAGGACCCCCACGCGCGCTACCTGGACATCCGCGAGCATGGCATTGAGGACGAACAGCTGCTGATCGGCTGGATCACGCAGGCCGCCGCGCTCCCCGGCTGGGTGAGCCACGCGCAGCAGGACGCCTCGATCAGCGCCACCAACCCCAAGGTCGAATGGTTCTTCGCGAAGGAGGGCAAATGGAAGGCCTGTTTCACCGCCCTGCGCGAGCTGGCCTTGCAGAGCGGCCTCACCGAGGAGCTGAAATGGGGCCATCCGTGCTACACGCTCAACGGGAAGAACGTCTTCCTCATGCACGGCTTCAACGAATATTGTGCGCTGCTCTTCCACAAGGGTGCGTTGTTGAAGGATGATCACGGCATCCTGATCCAACAGACCGGGAACGTGCAGAGCGCGCGGCAGATCCGGTTCACGAGCGAGCAGCAGATCGCGAAGCTGGCGCCGGTGCTGCGCGCCACCATCCGGCAGGCCATCGCCGTGGAGCAGGGTGGGAAGCAGATGGTGCTGAAGACGACCGCGGAGGTCGTCATGCCTGCGGAATTCGCCAGGGCCCTGAAGCAGATGCCGGAGCTGAAGAAGGCCTTCCAGGCCCTCACGCCCGGGCGGCAGCGCGGCTACCTGCTCTTCTTCGGCGGCGCCAAGCAGAGCGCCACGCGCGAGGCCCGGATCGCCAAGCACGTGGACCGCATCCTGGCGGGCAAAGGGCTGCAGGACTGAACACTGACCCCATGATCACCGCCCTCATTCCCAAGCTCCCCTCGCGCGAGCTGCAGGCCACCCGGGCATACTACGTGGATCAGCTTGGTTTCACGGTCCGTGGACACTACCCGGACCACCTGATCGTGGAGCGCGACGGCCTCGAGTTGCACTTCTTCCGCCATGCCGAGCTCGACCCGCTCACCAACGACGGTCAGGTGTACCTCCGTGTCGAGGACGTTGACGCGTTGTACCGCTCGCTGGTGGACCGCGGCATGGCCATCCACCCCAACGGAGCGCTAGGCACCAAGCCCTGGGGCCAGCGCGAGTTCGCTCTGTTGGACCCCGATCACAACCTGTTGACCTTCGGCCAGGCCGCATGAACGGGTACGGCAGGACACGCTCGACCCTGTTGACCGGCGGCCTGCGCTTCGCCACCGTGCAGGACCTGCTCGACCTCCTTCCCCGCGGTGAACACGCATGGACCGGGGATCGGCGTGAACCGCTGATCGCCGATGGCGGCGGCCGCCCCTGATCGTTCACATCCGGGCCCCATCCCCGATGGTAGGGAAACACCCTGGCGCATGAACCGCTCCACCACCCTGCTGATCGGCTGCACGACCCTCTTCTTCGCCTGCGGTGAAGGAACCGGAACGGGCCAGGACCCTGAAGGGTCGGGCTCGGGCATGAGCGAGCTCGAAGCGCGTGTGGCCGCGCTCACCGGGAACCCGATGGCGGACGAGCGATCCGCCGGGTACGATCCGGAGGACCCGGCCGGCGGCCCGAGCGGTGGCGCCTCCGGAGGAACGCGCACCTACACGCTGAACGGCACGGCCTTCAACATGCCGCTCGCCCAGCTCGAGCTGCCGGCGCACTGGCAGGTGCGGGGCATGGAGACCGGGAACTGGACCGTGACCGCTCCGGTGAAGGTGCAACAGGGGTCGCCGATGAACTTCAGCTACGCCGGCGGGCAACTGGGGCGCTTCAACCAGGCCAACAACGTGCCGATGCGCGCGCCGATCGCGCCCGAGCAGGTGGTGATGCAGGACCTGGTGCCGTACTTCCGCCAGCAGGGGTATGAACTGGTCGGCCACCGCTCCCTGCCGGAGGTGGCACGGGTGAACCAGCGCTTCATGGACAACCTGTACTCCGTGGGGCAGGCGCAGCGCATCTGCCAGGCCGACCTGAGCGAGTGGCGCCGCGGCGATGACCGCCTGGCGGTGGTGATGAGCTGGTTCAGCATCGCCGGCAACGACCTGGTGAACTGGGGCTACAACACCACGGCGCTGCAAGCCCCGTCCGGCCGGTACGAGGCGGAGCGGGACGGCCTGCTGAACGGCTTCGCCAGTGTGCGCTACAACCCCGCCTACTTCGCGGCCTACGCGCAGAGCGAACAGCAGAAGGAGCAGCAGAGCTGGTCCGCACACAACGCCCGCATGCGCAGCAGGCAGGCCGCCTTCGATGCGCAGCAGGCCGCGCACCGCGACCGCGTGAACTCCGTGAACGACGCCATCATGGGCACCTGGAACAACACCAGCTCCACCATGGACCGCATGCACGAGGCCACCATCGACGGCATCCGGGGCGAGCAGAACGCGTGGAACCCCAACACCGGTGCGATGGGCAAGGTGGAGTCCGGCTACCAGAATTACTGGGTGAACAGCGACGGGCAATACTTCGGCACCAACGACGTCAACTACGACCCCAACGCGAACGGGCAGTGGGTGGGTCAGTGGCAGCAGATGTCCACCGAGCCCTGAGCGTGGCACGGGTCACCTGCGGGACCGCTGCGGGCGTTCCGGCGAAGTGCAGGCGCTGCCGACCTTCGCCGCATGCCCGACGCACGATCGACCGTCATCGCGAAGTCCACGCTCGGCTTCCTGGCAGACCTGGACGCACACAACGAGAAGAGCTGGTTCGAGGCGAACAAGGGGCGCCATGTGGCGGCGCACGCCAACATGGTGGCCTTCGCCGACGCGCTGCTGGACCGCATGCGGGCCCATGACAAGCTGAGCACACCGAGCGGTGCCAAGAGCCTCATGCGCATCCACACGGACCAGCGCTTCCACAAGGGTCGCCCGCCCTATGCGCCGCGCTTCGGTGGCCGGTTGGTGCGCGTGAAGCCGGCGCTGCGCGGCGGCTATTTCTTCCGGATCCAGCCGGGCGGCCGGTCGCACGTCACCTGCGGCTTCATGGGCCCGGAGCCGGATGACCTGCGGCTGATCCGGCAGGACATCGCCCATGACCACGGGACCTGGCGGAAGATCCTCCGCGGCAAGGCCCTGCGCACCCTGTTGGGCGAGCTGTTCGGCGAGGAGCTGGCCACCGTGCCGCGCGGCTTCCCGAAGGACCATCCGGCGGCCGACCTGTTGCGCAGGAAGCAGTTCCTCCTGCGGCGCCCCTTCAGCGATGCCGAGGTCCTCGCACCGGGCTTCCTGGACGAGGTGGTGAAGACCTTCCGGGCGGTGCGGCCCTGGTTCGACCACATGACCGAGGTGCTCACCACCGACGCGAACGGCGCCTGAACCCGAACGACCCGCCCATGGACCCACGCGCCGAAGCCTTGATCCGCGAGCTCGACCTGCGCCCACACCCGGAGGGCGGCCACTACCGCGAACTCCATCGGTCCACGTTGCCGGTGGATCCGATGGATGGCCGGGGCGTGCGCGCCGCGCTCACCACCATCTACTTTCTGCTGCCGGCCACCGAGATCAGCCGCTGGCACCGGGTGTCGAGCGACGAGGTGTGGCACCATCTGGAAGGGGCACCGCTGGACCTGCTGGTGAGCGACCCGGAGTTCGATCACGTGGAGCGCTACGGGCTCGGCCCCTTGCGCGACGGTCTGCGTCCGGAAGTGGTGGTGCCGCCGATGCACTGGCAGGCGGCCCGCAGCACCGGGGCCTTCACGCTGGTGGCCTGCGTGGTGGGCCCGGGCTTCGACTTCGCGGACTTCGAGATGCTGCGCGATCGGCAGGAGCTCGCCCAGCAGCTTCGACAACGTCAACCGGGGTTCGTCGACCTGCTCTGAACGGCCGTTCAGGCCTTGCGCACGTAGATGCTCTTGAGGCCCATGGCCCCGAAGCCGTCGATCTTGCAATCGATGTCGTGCCCGGCGTTGCCGCCACCGTCCACCAACCGGATGCCCTTCACCTTGGTGCCCGCCTTCACAGGCTTGGGCATGCCCTTCACCGGCAGGTCCTTGATCACGACCACGTCATCGCCATCCTGAAGCACGGTGCCGTTCGCGTCCTTGATCACCGGCCCGGCGTTGGCCGCAGCCACCTCCTCGGGGTTCCACTCATGGCCGCACTCGCCGCACATCCAGGAGGTGCCGGTGGGGTACGTGATGGCGGAGCGGCACTCGGGACAGGGATGGTTCTCGGGCATGATGGCGCGAAGGTACCCCTCCGCCCCGGTCGCCGCCGGACGACCGCGTCCGCCCCGTGGCGCCGCGCGCTCACCGCTTGGCCAGGAGGTCGCGCATCAGGTAACCCAGCACCGCCACCAGGAACACGATGTTCACGGCCCGGGCGAACGGTGGTGCGCCTTCAGGCCAGAGCTGACCCAGCAGCACGACCGCGTTGAGCACCACCAGGACAACGAGCAGGGTCCTTCGCATGGCCCGAAGATGGTCGATCTCGTCGAGACCGAAAGCCCGTGCGGCGATCGAGCGGGATGGTGCGGTCCGGATGATCGGGGCGTGCACATGCGATCGACCTGCGTTCAGGCGTTCCAGCATCGTGGGTCGCGCGCTCGTCTTCCTGTTGATCGTGCTCCTGGCCACATCATGCGCCAGTGGACGCTCGGTGCGCAAGTGCGACGGCCATCGCGGCACGCGGGTCCCCATGGGAACGCTGTAGGGATGGTCCGTTGGAGGCAAATCCGACCTTCGCCCGATGGACCGTCCCCACCTCTTTGCCCAGCTCGAGCAGCATGCGGCGGTGATCCGTGCGTTGCTCACCGACCTCGGTACCGACGAAGCCACCTGGAGACCCGCGGCCGATAAGTGGTGCGCGCTGGAAGTGGCATGCCATCTGCTCGACGAGGAGCGCGAAGACTTCCGTGCACGGCTGCGGAGCACATTGGAGGACCCCGGCAGGGCCTGGCCGAAGATCGATCCGCCGGCGTGGGTGGCCGAACGCCGGTACATGGAGCAGGACCTTCCCGCCGTGCTGGACGCCTTGCTCACCGAGCGCGCCGCGTCGCTCACCTGGCTGCGGGCCCAGGCACAGGCGCCCTGGAACAACGCCTACATGCATCCGAAGGTGGGCCCGGTGAGCTGCGAACTGCTGCTCACCAACTGGGTGGCGCATGACCTGCACCACATCCGGCAGTTGATCCACCTGCGGTACGCCCGCCTGAAGGCGAACACGACCGTGCCGCTGGATTACGCGGGAACGTGGTAGGTTCGGATCACCAAACGCCCCCCCATGTCTCCCCTCCTCCGGAACATCCTGGCCGTGGTGGCCGGCACCGGCGCCTGCCTGCTGTTCAATGGGCTCCTTCTGGACCTGCTGATGCGCGTGATCCCCCCACCCACCGGCTTCGATCCGAACACACCGTCCACCTACACCCTTCTGGAGACGCGGCACTTCATCGCCCCCTTCCTCGCGCATGCCGTGCCTTCGCTGGTCGGCGGGTGGCTGGCGGCGCGGCTGGCCGCCACGCGCCCGATGACCTTCGCCCTGGTGGTGGGGGCACTGCATCTGCTCGGCGGCATCGCGGCGGCCTTCATGATCCCCGCACCCACGTGGTTCATCGCGCTGGACCTGCTGGTCGCCTACCTGCCGATGGCGTGGCTGGGCGGGCGGCTGGCCGGTGTGGGACGCTGATCCGACCCGCGGCGATCGTCGGAGCGTGCGTCCTGTGTCGCATCTTCGCGCCACAACGGCCACACGGTCGTTCCTCCCTCAGCGATGAAACGATCGATCCACCTCGACGAGAAGCTGGAAGGTTCCAGCCCCTTCACGGCCGCCGTGGAGGCCAACGGCTTTGTCTTCATCAGCGGCCAGATCGCCTCGGTGAAAGGCACCCGCACCGTCATCACCGACAACATCACCAAGGAAGTCGAACAGGTGATGGCGAACATCGGCGCGATCCTGGAGGCGGCCGGACTCACGTACGACGACCTGGTGAAGTGCACCATCTACCTCACCAACCTGCAGTACTACACGGCGGTGAGCGCGGTGTATCAGGCCTGCTTCAAAGGTGACCCGCCCGCCCGCGAGACCGTGGGCGTGAAGGAGCTGCCCCGCGGCGCCAACGTGGAGATCAGCGGCATCGCTGTGAAGCGCTGAACAGCTGCAGCACCGCCCATGGCTTCGCGCCACGGGGCGGTGTTCCGTACCGCACTGCGCGCGTCATGGACCCCGGTGAACAGGCCGCCCGGATCTTCGACCGGTACGCCGCACGGTATGCCGCCGAATACGCGGATGTCGGCCGCTACATCCCATCGCTCCAGGCCTTCCTGGACCTGCTGCCGACCGGAGCGGACGTGCTCGAACTGGCCTGTGGCCCCGGCAACGTCACCCGTCATCTGCTGCACCAGCGCCCCGACCTGCGGGTGTTGGGCACCGACCTGGCCCCGGCCATGCTGGCCATCGCCCGCGAACAGCTCCCCATGGCCACCTTCGAGCGGCTGGACCAACGCGCAGTGAAGACCCTTGGCCGGCGGTTCCACGGCATCGTATGCGCCTTCGGCCTGCCCTACCTGAGCGCGGTGGAGGCCGCGGCCTTGATCGCGGATGCCTCCGCCATGCTGCATCCCGGCGGTGCCCTCTACCTGAGCACCATGGAGGAGGACCCCGCCCGCAGCGCATGGGAAGGTCCGTCGGAGGAGGAGCGCATCCTGATGCACTACCACGCCGGGGCGGCGCTGAGGAACGCGTTCCGGAAGGCCGGTCTGAACCTTCGGCACGAGAGCCGCAGCCGCTACGTGGATGCCCATGGCAAGGCCGTCACCGACCTCATGCTGGTGGCGCAGCGCGCTATGTGAGCGATCCCATCTTTGCGCCCCATGGAGTTCGGCATCTACACCTTCGTCGACCACACGCCCGATCCCGTCACCGGCGAGCGCATCACCGCACAGCAGCGCCATGCCCAGCTGCTGGAGGAGGCTGAGCTGGCCGACCGCCTGGGGCTGGACGTGTTCGCCATCGGCGAGCACCACCGCGAGGACTTCATCGCCAGTGCGCCCGCCGTGCTGCTGGCCGCCATCGCCGCGCGCACCACCCGCATCCGGCTGGGGAGCGCCGTCACCGTGCTCAGCAGCGAGGACCCGGTCCGCGTGTACCAGCAGTACGCTACGCTTGACCTGCTCAGCGGCGGGCGGGCGGAGATCATGGCCGGCCGCGGGTCCTTCACCGAGTCGTTCCCCTTGTTCGGGTACGACCTGAAGGACTACGACACGCTCTTCAGCGAGAAGCTGGCCATGCTGCTGGAGATCCGCAAGGGCGAACGCCTCACCTGGAACGGACGGCACACCCCGACCATCGAAGGCCGTGGCGTATACCCGCGTGCCGTGCAGGAGCCGCTGCCCGTGTGGGTGGCCGTGGGCGGCACGCCGGAGAGCGCCGTGCGAGCGGCCGCGTTGGGGCTGCCCATGACGCTGGCCATCATCGGTGGCGACCCGGCGCGCTTCAAGCCCTTCACCGACCTGTACCGCAAGGCCTGGCAGCAGGCGGGCCATCCGCTGGACCGCTTCCAATTGGGCATCGGTTCGCACGGCTTCATCGCGGACAGCTTCGAGGAGGCCGCCGAGCTCACCTGGCCGCGCTACGCCATGCAGATGGGCCGCATCGGCAGGGAGCGCGGCTGGGGCCCGGTGGGCCGGCCTCAGTTCGACTTCGAGGTGTCGCCACACGGGGCCATGCTGCTGGGCGATCCGGAGACCGTGGCGCGGAAGATCGTCCGCGAGCACGGGCTGTTCGGCTTCACACGCTTCTGCCTTCAGTTCAGCGTGGGCAGCATGCCGCACGACAAGCTGCTGCGTTTCATCGAGCTGTACGCCACCGAGGTGGTGCCGCGGGTGAAGGCCGCCGTGGGGGCCCGACGCCGTTGAACACGCCGTTCGTTCACCATCCCGCGCCGCGTGCGCACCTTTAGGCCTCGGTCGTCGTCCATGAACGCTCAACGCTCCGCGTCCCGATGGACCATGGTGGTCCTGGTGGTGCTCTCCGCCCTTGTCGGCGGCTACGCGCTGCGGCACACCCTGGCGCGCCAGGCGTTGACGGCAGTGGCTTCCCAGGCCGGTGGCGCGCGGTATCACGTGGACCTGGGAACGGTGGACCTCGATCCGTTCAGAGGGCGCATCCGGATCGGCGACCTGCGCATCACCCCGCGGCCCACGGCCGTTGCGGACGGCTCACCGACCATCACGGTGCAGGCCCGCACGATCGAGCTGTCCAAGGTGGACCTCTTCGCCCTGCTGTGGGACAGGCATCTGATGGTGGGGCGCATGCTCATCGATGCGCCGGAGGTGACGCACGAGTACGGAACGCGGGCCGGGGAGCGCATGGCACAGACCCGGGAAGCCGACACCTTGAAGCTGCCCATGGGCGTGGAGTTCCTGCATGTGGACACGCTGCGGATCCGCCATGCCCGGGGGAGTACGCGCGACCGGAACGGTGTGCACCCGCACGCATCGGTGGCGGGACTGGACATCCTGCTCACCGGGATCCTCATGGCGCAGGGAGCCGGGGACCGTCCGCTGATCCGCCTGGTCTCGGGCGATCTCGTGCTCCGCGAAGCGGATGCACGGATGGAGCCGTTCCACACGGCCCACATCGACTCGCTTCACATCCGGGTGCCGGAGAACACGGCCCGGGTCCACGGGTTCCACTTCACCCCCCTGGTGGGCCCGGACCACTACCGAACGGCGAATGATGCGCCGATGGAGCTGTACGAGGCGCACGCGGACAGCATCCTGTTGGACGGATGCGACCTCACCGCCTGGCTGGAAGGCGGGGTGCTCCTCGCACAGGGCTTCACGGTGGCCCGCCTGCAGGTGGACATCCATCGGGACAAGTCGGTGCCCTACACCGAAGAGCGACCACGAGCACCGCTGCCGGCCGAGCGGATCGGCGGATGGCGCGTGCCTGTGGCCCTGGCCCGGGTGAACATCACGGGGGGCCGCATCACGTATCACGAGCGGCTGGCACCGGGAGAGCCGTATGGATCGGTGACCCTCGCCGGGTTGGATGCGAAGGTGACCGGTCTGACGAACATGCGCCCGGACAGCAGCACCGAACTGCACCTGGCCGGTCGATTTCGGCTCTGGGACAAAGCCCCGGCGCGGGTGGACCTGTGGCAGTCGCACTCGCCGCAGGGCTCACGGATCGAGGCCCGGGTCCACTTGAGCGGCCTGCAAGCGCGCGAGCTGAACCACATCACCGATGAGCTGGTGAAGGTGCGGGCCACCGAAGGACGGATCCATGCGGTGGATCTACATATGCTGGGCGACGACCGCTCGGCGCACAGCACGGTGCACATGCACTACGAGGACCTCAAGCTCAAGTTGGAACCGGCACGTCCGCATGCCGGTCTGCTCTCGCTGCTTGCTAACGCGGTCATCCGCAGCTCCAACGTGCCGGGCGATCGGCGCTACCGGGTCGGACGGACGCTGGTGCACCGCAACCAGGAGACCTCCGTGTTCAACTACCTCTGGCTGAGCCTGCGCGAAGGCATGCTGGACATCCTGCTGCCCGGTCCGGTGCTCGATCAACTTCACACGCACAAGGTCCCGCCTCGCTGAGATCCACCGTGCGCGGCCCCGCCACAGGATGACGCGCTGGTGGTCTCCTCGAACACGGGCACCGGTCCATCGCTCATTGGCGCAGGAAGGGCTGCCGCCGCACGCTCCCACCCTGCCGCACCTCGGCCACGTAAAGGCCTGCCGCCAGCCCGTCCAGGGGGATCAGCGCCCGATCAAGGGTCGCCGCACGACGCATCACCCGGCCCTGCGCATCGCGCACCAGCACCTCCGCTGGCCCACCCACCACCACGGTGACCAGGTCGTCCGCCGGCACCGGGAACAGCGAAAAGCCCTCCATGGGCTCCTCCTCCACCGCAGTGATCAGGCCATTGCTGCGGAGCGGCCGCATATGGCCCATGGCATAGCCGTGGGCAGTGTCGTAGAAGTGGACATCGTACAGGCGGCGTGCGGAGTTCAGCGTGGCGGTGCTGTAGTTGAGGTCCCAGGTGGCTCCGCCGTCATCACTGAACAGGATGTAGCCGGCCGACCCATCGGTGCGGTAGCCGGTGACGAAACCCGCTCCATCGCCGCGGAAGGTGGCACCCGTAAGGATATACGTGCCGGCGTGGTTGTTGACGGCCGGTGCCCAGGTGGAGCCGCCATCAGTGGTGCGCAGGATCGTGCCGTCGTTGCGGGTGGCCACACCGTTGGTGCTGGAACTGAAGGCCACCGCGCTGAAGCCGGCTGTGGCATCGGCATGCACCTGCTGCCAGGTAAGACCGCCGTCGGTGCTGCGGTAGATGGCGCCACTATCGGGCAGAAGCACGCCGTTGTTGATCGTGCGACGGTAGCCGCCGGTGGCGGCGAAGGCGAGCTGGTCGTTCACGAAGTGCAGCCGGGATACCGGCTGGCCGGGCAGCACGGCGACGTTGGACCATGTGGCCCCGGTGTCGGTGCTGATGTCGATGATGCCATTGCCGAGCGCATCCCCCCCGCCGGTGAAGGCCACCAGGTCATCGCGCATGCGGATGGCGCGGTAGTAGCGTCCTGTCCCTGTGCGCACGCTGTCGAAGCCGATGGGATAGGCAGGGAACAGATAGGGTCGCACCACGATGCTGCGGTCGTACAGCTCGTGTCCGGCGGCCATGTACAGCGGCCTCCCGCCAGTGACCTTCACGTGGATGTCCTCCAGGTTGGTGGAGGGTTCGTACCAGACATAGTAGCCGCCGGACTGGGCGCCATTGTCGGTCAGCAACAGACCGCCTTCCGTGGCCGATGGGCTGGGGCCGGGGTTGTTGGCGCCGTAGACGAACAGGCCACTGTCCACCGTGTGGAAGGCGCAGGCCTGGAAGTGGATGGACGAGGAGAACAAGCCGCCCGTTGTCCATTGGGCGCGGGTGACAACAGGAACGAGCGCGATGACGAGCGCCAGCGGAGCGAAGCGATGCATGGGATCGGGTGGGTTCGGCGGTGGACACGCGGACCGTTCATTCCGCTGCCTGCGCTGCGCCCGAACACGCGGACAGGCGTTGTGGTTCGGCGAAGTGGCCCGACCTTGGTGCGCATGGACGCCGCCACCGCCCGCGACCGGCTGCTCACCCTTCCGGGCATCACCGAGCACGATCACTTCGGACGACCCGCCTACCGCGCCACCACCGCCAAGGGCAGGCCGACCACCATCTTCCTCACGCTGTGGCTCGACGAACAGCGGGCCGTGCTCCTGCTCGATGTGGAGCAACAGGCCGACCTCCACGCACGGCACCCGCAGGTCTTCTTCCCCGTGCCCAACAAATGGGGCGCGAAGGGCGCCACCTTCCTGGAACTCGCCCGGGCCGACGAACGCCTCTTCACCCTCGGCGTGCAGCAGGCACTGGCGAAGGCCACGGGCGATCGCCGACCTTAGCAGAATGATGCGGACCGTGCTGCTGCTCTCCTGCCTGCTTCCAGGCGCCGTGCTGTGCGCGCAGCCTTACACCCAAGCGCTGTGGCCGGTGGACACGGTGCGCAACATCACGTACGGCTGGGACACCACGTATCTGGGCGGCATCGACACCCTGAAGCTCGACCTCTTCCGCCCGGTGGGCGATGGCAACACGCACCGGCCGGTGCTGGTCGCCGTGCACGGCGGGGCCTGGGTGGGCGGCACGCGGCAGGATCTGTGGTCCATCTGCCATGCCGCGGCACAGCGCGGCTACGTGGCCGCCACCATCAGCTACCGCCTGCGCCACCACGTGCCACAGAACGTGTCCATCTCGCTGGGCGTGGATCCGTGCGTGTACCTGCCGGACAGCGCGGAACTGCTGCGGGCGCTCTATCGCGCCCAACAGGACCTCAAGGGCGCCATCCGCTTCCTGAAGGGACGCAGCGCCCAGGACAGCACCAACGCCTGCACCGTCTTCCTGTACGGCGAGAGCGCGGGGGCGATCACGAGCCTGACCGCCGCCTTCCTCGACGAGGCGGGTGAACGCCCTGCGGCCTGCGGCGCGCTCCCCGCGGTGCCCGACCCGAACCTGCTGCTGGGCGGTTGCCACGTCACGGGCCTGCCCCTCACCGCGGCCCAGCGCAGCCGCCCCGACCTCGGGCCGGTGGACGGCGACCTCATGCTGAACGGCACCGATGCGCGGGTGGCCGGCATCGCAGCGATGTACGGCGCGCTGCCCATCATGGCCCTTGCGGAGGACTGGATGCAGGGCCCCGATACGCCGGCCGTGTTCCTCTACCACCAACCGTGCGATGCCATCGTACCGAACGGCACCGCGCCCCTCCTGCGCGACCTCTCCGCTTATTGCGCGGGCGGCACTTGGTGGAGCATGCACTACCCCTGGAGCGCGGGGAGCGCGGTGCTGGCGCAGGTGTTGGGGTCGAAGCTGCTGGCCAGTATCCAGGATGCGGCCGTGTGCAACGCGGTGCTCGGACAGTTCCCCTTCTCCTTCAACTGCATCAATGTGGCGCAGAACGGCTCGTTCCACTACGTGAACCAGGCCGCCGTGGTGGTCGACAGCGTCTTCAAGGCCTTCAGCCCGGTGATCGTGGCGACCGAAGCGCTGCCGTGTGGAACCACCGCCATCGCCGACAGCCATCCCTCCGCGCGCGCGCTGCTGTTCCCGAACCCGACGGTGGATGCGCTGACCGTGGTCCTGCCCGATGGGATCCGCGCCGCGCAGGCCCGGCTGTGCGATGCGACAGGCCGGGTGCTTCGGTCCGTGCGCATGCAGGGCGGCCGGAACATGATCGATGTGACGGGTCTTGGCAACGGTGCGTACATCCTGATGTTCGAGGATGCCCCCCTGCCGACGGAACAGGTGATCGTGGCGCGATAGGCCGCGCACCGTTCGTCCCGGTGACGGATCGTGTGTCACCTTCAGGCAGCATCGCGCGTCCCATGACCGTCCAACCGACACGCCATCGGACCATGCGCACGATCCCTACGCTCACCCTCAGCCTCAGCCTTGGCCTTCTGCAGGCCCAGTGCCCCTTTGATCCCACCATCCAACCGGATCCGGTGATCCTGTGCCCCGATGCAGCGGAGGTGCTCACCACCCAGGTGTACGACAGCTACCAGTGGTACAAGGACGGGCAGCCGATCGCCGGTGCGATCCAGCAGACCCACGCGGTGAACTCGGCCAATGACGCGGGCTCCAGCTTCACCGTGGAGTGCACCCTGAACGGATGCACGGAGCTGTCGCCACCTGTGCTCGTGGACGGCTGGGTCTTCCTGCTGCCTTTCGTGATGCACGAGGGCGACACCGAATACGGCATGGGGCCGAACGGCCAGTTGCTGTTCTGCGAAGGCGACACGCTGTTGCTGACGCTGATGCCGCCGTACGACACCAACATCCAATGGACCAACGGAGGCGTGCCGATCCCCGGCGCCAACAGCCCCACGCTGACGGTCACGGAGAACGGGTCGTACTCCGTGAGCGGAGCTCCGAGCACGTGCCCGAACTTCATGCAGCAGCTCGGTGTCACCATCGAAGCGGAGTTCACCGCGCCCGCGCAGCCCGTGATCACGTTGAACGGTGCCGACCTGTGCGCCACCCCGGCGGGGAACAGCTACCAGTGGTTCCTCAACGGGCAGCCCATCGGGGGCAGCACGCCGTGCATCCTGGCCGGCATTCCGGGCGTCTACACGGTGTTCGTGGACTATGGCCTGCCCTGCCAGATGCTGTCCGAACCCTTCGGGATCACCACGGGGGTGGGCGAACGGACGGGCCGGACGGAGGTGGTGGTCTCCCCGAACCCGGCCACGAACACGGTGCGTGTCCAGTGGCCCGGTACGCGGCCCGGTACATGGACCGTGATCGACGGCTCCGGACGGGCGGTGGTGTGGGGCGAAGTGAGCACGCAGCGCACCCAGGACATCGACGTGAGCCGTTGGCCTTCGGGCAGCTACACGCTGAGGACAGTGGATGCCCGGCATGTGGACGAACGACGGTTCGTGGTGCAACGGTGAGCGTATCGCCTTCGAACGAACAGGGCCGCCCGAGGGCGGCCCTGTCGCTTTTCGTTCAGCGCCCGATCATTCGCCGGTGATCGCGGCGGCCAGGTTGGTCATGGCCGTCTGGTTGTTGGGGCCTCCGCCCATGGCGATATCATTGGCCAGGAGGTCCAGGCCCATGAGCAGGGTGGTGACCTCGATGGTGGGCGCCAGGTTGGCGGTGCCCCCGGCGGCCAGGTCGGCGTGGTAGTGGAAGTGGTCCTCGGTGAGCAGGGCATCCGTGGCGCAGTGGTACAAGAAGGCCTTGTCCTCGGGATCATCGAAGTCGCCATCGCCATTGCCATCCACATACCCTTCCATGTTCAGGAACTTATAGCCCGCGCTGGGGTTCCAGCTCCAATGCATCTCCTCCAGGTCGAGCGGGGACTCGGCCTGCGTGGGGTCGGCATGGTTGGTGGCGCTGTCCAGGCCCAGGGCGATGTGCACCTCGTGGATGTGGTTGGGCGCGATGCTGCCGAGCGTGAAGGTGTTGGTGGCCGCAGCGGCATCCACCAGCAGCACCGTCCCGTGGAACTCGCCCACGGTGTTCATGGCATCGTCCGTGAGGTGGATGTCGCTCACGTAGAACTTCAGCTTGTCGAACTTGACGGCATGACCGGCGCCGTCCTGCACGACGTCGCTGAGGGTGAACGGAGCGCCGTTCTTGGTGAAGGAGAAGGACAGCTTCACCGTGCCCGTGGTGGGCGTGGTGGGCGTGGGCTCGGGATCGTCCTTCTTGCAGGCGGTGAAGCCCACCGCGAGGGCGGCCACAAGGGCCAGGTGTTGGGTGTTCATGCGGAGTGGTCGTGTTCTGTTGTTGTTGTTGTTCAGTTGAACGCGTAGGTGATCCCGAGGATCGCGCGCTGTCGGTTGGGGATCATCCATTCGCCGGAGGAACGGGCCACGGCGTATTGATGGTTCACCGTCACCATCCAGTTGCGCCACCACACGCGGGATCCCACGTGGGTGAAGAGCGTGTTGGCGCCCGTGCCGGGCACCTTCCCGTCGTTCTGCCGGTCCATGCCGGCATGTTCGGCATACAGTCCCAGGGAGGGCGCCAGGGTGAAGGCCCCGATCGGCACCTGGTGGAAGCCCTCGGCGGTGGCCGAAAGGCCGTGTCCCATGCGGTGGTCGCCGGCACCGACGCTGTTCAGGCGGCCGGTAACGGCCAGGCTTCCGCCCCACCGCTGCCGGCGCACCAGGTATTCGGCCGAGGCAAGCCCGTCCCAGCTGCCCGTACCGGGCTGCAGGTCGTGGCCCACCTCCTGACCCGCCCAGGTGCGGTCCGTGGCGCCCAAGGGTACCTTGCCGCCCAGCCCCACGGTGAAGCGATGCACCGTCCGCGGCACGTCGGAGAGCCCGCGGGTGTTGGCCAGCACGTAGCGGGCCAGCACGAAGGGATCGCCCACCCCGTACAGGTCGGCGCGCGCATAGCCGTCCACGCCCTGGTAGTTGTTCACCAGGGGCACCGAGGCCATCACGGCGAAGCGGGGGCCGAACCACACGTCGCCGCGCAGTTCGAGCACCTGGTAGAGCTCCGTGTAGTGCTGATCGGCCGTGGTGGTGGCACTGTGGCCACCGTGCTTCAGCACGCCGGCGGTGCCCAGCATCCCATCGAGCTGGCGGAAGCGGTAGAAAAGGCCGACGGTGGTGCTGCGGTCCTTCGGCTGGATGCCGAGGAAGAGGCCGCACACATCGCAGGCAAGCAGCGGAGGCGCGCTCAGCAGCGCCGCCGCCAGGAACAGGCGTTTCATGGAAAAGGGTTGAGGTTCGACGATGGCCGGCCGCGTGGGCCGGATCCGGACCTAGCCCCAGGGCACCGGGTCGGCGATGGCGTGGATGCCATCGAGCAGCATCACACGCAATGGCGGTGCGGCCAGTTCGCGCATGGGCAGCACCGGCGGCCAGTTCAGTACGTCGGCCACCAGCGAGGGCTGGGTGCGCACCTCCAGGTTCTCGAAGGGGGCCTGGGCCTTGCGCTCGCTGGTGTTGAGCTGGCGCATCAGCACGCAGTTGCCATGGCAGGTGTTCTGCTCCGGGGCGGCGTCGCGCATCACGCAGAGCTCCCGCTCGATGCGGTCGCGTTCCAGCAGGAAATGGCCCACGATCAGGGAGGGCAGCAGCAGGGAGATCAGCAACGCTGCCGCCATCATGCCCGTCGACAGACGAAGCAGGAGGTTCACGAAGGCCGCCGAGCGCATGATGCCAAAAGTAGATCAACGACCACTGCAGCGACTGACCGGCATCATCCGTTATGGACCGATGCGCTCCAACAACACCAGGCTGTGGTCCGTGCGTTGGAAGTGGTCCACCAGCAGGCCCCAGCGCGGAGCGGCGGATCCGCTGCGGAGCACGGCCTCTGCAGGCAGGTGGCCGGTGCGCAGGCCCGACCAGAGCAGCCAAAGGCCGAAGGCGTTGGCCGTGAAGAACTCGCCGCAGAGGTGTTTGTAGGCGGCGTGGGTGGCCTGCGGCAGGTCGGCCTCCATGGGTGCGTAGGCGCCATCCTGCGGGCCGTCGCCGTTGCGTCCGGTCATCAACAGGTCGATGCGGTCGGTGGATAGGCCGTTCCGCTGAAGGAAGGCCTGCACGCGGTCGCGCAGGGTCTCCGCCCCGCCACGATAGCTGATGTCCACGTCCACCACGCGCACGGCCGTGCCCGGTCCTGGCGTGTCGCCCAGGACGAAGAAGGCGGCCCCTTCGCCACAGAGGGCGCCGCCATCGGTGGCCCGCAGCACCTCCAGGTTCGGCACGTCGTGCTGCTTCCAGATGCCGCTCCGGCGCTGTACCAGATAGTAGTCCGGGGTGATGCTCTCAGCGCCGCCCACCAGCACGGTGGCACGCCCCTCCAGGCCCACCTGCATCCAGCCGTCGAGCAGGGCGCTGGTGAAGGAGATGCCGCGGTGGAGATAGGTGTAGTTGTAGCCGGTGCAGCGCGTGGCCAGGGCGATCTGTCCGGCCACGTTGTTGTGCGTGCTCTGGATGAAGGCCGTGGGATTGGGCACGTCCTCGTTGTTGTGCAGCAGCGGCACGAAGAAGCGTTCGGTGCTTTCCATGCAGCCCAGTCCGGTGCCCACGATGATGGCCTCGGGAGCTGCGCCGCCCGCGCGGTCCAGGGCATTGAGGGCGGTGCCCAGTCCGATCCTGGCCACTTTCTCCATCCGGCGCCCGCGCACGGGGTCCACGTAGCGGCGCAGTTCGGGCACCACGGCGTTCAGCGGGTGGGTGGTGTAGGCGGCGACCTGTTCCAGGCGGTCGGTGTCGAACACCGGTTGTGGACCGATGGCCGAGGCCTCACGGATGTACACCGGTCGCTTCATGGCCGTGCTTCCGGTGCGCTCAGCACCAGGCTCGTGTTGTTGCCGCCGAACCCGAAGGAACTGCTGAGCACATGGCGAACGGCCACATCGCGCCGGGTCCGGGTCACCGGCACCAGCGGCGCTTCGTTCAGCGGCGTGCGCCAGCGCAGGTTGGCGAAGTGCACCCCGTGCCGGATGGCGAGCACGGCGTACACGGCCTCCACTGCACCGGCGGCACCGAGGGTGTGGCCTGTGAACGACTTGGTGCTGCTGAAGGGGGGCACCGCGCCGTGGAAGAGGCGGTTGAGCGCGATGCCTTCGGAAGCGTCGTTGTTCGGAGTGCCGGTGCCGTGGACGTTCACGTAGCTGATGGCCTCCGGGGCCAGCCGCGCCATGGCCAGGGCCTGCCGCATGGCCTCGTAGGCGCCGGTGCCGTCCGGCGAGGAGGCCGTGGCGTGGAACGCCTCATTGGTGTTGGCGTACCCGCTCACCACAGCGAGCACGTCGGCACCGCGGGCCCGCGCGCGCGCCTCGGTCTCCAAGACCAGGTAGGCGGCCGCCTCGCCCAGGTTGAGCCCGGCGCGGTCGCGGTCGAAGGGGCGGCAGGGCTCGCGGTCCAGGATCAGCAGCGAGTTGAAGCCGTTGACGGTGAACTTGCACAGGGCGTCGGTGCCGCCCACCACGGCCACGTCGGTCAGGCCATGGCGGAGCAGCCGGTCGCCCAACATCAGTGCGTTGGCGCTGCTGGAGCAGGCGGTGCTGATGGTGGTCACCAGGTCGCGGAAGCCGAGCTCGGCGGCGATGCGTTGGGCGTGGTCGCCGGGGTCATGCGTGCCCAGGTATTGCGCGGCCTCATCGGGGATCTCCGGAAGGAAGTACTGGTCGTAGATGGGCTCCGTCTTGTCGATCCCGCCGGCGGTGGTGGCCGAGATGAAGGCCGTGCGCTGGGCCGCGGGATCGATGCCGGCGTGGGCCAGGGCCTCCTTCACGGCGCGCAGGCCGAGCAGGGCGGTGCGGGTCCAACTGCGCACGGCGCGGGGAGCGGCCAGGGCGGCGAGGGCATCATCGTCCAGGTGGACCTCGGCCACCGGGATGCTTCCGCGGTGGCGGGTGGGCAGCACGGTGATGGGACCGATACCGGAGCGCTCATGGAGCAGCGCGTCGAGGTTGCCCTCCACGTTGGTGCCCAGGGCGCTGATCACGCCCAGGCCGGTGATCACCACGCGGTCGCTCATGGTCAACGCGAAGAAACGACCCGTTCGGCCACGATGGACACCAGCAGGCAGGCCGCGGCGAAGAGCGCGAGCGGGATGAGGTACATGACGAGTTCGGCCAGGTCGCCCTGGCGCAGCATCACCACGTTGAAGGCTTCCATGCTCCAGTTCAGGGGCGAGATGCGGCCGATGACCTGCATGGGACCGGGCATGATGTAGAGCGGCACCCAGATGCCGCCGATGGCGCTCATGATCACCACGGCGGTGCTGCCGAGGATGGCCGACTGCTGCTGGGTGCGGGAAAAGGAACCCACCAGCACCCCGAAGGAGGTGGCCGCCAGCCCGATGAAGAGGGCCGCCAGCACCAGCAGGAGGAGGTCCTCGGGGGGACCGAAGCGCAGGGGCGGCAGGCCGAAGAGCGGCAGCACCCAATGGCCCACGCTGAGGAGGATGGCCAGCTGGGTGAGGCAGACCATCAGGTAGGCCGTGATGCGGCCGATGAGCCGCTCGGCCACCGTGCCGGGCATGGTGAGCAGGCGCACCATGCAGCCCGCGGTCCTCTCCTTCACCATGTTGCCGGCCAGCAGCACCACGGTGAAGAACATGGCGAAGATGGTCCAGGCCGGCACGTTGTGGGCGGTGGTGTCGCTGGCCACCTTGCTGCCGGTGAGCTCGCGGGCGGCCAGTTGCTGGTCGATGCCCACGAAGGGACCGCCCAAGGCGATCGGTGGAAGAGTGTCCCCGTTGATGGCCTCCAGGCGCACGCGCATATCGGCGAGCAGGCGCTCGGAGCTGATCCCGGCCAGCACGCGCACCAGGCTGCTGCGCACCAGTTCGCGGAAGACATGCTTCACCGCGGGGTCCACCACCATCAGCACGGCGGCGCTGTCGGCCGCCGGGATGGCCGTGCGGTCGCCGGTGAGGGGGTCGAAGAGCAGGGCCATGGTGCCTTCGGAGCGGGCGGCGACGGCCTCGGTGGCGTTGGCGGGCACCACCACGCCGATCTGGTGCTCGCCGCGGCGCACGCGCTCGCGGAACTCCACCTCGTCCAGCGCCTGCCCGCTGGTGATGGTGAAGCTGCCCGTGGCCTCCAGTCCGCGCTGCACGGCCTCCCCCACCGGACCGCCGTCCAGGTCCTTGAAGAGCACGCGCACCTGCTTGTCGCTGAAGTCGCGGAAGGGGGCATCCTGCACCACGGCCATCACGCTCACCAGGAAGATGGGCATCACGTACACCAGCAGCAGGCCCGTGCGGTCGCGCAGCAGCAACAGCAGCTCCTTGTGCACGTGGGCGAGGATGCGGGTGAACATGGGGTCAGTCGCGCAGTTGGCGTCCGGTGAGGCGGAGGAAGGCGTCCTCCAGGCGTTCGTGCCCGCCGCCGCGGGTGGTGGACAGCTCGCCCACACTGCGTCCGTCGTCCATCACCACCACGCGGGTGCAGAGGCGCTCGGCCTCCTCCAGGTGGTGGCTGGTGTACAGCACGGTGGTGCCACCGGCGTTCACCTCGTGGAGCAGGTCCCAGATGGCGGCGCGGCTTTGGATGTCGATGCCCACGGTGGGCTCGTCGAGGAAGAGGATCGGCGGCGCGTGGAGCAGGGCCACCACGATGTTGAGGCGGCGGCGCATGCCGCCGCTCCAGTGCCGCACCTGCTCGTCGGCACGGTCCTGGAGCCCGGTGCGCACCAGCAGCGCCTCGGCGCGTTCGCCGAGCATCGCGGTGGACAGACCGTGCAGTCGGCCGAAGTAGCGCAGGTTCTCGCGGGCGGTGAGGGTGTCGTACAGGGCGATCTCCTGGGGCACGAAGCCGATGAGGCGATGGACGCGGCCGGGCTCCTTCACCACATCGAGGCCGCGCACCAGCACCCGGCCCTCGCTGGGGGCCAGCACGCCGGTAAGGATGCTGATCATGGTGGTCTTGCCGGCACCGTTGGGGCCGAGCAGACCGAAGAACTCACCGGGCATCACCTGCAGGTCCATGCCGTTCAGGGCGGGACGGCCTCCGTTGCGATAGCGCTTCACCAGGCCCTCCACCCGGATGTCCGGGGCGATCATAGCTGCTTGGCGCACTGGTGGAGCTGCTTGAAGAAGGCGGTCTCCTGGCGCCCGATGTCGGCCAGCTTGTCGGCCAGATGGTCGTAGGTGATGTGGGCCTCGGCGCGGCCCTTGCACAGACGGCCGGCCTGGTAGGCGAGATCGCGCCACTGGTCGCCGATGCGGCTCATCTCCAGGGCCATGTCCTTGAGGGCCGGGGCGTTCAGCAGCTTGGCACCTTCCATGAGGAAGGCGGCGAAGATGAAGCGGAAACCGGCGCCGCCGGTGCCGATCTCCTCCTGCATGCGGATCAGGTTGCCCAGCGCGAGCCGCGCATCCTTCTCGCCCAGGCGGCGCTCGTAGTGGCGCAGCCTGCCGGCCAGGTAGGCGATGCCCTTGCTGCCGAACATGGGCAGCGGGGTGGTGCTCATGTCGCGCGCGGTGCGGCGCAGGCCCCTGAGGGCGGCCGTGCGCAGGTCGGCATCGGCGGGCACCTGGGTGGGGTAGTACATCCGGCCCTTGATGTTGGGCATGCCCTTGGCGAAGCGGGCCCGGATCAGCGCGGAACGATGGATGCGCGTCGGGCCGTCCATCACGGGATCGCTCACGAGGTACTCGTCCCCCTCCTTCCCGAACACCACGATGTTGTGGCCATTGAAGTGGAAGCGGAACGCCTTCGGCAGGTAGGGCAGGTAGAACACGCTGGTGAGCAGGCCCACGGGCAGGCCCTGGGCCAGCACCCGGTCCAATTCATCCATCGCCTCGCGCGGATCGCGGAAAGTGACCCGCCGGATGCTGATGCCGAGCCGCTTGGTGAACCGGCTGAAGATCCAGCCCGGCAGGATGCGGTAGCTGGTCACCGGGATGCCGTTCATCTTCAGGAAGGGCATGTGGCTGAAGAACAGGCCGGAGCCGATGCCGAAGGCCATCGGTTCGCTCACGGGCAGGCCGTGGAAGCGCATCAGGTTGCTGATGACGCCCGTCTCGCAATGGGCGCTCTGCTGGTGGTCGAAGGGGATCACCCGGGCAGGCTGGCTCATCGGGGCACCTGCTTCAGCTCGTCCACCGACACCAGCAACACCTCCGCGTAACGGCCCAGCAGGGCCTGGTCGAGCTCCGCGAAGCCGGCGGGCTCCAGATGGCGCTTCACCTTGCGGGCCGGCAGGTCCATGTGCTGGGCCAGCAGGGCGGCGTCCATCATGTTCTTCTCCATGTGATAGGCCAGGGGGCTCAGATCACCCTTCAACACCTGCTGCCGGGCCGCCTCCACGCGCTCATGGATCACGTCCCAGGCCTGGCTCAGGGCCACGTTCTCCGGCTCCCAACCCACACTGGGCACCTTCTCGAACTCGCCGTTCTCGTTCAGGGCGTACTTCACCACCTTGAACTTGCCCTCCAGCATGTTGGCGTCGTCCTGGGGTACTTCCTCCTTCTTCATGTGGATGGCTTCACCGGAGCGCGGTGGCCGCCGCCGTCCGGGGAAAGGAGCACAAAGATAGCCAGACGACCAGGAAGGTCGCCGCGACCTACACGGCGGTGAGCAGGGCGAAGGCGTAGCTGAAGCGCGCGCTCTCGGGCACCATCAGCAGCACCTTCTGGCCCTTCTTCACATGGCCCTCGGCGATGAGGTCGCGGAGCTGGAGGAAGATGGAGGCGGAACCCACGTTGCCCACCCGGGGCAGGTTGATGAACCACTTGTCCATGGGCACGCCGATGCCCTGGGCCACCATCTCATCGTGCACCTTGTCGCGGAAGAACATGCTGCTGAGGTGCACCAGCATGTGGTCGATGGAGGCGGGATCGAGCCCGTGGCGCTCGAAGGTCTCGCGCAGGAAGCGCACGCCCACCGGAACGATGTTGCGGCCCAGCAGCTTCACGTCCTGCTTCATGGTGAAGATGGAGCGTCCGGCGAGGTCCTGCGGCAGGAAGTGCTTCCAGCCGTGGTATCGGCCGTCCACATCCTTGTCGCCGCCGCTGTACATGCACACGTCGAGCTCGTGGGCGAAGGAGCGGCTCACCACCCACTCCATGCGCAGGCTCAGCGGACCGCGGGGTGCGGGCTCCATCAGCACGGCGGCGGCGCCGTCGCTCAGCATCCAGCGCAGGAACTCCTTCTCGAAGCCGATGATGGGGTCCTGCTCCAACTCGCGATACCGCTCGGTCTCGCGCTCGAAATTGCGGGCCAGCATCATGGGGCTCACCAGCTCGCTGCCTGCGGCCACGGCATTGCGGGAAAGGCCCGCGCCCACGCTCATGTAGCCGTACTTCAGGGCATGCATGCCGGTGCAGCAGGCACCGGCCGTGCTCACGATCTCCAGGGGATGGTCCAGCTCGCCATGCACCTGCGAGGCGTGCGAGGGCAGGAACTGGTCGGGGCTGCTGGTGCCGCAGGCCAGCACCTCCAGGTCGCGCACGGCCAGACCGTCCCCGGCCAGGCCCTTCACCGCCTCGGCCACCAGCTGGGCGTTGCTGTGCGTGATGCGCCCCTGGCGGTCCAGCGCGTAGTGGCGTTGCACGATGCCGTTGTTGCGGAGCACGATGTACTGGGCACGCGACGGCTTCCCGTCGATCATGCCCAGAAAGTCCGTCATCTCCGCATTGGAGACCGGAGCGTTCGGCAGGAACCCGGATACCCGGGTGATGTAGACGTCGTGCAAGGCCTTGGCGTTCTTCCCCCCCTTCGTGCGGACCGGCAAAAGTAACCGCTGGCCGCACCGGCCCAAAAACAAGCGACAAGGGCCTGTTGTTCAGGGGCTCAATACGTGGACAGCCGCTCCACCTCGGCACGAAGCTGACGCCGCTTCACCAGGGAGAGCAGGGATGTGGTGAGCGTGGTGAGGGGCCCCAGGATGAAGACCCCGATGGTGAGCACGGAGCTGAACACCTTCACGCGGCGCAGGCGACTGGCCGGGTCGCGGTGCACCTTGGCCAGGATGAAGCGGCGGTACTTGCCGAAGAGGAAGGTGGCCCGCTTCTCCAACATCAGCAGGCTGGGCACGATGCGGATGGAACCCTCGCGGCGCAACGCGGCGTTCAGCCCGCCGAGGTCGCCGGAGGACAGGTGCTTCACCAGCACGCGGCCGAACCGGGCGGAGGCGTCCATGTCCTCCGCGCGGATGCCGGCCGCGGGGAAGACCAGGAAGGGGTCGCGGCGCCCCCAGAACATCCAGCGGATGATGGTGATGACACTGACCAGGTTGGGGCTTCGGTCCACTACGGTGATGTGGCCCACCAACCGGCCGCGCAACCCGGCCACGGCGCTGCGCATGTGTTCCTGGGCCAGCACCCACATGTTGCGCGCGCCCACCACCGTCAGCACCGGCCGGTCCGCCAGATAGCGGGCGGCGTCGGGGTGCTTCAGGAAGCTGGTCATGGGGATGCTCGGGTTGAGGAACCAGATGGTGTAGCCCAGGATGACCAGGTCGTACGGCCCTTCCGGCGGCACGGTGAGCGGTTCCAGCGGCACGGGGTCGTGGCCCACCGCCTCGGGGAAGCAGTTGAAGAAGCTGAGGCGCGTCCACGGGAAGGGATAGGGTGTGGCGGGCCGCAGGGGCAGGTGGTCCACCGCCATGCCCGCGGCCTGCAAGGGCGCCACGATGCGGTCGAGCAGCGCGGAGAGCTGCCCGGTCTGGGAGTAGTGGATGACGAGGACGCGCTTCATGACCCGGAAGAACGGAAGTACTGGGCCAATTTGCGCAACGGTTTGCGGATGGCGAGCAGCGGTGGCGGGTTGAAGCCGTTCCGGCGCCAGGCCTCCACCACTTCGCGGTTGGCCTTCCAGACGTGCGCCAGGCTCTTGTTGCTGGCCCCGCCCAGCCGGAAGCGCACGATGGTGAGCGGCACGTAACGCGCCCGCAGCCGGTGCTTGTACAGGAAGCGGAACATCAGCTCGTAATCGGCCGCGATGCGGAAGCGCAGGTCGAAACCGCCGAAGCGTTGGTAGGCCTCGCGCCGGATGTAGGTGCCCAGGTGGGGCGGCATCCAGCCGCTGCGGAAGTTGTCGCGGTGGTAGGCGCCGCCCTTCCAGAATCGCCGGACCTTCCGGATGTCGTCGGGGTCCACCATGTGGGCATCGCCGTAGATCACCTCGGGGTCGCCCTGGGTGAACGCGGCCGCGAGCTTCGCGATCACGTCGGGCGCCTCGAGCAGGTCGCCGGCGTTCACGAAGCCGATCACGTCACCCGTGGCGCGGGCCAAGCCCTTGTTCATGGCGTCGTATACGCCCTTGTCCGGCTCACTGATGAGGATGCAGCGACCGTCGTCGATGCGCCGGAGCACCGCTTGTGTGGCCTCGTCGGGAGAGGCGCCGTCCACGATGATGTGCTCGATGTGCGGATGGGTCTGGGCGCGCACGCTGGCCACGGTCTCGGCGAGCTCCTCGCCGGCCTTGTAGCACACGGTGATCAGCGAGAACCTCATTCGATCACGCGCTCGCGGACGGGCTGCGCCGGATTCCCCTGGTGGATCATGTACGCCTCCAGGTCCTTCGTGGCCACGCTGCCCGCGGCGAGCACACTGTGGCTCTTCAGGGTGACGCCGAGCATCACCATGGCCCCGGCCCCCACCCAGCTGCCTTCCTCCAGCATCACCGGACCGCTCATGGTGGGGTAGTCGACCTTCTTGTAGTTGTGGCTGCCCTGGATGATCATGGCGCCCTGGCTGATCACCACATGGTCGCGGATGACGAGCTGATCGATGTTGTCGAGCCAGGCGCGCTGGCCGATCCACACGTGGTCACCAATGGTGAGCTTCCAGGGGTACTTGATGTTCACCCCGGGATGGATCACCACCCCCTTCCCCACCCGCGCGCCGAACAGGCGGAGCAGCGCAGGCTTCACGGACCGGAAGGGGAACAGGGGGTTCAGGAAGAAGAGCGCGTTGGTGAAGTACCACAGCGTCATCTTCACCGCGCCCGCCCCCTTGGGGAAGTCGGCGTTGGTGAAGCGGCTCAGGTCGACGCGCTTGCGTTCGGTCATGGCACCAGGAGCTCCAGCGTGCGTTCCACCGGCGCCGGATCGTCCAAATATCGCTTGCCAGTGCGAAAGCGCCGCGCGACACGACCTCGAGGTCGGACCCGTCATAGGCCACCAGGTCGTTCAGTTGCTCCCAGAAGCAGGACGGCTCCTCCAGCGGCAGGTCCCAGCCGGCGTTCTGGCGCTCGAGCTCCTTCCACGGGGTGCGGTCGCTGATCAGCAAGGGAAGCCCGGCCGCGAGGGCCTCCACCATGGTGTGTCCGAAGTTCTCGCCCTGGCTGGGCATGAACAGCGCGTGGTAGTGCGCGAAAAGGCCGGGCACCTCCTCAGGCGCGGCCGTGCCCTTGTGCGTCACCGTGATCCCGGGTGGCAGCTGGGCGATGGCCTCCCGGCACTTCGCCCAGTACGCCTCGTCGTAGATGGGCCCGTACAGGTCGAAGGTCACCGCGCCCTTCACGTGCTTCAGGCATTCGATGGCGAAGAGCGTGTTCTTCTCCACGGCGATGCGGGCCACGCTCACGAGCCGCAGCTCACCGGGTCGCTTCTCGCGCGTCGGAGGTTCCGCGGTCCGCACGCGACGGCCCAGGTTCGGCACCAGCTTCACCTCCGCCTCCGCACCGATCCAGCGCTTCACGTCCTCCACCTCCTCGGCGTTGGTGGCTTGGAACACGACGTCGTTGTAGCAGCCCAGCATCCGTATCGCGGCCAGGAAGACACGCTTCTTCAGCACGCCATGCTTCATCATGCCAGCGGCGAGCATACCGCGCACGGCCACCACCCGGCGTTGGGAGGAGCCCTTCAGTAACCACAGCGGCATCACACTGAACCACCTGGAGTACATGCCGTTGATGTACACCGTCTCCCAAGTGCCCTCGGCCAGAAGCGCGCGCCACACGGCCGTGTTCACCCCGGTGTGCGAGGCGTACCAGACCTTCTCGCCGCCGGGCATCACGGTCCAGCGATCGGGCGTGATACCAGCGTAGGGCGCACGCTCCGTGTAATCGGTATCGGTGGTCACGATGTGCAGGTCGACCTTGTCGCGCAGGTGGTCCACCAGGTTGGCCATGCTTCGCACGGGTCCGCCCGCCTTGTAACCGGGCAGGTACCAGTCGATGAACACGAGGACCCTAGAGCGCATCTCAAAATGACTTTTGGAAGCGAGCGGCAGGTATTTCGGGGCCAGCCCAGGCGCGAGACACGAGCATAGCCGGTAGCTCTGTGAGGGGCGAGCAACGCCGGAAGGCCCCGAAAGGCCGCCGCGCAGCCCGAAGGGTTATTTTGAGATGCGCTCTAGGCTTCACGGCGGGCTTTCATCAGGTCCATCACCACGCGCGACCATTCCGTGGGCGTCCACTGCGCACCGAGCGCGCGGCTCCGTTCGCCCATGGCGCGGAGCTCGGCATCGCTGCGTTCGATCAGCTGCAGCAAGGCCTTGCGCATGTCGGCACCGTCGCCTGCGACGAAACGGACGCCGTTCTCACCCGGAGCGAGGAAGCGTTCACCCGCGCCCACCGCACTGCTCAACAGCAGCGGAAGAGCGGCGCAGGCATGCTCATGCACCACCACGCCCCAGGGTTCGTAGGTGCTGGGCAGCACGAACACACCGCATTGCTCCACCACCTTCGCCATGTCCTCCGCCTGCACGAAGCCCAGGTGCCTGATGCGCGCATGGCGGCCCGAGGCGGAGTTCACCACGTGGTCGTGCAGTTCACCCGTGCCCGCGATCCACAGCTCCCAATCGCCGGCCCGGCCCTGATCGCACAGGGTGGCGAAGGTGTCGCAGAGCAGCTGGTGGCCCTTGGTGGGGATGTAACGGGCCACGCAGAGCAGCCGGTGGGGCCAGCGTTCGGTGCGTTGGTCCAGCAGGCGCCGCCCCAACGGGAGGAAGCGATCGGTGTCGGCACTGTAGAAGCCGGTGCGGATGTTGAGGGCGGGGAATCCGAGACGGCGGGCATAGCGGGCCTGCGCCCCGCCGGTGACCCAGGCGTGGCTGAAGGTGCGGCGGAGCCAGAGCCGGGTGGCGGCCACCGCGGCCCATTGGCGCGCATCGCCACGCCAGGCCGTGTCGCTGCACATCACCGTGGGCAGGCCCTGCTTGTGCAGCATGCGACATACGCGCAGGTAGCCCTTGTCGACCCAGCCGCTGGCGAAGGCGATGTCCGGCCCGACGCCATGCGCCAGGCGCATCAGGGCCTGATCGTCCAACGCGTCGCGTTCATGCACCTTCACGCGGTCGCCGAAGCGCAGGTCGAAGGGTGCCTCGCGGTTCACCGGCCAGCGCACGATGTGCACCTCCACGTCATGGTCCCGCACCAGGTGCTCCACACAGGCCAGGAAGTACGGGGCCAGCTCCGTGTACAGGAAGAGCGCCTTGCGGTGCGTGCTCATGCGACCTGTCGCGGAAGATGGGCCACGCCCGCGTCGAGCAGTTCACCGAAGGTGGTCATGGGCAGGTCGTCGAAGAGGCGTCGCATCTTGGGCTCGGTGGTGGCGAGGTTCACGTAGCTCATGAAGCGGCGCTTGGCGCTCATGGGCAGCCGTGGATGATGGGGATCCACCTCGCGGGGATGCAGGTAGAAGACCACGGGGCGCTCTTCGGCCAGCACGGCCCTGGCCCGCTGGCGGATCAGCGGGTACGGGAAGAAGCGCAGGTAGCCGCCGCCGAAGAAGTAGAGGTCACGGCCCAGCAGACGGTCCAGGCTGATGGGGAATTCCACGATATCGCCCTGCGTGGTGGACACCACATGGGGCACGGGCAGCGCGCCCGGCCAACCGCCATGGTTGCGGCTACCGGGCCAGATGCTGCTATCGTAGGCATGGCCGGTCTCGGCGAGCGCCTCGAAGAACCACGGCGTCTCCTTGGTCGCGCTGAAACCGGGCGCACGGTAGCCGCGCACCTTCACACCAGCGGCGTCCTCGATGACGCCCTTGGCGCGGCGCACGTCCTCGGCGAAGTGACGGCGGTCGTGCTTGTAGACAAGCTCGTGCGCGTAGCCGTGCGAGGCGATCTCGTGGCCTTGTGCGGCGGCATCGCGGACCAGCTGGGGATGGCGCTCGGCCACCCAACCCAGGATGAAGAGGGTCGTGCGCACGTGCTTCTCGGCAAAGAGGTCGAGCATGCGGCGGAACGAGGGCTCCACCCGCGACTCAAGGCCGTCCCACTGTGCCAGGGGTGGCGTGGAGGGCACATCGAGGATGTGGAACCACTCCTCCACGTCGACGGAGAACACACAGCGCGCGGGCATGCGGCAAAGGTACCCGGATGGTCATCGACCTCAGCCGATGCGGAGGCGACCGAGGAAGCGCGGGCGTTCGCCCTTGTCGAAGCGGGCGCGGGTGTGGCGGATCCAGCCCACGATGAGCGGCACGCCCAACAAGGAAGGCCACAGCCATTGCAGCCACATGGGCTTGATCATGGCCAGGTTGACCGCGCTGAAGGCGGACACGGTGGCGATGTAGCTGCCGAGGAACCCGGTCATGTGGGCGTAGAGCCACTCCTGCTTGTCGTGGTGGGTGCGGAAGAAGCGGCGCAGTTGCATGAGCACGAGGGCGCATCCGATCGCGCCGAAGACCGTGAAGATGATGGCGGCCGAACTGCGCTGGCCATGGATGAGGTGCACGGCGCCCCACAAAAGAAGCCCGGTGTTCACGAGACCGGCGGCGCCGTGCATCAGCAGGTCCCACCGGCCCAGGCGCTGACCCTTGTGGAGGCCCTTGAGGTAGAGCCCGCGGTAGCCGGTGGCGGCCAGGTGGAAGCTGAAGAGGGCCACCAGGGCCATGAGCGGGTTGGGGCGCCAGAAGCCCGCCAGAAGGGCGGTGGCGCACACCAGCACCATGGCGAAGAAGAAGGCACGCCCCCACCAGCGGTGCCAGCGCCCACCCTTGCGCACGAGCATCGCCACGGGCGCGGCGCCGAGAGCGACGGCTCCGGAAAGCGCGTGGAGCTTGAGCACGAGGGTCTGGGGATCCATGGCGCGAAGGGCGGCAGGGTCAGGGGATGATGAGGAGGGGTGCGGCGGAACGGCGGCCGTTGTCCGACACCGTGTGAAGCGTGTAGGTGCCTGGGGCGATCGATGGGACGCGCAGTGGTTCGGAAGGATGTTGATCGGGCCAGCCCGCCACCTGCCTCCCCTGCTGATCCAGCAGCACGACCGATCGGCGCTGGCCGTTCCCTCCGGCCAGGGTCATGGTGATCGCATCGCCGGGGCGGGCGGGGTTGGGGTGGAGCAGGAGGCCTGCGGTGGACGGTCGAAGGTCGGGGATGGGGAGGGGGTCGAGGGTTTCATCGAAGGTGCCACTCAGCGGTGAGCCGAAGTGCTTCACGGCCAACACCGCCTGTGGACCGGGCCCTGCGCTGTTCGTCCGGCCCACGAGGACATATCCACCATCGACGGCGGCCACCACATCGAACGCCTCGTCCTGCTCCAGCCCACCGAATGTCGGGCCTTCAATGTATGCCCCAGTAGCGGTCGTATGCCACATGTACATATCCTTTCCACCGGCGCCGAAAGCATCCGTGGATCCGGCGAGGCAAAGGTCACCGCTCTGGAGCTCGATGACCGCGTATCCCTCCCAGGTGCCCTGCCCAAAGGTGACCTCGTTCCACATGAACGCCCCTGCGGCATCGAACTTGATCATCAGCATGGTCCGATAAGGCACGACACCCTCGGTGACGCCACCGACAACAAACCCACCGTCCGTGGTGGCGGTCACGGAGCGGCCTTCATCCCAGGCAACGCCTCCCCAGGTGGTCTGCCACAGAAGCACACCGTCCGATGCGTATCGCACGAGCACGATGTCCTGTCCGGTTGTCGCGGCGCGGTTGACGACCACGGCACAACCACCATCGGGCATTCCCACGACCGCTGTGGCCACCTCGCTTTCCAAGGATCCGAAGGTCCTTGTCCAAAGGGTATCACCGACCTCAGTGATCCGCAGGATCCACGCCTCGCCGGACCCGTCTCCCACACTGAAGGTCTGCCCCACCACGAACCATCCACCGGGTACTGATGCGGCTGCGTGGAACAAGTCCCACCCCTGCTGTCCGTAAGGTCTTTCCCAAAGTGGTGTTCCAGCCTGATCCGTTCGCACGAGGAACCCATCGTAGCCGAAGGAAGGGTCGTGATACCGTGTCCCAACGATCAGAAGGTCCTCATCATCGGACCGGACGAGGTCGGCACCCTGTTCTACACCAGGCCCTCCGTAGGTCATGGACCAGACCAACGACCCGGCGCTATCCACACGGACAAGATACAGATCGCCGCCTCCACTTCCGAAGCTGCCGGTACTGCCGAGCATGACGTACCCGCTGTCCGCAGTGGCCACAACGGCCACGGCCTCATCCGCCCCGAAACCACCGTAGGTGCGTTGCCAGGTAAGCTGGCCGGCCACCACGGACGGAACGATCAATGGAGCAAGGGACAGAAGGGGGCGACAAAAGGTAATGGCGCTCATCTTGAATGCCCGAATATCGGGATGCCCATGGCAATGGACCTACTTTTGACGGCCTTAAAGGTGACAACGCCACCCTGCCTGAATCTTCTCTCTGATGACCACCCGAGGACTATTGGGATTCGTTGTGTTCATGCTGGTCCTGGTCCTGATCGATCTGTACGCCTACAAAGGCATCAATACGGCGATGAACGGCTGGACCCAGGGAGGACGGCGCGTCGTGCGGTTGATCTACTGGGCTGTGTCCATCGGCATGCTGGCATTGATGGTCTGGGTAGCGGTGAGCATCCAGGACCTGCGCAGCACGCGGAACCACTCGTTCATGTTCTCGCTCGCCGCCCTGTTCATGCTGTTCTTCCTGCCCAAGGTGGTGATCATCCTCTTCCACGGGCTGGAGGACCTCATCGAGGGCGGTCGCTGGCTATTCGACAAGCTCACCCCGGGCGATCCGGTCTCCACGGGCGAGCCGATCACACGGCTGAAGTTCCTTTCCCAAGTCGGTCTTGCGCTGTCGGCCATCCCCTTCGCCGGTGTGCTGTACGGCATCACCCATGGACGGCGGAATTTCCGCATCGAACGTGTGCACCTGAACGCCCCGAACCTGCCTGCAGCCTTCGACGGGCTCCGCATCGTGCAGATCAGCGACCTGCACCTGGGCAGCTTCCCGAGCGGCACGGACATCGTGCGCAAAGGCGTGGACCTCATCAACAAGGAGCGCCCCGACCTGATCCTCTTCACCGGTGACATGGTGAACGACTTCGCGGACGAGGCCGAAGCCTGGGTGGACACGCTGAAAGACCTGCAGGCGCGCATCGGCAAGTACTCCATCCTGGGCAACCACGACTACTCGGACTATGCACGTTGGGATTCGCAGCAGGGCAAGCAGGCTAACCTGGAGCGGCTGAAGCGCCACCATGCCGCCATGGGCTTCCGGCTGATGCTCGACGAGAACACCCGGATCGAGCGCGGCGACGCGGCCATCACCCTGCTCGGCGTGCAGAACTGGGGCCGGCGTTTCCAGCAGTACGGCGACCTGGCCAAGACCCTGCATGGGCATGATCCCTCGACGTACCGGATCCTGATGAGCCATGATCCCACCCATTGGGAGGAACAGGTCCTCGGCACCGGCATCGACCTCACCCTGAGCGGGCATACGCATGGGGCGCAGTTCGGCATCACCATCGCCGGTCAGACGTACAGCCCCGCTCAATGGGTGTACAAGCGATGGGCGGGGCTGTACACTGAGGGTGCTCAGCATCTTTACGTGAACCGGGGCTTCGGCTTCATCGGCTTCCCAGGCCGTGTGGGCATGCCACCGGAGATCACGGTGATCGAACTGCGAAAGGGCGGGGAGGCGCCACATGCGTGATGCAGCGCCCCGCCGATCAGCCCCGACCGGTTGAAACGCGGTCCTCCCGGTGGCCCGGGCTGCGTTTGAGCCGCTCCGGTGGATTGGCCCTGTTAATTGTGATCCTTTCGCTCCAGGCCTGGACCTATCGATATCAGGAGATCCTGTTCGCCCGACCGCAGGGCTATCACGCCTGGAGGCAGAGTGACTGCCTGTCGATGGCGTGGCACTACATGCAGCTCGATCTGCCTTGGTGGGATGGAAGAATGCACTACCTCGGAACAGAGGGCACCGGGCGCGCCTTGAGCGAACTGCCTCTGCTCCCCTACCTCATCGGGAAAGTGTGGCGGTCCACCGGTCAGCAGGAGTGGCTGTACCGGGCGACCGTCCTGCTCCTCTCCATCTCCGGGTTGATCTCCCTCTACTTCACGGTCAATACGCTGCTGAAGGACGGCGTGCTGGCGGCGTGGGTATCCGCCTTCCTGTTCACCTCACCCATGGTGGCGTACTACGCGAACAACTTCCTTTCGAACGCCGCCGCCCTCGCTTTCGTGCTCAACGGCTGGTACGCCGCCGCATCAGGAATGGAACGTTCATCTCGTCCCCGGCTCGTGGGAGCTGTGGTGCTCTTCACCCTGGCGGGGCTGCTCAAAGCCACAGCGGCGCTAAGCCTCCTTATCCTGATCGCGATCGTTCTGATCTCCTTCCTGCCGTTCCGACATGTGCTTCTCGGAACCTGGCGACCCCGACATCGGGCCGTGATATTGGTCGCCGGACTGGCGGGCCTGTTCGCCATCGCCGCATGGTACTCCTACGCCCGATGGTACAATGCGGGGCAGGCGCAAGGCGTCTTCCTCATCGGCACGCTCCCCTATTGGAGCATTCCGAAGGAGGAGCTTGCCTCCGTATGGCAAGGCATCAGCGACCACCTTCGTCGCGACTACCTGCGCCCGGACCTCTATTTCGTGCTCATGGCCATGTTCGCGCTGGCCGTGTTCGCATCTCATCGGATCCCCCGTGCGCTATGGATGGCGTTCACGCTGCTATGCCTCGGTGTTCTCTGCATCGACATTCTGTTCTTCGGCGCACTGAGGGACCATGACTATTACAGCCTCGACCAAGTGGTCATCTTCCCTGCCGTCCTTCTCCTTGGCCTTCTGGCTTTGGTCCGTGGCAGCTCGGGGATAACCCGCACCTGGCCGTTCCAACTTGCTCTGTTGGTGGTGTTGGTCCACGGCACCGATTTCGCAAGGCGACGGATGACGGACCGGTACTCGACCTGGATGAACAAGGAGTACTTGACCCAGCATGAACCGCTGGGCCGAATCCAGGAAGCGCTCCTTGCCATAGGTGTCGATCGCTCTGCCCGCGTGGTGAGCGTGCCTGATATCAGCTTCAACCGAAGCCTGTATCTGATGGAACGTTCAGGCTGGACCGATTTCGATGGTCTTAGCGACGACCCCAACAAGCTCCAGGCGAAGTTGGATCAGGGCGCGCGATTCCTTTTGACCACCAACGATTCCGTGCTGCTCAAGCCATCACTCCGACCATTCCTGGCCCACCCGATCGGTCGCTTCGAGAATGTGAGGATCTTTGCGCTCGAGGTCCCTGATCGGAACCATTGAACATCCCCTTCCGCGGGAGCTATCGCTCGTGATCATTCGGCCACATGCGCATGCCACCGGAGATCACGGTGATCGAACTGCGAAAGGCCTGATCAGGCCGGGAACACCCCGGCCGACCGCTGCACGGCCCGTTCCAGCTGGACCAGGTCGAGGCCCGTGCGGATGCCACGCTCCTCAAGGCTGCGCACGAAGAGCTCCATCTGCAGGTTGCCCACCAGCTCATCCTCGGCCATGGGGCAGCCGCCGTAGCCCTTGATGGCCCCATCGAAGCGCCGGCATCCGGCATCCCAGGCAGCCTGCGTTTTGGCGGGCCAGTTGTCCGGGCTGCAATGCAGGTGCGCACCGAACTCCACCTCGGGCAGCGCGGGGATGAGCGCGGCGAACATGGCGGTGATGTCCGCGGGCCTCGCGACGCCGACCGTATCACTGAGCGCGATGATGCGCACGCCCAGCTCCTTCACGAGCCGCTCGGTCCAGCGCAGGGCCACCTCCGCGTTCCAAGGGTCGCCGTAGGGATTTCCGAAGGCCATGCTGATGTACACCACGAGCTCCTTGCCCGCCGCCCGGGTCAGTTCGGCGATGCGCGCAATGCGGCCCCAGGAACCCTCGATGCTCGTGTTGGTGTTCCGCTGCTGGAAGGTCTCGCTGATGCTGAAGGGATAACCCAGATAGGTCACGCATTCCTGCTTCACCGCCTCCTCGGCACCACGTTCGTTGGCCACGATCACCAGCAGCTTG
>Ga0073899_10000383_pt1 | contig 40556 bp, 31 predicted proteins | sample KloWWTmetaKNB5Ph_FD_88975 | JGI IMG/M metagenome (GOLD analysis project Ga0073899, IMG submission 88975) | Active sludge microbial communities from Klosterneuburg, Austria, studying microevolution and ecology of nitrifiers - Klosterneuburg... | ecosystem: Engineered > WWTP > Aerobic digester >... | reverse complement strand
GAAGACGGCAGCGCAGGCGCGCACGGGCGCGTGACTGACGTGCTGGCGCCGCTCCTCGACGCGGGGCAGATTGACGCTATTTACGCGTGCGGCCCCCATGGCATGTTGCACGCGCTTGCACAGTTCGCGCGCCGCACAAGCACTCCCTGCCAGGCGAGTTGGGAAGCCTACATGCGTTGCGCCATCGGCATTTGCGGCGCGTGCGAGCATGACGGCAAAGTATTGTGCATGGATGGACCAGTTTTGGCGCTTTAATTGACTGTTTTGATGAGCGATGGGAACAACGTTCTACTACCAACTCCAAAATTTGCTCGATGAAGGGCTGACCGTCGCGGTCGCCACCATCGTCCAGGTCAAAGGCTCCACCCCGCGTGAGGTCGGCGCCAAGATGATCATTCATCCCTACGGCAAGCATGTCGGCACGGTGGGTGGCGGCTGTGGCGAAGCGGACGTAATCCGCACGGGACTGGATGTGCTGGCGGATGGGCAACCACGTATCGTGCATATCGACCTGACCGAACCCATCGCGATGCAGAGCCTCGGCGTCTGCGGCGGCATTCTCGATGTATTCATCGAACGATGGACGCCTGAAATCGATGCCGATGCAGCGGAGGAGCCATGACGCGCGCGGTGCTGGCAGCGTTGACCGCGTCCGCTGCGCGACGCGAGGCAGTGGCGTTGGTGAGCGTTACTGCCGCCACAGGCGAGTTTGTAGACGCAATTGGCTGTCATCTCGTTGTGTGGGCGGATGAGCGGCCACCGGTTGGGAACCTGGCTCTGGGGGAATTGCAGCCTGCGCTGCTCGACGCGGCGCGCGTTGCTTTGCACGCGCGCCGTCACACCCCACTTGCTTACGAGACGGCGTGCGGCGTCGTTTCCCTGTTTGTAGAAGTTCAGCCCCAACCCTATCACCTGATCATTGCCGGCGCCGGTCATGTCGCCGCTCCCCTGGCAACGATGGCCGCGCTGTGCGATTTCACAGTGACCGTACTGGACGATCGCCCACAATACGCCAATGTGCAACGCTTTCCAACCGCCAACCGCGTGATTGCCGGCCCGTTTCGCGAAGAGTTGCGCAAACTGCGCGGCGCACGCGGCGTCTTCGATCCACAAACCTGTCTGGTGCTCGTCACGCGCGGCCATCAGTACGATGTCGATCTGCTGCTGGAAGTGCTCGACGACCCGCTGGCGTATCTCGGCATGATCGGCAGCCGCCGCCGCATTCGCGCGGTCTACGATCTGCTCGCAAGCGAGCGCGGCGTCCCCCGCGACAAGTTTGAGCGCATCCATGCCCCGATCGGTCTGGACATCGGCGCGCAGACGCCGGCCGAGATCGCCATCGCCATTCTAGCGGAGATCATTGCGGTTACACACGGAAAATCGTAACCATACAACCATCGCAAGCATAGACCACGGATGATGCGGATTAGGCGGATTCTCACGGATTTCATCCGGCTTTTTCCGTCAAATCCGCCAAAGCCGTGGCCGATGGAAGCCAGGCTGAACAGTCACAAAGAGAGGCGCAGATTGAGCATTTTGCTTGAAATTATAGCCACTTCCGCCGCAGACTGCACCCTGATCGAGCGCGCAGGCGGCGATCGCATCGAGCTTTGCACGGCGCTCACACTGGGGGGATTGACGCCTTCCGCGGGCCTGGTGGCGGCCGCACGCGCCGCTACGCGCCTGCCGATCATGATGATGTTGCGGCCGCGCGAAGGGGGCTTCTGTTACACAGATGCAGAGTTTGCGCAGATGCGCCGCGACCTTGCCTTTGGCCTGACAAACGGGGTCGATGGCTTTGTGTTTGGCTGCTTAACGCCGGCAGGCGCGGTTGATGTTCAACGCACCGCGCAACTTGTAGCACTGGCGACTGGGAAGCAGACAGTCTTTCATCGCGCCTTCGATAGCACGCCCGATCCGTTGGCGGCATTGGAAGCGCTGGTCAAGCTTGGCGTCACGCGCATCCTCACATCTGGACAGCAGCCAACCGCGTGGGAAGGCGCCGATCTGCTCCGGCAATTGGTGGAAAGTGCGGCGGGGCGCATCGAAATCCTGGCCGGCAGCGGCGTCCGCGCCGAGCATGTCGTCGAATTGGTGCGGCGCACGGGAGTAAGTCAGGTGCACGCATCGGCCAGCGCGCTCGAACTCGATCGTTCGACCCAGGCGAATCTCAAGCTGCACTTTGGCGGTGTTCAATCGGCGGCAGGGGAGAGCCACCGCCGCGCTGACCCTGCGCAAATTGCAGCGCTGAAGACGGCGCTGGAGACGATTGGGAGGTGAGGAAGATCCGCGTGCGCTCATCCTCGACTCATTGTTACAAATGGCGGATCGAGCAAAGACAGCTGCCGCACCCCGTCATGGCGCCGCACGTCTCGCAGTAATCTGTTCGGCGGCGTCCTTTGACTGTTTCACGCAATCCGGTATGCCGACGCCCCGATACGCGCTTCCGGTCACATGGATGCCTGCCGGTAACCCGCGCTCGATGGCGGCGATCCGTTCCAGATGGCCGACATCATACTGCGGATTGGAACGGGCCCAGCGATAGATGCGGTGAAACAGGGGTTCGGCTTCGATGCCCAGCAGCTCCGCCAGTTCGCGGCGCACCGTGGCGTAGAGCGCGCCGTCGTCCAGTTCCATCGACTGCGGGCTGCGCGAGCCGCCGTAAAACGCACGCAGCAGCAGATGCCCGTCCGGGGCGCGTCCGGCAAACTTGACCGAATTTAGCGTAATCGCATTGATCGGCCGGCGTTCGCTCATCGGAATCACCAGCCCGTAGCCTTTGAGCGGGTTTGGCGCGGCGTCGCTGCGGAAGGCAAAGGAGATCGTGCCGGTGCTGACGTAGCGAATGCCGTCCAGTAACGCCGCGACGTCGGGTGAAAGCGGTCGCAACAATTGGCCGGCAATAAAGGCCGGGGTCGCCAAGATGACCTGGCTTGCGCGGAGCACGGCGCCGCTGGTCAAATGCAGCAGATAACCGTCGCCAGCCGGTTCCAGCGCAGCGACGCCCACCCCAAGCCGGAGGTCGCCGGTCAGTTGTGCACGCAACGCCGCCACAATGGCTCCTGTCCCACGTTTAGGGCTGACGAAGAACGATATCGGCTTGCCGTTGGATGGCGCTGACGCCGCGCTCTGCTTGCGTACGCGTTGCGATGCCAACATACCTTTCGTCAGGCTGCCATATTTTTCTTCCAACTCGCGAAAGCGGGGAAAGGTCGCCAGCACGCTCTGTTTGTCAGCCTCAGCGTTATAGATGCCCGACATCAGCGGCTCGGCGATCTTGTCGAGCGCCTCGTTGCCCAGCCGCCGGCGCACAAACTCACTCAGCGTTTCATCGCTCTCATCCTTGCGCCGCGGGATAAAAAGGTCCATCCCCATGCGTAGCTTGCCCCACGGCGTGATCAGCGACGAGAAGATAAAGGGTTTGAACTTGGTCGGCACGATCATCAACACGCCGTCCGGCAGTGGCGTCGTCTTGCCCTTGTTCAATACATAGGTTTGTTTGAGGTGTTCATTCGTGCCGATCAACTCGTCGCCCAGGCCAAGCTCGCGCGCCAACGCGACGCCCCACGGCTTCTGCGTGATGAACGAATCTGGTCCGCCCTCGACGATGAACGGCGCCGTGGCGCCCCCCTCGACGGCCTCGGTAAAGATCTTGCCGCCCCAGCGTTCGCCTTGTTCCAGCAGGACGTAGTCGATCCCGGCTTTCTGCAAATACCACGCCGCACTCAGGCCGGCAATGCCGCCGCCAACGATGGCGACGGGATGAAGATGCGTCTGTTTCATAGTTTATCCTAGAGGAGATGGGAGGTTAAGAGATTGGCTAATGGTGCACCTATATCTCTTAGCCAGACCCATCTCTAATCTCCTAATCTCTTAATTACCTTTCCCACCGCTCGCAACGTCTCCCCAACCTCTTCCTCCCCATGCGCGCTGGAGACGAAGCCGGCTTCGAACTGGCTGGGCGCAAAATAGACGCCCTGCTCCAGCATGGCGTGGAAGAAGCGCCCGTAGCGCGCTGTATCTGCATGTTCTTTGGCGGAAGCGTAGTCGGTAATCACGCCATCTGGCGATTTCAGGAAGTAGAAGCCAAACATCGAACCGGTGTTGCCGGCTTGCAACGCAATGTCAGCCTCTGCTGCCAACTGCTTGATGCTGCCAACAAGCTTTGCGGTCGTGGCCGCGATGTTGTCGAAGACGCCCGGCCGCGTCAGCTCGCGCAGCGTCACCAGGCCAGCGGTCATCGCCAGCGGGTTGCCGGAGAGCGTGCCCGCCTGATACATCGGCCCCGCCGGCGCCACCTGCTCCATGATCGCACGCTTGCCCGCGTACGCGCCCACGGGCAGCCCGCCGCCGATCACCTTGCCCAGACAGGTCAGGTCGGGGTCAAGTCCCCACCGCGCCTGCGCGCCGCCCAAGCTGGTGCGAAAGCCGGTCATCACCTCGTCGAGGATGAAGAGCGCGCCGTGCGCCCGGCAGAGCGCCTGCAAACCGAGCAGAAAGCCCTCCGCCGGCAGCACAAAGCCGATGTTGGCCGCAATCGGCTCGACGATCACGCCGGCGATCTGGCCGGGATGAGCCTCGAAAAGCCGTTCGACTGCCGCCAGATCGTTGAAGGGTGCGATCAGCGTGTCGGCCGCGGTGGCCGCGGGCACGCCGGGCGAATCGGGCAGGCCCAGCGTGGCGACGCCGCTGCCCGCCTGCACCAGCAACATGTCGGCGTGGCCGTGGTAGCAGCCGCTGAACTTGACGATCTTGGTGCGGCCGGTGGCAGCGCGCGCCAGGCGCAGCGCGCTCATCGTCGCCTCGGTGCCGCTATTGACAAAGCGCACCATCTCCACCGACGGCACAAGATCGACCACCACCTGCGCCAGCTCGCTCTCCAGTGCGGTCGGCGCGCCGTAGCTCGTGCCGCGGGTGACTGCCTCCTGCAATGCCGCCACTACCGTCGGATGCGCATGGCCAAGCGTCAGCGGTCCCCACGACAGCACGTAATCGATGTAGCGGTTGCCGTCCACATCCCAGACGCAGGCGCCCTGCCCACGCGCGATAAAGCGCGGCGTCCCGCCCACGCTGCGAAAGGCGCGCACCGGGCTGTTGACCCCGCCGGGAATCAGTTGCTGGGCTGCGACAAAAAGTTGTTCAGATATTTTTGTGTTCATCATACTCGCTTTGTAAAAATTTGAGACTTGAGACTGAAGATTGAGCGATTAAGAAACTGTTTGAAAAGCCCCACCACGAAGCCACAAGGGGCGCAAAGGGGCACGAAGAGGAGAATCGCAGAGACGGCTTCCAGGTGCTTCTTTGTGCCGCTTAGCGTACTTCGCGTCTTCGTGGTTACTTTTCAAACAATCTCTAAGCGATTGCGCAACGGAGACCCCTGTCCTCATCAAACCCAATCTCCAATCTCCAATCTCCTAATCTCTTAATCTCTGGCTATACTCATGCACAAACTCCACCAGCCGCCGCACATTCTCCACCGGCGTCTGCGGCAGGATGCCGTGGCCGAGGTTGAAGATGTGGCCGGCCCGGCCCACGGCGTGCGCTCGATCAAGCACCTGCTCGATGCGCGAGCGCAACTCTTCCCACGGCGCAAAGAGCGCCACCGGGTCAAGATTGCCCTGCACGGCCACGTCCTCGCCCAGCAGCCGCCACGCCGCGTCGAGGTCGATGCGCCAGTCCACGCCGATTACATCGCCGCCCGCCTCACGGATCAGCGGCAGCAGCCCCGCGGTGTCGGTGCCAAAGTGGATGATCGGCACGCCGGCCGCACGCGCGATCTCGATGGCGCGGCGGCTGTAGGGCAGCACGTGCGTGCGGTAGTCGTCCGGGCTGAGCTGACCCACCCACGAGTCGAAAACTTGCAGCACCTGCGCGCCGGCCTGCGCCTGCGCCAGCAGATAGTCGCCCACCACCTGGCTGAGCTTCTCCATCAGTTGGCGCCACGCGGCCGGGTCGGACATCATCAGGCTCTTGACGCGCACGTGGTTCTTGCTGCCGCCGCCTTCGACCGCATAGGCGGCCAGCGTGAAGGGTGCGCCGCTGAAGCCGATCAGCGGCAGCCCACGATTGTCCAGCTCTTTGCGCGCCAGCCCGATCGCGTCCAGCGTAAACCAGAGCGCTTCCTGCGGCGGGCGCACTGTCAACGCCGCAACATCGGCCGGCGTGCGCACCGGGTTGTGGATCAGCGGCCCCTCGCCCTTGACGAACTCCAGGCTGAGGCCCATCCCTTCGAGCGGCGGCAGGATGTCGGCAAAGATGATCGCGGCGTCGAGGTCGAAGGCGTCGATCGGCTGCATCGTCACTGCGCAGGCCAGCTCCGGCGTCTTGATGATCTCCAGGATCGTGTAGCGTTGGCGCAGCGTGCGATACTCGACCATGTAGCGCCCGGCCTGGCGCATCAGCCAGACCGGCGTGGCGTCGACCGGTTGACGGCGGCACGCGGCGAGAAAGCGCTGCGGGCGCGTGGACGTTTGCGAGTGGGGGATCGGGTAATTGAGATTGGTTTCTGGCATGGGTCGCTTTCAGTGATGAATGATGCGTAATGCGTGATGCGTGATGGAGCCAGATCTTTACGCATTACGCATTACGAATTACGTATGACAACTTTTTACCCTTCCAAAACCCACCGCGCCGCATCTTTGGCAAAGTAGGTCAAAATCATATCCGCGCCCGCGCGCTTGATGCTGATCAGGCTCTCCAGCGCGCAACGGCGCAGGTCGATCCAGCCGTTGGCCGCGGCCGCGTGCAGCATAGCGTACTCGCCGCTGACTTGATAGGCGGCCAGCGGCAGCCGGTGGCGTTCGCGCAGCGCGGCCAGAATGTCGAGGTAGGGCAGCGCCGGCTTGACGATCAGCAGATCGGCGCCCTCGGCCACGTCGAGCGCGGCTTCCTTGAGCGCCTCGCGGCGATTGGCCGGGTCCATCTGATATTGGCTGCGGTCGCCAAAGGCAGGCGGGCTTTCGGCTGCCTCGCGGAATGGGCCATAAAAACCGCTGGCGTATTTGACCGCATAGCTCATGATCGACACGTGCTCGAAACCTTCCCCGTCCAGCCCGGCGCGGATCGCGGCCACCATGCCATCGACCATGCCAGACGGCGCGATGATGTCGGCGCCGGCCTGTGCGTGCACCGCGGACGCACGCGCCAGCAGATCGCGCGTCGGGTCGTTGAGCAGGTAGCCTTCGGGCAGATGCGCGTGGTAATGCGCCTCCCCCGGCCGGTTGATCAGCCCGCAGTGGCCGTGGTCGGTGTATTCGCAGAAGCACATGTCGGAGATGACGATCAGCTCCGGCGCGGCGTCTTTGATGGCGCGGATCGCCTGTGGCACGATGCCGTCTGGGTTGTAGTTGTCGCTGCCGGCCGCGTCTTTCTCCGCGGGAATGCCAAAGAGGATCACGGCGGGAATGCCCAGATCGGCGATCTCGCACGCCTCAGCGGCTAGTTGATCGACCGTTAGCTGAAACTGGCCGGGCATCGAACTGATCGGCGCGCGTTGAACACGACCATAGCGCACGAAGAGCGGCAGGATAAAATCGGCCGGCGTCAGCGTCGTCTCGCGCACCATGCGGCGCAGCGTCGGGTTGAGGCGCAACCGCCGCGGGCGCAGCACAGCAGGGCTGGCAGCCACGCTCATGTTTGGCGCGATGCCATTGCCATTTACTTTTGGTGAGTCAGTTACTATCACGGAACACCCTCCGGTCGAGTTTGAAAATGACGTGCAAGTACAGCGATCATTCCTACCAGGCTTTGCTCAGCCGCGACAACCGTCGCACAAAAGCCCGCTTCTTCCACCGTGCGCGCTGTAACCGGCCCGATACACGCCAGACAGAGGCCGTGCAGCAGCGCCGGATCGCTGCCCTCCAGCGTCAGCCGTTCGAGCAGAAAGCGAAAAGCCGAAGAACTGGCAAGTGTGACGGCATCCACCGCGCGCTGCGCCAGCAAGTTGGGCAGGTCGGCGCCGCCGCTGCCGCGCACGGTGTCATAGGCCACAACTTGGGTGACGACTACGCCGGCAGCGGCAAGCCGGTTGGCGAGCACAGGGCGAGCCAGCACGGCTTGGGGCAACAAGACGCGATCGCCAGGATGAAGCTCCCGCACCAGGAGATCGGCCAATGCTTCGGCAACTGCTGCTTCCGGCGTCAACGTCACCGCCAGGCCAAGCTGCTCCTGCACCGCGGCCGCGGTGGATGCGCCCACAGTGGCGACGCGCATTCCGGCAAGATGTTGCGGCGTTAATCCAAGCGTGGCCAAACGCTGCGCCACGACGCAGACGGCGTTGGTGCTGGTCAGCACGAGCCAGTCGAAGCCGCTTTGCGTCGCCAGGGCAAGCGCCTGGTCGAGTGTGGCAGGGTCGTCCGGCGGCCGGATGTCGATGCAAGGATAGAGCAGCGGCGCCGCGCCGCTCGCGCGCAGCAGATCGGCAAGTTCAGGCGCCTGTAGCGCGGCCTGGGTGACGACGATGCGCCGGCCCTGAAGCGGATGCTCGGAGAGATGCGCGGTGGAGCAGACAGTCATGCCGCATCCTCTGCCAGCCATTGGCGCGCTCCTTGCGACAGCGCCTGCGCTGCAAGCGACGCGCCGAGTTCGTCGGCAGCTTCCAGCGCGGCATATCCTGTCACGTCGATGAAATGGGCGCCGTCGCGCGCGGCCACGCGCCCGCGCAAATGCAGACCCTGCGGGTAGATCTCAGCATAAGCGGCCACCGGCGTCGAACATCCACCGCCCAACCCGCGCAAAAAGGCGCGCTCGGCGGTGACGGCCGCGCGCGTCGCCGCGTCGTCCAGCGGCGCCAGCAGATGCAGCACAGCCACGTCGGCGCGACATTGCACGGCCAGTGCGCCTTGTCCCGGCGCAGGCAGCATGATGTCCAGCGGCAGAACTTCGGTCACGACCTCCCGGTGCCCCAACCGCGCCACACCGGCCAGCGCCAATAAAATTGCGTCATAAGGGCCGTCGGGGTCGAGCGCTTTTTTGATGCGCGTGTCGATATTGCCGCGGATGTCGGCGGTGCGCAGGTGTGGATAGGCGTGCAGCAATTGGGCGGCGCGGCGACGGCTGCTTGTCCCGACGACGGCGCCGCGGGGAAGCTGCGCCAGCGTCAGCCCGCTGCGGCTGATGGCGACATCGTGCACAGCGGCGCGCGCAGGGATGGCGCCAAGCATAAGACCCGGCGGCTGTTCCGTGGGCAGATCCTTGAGGCTGTGCACCGCCAGGTCGATGGCGCCCCTGTGCAGCGCTGCTTCAAGTTCAGCCGTGAAGAGTCCTTTGCCGCCGATCAGCGGCAGCGGCTTGTCGAGGATGCGGTCGCCCTGCGTATGGAGGATTTCCACCTCGGTGACAAGGTCAGGCCACGCCGCGGCCAGCAAGCCGGCGATGTAGTCGGTCTGCCAGCGCGCCAGCGCCGAACCGCGCGTGCCGAGGCGCAAGGCAGGCGCGTCCACCGTGTGCGCTACAGAGGCGCGTTCATTCATGCGAATAGGCTCCGTTCTGATACGCCACCAAGGGGTACTGGGCGCAAAGTTGGCGCGCTGGCTTGGGTGTGACAATGGACAACGCGTTCTCCTCCGCGTGCGGCGCTGCGTCTGACGCCAACGCAAAGAGTTCGCCCAGCGTCTGCGCGTAGGCGGCGCCGTCGCCGCTGGCCGCGTACGCTTTGAGCCGCACGGTTGGCTCGTGCAACAACTTGGCAACGATGCGATCCGCCAATTGCTCCACCTCGTGGCCAATGCGCGCGTGATTGGGCGCCTGATGAAGCAAGCGGTGCAAGGTGCGCTCGACTTCCTGGCGGGCAATGGCTTCGGCGCGACGGCGGAGCTCGATCACAGTGGGCAACACTTCCCGCCCGCTGCACCAGCCGACTACGGCCTCGGCTTCGGCCGTGATGATCGCCTCGACTTGGGGAATGGCCGCCTCGCGTCGGGCTAAGTTGGCATCGATGCTGTCACGCAGGTGGTCGATGTCGTAGCGCGTCACGCCAGGCAGATCATCGACGGCGCCGTCGATGTCGCGCGGCAGGGCAATGTCGATCAGCAAGAGCGGCCGGCCGCCGCGCCGGTGCATGGCGTGCGCCACCTGCTGCGCGGAGAGCATCACATGGGGCGCGCCCGTGGCGCTGATGACCAGGTCGGCGGTAGTCAGCGCCTCATCGAGCCGCGACCAGTCCACGGCGCGCGCGCCGAAGGTCATCGCCAATTGTTCGGCGCGCGCGGCCGTGCGATTGATAAAGATCAGCGAATCCACGTTGTGCTGTTGCAGGGCAGTTGCCGCCAACTCCGCCATCTCGCCCGCGCCAATGATCAAGGCGCGCCGGTTGCGCAGGTCGCCCAGCCCGGCTTCGGCCAGCCGCACGGCCGCGTGGCTGACTGAGGTGGTGTAGCTGCCGATCGGGGTCTCAGTGCGGGCGCGCTTGCCGCAGTGCAGCGCGCGACTGAAAAGCTGTGAAAGGATCGGGCCGCTCGATCCATTGGCCTGGGCAGCGGCAAAGGCTGTCGCCACCTGTCCCAAGATCTGCGCTTCGCCAAGAATCAGCGAATCCAGCCCCGAGGCGACGCGCATGAGATGGTCGATGGCCTGATAGTCCGTCTTGGTATAGAAATAATGCGCAAGGTCTGCAAAGGGGACGTTGCGCTGGCGTGCGAGCTTCTCGCCGATGAGCCTTATCCCCTCTGCTGGAGCGCCGCTGGTTGCGTAAATTTCCAGCCGATTGCAGGTGGAGAGGATCACCACTTCCTGCACCGCGCCCAGCGGCGCGCCGACTGCATGTAAATCTTCAGCCACCATCGGCAACTTGCACGCGCCAAGCGCTAGCTGCTCGCGCACTGCAATCGGCGTCGTCCGATGGTTCAGCCCAACAAGCAGGATGGCTGGCGTCTGCTTCTTTACGCTTGGCATCTCTGCATCCTCCAAAAAGTCTTGCAAATGGCCGCTTACTTTTCAAACCGGCGCGTTTGTTCGAAGCGCCTCTGTTGCCAGCGCGGCCAGGATCGTCACCATCGCCGGGCTGTCGTTGAGCATCAGCGGGCGTTCGACGCGCACCCCATGCGCCTGGGCAATCTGCTGCACGCCGACGTCGATGTCGTAGAGCACCTCAACATGGTCGGCGATGAAGCCGATCGGCGCCACGACGAGCTTCTTGCGTCCGCGTTGCGCCAACTCGACGATAAAGTCCTCGATCTGCGGGCCAAGCCAGGGCACGCCGGTCTTGGCCGCGCTCTGGTAGGAAAAGGTCCAGCGGTCGGCGGGCAGCGCCAACTTCTCGGCAAGCAGCGTTGCCGTCTCGCGCAACTGACGGTCATACGGCTCCCCGCGCGCCAGGATGGACTCTGGCAGGCTGTGCGCTGTAAAAATGGTGAGCACGTCGGCGCGCGCTTCGGCGGGATAGCGCTCCAGCGTGGCGCGCACATTGGCCGCGACTGCGTTGAGATAGTCCGGCTGCGTGTGCCAGCTCTCCACAAAAGTGATTTCGAGGGACCGGTCAAGCTGCGCCAACGCCTCATCGAGCCGTTTGCGATAGGCGCCGATGCTCAGGCTGCTGTAGTGCGGCGCCATGCAGATCACCGTGGCGCGCGTCACGCCGTCGGCGGCCATCTGTGCGACCGCATCCTTGATCCACGGCGTCCAATGGCGCATCCCGACATAGACGGGCGCGGCGATGCGCTCCTGCAATTGGGCGGCGACGCTGCGCGTGATGCGCAGCAGCGGCGAGCAGCCGCCGATCGCCGCGTAGCGATGGCTGATCTCGTCGATCAGCGCCTGTGGCGTGGCGCGGCCGCCGCGGATGTCAAGCAGATAGGCGGGGATGTCGTCGAGCGAGTCCGGGCCGCCGTAGGCCAGCAGCAAAACGGCATCTTTCATGTTAAAGTTCCTTGGTTCTGCCAGATCGCCTTGCCAATAAAAAATGGGCCAAGCTGTTCCAGGTGCAACGAAGTTTGCTTGGTCTTGCGCATCCGCTGGACGATCGACGAGAGCGGGTACAGCTCCGGCCCGAGCAGCCCGACCACGAAGTCGTTGTCGTGCTTGTCCAGCCCGTGGCAGGCGAGGCGGATGTCCGTGCCGTAGCCGGCGCGCCCGTAGGCGTGGCCAATGCCGCCGTGTTCCATCAGGATCGTGCGTTGCTCCTGGGTGGAAAGCTGCTCGAAAGAGCCGGCGCGACGCAGCGGATACCAGATCGCCCACGGCATGGCCGGGTCGCACACCTTATTGCGCGGCCGTGTAATCAGCGCGTGTTCCAGATTATCCTCATGGCCCAGTGCGTAGGTGCGGCCCAGCATGGTGTATTCTGGCTTGGGCTGTAGCGCTGCGAAGGGCGGAAGCTGGAGATAAGCGCGCAGGTCGGTCACGAAGAAGTTAGGATCTTCCGTAAAGGTCAGCAGCGCGACGCCGAAGGGGTCGTTGGCGTCGGCATAGAGCACGCTGCCAAATGGCTGCTCCTGCAACGAGGCAATGAGATCGGCGGTATTGGTGCACGCGCCAAAAGCGTACAGTTGCATAAAGAGCCGGCGGTCAAGACGCACAATCTGGCCGTCTGCGGTGCGCCTTTGCTCGCTGATGTCTAATCCTTCGGTTGTTGCGAATGGATGCGTCATGAGGTCGTCAGTTGGTTGGCTTGATGATTTGAGGTTCAATCGTTTTTATAGTTGATTCAGTATGCGTTGGCGACATTTTCACCAGCGCGGCGCATGGGAAGTGGTTCATACGTGCAGAACGGCTCCTCGCCCAGGTATTCCATCGTCATGCCGTAGGCGCGGGCGCGGCAGCCGCCGCAGACGCCCTTGAATTCGCACAGCCCACATTTGCCGCCGAGCAGATTCGGGTCGCGCAGTTCGGTGAAAAGCGTCGAATCTTCCCAGATTTCGCGGAAGGGCTGGCGACGGATATTGCCCGCTTCGACCGGCAGGTAGCCACACGGAAAGACTTCGCCGCGGTGACTGACAAAGCAGACGCCTGTGCCGGCAAGACAGCCTTTGGTCATGGCGTTCATGGCGTGGCGCGCCTGGTCGTCGCCGGGATGGCCGCTTGGATGGCCATTGCCGCCGGCGTGCTGCTGGCGATGATGGCTGGCCGGTCGCTCACGAATGAGGCCCTGCCGGCGTTCCTCGGCCTGGCGTTGCCGCACGATGCGGAAATAGTGTGGCGCACAGGTCGCCTTCAACTCAATGCCGCCCGCCATCTCAGCGTCGTACATCCAGTTGAGGACAGCTTCATATTCAGTGGCGGAGATTTGCTGGTCAGGGGCAATTTCCACGCCGCAACCAACCGGCACCAGCAAGAACAAGTGCAGCGCGTGCGCCTCCAGCCCCTTGGCAAGCGCCAGGGTCTGATCCATCTGATGGACATTGTGGCGCGCCACGGTGGTGTTGATCTGATAGGGCACGCCGACTTCCCGCAGATAATTCATGCCGGCCAGTGACTTGTCGAAGGCGCCTGGGCCGCGAAAAATGTCGTGCGTGACCGCGTCGGCGCCATCAAAGCTGACGCTGACGCGGCGGATGCCACTCGCTTTGATTTTGCGCGCGATATTGGCATCGATCAGCGTGCCGTTGGTGGCCAGCGCCACGATCAGCCCCGCGTCGCTGGCGTGCCGGGCGATCTCGAAGATGTCGGGGCGAAAGAGCGGTTCGCCACCCGAAAGCACGAAGATCGGCCGGGCAAAAGCGGCGATCTGGTCGATCAAGCTGAAAGCTTCAGCCGTGGTGAGGTCTTGCGGCAGCAATTGGTCGGCCACCGTGATGCGCCGGCAGTGGATGCAGGCCAGGTTGCAACCGGCCGTGCTTTCCCAAAAGACCAGCCGGGGAGGTGCATACGCAGCAGGCGCGCTCATTGCAATGAGTCCTTTCTAGATGCCATAAAGCCCACGAAATTCTATGTAAACCTAAGTAAAACTATGTTTTTTGTCTGAAAGTTACGATACAACGGTTGGCTCAAACATGCAAATTGACTCCGCTTTATGGTCCAGGGGTGACAGTCATTTTTGAACGTGACTGTCACCCCTGCGTGCTACAGGCAACGACAAAATAAGCTGCGCAAGGCCGCGATGCAGTGATTTGTCGGTGCGTTGGTTTTATGGTATCAAGAGGTGCGTAAATCAACCCACTTCAGGATCTTAGCATGACGACAGCCTTACACCCGCCGCCAGCCTTTCATCTTCTGGCAAAACCCACCGGCGCCACCTGCAATCTGGATTGCGCCTATTGCTTCTTTTTGTCCAAAGAGATGCTCTATCCGGGCAGCCGCTTCCGCATGGCTGACGAGTTGCTCGAATCCTACATTCGCCAGTTGATCGAGTCGCACACTGTGCCTGAAGTCCAGATCGCGTGGCAGGGGGGCGAGCCGACGCTGATGGGGCTGCCCTTTTTCGGGCGCTCCATCGAGCTTGTCGAACAATATCGCAAGCCGGGGATGCGCGTTACCTATGCGATCCAGACCAACGGCACGCTGCTTGACGATGCATGGGCGGCTTTCTTCAAGCAGCACGATTTTCTCGTCGGCATCAGCATCGATGGGCCGCGCGCCATGCACGACGCCTATCGCGTCGATAAGGGCGGACAGCCGACTTTCGACAAGGTGATGCGCGGCCTGCACTTTCTGCAAACGCATGGCGTCGAATACAACACGCTGACCACGCTGCACCGCGCCAACGCCGATCACCCGGTCGAGGTCTATCGCTTTCTGCGCGATGAATGCAAGTCAAACTTTATCCAGTTTATCCCGATCATCGAGCGTGTGCCGGCAAGTGCGCTCGCTCAAGCCGAGACAGCGGCGCAACTTGTCGTGCCCGGCCAGGTGAGTACAGCGCCGTGGTCGTCGTGGCGCGATCGGCCTCTCTACACGCAGGCGGGCGAATTGATCACCGACCGTTCGCTGCTGCCGGAACAGTACGGCGACTTTCTGATCGGCGTCTTCGAGGAATGGGTGCGCCGTGATGTGGGTGCAGTTTATGTGCAGATGTTCGACGTGGCGCTGGCAAACTGGATAGGCGAGCCGCCTGGACTGTGCGTACATGCCAAGACGTGCGGGCTGGCGCTGGCGATCGAGCACAACGGCGACCTCTATTCATGCGATCACTTTGTGGAGCCAGCGTACAAGCTGGGCAACATTTTGGAGACGCCGATGATCGAGTTGGTGGCGTCCCCTCAACAGCAGCAGTTTGGACAGGACAAGTTCGACGCGCTGCCGCAGTACTGTCTGGAGTGCGACGTGCGCTTTGCCTGTCACGGCGGCTGTCCCAAGGATCGCTTCCTGCATACGCCAGACGGCGAGCCGGGGTTGAACTATCTCTGCGCCGGCTTCAAGCGCTTCTTCCATCACATCGACGAACCGATGCGCGTCATGGCGGGGTTGCTGCACCAACAGCGTGCGCCGGCCGAGATCATGCGTCGCTATCAGGAGCGCGACCGGCGGCTGGCCGAGACATTTGCCGATGCCGGTCGCAACGATCCGTGCCCGTGCGGGAGTGGCAAGAAGTTCAAGCAGTGTCACGGACGGCGCTGATTAAGCATCGGATGTGAAAATAGCTTTGATGCAAAGGCGCAGAGGCTCGCAGAGAAAGGCTCTTTTCAGTGTTCTTTGGCGCCTTGTGTGGGCATGTTGCCCACCAGAAATTTCTGCGAAGCGCTTGTCGTGCAGACACTGCTGGAGGAAGATTAAGAAAAACAGCCGTCACTTATATAAGTGACGGCTGTTTTTCTGGTAGCGCATACGAGATTCGAACTCGTGTCTCAGCCTTGAGAGGGCTGTGTCCTGGGCCTCTAGACGAATGCGCCACACAACTTGTTCTTTGTGGTGCTCCCAGAACGCAGTTGATTGTACTCGCAGCCGCGAGGGCTGTCAAATCGGAAGGATGTTTTGGGGTCTAGTTTAGGCGACTAGCGGGTGCGCGGTGCGTTGGCAAGACGTTCGACCACTTCGCCCACGCGGATGAGTGAAACTGGTTTGGCGAGATAGTCGTCGGCGCCGGCGTCGAGACATCGCTCGCGGTCGCCGGGCATGGCGAGCGCGGTCAATGCAACCACGGCGGCGGCGGCAATATCTGGGTCGCGCCAGCTACGGATGCGCCGGATCACCTCAAGCCCATCCATGCCGGGCATTTGGATGTCCATCAAGACGACGTCAGGACGGATTTCGGCGAGCGCGCGCAGTGCAGCTAAGCCGTCCTCAGCCACATGCACGACGCATCCAGTGTTGCGTAGATAGTCGACGTACATCTCCATCATCGCCAGGTTATCATCCACCAGCAACACTACCACTGGCTCGTCCGGTCGTGGGCGGCGCGGCAACGGCAAAGAAGAAGGTAATTCCGAGAGAAGGGGCGAGGAACCTTCCGCCTGGCGGGTGCTGGGATGCCAGGGAAGGCTCAGTGTGAAGCGGCTGCCCTCTCCGACGACGCTTGCGAGCGTCACGCTGCCACCGTGGAGTTCGGCCATGCGCCGCACGAGTGATAGACCTAGACCGGTGCCTGTATATTGGCGGGCGAGCCGCCCATCCAACTGCGTAAAAGGCTGAAAGAGCCGCGCAAAATCCTCTGGGGCAATGCCGATGCCCCGATCCCAAACGTGGAATTGCACGACGCATTCTTTGGCGTCTGCCTGCACATCCAGCCCGAGCTGTCCCCCCTCTGGCGTGAATTTGACTGCATTGCTCAACAGGTTTACGAGCATTTGTTTGAGCCGGCGCTGGTCGGCATCGATTTCGATTGAGGTCAGGTTGATCGTAAACCCAACTGATTGGCGCTTCTGCTGCGCCATACCTTTGATCATCTGCAAGGCGGCCATGCAGGTTTCATCCACCGAAAACGGCGCGCGATGGAGCTGGAATTGTCCTGCTTCGATCTTGGAGAGGTCGAGGATGTCGTTGATCAAATCGAGCAGATGTTGCCCGCTATGTTCGATCGTGGTGACGGCGCGCAGTTGCTTTTCGTTGAGGCTCCCATACAGTTGCTCGCGCAGCGCCTCGGTCAATCCCAGGATGCTGGTCATCGGCGTGCGCAGCTCATGGCTCATGCCGGCGAGGAATTCATCCTTCAGGCGCGCGGCTTTTTCGAGCGCGGTATTGGCCGAGCTCAACTCGTCGCGGCTGCGTCGCAGCGCTTCTTCCGCCTGTTTTTGCAGCATCATATCGCGCATGATAGTGGAGTAATACTCGACCGTGGCGTGACCGTCGCGGTGGGCAATGATCACTTGCGACACCGGGATCTCGACGCCTTCGGCATGGAGGATCACGCTGTCACCTGCCCAGACCCCGCGCCGCGTCGCCACCGGAATCGCCTCGCGCTCAATGGCCGGCCAGGCGCTTGCGGCGTAGATCGAACGCAGCGAGAAATTGGCAATGTCAAAATCAGGGCCGATGCCCAACATGCGGCGTCCGCCCAAGTTGAGGTAAGTCAACTCGCCCTGGGGATTCCAGTTGGCGACCAGGTCGGTCGTTGCTTCCAGAATCGCGCTCTGGCGATGTTGCTCCTGCTCGGCGCGGCGCTGCTCGGTGACGTCCAGTGCGGTGCAAACGATGCGCACCACGCGGCCGCCTTGCAGCACTGATTTTGCACGCAGGCTCAGATAGCCATTGGCGCCATCCGCACGCAACAGACGGATTTGCAACTCATGCGTTTCCTCATCGTTACACTGCTGGTATAGATCGAGGATATGATTCAGGTCTTCGGCAAGTACAAACTCGCTCAGCTTGCGCAGAGGCAACAGCGTCTGGTGCGAGGGGATGCGCAAGATGCGGCAGGCTTCATCCGAGAGCGACGCCTCGGCGCGATCGAGATCGATGTCAAGGCTGCCGAGGTGAGCGATGCGTTGCGCTTCGGCAAGTCTTGCCGTGCGTTCGACAACGCGCTGTTCCAGCGTTTTGTTGAGATCCTCGAGTTTCGCCTGCTCCTGGCGCACCGTGCGGTACAACAGTGCATTGTTGACCGCGACCAGCACCTGGACCCCAACGGCCTCCACCAGATGTAGATCGCGTTGGCTGTAGGCATTGAGCCGATAGCTGAAAATTTGCACCACGCCGCGCACCGTATCACTGAGCTTCAACGGGACGATCAGCGCCGCGCGCGGCACATTGGGATCTTGCTCTGGCACTTCAGTCGCCTGAATTGCCTGCACGCTGCCCGTCTTGCTGACGTAATACGAATTGCTGCTGGTGCGCCTTTGCGCGTTGTAGTCGGTAAGCAGGATCGACTGGCCGGTGCGGATGGCGAGACTCTGCGTGCCTTTCCCTTCCGGCGCCAGCTTGATCTGCGGAATGCTTGTGACATCAAGCGCGTGACCATCCTGCCAGGCAAAGAGACAGGTGATCAGTTCTGTCTCGGGGTCGAACGACGATAGATAGAGGACGTCGCAATCCATCCGCTCAGAGATCAAGCTGCGCATCGTCGGGAAAATATGATCCAGATCAAGCGAGCGGCCGAGTTCGGCGCCGGCGCGATAGAGAAGATCGCGTTCTTCGGCGATTTGCTGCTGGCGCTCTCTGGTCTCGACTTCCAGCGTCACGTTGCGGAGAGTAGCAAGGATCAGGGAAGTGTCTGTCTCACAGCGCAAGGGCGCATAGTGCACGCTGAACCAGGTGGTAGTCGCACCGTATCGATGCGGAAGTTCGGCGATCGTCGCGCTGCCGTGAGCGTTGACGCTGCGGATCAACGCGGCATGACGTCGCGCCTGCCCACCTCCCAAAAGCTGGGAAAATTGCCGGCCAGCAAGCTGCTCGTCGGCGCCCACCAGCCGCTGCGCGGCGAGATTGGCATAGACAATTTTGCCGGTGGTTGTCAACACAAAGATGGCATCATTCACCTGGTCGGCAAGGATGCAAGTGGCGAACTCAGCGCGTAGAGAATGATCGGCGCCGGGGGCGGCGTCTGGCTGTTGGTCATCGAATGGTTTATGCATAGCTATGATCAGGTTTCAAGCATGGAACGAGACTGTTCTCAGCTTATCGCATTCGTATAATACGCTCAGGGGCGAAACCCACTTTGGAGCCACGAAACGCCATGCCGAACCGATGCAAGTAGATTGTCTTGCCTGCTTCCTCATAACAATCATGCCAACGCACCAGGAATTCCGGCGTTGGCATGTAGGTGTAGTTGCCCAACGTTGAAGGATCCATGAAATAAAATCGATTTTTGTCATACCCAATGACGACGGCATAATGACCGTCGTTCCACGCATCGGCATAAGCGCCCGATGATATATCCGCCCACGCTTGCAAAGCGACAATGACGGGAACGCCTGCGTCGATCAGCTCGCACAGTGTAGCAAGGTGCATCTCTGTAAAGATGCTCACGTCGATGCCGCACGCCTCTGCATAAGCGGCTATATGGTGATAATTTACGCCTTGCTCTGGGTTTGCGCCAAGTGCTGCGGACAGAGCATCGAAACGCACCGAGACGCCGTAATACTGTAGCACACTTTGCAACGCAGTGACGCCACATGAATAACCGTTAGGCTGACGCACCAACGGCGCCCAAATCCGAATGTTGGCAAGCGCTGGTTGATCAACATCGTGTACAGGAGTCGTCTGACGCACGAATACTTTTTCTTTTATGGTGACGCTTATCGCCCGAAAAAGGCGCGCCGATTGACATGATCTTATGCGAACCGGGACAGATGTCAAACGCAGAGCGTGCTGTTATGCACTACGTATGCTAATGCGATACCATTTACTAGAAGTACTTGCTATCCAACAAAAGCCGGTTGCGCCCGTCAGTTTATGCCGGTAAGATCAACCCACATGGTTGTTCTCGTGATATTGCGATGCATCTCCTTCAAGCGCTTATGCACTTCCTAAACCGCTCCACCCTAACCACGTTTTCACAGTCGACGCACAAATCACTCCTCCTATGGATGGTGGTGGGGATTGGTATTGTGGCTCTGTCCGCAAGCCTTGGATTTATATGGCTGCCGTTCCAAACTTTTGTCAGCGCGCTGATCGGCGTCAGCATTTTTCTGATCGGTGGCGTGTTGGCTTGGATGGTTCGACGCGCTCGGCTTCATCCTGCCGCGATGCACGACCCAACGATCATGCATGCGCAGCAAATGTTTGTGGACGCGCTGCAAGATAGCGCACATGCGTTGACCAGCACACTTGACCTGGACGAAGTGCTGGATCGCATCCTGGTCAATATCAACCGGGTGGTTGCCCACGACGCTGCCAACGTGATGCTACTCGATGAGACCACCGACACGGTGCGCATTGTGCGGTCAGCCAACACGCAACCCGGCGTTGGCACGCATCCCCAACTGGTTGGGCAAACATTTGCGATACAAGAATTTCGTAATTTGAGCGCGATGCGCCAGACATTAGCGCCAGTATTGATCGCTGACACCGCAGGCGACTCGAACTGGCTACACCTGCCGGATTCCACTTGGATTCGCTCGTCGCTGGGCGCGCCGATTGTGAGCCGCGGCCATGTGATGGGCTTTCTCTTGCTTGACAGCGCACAACCTGATTTTTTTACTATCGAACAAATCAGGCATTTAAGCTTCTTTTGTAACCAGGCGGCTATTGCGTTGGAAAACGCACAACTCTATGCAAAGGCCAGCCGTGAACTAAATGAGCGCCATCACGCTCAACGCGAGTTGACGCGCCGGCTGAGGGAGATGGAATTGCTGAATCGCGCTATCCTCCACGCGGCAACGCTTGACCTCGATCAGGCGCTCAATTACATCTGCCGCGATCTGACGCATCACTTTGCCGCGCCGCAGTCCGGCATCGCACTGCTCGACAGTACCGGGCAGAACCTGACGGTGATCGCCGAGTATGGGCCCAGTAATTCGGTCAGCGTCGTCGGCGCCGTGATCCCTGTGCAGAACAACCCCACCACGGAATATGTCTTGACGAAACGCCAGCCATTGGCGATCGTGGACGTCGAAAACGACGACCGCATGGCGCCGATTCGGGAATTGATGCGCAAGCGGCGCGTCGCGTCGCTGTTGCTGCTGCCACTCTTTGTGCGCGACGAAATTGTCGGCACGATCGGTCTGGATTGGTTCGAGCCGCATACGTTTGACGAGCACGAAATTGAAGTGGCGCAGTCCGTAGCGCGCGCAACCGGTCAGGCGCTGGACAATGCTCGTCTCTATCGCACCATGCAGCAGGAATTGGCCGAACGCCAGCGCGCGGAGAGCCGAGAGCGTAGACAGCGAGAGTTTATCGAGGTGCTCCACGATGTGACGCTGGCTATGGTCAGTTCGCTGGACTTCGACGTCGTGCTTGACCGGCTGCTGGCGGACATTGGGCGCGTCGTCAAATATGATGCTGCCAATATCATGTTGCTCGATGAGAGTCGCACCAGCGCGCGCGTCGTGCGGTCGGTCGGCTATACGCCGGCAATTGCGGAGTCGGGCTTTCTCTCTTTCCGCTACGACCTGGCGGATACCGATAATCTATACACGATGACGGAGACGCAACTGCCTTTACGCGTCGCGAATACACACGAAGATCCTCACTGGCGGCGCATCGACGGTGATGGCTGGATTTTAAGCTATTTGGCCGCGCCGATCCGCCGCCAGGGAGAAGTGATTGGCTTTGTTTCAGTAGATTCACGCCAACTCGATTTCTTTACTGAAGAGGATGCGAAACGGCTGCAAACCTTTGCCGACCAGGTAGCTGTAGCGCTGGAAAATGCGCGGCTTTTTCAGGAAGCACAGCAGGCGCGCACCGCGGCCGAAGCTGCCAGCCGCACCAAATCGATCTTCCTCGCCAACATGAGCCACGAGATTCGCACCCCGATGAACGCCGTGATCGGGATGACCAGCCTGCTGCTCGCCACGGAACTGACGCCTGAGCAACGCGACTATGTGGAAACCATCCGCACTAGTGGCGATGCATTGCTCGCCGTCATCAACGACATTCTCGACTTTTCCAAGATCGAGTCGGGTCACATGCACCCGGAAAAACAGCCTTTTCAACTGGTGGCGTGCCTCGACGAAACCCTCGATCTCTTTGCCGGTAAAGTCGCGGCCCAGGGGATTGAGCTAACCTACTGGATCGACGACAGCGTTCCGCCCTGGTTGATGGGCGATCAGGCGCGGCTGCGGCAAATTCTCGTCAACCTGGTTAGCAATGGAGTCAAGTTCACCCACGCAGGGGAAGTTGAGGTTACAGCCCTGGTGGAGGAGCAGGATGGCGCCCTGCGGCTCCATCTGGCCGTGCGCGATTCGGGCATTGGCATTCCGGCGCATCTCATGGATCGACTCTTCCAACCATTTTCGCAGGTTGATCCATCGATGGCGCGGCGATTTGGCGGTACAGGACTTGGGCTGGTAATCAGCAGGCGACTGGCGCAGTTGATGGGGGGAGATATCTGGGTGGAGAGCACGGTCGGAGCAGGCTCGACTTTTCACTGTACAATCGGCGTCGAGGCTGTGGCGGAGACGATCAACGAACCATCCCAGCCAGATTTTCTGCTGGCAAAATGCATCTGGGTAGCCGACAGCCATCCCCCTACGCTTGCCAATGTGACGAAACTGCTTCAACGATGGCAAGCAACGGTCGTGGGAGTTGACTCTGCCCAGGCATTGACTGCCATGCTTCAGCAAGCTGACAGCGCGCCGGATGCTTTACTGCTCGATATGCGGCTCTTGAAGAGCGCCCCTGCGTTTGCGGAGGCGTGGAGGGCAAACAGCCGGTGTCACACCTGCCCGATCGTGGCCGTGACGACGGTGGGCAGCGCCGCCTCTTCCAGCGATTTGCTACAGACGGCGGATTATCTTTTGCGCCCTATCAAACAGCGCCAACTGCTGCAAATCCTGGAGCGGCTGTTACAGCCCAGTGCGGATAAGGAGCAACATCCTCTGCTTTCGACAGGCTTCTTTGCCGAATTGCGCCAGCAACCGGCCGCCCTGCGCATTTTATTGGCGGAGGACAACCTGGTCAATCAAAAAGTCGTCTTGCGCATGCTGGAAAAACTTGGCTACGCCGCCGATATTGCCGCTAACGGGCTGGAAGCGGTCGAGGCGCTGCATCGTCAACCCTACGACCTGGTTTTGATGGACATGCACATGCCGGAAATGGATGGCATTGAGGCGACGCAGAGGATCCGCGGCGCCTTGCCCGCAGCACGCCAACCTCGCATTGTGGCAGTCACGGCGGCAGCAATGGTGGAGGATCAGGAGGCGTGTCTGGCCGCTGGCATGGACTCCTTCCTGACCAAGCCTGTGCGCCCGGAACATCTGGCGCAGATTCTCCGCACAACAAAAACTTCATAGCCCGCCTTGGGTCTGCGCATAAGGCATGGAGATCGTAAATGTGCTGCCTTCCCCCGGCTCGCTGCGCACGGCAATCTCTCCCCCTTGTAACTCAACGAGACGTTTGGCTAGAGCCAATCCCAGCCCAGTGCCGGGAAATTGGCGCGTCAGCGTGCTATCCAATTGTGAAAAGGGGCGAAATAAGCGCGACAAGTCTTCTTGATTAATGCCGATCCCGCGATCCCACACATGCACATAGACGCGCCTGTTTGCGCTGTTCGCCTCCAGCTTTACGCCAACCTTGCCGTCCTGTGGCGTAAACTTGATGGCGTTGCTCACCAGGTTGAGCAGGATCTGTTGCCAGCGGCGTTGGTCGCCCTGCAACATCAGGCGCTCGCAGTTGGTCTCAAATTGGATGGTTAGCGCTTTCGCATCCGCGGCCTCGGTGCTGAGATCGACAGCGCTCTTAGAGACCGAGACCGCATCGAACGGGTCGTCATGCAGATGGAATTGTCCTGCCTCGATGCGCGATAGATCCAGCAGATTATTGATCAACTCCAGCAGTTCGCGTCCGCTGCTCTCGATCAACTTCAACGACCGTTGTTGCCGGTCGGTGAGGGGGCCGTACATCGTGAGCTGAAGCGCTTCGGCCAGCCCAAGAATGCTGCTCAGCGGCGTGCGAAGTTCGTGGCTCATCATCGCCATAAATTCATCTTTGAAACGTGCGGCGCCGCGCAACGCCGTATTGGCCTCTTGCAATTCGTCGGCGTAAGCCTTGAGCTTTATCTCGGCCAGTTTGATTTTAGTGATGTCGATGCCTACGCCCAGCATCGCCGGCTTTTCGTGACCGGCCGCCGCAAATGGGATCTTGATCGTCTGCATAATGTGTTCGCTGCCATCGTAAAAATGTACGCTCTCTTCTGGTATCTGTAAGGCGCCGTTCTGTGTGATCGCCTGTACGTCTTCTGCATAGAAGCGTGCGGCCTCTTCGGGCCAAGGGTTGACCTCTGCGTCGCGTTTTCCAATCAGTTGCTCAACCGTCATACCCAGCGAGTCTGCGCAAGCTTTGTTGGCCAGGATATAGCGGCCATCGATATCTTTAGCAAAGATCATGTGGGGTACCAGATCGACAACCTGGCGTAGGCGCTGCTCGCTCAGGGCAAGCTCCTCCTCTTTGCGCCTGCGCGTTTCAACCTCACGCTGCAACGCGTGCGTCCGCTCGGCAATGCGATCCTCCAGTGTGCGGTTCAGCTCTTTCAGCGCCACCTGCACCGCTTTGAGTTTGGTAATATCGCGACCGACGCCGACCAATCCGGTCACTTCACCAGCGGCGCTGCACAAGGGCACCTGTGAGGTAAGCAGGCAGACCTGCTCCCCGTTGACGACGATCCACTCTTCTTGGTTGATGACGGACTTGCCCTCCAGCAGCACCTGAGCTTCCACCTTGTTCAACTGTGCGGCGACCTCTGGCGGATAAGTCTCCTCGTCAAGTTTGCCCAAGGCGTCGCTTTCGTGTGTGAGTCCCATATAGCGAACATCGACCTGATTTGCCAAGGTTTTCCGACCCAGTGCATCCTTGGCGTACACCGAGTCAGGGATCAGATCGATGATTGTGCGCAAAAGTTGTCGCTGTTGCATGAGGGATGCTTGGCCGAATTTTCGTTCGGTAATCTCGACGGCGATGCCAGCGGTGCGCACGTGGCGCTGATTTTTATCAAAAATCGGCACACCCCGTTCATGTATCCAGTGGATCGACCCGTTGCGATGGATCACCCGATACTCGATTTCGCTTGGCGCACCCTGACGCTGGCACGCCAAAGCTCCCTCTACGATGGGCAAGTCAGCCGGCGCCACCACCTGGAGAAATGCGTAGGGGTCCGCATATTGGATTTCGTTGGCAAAATCGTACAGACGTTCAAACCCGCCGCTGATATACAGCATACGTCGTTGCTGGATATCGACTGTCCAGAAAATTTCGCCGCTGTGGTCGATCAATTGGCGAAAATCATGGTTTTGCTGCTGCAAGTTCTGCACTTGAGCTTCGAGGGCCGCCACCCGATCTTCTAAGGTCGTGACCATAGTCGTTGCATTATCTCCCATGTACGCTCGCCTGCTGCTTCAACTCGCTTTTGCAAAATCTTCATCACTCACCAGGGTAATGACGCGGAAGGTCTCTGCATAGGCCATTTCCTTGCCCTTGGCGGCCTCCGCCGACCATTGACGCAGCATCGGTTCCGGATCCCATTCGCGCATTTGGCTGACGTGACAGCGCAGCGCAGCGATTTTGAGGTCGATCGTGCTGCTGGTGTTGACCCATGTGTCGCCGCCGCCCCATCCTTCTACATAGACCTTGCGCACCTTGTGAGCCGATAAACCTTCCCCAGCCAGTTCCTGAAAGAGATGCGGCTGACCTGCGGCGGGAAAGACCGCTTCCAGCGCCGCGCTCGCCGCGGCGCGATGGTCTGGGTGGTTGATGTAGGTGGCATCGACGAACCAGGCTGTAGGGTCGCCGCACACGACGACTTCGGGGCGAAAGCGCCGTATTTCGCGCACGAGCCGGCGGCGCAATTCGAGCGTGTTGACGAGCAGCCCATCCGGTTCGCGCAGAAAGACCACCTCTTGCACGCCCACCGCGGCGGCGGCGTCACGTTGTTCTTGCTCCCGGATCGCCGTGGCCTCTGCGCGGGTCAGGCTCAGGTCGGCAATGCCCACGTCTCCGCTGGTGAGGAGAAGATAGGCGACTTCTGCGCCGCCCTGCACCCAACGGGCGGCCGTGCCGGCTGAGCCAAATTCGATGTCGTCAGGATGGGCGAAGATAAACATGGCGCGATGAGGTGTATAAACAGAGGACGATTCCATACAGATTCACTCACTTTCACTGGGTGCATTGTGCTGAGAGATAGGCTTGTTCTAACGCGGCGATCACTTGGGCAGAGGAGGCATTTAATGCCGCGGCCGCGTCCCCTACATTCTGTTCGGGATTCAGACTATCCACCATGCGGCTGAACCCATCATAAGAATCAACCATGTCAGTGATGGTTTGAAGCTGCAACACCGTATTGGCGCGCCGTGCGGCCTCAACCAACTTGCCGATGTTTTCGCGCATCGCGCGCAGTTGAGCAACGCTGGTGTCTGCATCGATGGCTTGCAGATTCGTCGCCGATGTACGCAGCGTAGCGAGCGAATTGCACAGGACGCGCCTGCCGTCGGTCAGGGTCGGTGCGTTTTGCGCCGAACAGCCTGTCACAATCCCCAAAAGAAACGCGGTGACCAAGAGAGTATATAGAAAATGTTTCATATCCGTTCCTTTCCGTTACACAGATGTTGTGAAGTATACTGAAAATTTGTGTGCGGTGATAGTAAGCACAAAGCAATTATTCAAATTTCGCCGCATATTCAAGGATGGATTGCCATTTCTTTCCTTGGCCACCATGACTGAGGGAAATCGCTATGGGTCTGCAACGCACAGCGCGCGGCCGCCAAATCGTACGGTTGATGCTCGAACTCGACAAGCCCATCCAGCCGTTGAGCGATGCGGAGGCGGAACACGAAGCCCGCACCAATTATAACTGGAATTTCACCGTCAACCTGCTCGACGGCGCAGGCTTCTGGTTCGGGATGAGTTTTATTTCGGCGGTTACGATTTTGCCGCTCTTTGTCAGTAAGCTCACGACCGGCGCGGTCTGGTTTGCCGTGCTGGCCGTATTGAGCCAGTCAAGTTGGTATCTGCCACAACTGTTTGCCGCCGGCGCCACGGAACGCCTTGCCCGCAAAAAGCCGGTGGTGATCAACATTGGCTTTTTTACCGAGCGTCTGCCGCTCTGGCTGTTGCCGGTGGCCGCGCTGCTGGCGCCCAGTCAACCCACCCTCGCCTTGTTGCTCTTCTTTTTCGCCTACGCCTGGCACGGCTTCGGCGCCGGCGTGATTGCGCCCGCCTGGTCAGACATGATCGCTCGCATTTTCCCGGTGGAGCGCCGTGGTTGGTTCTTTGGGCTTAGCTCCTTTATCGGCACAGGTCTCGGCGCGGCCGGCGCCATCCTCAGTGGTTGGATGCTGGCCACCTTTCCCTATCCACAGAATTTCGCCTACACCTTTCTGGTGGCGGCCGTTGCGATCACGCTCAGTTGGTACTCGCTTTCCTTGTCGCGCGAGCCGGTTCAACCTATCCCCGATCATATCCGCGCCAAAGGTGACCAATCCTGGAAAAAAATCAAGGCCATTGTGCGTCGAGACCGCAACTTCCGCAACTTTTTAAGTTCACGCTTGCTGGCGAATCTGGGGAGGATGGGAACTGGTTTTCTGACCGTGGCTGCGATTCAGCAATGGCAAGTCAGCGACGCCAGCGTTGGATTGTACACGGCGGCATTGCTGGTCGGGCAGACGCTCGGCAACTTGGCCGCAGGCGTGATCGCGGACCGGCGCGGCCATAAGTTCACATTGGAGCTGGCGCAGGTGGCCAGCATTCTGACTTTTAGCATGGCGTGGCTGGCGCCCGGCCCCGATTGGTACTACGCCATCTTTCTGCTGATGGGGATCGTCAACGGGATTTCGATCGTCTCCGGGGTGCTGATCGTCATGGAATTCTCGCATTCGGAGCACCGCCCCACGTATGTCGGTATTGGTAATTCTGTCACGGGGGTTGGCGGCGCCATTGCACCGTTGATCGGCGGCGTGTTGGCGGCCTTTAGCTACGACTGGCTCTTTCTGGCCTCGGCAATCGTGAGCGCCATTGCGCTCGTCGTGCTCAGCGTTGGGATGCGTGAGCCGCGCAAACACCTGCAAACCGACCCGTTCGAGGAGACCGCAGCCTAAACGGCGATTTCAAAAAGGCGCATTTTTGACGCGAAGATGCAGAGAAAACGCAGAAAAACGCTTGCAAAAAGTGCTTTGCTTTTCCTCTGCGAACCTCTGCATCTCCGCGCCTCCGCGTCAAAGAAATCAAGTGCTTCACGAAACTCACACAAAGCCACCAAGCGCACAAAGAACGCCATCTTCAACTTCGTGTCTTCGTGTCTTCGTGTGAGGCTAAATCGTGAACTACTGAAATCGCTTCTCTACTTCGTCAACGCTTCGATCGGCTCCGGACGATGGCCGAAAGTCGTGATCGGACGTTCGACCGGCCTGGCCCAACGCACGGCATTGCTGATCACGCGCAGCACTTCCGGCTGGTGATAGGTGGGAAAGCTCTCATGGCCGGGCCGGAAATAAAAGATGCGTCCTTGCCCGCGGCGGTAACAGCAGCCGCTGCGGAAGACCTCGCCGCCCTGGAACCAACTGACGAAAACCAGCGTCTCCGGCTCCGGAATGTCGAAGTATTCGCCATACATCTCTTCGTGAGGAATCTCAAAATATTCGCCGATGCCGTCTGCAATTGGATGGCCGGCCGCCACCACCCAGATGCGCTCGCGCTCGCCGGCTTCACGCCACTTGAGATCACAAGTTGTGCCCATCAGCCGCTTGAAAATCTTGGAAAAATGACCGGAGTGAAGCACGATCAGCCCCATGCCTTTCAGCACGCGGTCGTGCACCTGCGCCACGATCTCGTCGCTGACTTCTCCGTGCGCCATGTGTCCCCACCAGACCAGGACATCGGTGTTGTTCAGGATGTGCTCGGTCAGGCCGTGGCTTGGCTCATCCAGCGTGGCGGTGTGCACGATGCAGCCGTGCCCGCGCAGATAGCCGGCGATGGCGCCGTGAATCCCCTGTGGATAGACCGCGGCGATCTCCGGGTCCTGTCGTTCGTGACGAAATTCGTTCCAGACTGTCACACGCGTCTGTGTTGCCATTGGAAATCTCCTCAATTTCTTTCAAATAAAAATATTTTGTTACTGCTGAAATCAGATTTTAGCGACTGCTCCCTCGCGCATGACGAGTTGCTCGGCGTCGTGCTGCGTTACCGGCGCGCCGCCCTGCTGTGCAGAGGCGCGGATCATATCCCAGAGGATCGCCATGCGCAAGCCTACTTCCGGCGGGCTGGGGTTTTCGATCTCCCCGCGGCAGACACGCATAAACTGCTCCCACGCGCCGTGCGACGCCGGCACTTCCACCGGCGTCAGGTCGGCGTCGCCCGCACGTTGCACTTCTAGCCGCTCGCCCCAGACGCCGGTGCGCAAGATGCCGTTGGTGCAGAAGACGCGCACATCCGACGCGCAGGATTCGATGGTGTCGCCGCAGCCGCTCAGCGTGATCAAGACGCCGGACGCCAACCTTGCCATCACCGCCCCCAGAATGTCGACGGCGCGACCGCGGTTGTCCAGCCAGGCCGCGACTTCGATCACCGGCTCGCCTGCCAGGTCGGCCACCGTATTAAGCAGATGCGCGCCCGTGTCGAACAGGAAGCCGCCGCCGGCAATCTCCGGCGCTTGCCGCCACGTGTTTTGTGTGTGGCTGTTCCAGCTTTGCCACACCACGCCATGAATGTTGAGGATAGCGCCCAACTCTCCCGACCGCAACAGCGTGACGGCGGTGCGAATCTGCGGCGACAGGCTGCCGTTGAAGGCCACCACCAGGCGCCGCCGCGTCCGGTTGCGGATTTCGATCAGGCTGCGCGCCTCCACCGTATTCATGACCATCGGCTTCTCCAGCAGCACATCCAGCCCCGCTTCCATGCAAGCGCCAGCCTGTTCGTGATGAAGCACGTGGGGCGTGATAATAAAGACGGCGTCGAGCGCGTCGGCGTGTTCACGCAGCAAGAGGGTCAGGTTCGGCTCATTGGGCGGCGGCGTCAGGCCGACATCCTTGAAGAGCACCGCAAACCGCGCGTACGTCTCGGCCGAAGGTTCACAGACGACCGGAATCTGCACCAGCTCCTGATGGCGCAACATGGCGACCGTATGATGCCGCGCCATGCCGCCGCACCCGATGATCGCGATCCGCAATGGGGATTGCGGTAGAACTGAGTTTTTAGACGACATCGAACCCTCCCTACGCAAATGGTTGCAAGCTTCACAGTCCGGCAAGGCTACTCAAATGACAGTCACTTTGCAAAGTGACTGTCATCTCTGGGCCAAAAAATGTAAAGGTAGAGTACTCCCCAATAGTGCCACAAGCCGGGGTCTATGTCCAACGCATGGCATCAAGTTGGTATGGCGTAGAAGGCTTTTCCCTTATCAAGTTTCTGCTTGCCGCCGCGCCAACTTTTTAGATTTTTTCCCGCTCAGGTATAAAGAGCGCATGACATCACAACCACAGTTGATCCTTGCTTCGGCCAGCCAGCGGCGCCAACAATTTCTGCGCGACCTGGGGCTGGCCTACACCGTGCACGTGGCGGACATCGATGAGACCCCGCTGCCCAACGAAGATCCCGCCGCCATGACGCGCCGGCTGGCCGAAGCCAAAGCGGAAGCGGTGGCCTTGCGCCTGCAAGACGCTGCGCAGGAGCAGATCATCATTGCTTCTGACACCACCGTTGCGTTGGAAAACACGATTTACGGCAAACCCGTCGATGACGAAGACGCCGCCCACATGCTGCGCGCGCTGCGTAACCGCACCCACAGCGTCATCAGCGCGGTCGCGGTGCTGCGTCTGCCCGACCGCTGGCTGGAGACGCGCGTCAACACCACCGCCGTGACAATGCGTGATTACACCGACGCCGAGATCGCCGCCTATGTCGCCACCGGCGACCCGCTGGACAAGGCCGGCGCCTACGGCATCCAGTCGTCCGGCTTTGCCCCGGCGTGCGCGCTGGATGGCTGCTACGCCGGCGTGATGGGGCTGCCGCTGGCCGATTTATGCGACTTGCTGGTTGCGCGCGGCGTCGTCATCCCGCACGACCCTGCTCAGGTCTGCGCAGCCCACAATTCATTTGCCTGCTGCTTCGCCAGCACACAACGGGCCTTCTTCGTCGACTTCGATGCACGCTAAAGGCATTAAGGCGAATCCAATGATACAATCAGTTCCTGCTGCCAGAACGCTTGTGCTTTTCCCGGACTGGACTGATGTGATGCTAACGATAAACACATTGACCGATCTATTGGCAATTGCTGTTGCCTTGGGGGCAAAAACCGTAGTTGGCTGGTCGGATGCAGAAGAGGAATTAACTGCACAGCTTCCCTGCACCCTGGATGAAACGGTTGCCACCATTGCAGCTCGAATTGTAGCGGGCGAAGATCCTCTGGGCGAACTGTATTGTCAGATTCTCTCGCCCGCGCAGCGGCGTCCCAGTGGCGCAACCTACACGCCGGCGCAGTTCGTTCACGTTATGACCCAATGGGCAGTAAGCCAAGTAAGGCCAAAACGAGTCGTGGACCCCGGTTGTGGCTCTGGACGGTTTTTAGTAGCCGCCGGAAAGTGCTTCGAGGAGGCGACGCTGATTGGTATTGAGACAGACCCAGTGGCAGCAATGCTTGCCCGTGCTAACTTGGCCGTCAACGGGTTTGTCAACCGTGCCAAGGTGACATTAGTAGATTATCGAGAGGTGACTCTTGAAGAGATTGACGGTGCAACACTTTTCATCGGAAACCCACCCTATGTTCGCCATCATGATATCGCTCCTGAACACAAAGCGTGGCTTACCGACACAGCACAGATGCTAGGAATTCGGGCCAGCCAGTTGGCAGGATTGCACGCTCATTTCTTTTTGGCGACTGCACTGCTGGTGCGTCCAGGCGATCTTGGCGTATTTATCACATCGTCCGAGTGGCTTGACGTCAATTATGGCGAGCTTCTGCGCAGATTACTCACTGGTCCCCTAAAAGTGCTCACCATTCAAGTGATCAATCCAAGGTTGCAGCCTTTTCCCGGTACAGCAACCACCGCCGTCATTACCGGGTTCGCTGTATCAACTGATTCACCGCTTGTTGCAATCGGTCGGGTTGAACAATTGGATGACTTGAAGTCGCTGCACACCGATGTCTCGATCTTGCGTGCGGAATTGGCTGCACTCAAACGCTGGTCAGCGCTCACCAGCAAGAGAACGGAACGACGTGCAGGGTTCATTGAGCTAGGCGAAATCTGCCGTGTTCATCGAGGACAAGTAACCGGCGCCAACAAAGTGTGGGTTGCACGCAAGGGGCAAGTTGATTTGCCTACAGCAGTTCTGTGGCCTGCGATTACGCGTGCGCAAGAATTGTTTCACACCACTGGCATTCTAGATAACATCGAAGCTCTGAAACTGGTGATCGACCTGCCGGCAGAACTTGATGCGTTCTCTGTCGATGATCAGGCGCGCATTGCACAATATCTAAAATTTGCCGCTGCAAAAGACGCCGATGCCACCTACATTGCGCGGCATCGAACACCGTGGTGGTCAGTAAAGCTCCACGCGCCAGCGCCGATTCTGGCGACCTATATGGCGCGGCGCACACCAGTCTTTGTCTATAACCGGGCAAAAGTCCGTCATATCAACATTGCTCATGGCCTCTATCCGCGCGAACCGTTGAGCGTCGATATTCTCATGGCGCTCGCACGATTTTTGACCCAAAGCGTCACAACCGATGAGGGCAGAACGTACGCGGGCGGGCTGACAAAATTTGAACCGCGCGAAATGGAGCGTTTGTTGATCCCCCACCCTGATCTTCTTGTGGACCCGCAGGTTGTTGAGGAACTATTGCAATGAGTAAGGGACTGCCAAAGCTTGTCGAACCAACACGCTGGTTGCCGGAGAAATTGGAGACTGACCTGGCCGTTGCGATACAGAATTTTCGTGATGAGCGGCTACAGGAACCACTGGCTGCCTATTTGGAGGCATACGACCAGGCAGAGGAAATCATCGAAGGATTGTTGCGCAGCACAGACAATCTGATGAGCATGGAAGCTACGGCGCTGGCGTTGTTTCAGCAGCCAGATTCACTCGATGCCCTACGCTACTTGGCGGCGCCGCCGATCTCTGAAGATGATTTGAAAATATTGGTGGATAGTGCATCGCTGGCGCCACGTACATTTACTGCGGATCCAGCACTTGCAGCGCGTTTGGTGCAGACAATCCAGGCTGTCATCGATCCACGCCGATTCCCCTGGCATGCTGAACGACGAGAAGCAACTCGCGAAGAGCGACAAGCCGCAGTGATGGCGTCAACCGTCTTGATTGCGGCGCAACGCTTGGCAACGCGAAGACGCAGCGAAGGCAAGCAAGTCCAAGAAACGTTAGTCCGTCAAACGCTGTTGGATCATGGGCTGGAGATTGTTGCCATTCCGGGCAACGCCATTCAGACCCTCAGTCAAGCGCCGGGCCCCGGTAAGTTCTGCAGTGAGGCAATACTCGGTACGCGCAAGGCCGATTTCGTCGTCGGTCTCTGGGACACGCGCATTCTGGCCATTGAGTGCAAAGTCTCGAATTCTTCGCTCAACTCTGTCAACCGGCTCAATAACGACGCCGCCGCCAAAGCTGAAGAATGGCTCAAGGATTTTGGCGTGCGTAACATCGTGCCGGCTGCCGTGCTCAGTGGCGTTTATAAGCTGCACAATCTGCTGAATGCACAGCAACGAGGGTTGACGCTCTATTGGGCGCATCGGCTGGTAGATTTGACCGGATGGATTGAAAGCGTCCGTATTCAAGCTCCGACAGATTGACACAGCCTGTTGCGCGCGTTACACTCGCGTCAGAGAAAGTGTGTTGTCATTTTGAGGAGAAAGCGCATTTGTCAGCAGTGCAGCGTGAAGACTACCACGAATACGAAGCCGAGTTCGAAGACGACCCACGCCCGCGGCGCAACGATAAGAAGTCCAGACCCAAGCGCGCGTCGCAGCAACTAGCGCACGGCATCGTCATCCGTGCGCGCGGCCACCACTACGATGTCGAGACCACCCCGGCCAGTGAGGCGGATGGCGCAGAGCATGTGCGCATCTGCGAAGTGCGCGGCCGGCTCTTGCAGGAGCGCAGCCGTGACACGCTGGTGGCCGTCGGCGACCGCGTGTGGGTGCTGCCGGAAGGCGACAATAAGGGTCTCATCGAGCGTGTGGACGAGCGGCGCAGCGTGCTCAGCCGGCAGCATCCGGGCGAATCTCGCCCCGCCGAGGATGTCATTCTGGCTAATCCGGATCAGGCGCTGGTGGTCTTTGCCGCGGCCAAGCCGGAGCCGCATCTGCGTATGCTTGACCGCTTCCTCGTCATTGCCGAGGCCAACGAGCTGCCGGCGGTGATCTGCGTCAACAAGATCGAACTGACGGGTGAGGATGCGGCGCGCACAATTTTTGGCATGTACGAGCGCATCGGCTATCCGGTGCTCTACACCAGCGCCAAGCTGCACACCGGCATCGACGCGTTGCGCGCGATGTTGACGGATCGCATCACCGTGGTGGCCGGGCCAAGCGGCGTGGGCAAAAGCAGCCTGATCAACGTCGTGCATCCAACCTTGCACCTGCGCGAAGGCGACCTGCGCGACTTTATGGACAAGGGACGTCACACCACGCGCGCCGCGCAGCTCTATCGGATGCCCTTTGGCGAGGCCTCCTATGTGGCCGACACCCCGGGCATCCGCGAGTTGGGTCTCTACGAGATCGACGCCGCCAATCTGCCCTTCTATTTCCGCGAAATGGCAGCCTATCTGCACGAATGCCGCTATCCCGGCTGTACGCACGACCACGAGCCGGAGTGCGCGGTGCGCGCCGCGGTCGCACACGGCGAAATTGCCGAAGAACGTTACGCAAGTTATCTGCGCTTGTTGCGCGGGGAAGAATAGAGAATGGAGAGTAAGAGATTGGAGATTAGGAGATTGGAGAGCGCAATGATGCCACTGCCACAATCTCCAATCTCCTAATCGCTCAATCTCTTAATCTCCTAATCACATCTGACCATGTCCAAAATCACTGCTAACCTGAACGAACCACAAAAAAAAGCTGTCGAGACCGTCAAGGGGCCGGTGCTGGTGCTGGCTGGGCCAGGGTCGGGCAAGACGCGGGTGCTGACGCGGCGCATTGCCTACATGATCGAGGAACAACGCATTGCGCCGTGGAACATTGCCGCCGTCACCTTCACCAACAAAGCGGCCGGCGAGATGCGCGAGCGGGTGGCGCTGATCCTGCAGGAAATCTACGGCGCGCCGCCGGTGGGACAGTCATCGCGCCTGGGCGGGCTGACGATCGGCACGTTCCACAGTATCTGCGCCCGCATCCTGCGCGTGGAGACGGCTGCGGCCGGCTTTCAGCCCAACTGGATCATCTACGACAGCGCCGACCAGGTGGCGCTGGTGCGCGCCGTGATGCGCGACCTCAATCTCGACGAGAAGCGCTACCCGCCGAAGGCAATTCACGCCCACATCAGCAACCGCAAAAACGAACTGATCACGCCAGAAACCTATCGCGGCGCCTCTTACTTCGAGGAGATCGCCGGCCGCGTCTATCGCAGCTACCAGGAGTCGCTGCTTGCCAACAACGCAATGGATTTCGACGACCTGCTGCTGCGCACCGTGCTGCTGCTGCGCGATAACCTCGACGCGCGCAGCAAGTATCAGCGCAAGTGGCCTTATCTGCTCGTCGATGAATTTCAGGACACTAACTCGGCGCAATATGAGATGCTGCGGCTGTTGGTGGGTGAGCCGGCGCATAACCGCAATCTTTTTGTCGTGGGCGACGAGGATCAGTCGATCTATCGCTTCCGCGGCGCCGATTATCGCAACGTACAGCTCTTTCGCAAGGATTACCCCGACCACATCGAAATCTTGCTCGAACAAAATTACCGCAGCACGCAGACGATCCTCGACGTTGCCAACGCGCTGATCAGCCAGAACCGCAACCGCACGCCCAAGCGCCTGCACACCGACAACGGTCAAGGCGCACCCGCGATGGTCTACGAGGCGTACAACGAGGTCGAAGAGGCTGCGTTCGTGGCCGACGAGATCGAAAAGATGCTCGCCACGAAAGCGTTTCAGGCCGGCGACTTTGCCGTCACCTACCGCACCAACGCCCAGAGCCGCGCACTCGAAGAAGCCTTCGTCATGCGCCACATCAAGTACAAGCTGATCGGCGCCACGCGCTTCTATGAGCGCAAGGAGGTCAAGGACGCGCTCGCCTATCTGCGCGTGATCCACAACCCTGCGGACAGCGTCTCGCTTGAGCGCATCATCAACGCGCCGCCGCGCGGCATTGGCGCCAAGACGCTGGAGGCGCTGCGCAACTGGGCGAACGAGATCGGCGTCGGCCAGACGGAGGCTTTGCAGATTCTTCACCACGGCCCGCAGCGTGTGGCTTTGCAAAGCGGGCGCACGCTCTCCACGGCAGCGTACAAGGCGCCGCCCTTTGGCGCCCGCGCCCAGAACGCCCTGATCGAGTTTGCCGCGCTGCTCGACGAGTGGATCGCAACCGAGCGCCGCGGTCACTACGACAGCGTCGCCGACCTGCTCGACCAGGTGCTGGCGAAATCTGGCTACGTGGATACGTTGCGCGACGGCAGCGACGAAGGGGAAGATCGCTTCGCCAACTTACAGGAGTTGCGCGGCGTGGCTGCCCAGTACACCCAGGGCATGTCCGCGCTGGAGCCGGAGCAAAGCCCGCTTGGCCTCTTTCTGGAGGAAGTGAGCCTGGTGAGCGACAGCGACCAGCTTGACGACAGCGCCGGCGCGGTGACGCTGCTCACGCTGCACACGGCCAAGGGGCTGGAATATCCCGTTGTCTTCATCGTGGGCATGGAGGAAGGCATCCTGCCGCACAGCCGCAGCCTGGAAAGCGGCGATGCAGAGGATATGGCCGAGGAGCGCCGCCTGACCTATGTCGGCGTGACGCGCGCCAAGAAACGCCTCTACCTGGTGCACTGCTTCCGCCGCAGTCTGTGGGGCGACAGTTCGATGCAGCAGCCGAGCCGCTTTCTCGACGACATCCCCCCCGATTTGCTGTCGGGCATGGTCGACCGTCAGCGGCGTCGCGAAGGGAGCTACCAGCGCGTCACCAGTTGGGATGCAGACGAAAGTGAGCGCGGGCAGAGCCGCAGCCAGACCGGCGGATACTGGAGCGGCCGCTCGAAATCCACCCAGCCCGCGGCGTCGCCGTTTGGTCAGCCGTCGAACCAGCCCTCCAGCAAGTCACCGTCCGATCATTCATCGCCTGCCGCCGGCTCGGCCTATTGGTCGCCAGGCGCCGGCGGCAAGGAAGCCAGCGCGCGCAAGCCGGCGGCGGCAAGCGGCCCGCTCGCCTTCAAACGCCGCGACAGCGTCCAGCATCCGAGCTTTGGCATCGGCACTGTCATCGAGAGCGAGGCGACGGGCGATGGCGACGAGCAAGTGACCGTCGCCTTTCCGGGTGTGGGCATCAAAAAGCTGCTGGTTTCATTGGCAGGACTGAAAAAGCTATAGTTTTTAGGGACAACGCCAATGATCGGGCATCCGTCGCCGCCGTGGCCGCGCACCATCAAAATCATCGCCGCCGTCACATTTATGGTGCTGGCGGCGTTGGCATTCTGGCGTTTCCTGGAGTTTGTCCAGCTCTTTGTGCTCGCAGCACTGATGGCGTTTATTCTGCGCCCGACGCTGGCCTTCTTGCAGCGTTGGCTACGGCTGCCGCGCGGCGTCGCCGTGTTTGTCACCTATCTGCTCTTTGCTCTTATGCTTGCCGTGGTGGGGCTGGTGGTCGGTGCACTTGTGCAAAACCAGCTCGGTGGTCTGATGGCCAACATTTTGGAGACAGGGCGTGGCATCACGGCTGTGGCGGAGCGTTTTATCACCTCCCTCGCCAATGCTTCCTTTCAACTCGGTCGCTTTCGGTGGCAAATGCCGACGATCCAGAGCAGTGAGGTATTGCCCCAATTTTATGAGTCGCTGGTCGGCCAGGTCAGCGGCTTTATTGGACAGGGCGGCACGCTGGTGACCGGCGTCGCGCAGACGGCGCTCGTCACGCTGACGCGCGGCATCGTGATGGTGGTGCTGTCGATCTACCTGCTGCTGGATGGCCCGCGCATCTTTGTCTTTCTGAAACATGCGGCGCAGCAAGTCGGGTACAGCGACGACGCCGCATTCCTGATTGAAGATTTTCAAAGCGTCTGGAACACCTATTTCCGTGGTCAGGTTCTGCTGGCAGCCATTATGGGCGTGCTCGTCAGCATCACGCTTTTTATCCTGCGCGCTGACAACCCCGTTGCGCTGGGGATTGTGGCTGGCGTGTTGGAGATCGTGCCGGTGCTTGGGCAATACCTGACGATGGGGATCATCGTGGTGTTGATCTTCTTTCAGCCGGAGCCGGCGCTGGGTATGCAGCCCTGGCTCTACACGCTGATTGTGGCAGGCGTGATCTTTGGCATCCAGCAGATTCAGGGCAATGTCATCCTGCCGCGCGTCCATGGCCGCACGCTGGCGCTGCATCCGGTGTTGATCCTGCTCGGTGTGTTGATGGGTGCGTCTTTTGCCGGCGTATTGGGCGCTGTGCTGGCGCCCCCTGTCCTGGCAACGATCAAGCTTTTTGGCAGCTATATCTGGCGCAAGATGCTGGATTTACCGCCATTTGAGCATGATATTGCGCGGTGGCAGGATAAAAAGCTTGAGGATTAGCACTTTATGCTGAGCATCTTGAGACATCGGGAGCTTCCTGGAAACCGGCAAGCTTAACGGAGGCAACGCCTAATCATGACTTATTCGCCAGCCCAACAACTCGCCTACTGGGCCGACGCGCTGCGCGATATGGCTGCGTCGGGGTTGCGCTTTGCGCCGACGCTTTACGACGCCGAACGCTATCACGCGTTGCAGAGCCTGGCGCTGGAGATGCAGGCCTACGCGGGCAACGAAATGCCGGCTGCGCTGGAGCCGCTGCGCGCAACGCTCTTTGCGCATGTGACGCCCTTTGTCGTCGCCGATGCCGCCATCATCGACGCGGCGGGCCGGCTGCTGTTGATCCGCCGCGCGGATAATGAGCTGTGGGCCATGCCAGGCGGCGCGCTGGAAGTGGGCGAGACCGCGGCTGAGGGCGCAGTGCGCGAGGCGCTGGAGGAAAGCGCCGTCGCCAGCGAACCCATGGCGTTGGCCGGCGTCTGGGACTCGCGCCTTTGCGGCAGTGTGACGCGCCATCATCTCTACCACTTCGTGATCCTGTGTCGCCCGCTGCCTGTCCCGCCCGCGTCCCCGGCCTCCCACGCGCACGAGACGCTGGCATCCGGCTGGTTTGGCGTCGAGGAACTGCCCGCCGCGCTCGATCCAGGACATGCCACCCGCATCCCGCATGTATTTCGTGTGTGGAAGGGCGAAGCAACGGCTTATATTGATCTGTGATGCGTAAGGCTAACACGCAACGAGTGATGCGTGATCGTTACGCCTTACCCAATCACCTGCCTCAGCACGCGCAGCCAGTTTGCAAACAGAATCTTTTCGATTTCGTCGTCGTGAAAACCGCGGGCGATAAGCTGGCGCGTCAAGTTGAAGCCATGACTGTGGTTGGTGAGGCCGGGCGCGTGGTGCGCCTCGATCATGTTGGCGGAAATAGCGGCCTGTTGCTCCGCCGTCCAGTGGCGAAATAGAAATTCGATAAAATCGAAGCCAATGCCCACGGCGTCGATGCCGGCGAGGTCCGCGACGTAGGCAATGTGGTCGACGAAGTGGTCGAGCGTCGCCAGCTCCTTCTGCGCGCTGAGCAGAACGGCATTGATGCCGACCACGCCGCCACGCTCGCCCACGGCCCGGATATGAGCATCGCTGCTGTTGCGTTCGATGTCATGGAAGTGGCGCGGGTTGGTGTGGGAGATGATCAGCGGCTCATCGGTCAGCGCCAGCACGTCGTCGACGCCCGCGGCGTTGAGATGCGCCAAATCAAGCAGGATGCCCAGGCGCTGACATTCCGCCACCACCGCCTTGCCAAAGCGGCTCAGCCCGGCCGGCGACGAGCCTGACGGCGCAAAGACGCCGCCATCCCCCGCTGCGTTGCGCCGTGCGTGCGTCAGCCCGACGCTGCGGACGCCCAGTTCGTAGAAGACCCGCAACAGGTGCAAATCCGTCCCCAACGGCTCGACGCCTTCCATCGTGATCAGGATGCCGATCTTGCCAGACGCGCGCGCCTGTTCGATGTCGGCGTAGCTGCGGCAGATCGTCACGCTGTCCGCGGTCAGCGCTACTTCTTCGTAGAGGCGGGCAACCTGGTCGAGCGCCACGCGCAGCCCCATTTCAGGCAGATCTTTGTCTTCAACAAAAAGCGCGGCCCCGACCAGGCTGACGCCGCCGACGCGCAGTTCGGGCGCAAACTCATCGCGCAGCAGCCCCTGCTGGCCGCGCCGGTCGTAGAGATCCAGCGGCAGGTCGAAGTGCATATCGATCAGGCCGGGCGTGTGCATGCGGTGGATGCGAGCGTCGAGCGATATAGCCATAAGAACACCTTCCCTGACGAATAAAGATTGAGATGTAAACTTTACTTTAGGCATTAACAAGCAAACATTTCCATCAAATGTCGCGTTATTTTCTCTGGCGTCAGTATACACTGTCCATAGTGACAGGGAATAGTGACAGGGAATAGTGACAGGGAATAGTGACAGGGAAT
>Ga0073899_10000382_pt1 | contig 40556 bp, 37 predicted proteins | sample KloWWTmetaKNB5Ph_FD_88975 | JGI IMG/M metagenome (GOLD analysis project Ga0073899, IMG submission 88975) | Active sludge microbial communities from Klosterneuburg, Austria, studying microevolution and ecology of nitrifiers - Klosterneuburg... | ecosystem: Engineered > WWTP > Aerobic digester >... | reverse complement strand
TTCACCAGTTCGCGCGTCTCGTAGACGTAGAACTCCATGCGGTCGAGTTCGCGCAGCAGGTCGTTGGGAAACTCGATGTCCGCCTTGTCGATCTCGTCGATCAGCAGCACCACCTGCCGGTCGGCGCTGAAGGCCTGCCAAAGCACGCCCTGCACGATGTAGTTGCGGATGTCGCGAACCTTCTCGGCGTCACCCACGCCCGACAGCTGGCTGTCGCGCAAGCGGCTCACGGCGTCGTATTCGTACAGACCCTGCTGGGCCTTGGTGGTGCTCTTGATGTGCCACTGCATCAGCGGCATGCCCAGCGCTGTGGCCACTTCCTCGGCCAGCATGGTCTTGCCGGTGCCGGGCTCGCCCTTGACGAGCAGAGGACGCTGCAGTGTCACCGCGGCGTTGACAGCCAGCATCAGATCCTGTGTGGCGACGTACTGGTCCGAACCCTGGAATTTCATCGTGTGCGAGTGGATTTCGACGCTGGCGTCGGGGGTCGGACCAGTATAAGCGGGCCCTATAATCGATGGCTCGATCCCGCCCCGCGGCCCCGTGGGCCGGATGGACCTTCGCGAATCCTTTGCCGCCACTTTCCGCGCAGCCGACATGAACAAAGCGATCTTCTTCCTGCTGGCCCTGTCCGGCACTTTCTCGATGGCCCAGGCGCAGGACGCCACTGCAGGGCGCAACAAGGCCGCCATGTGCATCGGCTGCCACGGCATTCCGGGCTATCAGGCCAGTTTCCCCGAGGTGCACAAGGTGCCCATGATCTCGGGCCAGAGCGCCAAGTACATCATCGCCGCGCTGACCGAGTACAAGAAGGGTGACCGCAAGCACCCGACCATGAGGGCCGCGGCGACATCGCTGAGCGACCAGGACATGGCCGACCTGGGCGCCTTCTACGAAAAGAACCTCAAGGCCAGCATGATCAAGACCGTGGCCGATACGCCCGCCGTGGCGCCGTCGGCCCAGGTGGAAGCGCTGCTCACCAAGGGCGCCTGCACCTCCTGCCACGGGGCCAACTTCAGCAAGCCGATCGATCCCAGCTACCCCAAGCTTGCCGGCCAGTACGCCGACTACCTCTACGTGGCGCTGAAGTCCTACCAGATCGAAGGCAACCCACAGGTGGGTCGCGGCAATGCCATCATGGCCGGGCAGGCCAAGCAGTTCACGCACGCCGAACTCAAGGCGCTGGCCGGCTACATCGCGTCGCTGCCCGGTGAATTGCAGACCGTGCGCGAAAACCCGTTCCGCTGAGCGCCCTGCTCCTGAATCCGGCCGCTGCACGTCAGCGGCCTTTTTGTTTGTGCCCCGCGCATGATGGTCACGTGCAGGCTCAAGCCGTCGCCGCCACGGCCGATAAAAGATCGTTCCGAGCTCGGTTCGGACCCTCCTGCATCGTGACCGCCACCCTCAAGAAGATCAGCGTCGACTAGGTCCGTGTGGGCATGTACCTGCACGCGCTGGAGGGCGCCTGGATCGACCATCCGTTCTGGAAGAACCAATTCGTCATTGGTGATGCAGCCGACCTGCGCAAGCTGCGTGACAGCAAGATTCGTGAGGTCTGGATCGATGCCGGCAAAGGCCTGGACACCGGCGAGCCGATGGCCGCGCCGGTGCTGACGCCTGCACGCGCTGCGGTGCCTTCGGCACCCGTCGCATCGGTGTCGCCCAGGCCCGCACCGGCCGCCACCCATTCGCTGAACGACGAACTGCATGCGGCCGCGGCGATCTGCAACCGCGGCAAGAAGGCCGTGGCCCTGATGTTCCGCGAGGCCCGCATGGGCAAGGCCGTGGACGCCGAGAGCTGCCTGCCGCTGGTGCAGGAGATCAGCTCGTCGGTCTACCGCAACCCGGGTGCACTGGTCAGCCTGGCGCGGCTGAAGACGCAGGACGAATACACCTACATGCATTCGCTGGCGGTGTGTGCGCTGATGGTGGCGCTGGGCCGGCAGACCGGCATGGACGAGGCCGAATGCCGCGCCGCCGGGCTGGCCGGCCTGATGCACGACCTGGGCAAGGTCATGATGCCGATTGACGTGCTCAACAAGCCCGGCAAGTTGACCGACGAAGAGTTCGACGTCATTCGCACGCACCCCGTGCGCGGCCATGCGCTGCTGCTCGAAGGACGGGGCGCGGGCCCCGAGACGCTGGATGTGTGCCTGCACCACCATGAGCGCATGGACGGCACGGGCTACCCGCACAAGCTGGCCGGCGATGCGATCTCGCGCGTGGCGCGCATGGGTGCGATCTGCGACGTCTACGACGCCATCACATCCAATCGCCCATACAAGAACGGCTGGGACCCGGCCGAATCGGTGGCGCGCATGGCGTCGTGGAGGGGCCATTTCGACCCTGCGCTGTTCACGCACTTCGTCAAGAGCCTGGGCATCTATCCGGTCGGATCGCTGGTGCGCCTGCAGTCCGGGCGCCTGGCGGTGGTGGTGGAGCAGAACGCCTCGGCGCTGACCGCACCCGCGGTGAAGATCTTCTTCTCGACCAAGAGCAACATGCCGATTCCGGTGCAGCGGCTTGAACTGGCCGCCAGCAGCGACTGCATCGTGGGCCGCGAGTCGGTGGCGCATTGGGGCTTCAAGAACCTGGATGCGTTGTGGAGCGACGACGCCCGTTGATGCCGGCCGTCATCGGCGGCGCTCAGTCCGCGGTGGCGCGTCGCCGCACCGCCTGCAGATAGGCCTGCCCATCGGGCGGAAGGCCGCTGCGCTGGCTGGTCCAGATCATCTCGCCCAGGCATTCCATCACCACGTGATGCGCCTCATGCAGTGACTGGTGCCGTGCGGCCAGCAGCTGCACGGCCTGGCGGATGCCGGTGGGCTGGTCGATGCTGCACTGCTCGTCGATGGTGAGGTGCATGGACAGGTGCAGGAACGGGTTGCTGCGACCGCCTTCCACGCTGTAGACGGCGGCCAGCGCAGCCGTCTCGTCGGCCAGGTCGGCGTGGTATTCGGGGTGCTCGTCGATCCAGCGCAGGGCCAGCACGTCCATCGGGGCCAAGGGCTCGCCGCTGCGCTGGCGGCGCCACGCCGTACAGAAGAAGCGGCGCACGTCGTCTTGCGAGGGTTGGAACATCGCACAATTGTCGCCTTCGCAACCAACGCCGGCCGGGCGCCCCGATGAACGTCAGAACCGAACAGCTTTTCACCGCCGCACGCACGCAGAACGGCTATTTCGATGACCCGGTGTCCGACGACACCTTGCGCCAGTTGTACGAGCTGATGAAGTGGGGCCCGACCGCGGCCAACAGCAGCCCGGCACGGCTGGCCTTCGTTCGCAGTGCCGAGGCCAAGGCGCGCCTGCTGGCCTGCATGAGCCCGGGCAACGTGGCCAAGGTGCAGCAGGCGCCGGTGACGGTGATCGTGGGCATGGACCTCGAGTTCCATCACCAGCTGCCGCAGTTGTTCCCGCACACCGACGCCAGATCCTGGTTCGAGGGCAAGCCGGCGCTGATCGAGACCAGCGCGATGCGCAACAGCAGCCTGCAGGGCGGCTACCTGATCCTGGCGGCACGCGCGCTGGGGCTGGACTGCGGGCCGATGAGCGGATTCGACGCCGCCAAGCTGGACGCCGCCTTCTGGTCCGGCAGCGCGGTGCGCACCAACTTCGTGTGCACGCTGGGGCGAGGTGATCCATCCAAGGTTTTTGTGCGCAACCCGAGGTTGACGTTCGACCAGGCCTGCCGGCTGTTTTGAGACCTCACGCGGTGTGATCACCGACCCCTGGTTCTACGCGGTCGCGCTGCCCGCGGTGCTGCTGCTGGGCCTGTCCAAGAGCGGCTTCGGTGGCGGCTTCGGGGCGCTGGCGGTGCCGCTGATGGCGCTGGTGGTGCCGGTGCCGCAGGCCGCCGCCATCCTGCTGCCGGTCCTGCTGCTGGCCGACATGCTGGGCCTGGCGTCGCTGATGCGCGACCGCGACCGCGCGCTGGTGCGCCTGCTGCTGCCGGCCGGCCTGGTGGGCACGGTGCTGGGTACCGTCAGCTTCGGCCTGCTGCCGGCGTCGATGGTGGCCGGCGTGGTTGGTGTCATCACGCTGGCCTTTCTGGCCGTGCGCACGCTGTTCCCGCCGCATGCCGACGCAGCGCCGCCGCCGCGCTGGCTGGGCCTGGTGCTGGGCACGGTGTCGGGTTTCACCAGCTTCGTCGCCCATGCCGGCAGCCCGCCGCTGGCCTTCTATGTCATGCCCTTGCGTCTGCAGCCCGTGGTCTTCACGGCCACCCTGTCGGTCTTCTTTGCCGCCATCAACCTGTCGAAGTGGATTCCCTATGCCTGGCTGGGCCTGATCGACAGCCGCAACATGCTGACCTCGCTGGCGCTGCTGCCGGCCACGCCGCTGGGCGTGTGGCTGGGCCTGCGCTTCGTGCGACGGGTGCCACAGCTGCTGTTCTACCGGCTGTTCAGCCTGGGCATGCTGCTCACCGGCTGCAAGCTGGTGTGGGACGCGCTGTGACGGCCGCGGCGGTGTGTCAGCCCGGCGGCGTGCCCCCGTTGCCGGCGCGCTCGCGCGCCCACAGCTCTTCGAGTTGCTGGCGGCCCTGCTTGGCGATGGCGATCAGCTTGGCCTCATTGCCGAAGTGCGGCGCCATCTGTTCCATCAGCTCGATGCTGTGCGCGCGGAAGCGCCGCGCCGAGGCCTCGGCCTGGTCGGCGTCCATGCCCATCACCTGCAGCACGCTGCGCGCGCTGAGCAGCGCCGAGTCCAGCGTCTCTCGCTCGATCATCGTCACGCCCAGTTCACGCAGCCGGTAGTAGTGCGTGACGTTGCGCGCACGCGCAATCAAAGGCAGCCGCGGAAAATGTTCGCGCACCAGGCGCGCACATTCGACGCTCTGATCGACATCGTCGATGGCCAGCACGAACACGCAGGCGCGCTCGGCGCCGGCGGTGCGCAGCAGGTCCAGCCGCGTGGCGTCGCCATAGAACGCCGGCCAGCCAAAGCGGCGCACGGCTTCGATCTGCTCGACGCTGTGGTCCAGCACCGTGGCGCTGAAACCGTTGGCGCTGAGCAGCCGGCCCACGATCTGCCCGTAGCGGCCGAAGCCGGCGATGATGGCCGGCGCATGCTGCGGATCGCGCAACTCGCTGATGCCGTCCGGCAGCGACCGGTGCAGCGCGCGTCGTGCGCGCCAGCGATCGGCCAGCACCAGCAGCAGCGGCGTCAGCAGCATCGACAAGGCGACCGATGCCACCAGCAGCGACGCGCTGCGGGCAGCGATCACGCCGGCGCCGAAAGCGCCTTGAAAGACCACGAAGCCGAACTCGCCACCCTGGGCCAGCAGGATCACGAACACCGGTCGTTCGGCCTCGGGCAGCGACATCGGCCGCGCCATGGCCCACAGCACCAGGGCCTTGACGCTCAGGAACGCCAGCACCACGACGGCGACCGTGCCGGGTGCCTGCAGCACGACCGCGAAGTCGACGCTCATGCCCACCGCGATGAAGAACAGGCCCAGCAGCAGGCCCTTGAAGGGTTCGAGGTCGGTCTCGAGCTCGCGCCGGTATTCGCTCTCGGCCAGCAGCACGCCGGCCAGGAAAGCGCCCAGCGCCATCGACAGCCCCACGCTCTGCATCAGCGCCGCGGTGGCCACCACCAGCAGCAGCGACGCGGCGGTGAAGATCTCGGGCGTGTCGCTGCGTGCAATCCAGCGCAGCGCCGGGCGCAGCAGCAGCCGGCCGCCGAAGACGATGGCCAGCACCACGCCGACCGCCTTGGCGCCTTCGATCCAGCCCGCGCCGCCACCCGCCGTGGCGCCCTGCACCACCAGCAACGGCAGCAGCGCCAGGATGGGGATGGCGGCAATGTCCTGCAGCAGCGCCACGCTGAGCACGCTCTGGCCGGCGCTGGTGGGCATCAGGTTGCGCTCGCTCAGCACCGACAGGCCGATGGCGGTCGATGACAGCGCCAGTCCCAGGCCCGCCACCAGTGCCAGCCGCCATTCGACGCCGGCGGCGACACCCAGTGCCAGCAGCAGCACCGTCGAGCCCAGCAGCTGCACGCTGCCCCAGCCGAAGATCGGCCGCCGCAGTGACCACAGGCGGCGCGGTTCCAGTTCCAGTCCGACCAGGAACAGCATCAGCACGACGCCGAACTCGGCGAAGTGCAGCATGGACTGCGCGTCGGTGACCAGCTTCAGACCCCAGGGGCCGATGGCGATGCCTGCGCCCAGGTAGCCGATGATCGACCCCAGGCCCAGCAGTCGGGCCAGCGGCACGGCAAACACGGCCGCACCCAGGTAGATCAGGCTCGAATGAATCCAGCTGGCGCCGTGTTCCATCGGATGAAGCCGGGTGTGTGGACGAAGGCGCTGACCTCAGGATGCCGAATAGGCCAGGCGCACGTAGATCGGCGCAAAGGCCTCGGCCTGCGTCAGCTCGATCAGGCTCTCGCGTGAGAGTTCGAGCATCGCGATGAAGGTCACCACCAGCACCGGCATGCCGCGTGTGGTGTCGAACAGGTCCTGAAACTCGAGAAAGCGCCGTCCCTGCAGGCGGCGCAACACGATGCTCATGTGTTCGCGCACCGACAGCTGCTCGCGGCTGATCAGGTGGTGCTGGTTCAGGCGCGCGCGCTGCAGGATCTCGGCCCAGGCCTGGCGCAGGTCGTCGGGGTCGACCTCGGGCAGACGCGGCTCCAGGGTCTGTTCGACCGTGACCTGCGCGCGCAGGAAGTCGCGGCCCAGCAGCGGCAGCGCGTCCAGGCGCGCCGCGGCCAGCTTGATCTGCTCGTATTCGACCAGCCGGCGCATGAGGTCGGCGCGCGGGTCTTCGGGTTCATCGCCGTCGGCACTTTTCTTGGACGGCAGCAGCATGCGCGACTTGATCTCGATCAGCATGGCCGCCATCAGCAGGTACTCGCTGGCGAGCTCGAGGTTGTGCTTGCGGATCTGCTCGACGTAGTCCAGGTACTGGCGCGTTACGCTGGCCAGCGGGATGTCGAGGATGTTGAAGTTCTGCCTGCGGATCAGGTACAGCAGCAGGTCGAGCGGGCCTTCGAAGGCCTCGAGAAAGACCTCCAGCGCGTCGGGCGGGATGTACAGGTCATGCGGCAGCCGGAACAGCGGCTCACCATACAGGCGGGCGACGGCAACCTGATCGACCACGGCGGGCAAACTGTCGTCGGCGTTGTCGATGGAGGGCGCAGCCACCGACAGCGCGTGCTGCAGGTCCACCTACTGCTTGGTCTGGTAGACGTAGGGTTGCTGCGGCACGCGGGCGCGCCGGTAATCGGCCTGCGCCTTGCGGTCAATGGCCTTGTCCCACAGCAGCGCGCGGCCGGCGCGTTGTTCAGCCTCGAGCGTGGGCTTCTTGGCCTTGAGCGTGTCGATGAACTGCGTGACGTCGGAGGTGTAGGGCTTCCAGAACAGCGGCATGGCGGGTCGGGGCAGGGCGCAGGGCAGAATCACCGGCTGTCATTTTAAGGGGGAACGCATGCTCAGCCTGTTCATCGTGATCGCCGGCCTGCTGGCCGCCGGCGTGCTGCTGAGCGCCTGCGACCCGGCGCGCGTGGCGCGGCTGGAAGAAGGCGTGTCGACCGAAACCCAGGTGCGCCAGGAGTTCGGCGACCCGGTCACCGTCACCCAGTTGCCGGATGGCAGCAAGGTGATGGACTACCCGCGCCAGCCCGAAGGCTGGACCAATTACCGCATCACGATCGGCAGCGACGGCAAGATGAGTTCACTGCGCCAGCTGCTGCACGCCGACAACTTCGCCCAGGTGCAGCCCGGGCAGACCCAGGACCAGGTGCGCGAGCGACTGGGCCGGCCCGCCGCCATGCAGGACTGGGCGCTGAAGAACGAGCACGAATGGACCTGGCACTTTCGGCCCGACGCCAACCATTCCAAGGTCTTCAGCGTCATCTTCGGCACCGACGGCAAGGTGCTGCGCAGTGCCGTTGCCGACGACCCGCGCGAGACCCTACCCAGCCGCTGACGCCCCGGCGCCGGCCGCCGGGGGCGGCCGCTCGTCGAAGGCGCCGTCCACCGTGGGCACGATCTGGTCGGGCCCCAGCCGCTGCTCGAAGCCCGAGCGCCGGATCAGCGACAACGGCTGCTCGTTGACGTTGGCCAGCACCAGCGCCTGGCCCTGGCGCAGCAGCGTGCGGTGCAGCTGTTCCAGCGCTTCCAGGCCCGAGGTGTCCATCGAGATCAGCCGATGCATGTCCAGCACCAGGGCACGCGTGTCGGGCAGCAGCTGCGCCTGCAGCTGCTCGATCTTGCCCACCGCGCCGAAGAACAGCGAGCCGAACAGCTCGAACACCTGCACGCCGTCGGGCAGTTGGCCGCGCGGCAGCGACTGCACGCGAAACAGCGTGCTCATGCGGTAGATGAAGAAGGCGCAGGCCAGGATCAGGCCCACCTGTACCGCCACCGTCAGGTCGAAGATCACCGTCATCAAGAAGGTGCCGAGCAGGATGGTGCGGTACTGCAGCGTGAAGCGGCGCAGCCGCCCGAACTCGCGCCATTCACCCATGTTCCAGGCCACGAAGGCGAGGATGCCGGCCAGCGCGGCGAGTGGCACGTTGGCCGCCAGCGGGGCCGCCAGCAGCACCACCAGCAGGATGGTCAGCGCATGCACGATGCCGGCCACCGGGGTGTGCGCGCCGGCGCGCAGGTTGGTCACGGTGCGCGCGATGGTGCCGGTGGCCGGCAGGCCGCCGAACATCGGGCTGATCAGGTTGGCCAGGCCTTGCGCCATCAGCTCCTGGTTGGGGTCGTGACGCTCGAACTCGCTCAGGTTGTCGGCCACGCGGGCGCACAGCAGCGACTCGATGGCGCCGAGCAGTGCGATCGTGATCGTGGGGATCACCAGCTCCTTGGCCGTGGTCCAGCTGAAGGGTGGCAGCGCCAGCTGGGGCAGGCCCTGGGGGATGCCGCCGAAGCGACTGCCGATGGTTTCCACGGGCAGATGAAACCAGGTCACCGCCAGCGTGGCCAGGCCGAGCGCGACGATGGTGCCCGGTACATGCGCGGCCACGCGGCGGCTGCGTGCACGCAAGCCCACGGGGCCGGTGGGCATGGCGTAGCTCTTGGGCCAAAGCACCACCAGCGCCAGGCTGACGCCGGCGATCGCCACAGCCCATGGGTTGACGGTGTGGGCGTTCGCCGCCAAGACCGACAGCAGCGAGAAGAAGTCGCCCGGCAGCTTGGGCGTGACCAGTCCGAAGAAGTCCTTCAGCTGCGACAGCCCGATCAGCACCGCAATGCCGTTGGTGAAGCCGATGACGATGGCCACCGGCACGTAGCGCACCAGTGCCCCGAGCTTGAACAGCCCCATCAGGAACAGCAGCACGCCGGCCATCGCGGTGCTGATCAGCAAATTGGTCAGGCCGTAGCGTTCGACGATGCCGTAGACGATGACGATGAAGGCACCGGCCGGCCCGCCGATCTGCACCTGCGAGCCGCCCAGCGCCGAGATCAGAAGGCCGGCAATGATGGCCGTGAACAGGCCCTGTTCGGGTTTGACACCCGAGGCGATGGCAAAGGCCATGGCCAGCGGCAGCGCAACGACGCCGACCGTGAGGCCGGCGCCGATGTCGGCCATCAGGTCGGGCCGCGAATAGCCGGTCAGGGCATCGAGCAGCCGGGGTCGGAAGCGATGAAAACGGGTGGGTAGCATGCAGTCTCCGGGGCGGTGGCAAGGCGGGCAGGGCCGCCGGCCGGAGGGCCACAGTGGTGGGCGCGAACGATGAAACGCCGCCGGCGCGACGGCAGGCACACCCTCGGCTCGTCCACCGGTATCGACTGCATGGCCCCGATCATGCCATTGGCCATCGCGGCGACCCGACAACGCCCTGCCGCGGGTCGCGCATCAGCGCAACAGGAAGGGCAGCAGGCCCGTGCGCCACAGGCGATAGACGTAGGCCGCCAGCGCCAGCGTGACCAGCAAGCCCAGGCCAATCCACAGCCAGTGGCGGTGACGGCGAAACTGCATGCCCCAGCGCGCCTTGCGGCTGGGCGCGTGGCGTGCGGGCACCGGGCTTTCGCCGGCCAGCGCGGCGCGCAACTCGGCCACGCTTTGCGGCCGGTCGGCCGGCTGCAGCGCCAGCAGCCAGTCGATGATCGACAGGAAGAGCAGCGAATGCCGGTGGTCGCGCCGCTGCAGTGTGAAGCCGATGCGGTCGCCCTGGTGGCGGCTGCTCGCTGCCGGCGGCGGCTTGCCGATGATCATCAGGTGCAGGATGGCGCCCAGCGCATAGAAGTCGGTCCAGGGCCCGCGCTTGAGCTGCTGGTGCTGGCTGTACATCTCCAACGCTGCATAGCCGTCGCGCGGCCCGACCGCACCGGCCTCGCCGCGCGCCGAACTGACCCGACGTGCTGCGCCCAGGTCCATCAGCAAGGGTCGGCCGTCGGCCTCGATCATGATGTTCTGCGGCGCAATGTCGCGGTGCTGCAGGCCGGCGCCGTGCAGGTGCTCCAGCGCGCCCAGCAGGGTGTCGAGCAGTGAGCGCAGCGCCGATTCGCTGGGCGAGCGCCAGCGCGCCTGCAGCGTGTCGTGCAGGTTGCGACCGGTGCACATGTCCATCGCCAGGTAGGCCGTGCCGTTCGCCTCCCAGCAGCCGTGCACCTTGATCAGCGCCGGATGATCGAGCTGCTGCAGCAGCCGGCCCTCGTTGAGAAAAAAGCGCAGGCCCTGGGCAAAGGCCTCGGCCTCGGCGGGGCCGCGTGCGGCCACGTCGGTGGCGCCGATGCGCAGGGCCCAGTGCATGGGCATGAATTCCTTCACGGCCAGGTCGATGTCGGCCGCGGCGTCGGTGACGCGGTACACGAAACCGAAGCTGCCCTGACCCAGCACGTGGCGCACTTCGTACTCGCCCAGCATCGTGCCCACCGCCAGCGGAGTGGGCGGCTGCAGACGACGGGATGGACGTTCGGCGCGCATCAGTCGTGAGCCTAGCAAGCCCGGGCGCGCCGCGACGGCCTCAGCGCACCCTCAACCCGGGGGTGGCGCCGGAGCCGGGTTGCAGCAGATGAAGCCCGGGATGGGCCTTCTCGTCGGCGTGGCCGGCGGTCAGAACCATGCCCTCGCTGATGCCGAACTTCATCTGTCGCGGGGCCAGATTGGCCACCACCACGGTCAGCTGGCCGACCAGGCTCTCGGGCTGGTGGGCGCTGGCGATGCCACTGAACACGGTGCGCAGCCGCGGCCGGCCGTCGGCGTCGATGCCTTCGCCCACGTCCAGCGTCAGGCGCAGCAGCTTGCTGCTGCCTTCGACGCGCTCGGCGGCCATGATGCGGGCGACGCGCAGGTCGACGCGGCTGAAGTCGGCGATGCCGATCTCGGCGGCCAGCGGCTCTCCGCCCGGCGCGACCACGGCCGCTGCAGGCGGTGGCTCGAACAGGGCGTCGAGCATCTTCGGGTCGACGCGCTGCATCAGGTGGCGATAGTCGCCGATGGTGTGCGCACCCATGGCGCGCGCGGCGTCGCCCCAGCGCAGCGGCTCGATGCGCAGGAACGCCTCGACCTGTGCGGCAAGCGCTGGCAGCACCGGCTTGAGATACAGCGTGAGCAGTCGAAAGGCCTCGATGCAGACCGTGCACACGTCGTGCAGCGCCGCGTCCTGGCCGGGGCGCTTGGCGATCTCCCAGGGTTTGTGCTGGTCGACGTACTCGTTGACCTTGTCGGCCAGCAGCATCACCTCGCGCATCGCCTTGCCGAATTCGCGGTCCTCGTACAGCGTGGCGATGGGTTCGGCGTGGGCACGCAGCGCGTCCAGCACGATGCGGCCCTCGACGCCCATGTCGGCGCTCAGCCGGCCGTCGAAACGCTTGCCGATGAAGCCGGCGGCGCGGCTGGCGATGTTGATGTACTTGCCGACCAGGTCGGCGTTGACGCGCGCGACGAAGTCGTCGGGGTTGAAGTCCAGGTCTTCGACGCGGGCGTTGAGCTTGGCCGCGATGTAGTAGCGCAGCCACTCGGCGTTCAGCCCGAGTTCGAGGTAGCGCAGCGGGCTGATGCCGGTGCCGCGGCTCTTGCTCATCTTCTCGCCGCTGACCGTCAGGTGGCCGTGCACGTAGACGCGGTCGGGCGCCTTGCGGCCGCTGAAATGCAGCATCGCCGGCCAGAACAGCGTGTGGAAGGTGACGATGTCCTTGCCGATGAAGTGAATCTGCTCGAGCTCAGGCTGCGCCAGGTAGTGGTCGAAGTCGATGTCCAGTCTGGCCAGCAGGTTCTTCAGGCTGGCCAGATAGCCCACCGGCGCGTCGAGCCAGACGTAGAAGTACTTGCCCGGGGCGTCGGGAATCTCGATGCCGAAGTAGGGTGCGTCGCGGCTGATGTCCCAGTCGCCCAAGCCCACCTTGCCCGTCTCGTCGCGCACGAACCACTCGCGCACCTTGTTGGCCACCTCGGGCTGCAGTCGACCGTCCTGCGTCCAGGATTCGAGGAAGGCCACGCAGCGCGGGTCACTGAGCTTGAAGAAGAAATGTTCGCTGCTCTTGAGCACCGGGGTGGCGCCACTGAGCGCCGAGTACGGGTTCTTCAGGTCGGTTGGCGCATACACCGCGCCGCAGACTTCGCAGTTGTCGCCGTACTGGTCTTTGGCGCCGCATTTCGGGCACTCGCCCTTGATGAAGCGATCGGCCAGGAACATGCCCTTGTCGGGGTCGAAGAACTGTTCGATCGTTCGCGTTTCGATCAGCTCGTTCTGGCGCAGCGACAGGTAGATGCTGCGCGCGAGTTCGTGGTTCTCGGGCGCGTCGGTGCTGTGCCAGTTGTCGAAGGCGATGTGAAAGCCGTCGAGGTAGCGCTGGCGGCCAGCGGCGATCTGCGCGACGAATGCCTGCGGCGTCAACCCGGCCTTGTCTGCCGCGATCATGATCGCGGCGCCATGGACGTCGTCGGCGCAGACGAAATGCACGTCGTGACCGCGCAACCGTTGAAAGCGCACCCAGGTGTCGGCCTGGATGTACTCCATCATGTGCCCGATGTGGAACGCGGCGTTGGCGTAGGGCAGGGCGGTGGTGACGAACAGCTTGCGGGTCATGTCGGGCTGGCGCTGCGGCGGGCGCAGCAGGGGCTGAAAGTGGGGCCTGAAGGGCAGGGCGGGATTCTAGGCTCTGGCCCCAAGCGCCGGCGGCCAAGGCCGGGGACAATGGCGGCCTTCCCTTTGACTCCTTTGCGCGCGATCTGCCCGCGAACCTCCTGCCGTGTCCCTGACCGTCGTCGCCCCGGCGCCCAAGCCCCTGACCGCCTACCGCCCCTACTGGGCCAAGCGTTTTGGCAGCGCTCCCTTCCTGCCCATGAGCCGCGCCGAGATGGACGTGCTGGGCTGGGACAGCTGCGACATCATCGTGGTCACCGGCGACGCCTATGTCGACCACCCCAGCTTCGGCATGGCGGTGATCGGGCGGGTGCTCGAAGCCCAGGGGTTTCGCGTCGGCATCATCGCGCAGCCGCAATGGGACAGCGCCGAGCCCTTCAAGGCGCTGGGCAAGCCGAATCTGTTCTTCGGCGTCACCGCCGGCAACATGGATTCGATGATCAACCGCTACACCGCCGATCGCAAGATCCGCAGTGACGACGCCTACACGCCGGGCGGACAGGGTGGCGCGCGGCCGGACCGCAGCAATCTGGTCTACGTGAACCGCTGCAAGGAAGCGTTTGCGGACGTGCCGATCGTGGTGGGCGGCATCGAGGCCAGCCTGCGCCGCATCGCACACTACGACTACTGGCAGGACAAGGTGCGCCGCAGCCTGCTGGTTGACAGCAAGGCCGACCTGCTGCTGTTCGGCAACGCCGAGCGCGCCATCGTCGAGATCGCGCACCGCCTGGCCGCGCGGCAGCCGGTGGCGACGATCACCGATGTGCGTGGTACCGCCTTCATGCGCCGCAGCGACGACGACAGCGCGCGGGGCTGGTTCGAGATCGATTCGACCGAAGTCGATCTGCCGGGCCGCATCGACGATCACATCAGCCCCTACCTGACGACCGAACAGGCCGCCGCGTCGCAGGGCCAGTCTTGCGAGGCGCAGGGTGCTGGTCCCAAGGAGCCGCAAGTCGCGGTGGTGGCCATGCCCACCTCGCGCAAGACCGGCGCGGTGCAGATGCCGCCGCGCGAGCGCACCGTCATTCGCCTGCCCAGCTACGAGCAGGTGAAGAGCGACCCGGTGCTGTACGCGCATGCCAGCCGCGTGCTGCACCTGGAGACCAACCCGGGCAATGCGCGCGCGCTGGTGCAGCGTCACGGCAGTGATGCCGGTGCACGGGACGTCTGGATCAACCCGCCGCCGATCCCGCTCGCCACGGCCGAGATGGACCATGTGTTCGACCTCGCCTACGCGCGCAGCCCGCATCCGCGTTATGCCGACGAACACGGTGGCCACGATGGCGCGACCAAGATCCCGGCCTGGGAGATGATCCGCTTCAGCATCAACATCATGCGCGGCTGCTTCGGCGGCTGCACTTTCTGCTCGATCACCGAGCATGAGGGCCGCATCATCCAGAGCCGCAGCGAAGACTCGGTGATCCGCGAGATCGAAGACATCCGCGACCGCGTGCAAGGCTTCACCGGCGTCATCAGTGATCTGGGCGGGCCGACGGCCAACATGTACCGCCTGGGCTGCAAGAGCCGCGAGATCGAGGCCGCCTGCCGCAAGCCCAGCTGCGTCTACCCCGGTATCTGCGCCAACCTGGGCACCGACCACGGCCCGCTGATCCAGATGTACCGCCGCGCGCGGCAGCTGCGCGGCGTGAAGAAGATCCTGATCGGTTCGGGTCTGCGCTACGACCTGGCGGTGCAGTCGCCCGAGTACGTGAAGGAGCTGGTGAGCCACCACGTGGGCGGCTATCTGAAGATCGCGCCCGAGCACACCGAAGGCGGGCCGCTGGGCAAGATGATGAAGCCCGGCATCGGCAGCTACGAGCGCTTCAAGCAGCTGTTCGAGACCTTCAGTGCCGAAGCGGGCAAGAAGCAGTACCTGATTCCGTACTTCATCGCTGCGCACCCGGGCACCAGCGACGAGGACATGATGAACTTGGCGCTGTGGCTGAAGAAGAACGGTTTCAAGGCCGACCAGGTGCAGACCTTCTATCCCAGCCCGATGGCCAGCGCCACCGCGATGTACCACTCGGGGCTGAATCCGCTGAAGGGCATCAGCCGCGACAGCCGGCGGGCGGAGAAGGTCGACATCGTTCGCGGTGAGCGCCGGCGCCGGCTGCACAAGGCCTTCCTGCGCTGGCACGACCCCAACAACTGGCCCTTGCTGCGCCAGGCGCTGAAGGACCTGGGCCGAGCCGACCTGATTGGCAACGGCCGCCAGCATCTGATTCCGAACTTCCAGCCAGCCGTCGACGGCAGCTACCAGGGTGCGCGGCGCAGCAACTCGACGCCGGCCAGGCCGAGCCAGCCCACGAAGGGCCGATTGCTGACCCAGCACACCGGCTTGCCGCCGCGCGCGACCGGCGCCGCACGCAAGAAGCCGCGCCCGGCCTGACGCGGGCCGCGAACCCTCGCTGCCGACCCTGCCGGCGCATTACCAGTTCGCCAGCAAGCGCCCTTTCACGACCTTGCTCTCCCACTCGCGCAGCGGCGCATCGCCGACGGCGGTGCAGCGCCCGTCCTGCAGACTGAAGGTCCAGCCATGCTGGGGGCAGGTCAGCGTGTCGCCCTGCAGCGCCTGCAGCGGCATGTCGGTGCCCTGGTGCGGGCAGCGGCTGTCGTAGACGCGCCAGCGCCGGCCCTGGCGGCGCACGAACACGCTGCGGCCGTCGCAGTCCACGCGCTGCGTCTGCCCGTCGGCGACGCCGCGCGTGGCCATCAGGTCGTGCCATTGCGCGGCCGCCGCTGGCGTCGCCGGTGTTGCTTCTGCCGCGGGCGTGATGGACTTGACGTGCTCGAAGCCCGGCAGGTTCATGGTCAGCAGGATGTCGACGGCCCAGACGATGCGGCTCAGACCTAGCGCCGGAAAAGCCATCAGCAGCGCATCCAGCAGCTCGTCGGCGCTGCAGCCAGCGCGCAGCGCACGTTTGGAGTACTGCCTGAAGCCGCGCTCAGTCTGCGCATGGACCTTGGTGATGACCGAGATCAGATCGCGCGTCTTCGGGTCGAGCCGACTGCCGGCGTCCTTCAGGAAAGCGAAGTAGTGGCCCATGGCTTCGGGCCGGGCCTTGGTGAGGTAGGCGAGTGCGTCGCTCATGGATACCTTGTAGAGTTTGGCCACAAAACCGCCCCAGTTTGCAGGGCAGCACCCCAGGAGACAGCATGAATCTTCGTCGAATTTTCGCCGCGCTGGCCCTGGCGGCCTGCACCACCCTGGCCTGGTCGCAGGACCATGTGGTCTACCACATCGACGATGCCGTCAGCCAGGGCCTGAAGGGCCTGCGCAACATCCGCAACCACCTGGACACCGAGCCGACGACCAAGATCACCGTGGTCACGCATGCCAATGGTGTGGACCTGCTCCTGGAAGGCGCCAAGGACGCGAACGGCGGCCTGTATGCGGGGCCGATCGCCGCGCTGGTGGCGCGCGGCGTCAAGTTCGAGATTTGCGAGATCACGCTGAAGAACCGCAATCTGAAGAAAGAGCAGTTCCTGCAGGAAGCCGATTTCACGCCGTCTGGCGTGGTGCGGCTGGCCAAGCTGCAGATCCAGGGTTACGCCTACATCAAGCCTTAGGCGCGTGGGCTGCTTCTGCGGCGGGCCGCAGCAGCGGGGTGTCATGGTCGACCAGGTGCCGTTCGCCCTGCTCGATCAGGAAGTAGCGGAAGGCTTCGGCCACCGGCGACAGCGTGCGCGACGGCAAGTGCACCACGTTCCAGGTGCGCATCACCGGCGTGCCTTCGATGTCCAGCAGCATCAGCAGGCCGCTGCGCAGTTCCAGCCCCAGCGTGTGCAGTGACAGAAAGCTCAGGCCCAGCCCGGCGATCACGGCCTGCTTGATCGTCTCGTTGCTCGAGATCTCCATCGTGATGCTGGGTGAGAAGCGCTGCTCAGTGAAGAACTGCTGCATCGCGCTTCGTGTGCCCGAACCCTGCTCGCGCACGATGAAAGGGTAGGGCGCCAGCGCCCCGACCGGCGCATGGCCGACCTGCAGCAGCGGGTGGCCGGGCGGGCCGACCACCACCATCGGATGCGCGGCGAAGGCCTCGCTGCGCGTGGCGATCTCTTTCGGCGGGCGCCCCATCACGGCCAGGTCCACGTTGGACTGCTGCAGCATCGCCACCAGTTGCTCGCGATTGCCGGCCACGTGCAGCTTGACCTCCACGCCCTGATGGTCCTGGCAGAAGCGCCCCAGCAGTTGCGGCACGAAGTACTTGGCGGTGCTGACCATGCCGATGCTCAGCAGCCCGCGCTCGACGCGCTTGAGCCGCGCCATCGCGTTCTGTGCTTCTGACAGTGCGCCCAGCATGCGCCGGGCGTGCACCAGGAAGTACTCGCCCGCGGTGGACAGCGACAGCCCGCGCCCCTCGCGATCGAACAGGGTCAGCCCGACCTGCGACTCGACTTCCTTGATCTGCATCGACACCGCCGGCGGCGTCAGGTGCAGTGCTTCGGCGGCACGCGTGACGCTGCCCTGCTGGGCCACCTCGACGAACACGCGCAACTGGCGAAAGGTGATGTTCATTCAGGTTTAGCTTAATCGAATCGGAAGAAAGTCTGACTGTCAATGAACAGACGACTTGCCTATCGTGGCCCCCAGACCCCTGCACCGAGGACCGCGAATGAACAAGCCCGTCGAGCCCGGCGTCGTCATCGACTCCCCCCTGGACCCGAAACAACGCTACCGCGCCGGTGTCCTGAAATACCGGCAGATGGGCTACTGGGATGCCGACTACCTGCCCAAGGACACCGACACGCTGTGCCTGTTCCGCATCACGCCGCAGGATGGTGTGGACCCCATCGAGGCCGCCGCCGCGGTGGCCGGCGAGAGCAGCACCGCCACTTGGACCGTGGTCTGGACCGACCGCCTGACGGCCTGCGACAGCTACCGCGCCAAGGCCTACAAGGTTGAGCCGGTGCCGGGCCGGCCTGGCGAGTTCTTCGCCTGGGTGGCCTACGACATCATCCTGTTCGAAGAAGGTTCGATCGCCAACATCACGGCCAGCCTGATCGGCAACGTGTTCAGCTTCAAGCCGCTGCGCGCCGCGCGGCTGGAAGACATCCGCATGCCGGTGGCGCTGGTCAAGACCTTCAAGGGCCCGCCCACGGGGCTGGTGGCCGAGCGCGAGCGGCTCGACAAGTTCGGTCGCCCGCTGCTGGGCGCGACCACCAAGCCCAAGCTGGGCTTGTCCGCCCGCAACTACGGCCGCGTGATCTACGAAGGCCTGAAAGGCGGGCTCGATTTCATGAAGGACGACGAGAACATCAACTCGCAGCCCTTCATGCACTGGCGCGACCGCTTCCTGTACGTGATGGAAGCCGTCAACAAGGCGAGTGCCGCCACTGGCGAGGTCAAGGGCAGCTACCTGAACGTGACCGGCGCCACGATGGAAGACATCTACGAACGCGCCGAGTTCGCCAAGGAACTGGGCAGCGTGGTCATCATGGTCGACCTGATCATCGGCTGGAGCGCGATCCAGAGCATCGCCAACTGGGCGCGCAAGCACGACATGATCGTGCACATGCACCGTGCCGGCCATGGCACCTACACGCGGCAGAAGAACCATGGCGTGAGCTTTCGCGTGATGGCCAAGTGGCTGCGCCTGGCCGGCGTGGACCACCTGCACACCGGCACTGCGGTCGGCAAGCTCGAAGGCGACCCGATGACGGTGCAGGGCTACTACAACGTCTGCCGCGATGCCTTCACACGGCAGGACCTGCCGCGCGGGCTGTTCTTCGACCAGGACTGGTGCGACATGAAGAAGGTGATGCCGGTGGCCAGCGGCGGCATCCACGCCGGCCAGATGCACCAACTGCTCGACCTCTTCGGCGACGACGTGATCCTGCAGTTCGGCGGCGGCACCATCGGCCACCCGGCAGGCATCCAGGCCGGTGCGGTGGCCAACCGGGTGGCGCTGGAGTGCATGGTCAAGGCGCGCAACGAAGGGCGCGACATCAGGAACGAAGGCCCCGACATCCTGCGCCAGGCGGCGCAGTTCTGTACCCCGCTGAAGCAGGCGCTCGACACCTGGGGCGACATCAGCTTCAACTACACCAGCACCGACACCAGCGACTACGCCGTGACGGCGGCTGTGGCCTGACCCGAGGAGCACCCACCATGATGAGCAACCCCAGCGGCCGCATCACCCAGGGCCAGTTCAGCTTCCTGCCCGAGCTCGACGATGCCGAGATCCGGTTGCAAGTGCAGTACGGCTTGAACAAGGGCTATGCCTGGAGCGTCGAATACACCGACGACCCGCACCCGCGCAACACCTACTGGGAGATGTTCGGCATGCCGATGTTCGACCTGCACGACGCGGCCGGCGTGCTGGCGGAACTGAACGAATGCCGTCAGGCCTTCCCGCAGCACTACATCCGGTTGATGGCCTTCGACAGCACCCGCGGCGTCGAAAGCATCGCGATGAGCTTCATCGTCAATCGGCCGGCCCACGAGCCCGGGTTCGCGCTGCTGCGGCAGGAAGTGAACGGGCGCACGCAGCGCTACACGGTGCGGGCTTATGCCGCTGACAAGGCCGAGGGTGAGCGCTACGGCGCCTGAAGGAGTCGACATGCAGCACATTTCCCGCACGCACCGCAGCCACGTCATCGCGCCGTCGATCCTGTCCGCCGACTTCGCCCGCCTGGACGACGAGGTGCAGCGCGTCGTCGCCGCCGGTGCCGACTGGATCCACTTCGACGTGATGGACAACCACTACGTGCCCAACCTGAGCATCGGGCACATGGTCTGCCAGTCGCTGCGCAGGCGCTGCAGCGTGCCGATCGACGTGCACCTGATGGTGCAGCCGGTGGACGCGCTGGCCGAGCGCTTTGCCGAAGCCGGTGCCGACCTGATCAGCTTCCATCCCGACGCCAGCACACATGTCGACCGCACACTGCAGCAGATCCACGCTGCAGGTTGCAAGACCGGCCTGGCCTTCAACCCGGCCGAACCGCTGGGCCGGCTGGAATGGGTGATCGACAAGGTGGACCTGGTGCTCATCATGAGCGTCAACCCGGGCTTTGGCGGGCAGAGTTTCATCGAGACGGCGCTGCGCAAGGTCGAACAGGCGCGGCGCATCATCGACGCCAGCGGTCGCGACATCCGGCTGCAGGTGGACGGCGGCATCAAGGTCGACAACATCCGCCGCGTGGCCGAAGCCGGGGCCGACACCTTCGTCGCCGGCAGCGCGATCTTCGGCCAGCCCGACTACAAGGCCGTCATCGATGCGATGCGCGCCGAACTGGCCGCCACCGAGGCACAGGAAGCCGCGGCATGAATCGACCGCTGTACGCCATCCCCGGCAGCAGCGTGCCCGTGGCTGCGCAGCCGGCGGGGCCGGTGCCGGCCCTACCCACCACGGTGGCCGAGGTGCTGGCGCAAAGCCAGGTCGAAGCGGTGTTCGACGAACTCGAACGCGACCTGGTCGGCCTGGTACCGGTCAAGCAGCGCATCCGCGACATCGCCGCGCTGCTGGTCATCGACCGCCTGCGACTGGCGCAGGGCCTGGCCAACGCCAACCCCACCTTGCACATGTCGTTCACCGGCAATCCGGGCACCGGCAAGACCACGGTGGCAATGCGCATGGCGCAGGTCCTGCACCGCCTGGGCTATGTGCGGCACGACCGGCTGGTGGCGGTGACGCGCGACGATCTGGTCGGCTCGTACATCGGCCACACCGGCCCCAAGACCAAAGAGGTGCTCAAGCGTGCGATGGGCGGCGTGCTGTTCATCGACGAGGCCTACACGCTGTACCGGCCAGAGAACGAACGCGATTACGGGCAGGAGGCGATCGAGATCCTGCTGCAAGTGATGGAGAACCAGCGCGATGACCTGGTGGTCATCCTGGCCGGCTACAAGGACCGCATGGACAGCTTCTTCAGGTCCAACCCGGGCTTGAGCTCACGCATTGCGCACCACCTGGATTTTCCAGACTACGCGCAGGTCGAACTGCTGCAGATCGCCGAGCGTCTGCTGGCCACGTTGCATTACCAGTTTGGCACGGGTGCGCGCGAGGCCTTCGACGACTACCTGCGCCGGCGCATCCGCCAGCCGCACTTTGCCAACGCGCGCAGCGTGCGCAACGCGCTCGACCGTGCGCGGCTGCGCCAGGCCAGCCGCTTGTTCGGCGAGCGCGACCGCGTGCTGTCGCGCGACGAGCTGAGCACCCTGGCCGAAAGCGACATCCGCGCCAGCCGCGTGTTCGACACGCCGGCCCCCTGACCACCTGCTTCGGAGCCCGCCATGCCGCTGTGCCAACGCTGGACCCTCACGCGCTACCTGATCGAGCAGCGGCGGCGCTTTCCGGGCGCCGGCGGCGACCTCAACGCGTTGCTCTTGGATGTCTCGCTGGCCTGCAAGGCCATCGCACGCATCGTGTCGTTCGGAGAACTGGGTGAACCCCTGGGCGCCTTGCCCGCGGCCGAAACCAGGTGCAACGTGCACGGTGAAATGCAGAAGCCGCTGGACCTGTTGTCCAACGAGATCTTCATCCGCATGAGCGAATGGAACGGTCACCTGGCCGGCCTGGCGTCGGAAGAGATGGACGCGCCCCGGCAGATTCCGGCAGCGCACCAGCGCGGCAAGTACCTGCTGGTGTTCGACCCTCTGGACGGATCGAGCAACATCGACGTCGACGTGTCGGTGGGCAGCATCTTCTCGATCCTGCGCGCGCCTGACGACGTGGTGGCCAGCGGGCGTGACGTGATCGAGGCCGACTTCCTGCAACCCGGTGCGGCGCAGGTGGCCGCGGGCTACGCGATCTACGGCCCCAGCACGATGATCGTGCTGAGCGTGGGCAATGGCGTGGCCGGCTTCACGCTGAACCCGAATCTGGGCGAGTTCATGCTCACGCACGCCGAAATCCGCGTGCCCGACGACACGCACGAGTTCGCCATCAACGCCAGCAACAGTCGCTTCTGGGAGCCACCCGTCAAGCGCTACGTCGACGAATGCCTGGCCGGCCGCTCTGGGCCGCGCGGCAAGGACTTCAACACGCGCTGGATCGCCAGCCTGGTGGCCGAGGCGCACCGCATCCTGATGCGCGGCGGCGTCTTCATGTATCCGCGCGACCACAAGGACGCCGCGATGCCGGGGCGATTGCGTCTGCTCTACGAGGCCAACCCGATCGGCTTTCTGATGGAGCAGGCCGGCGGGCGCGCCAGCACCGGGCGCCAGCCGGTGCTGGGGGTCAAGCCGACGGCGTTGCACCAGCGCATCGGCCTGATCTTCGGATCGAAGAACGAGGTCGACCGCATCGAGCGCTACCACCACGAGCCCGCGTCGGCGCGCGACGACCGGGTGCCGCTGTTCGCTGCCCGCAGCCTGTTTCGGGATTGAGCCCGCCCATGTCCGAACGCCACCCCATCATCGCCATCACCGGTTCTTCCGGGGCCGGAACCAGCTCGGTGACGCGCACCTTCGAGAACATCTTCCGCCGCGAGGGCGTCAGCGCCGCCGTCATCGAAGGCGACAGCTTCCACCGCTACGACCGCCTGGAAATGCGCGCGCGCCAGGCCGACGCCGAGAAGGCCGGCGATGCGCACTTCAGCCACTTCGGGCCCGAAAACAACCTGTTCGCCGAACTGGAGCAACTGTTCCGCGACTACAGCGAATGTGGCAGCGGCCGGCGCCGCAGGTACCTGCACGACATCGGCGAGGCCGCGCCCTACCGCCAGGACCCCGGCACCTTCACGCCCTGGGAAGACCTGGCCGCGGGCACCGACATGCTGTTCTACGAGGGCCTGCACGGCGCCGTGGTGACCGACGATGTCGACATCGCGCGCTACCCCGACCTGCTGATCGGTGTGGTGCCGGTCATCAACCTTGAGTGGATCCAGAAGCTGTACCGGGACAAGAACGTACGCGGCTACAGCGCCGAGGCGGTGACCGACACCATCCTGCGCCGCATGCCCGACTACGTGCACTACATCTGCCCGCAGTTCGCGCACACGCACGTCAATTTTCAGCGGGTGCCGGTGGTCGACACCAGCAATCCCTTCATCGCGCGGGACATCCCCAGTGCCGACGAAAGCCTGTGCGTGATCCGCTTCGCCAACCCCAAGGGCATTGATTTTCCGTACCTGCTGAACATGATGGACGGCTCGTGGATGAGCCGCGCCAACACCGTGGTCGTTCCCGGCGGCAAGATGGAGCTCGCCATGCAGCTGATCTTCACGCCCTTCATCTGGCGCATGATGGAGCGGCGCACGCGCGCCAAGAGTGCGCTGTGACGCTGCAGGCCCTGCTGTGGGACGTGGACGGCACGCTGGCCGAAACCGAGCGTGACGGGCACCGCGTGGCCTTCAACCAGGCTTTCGAATCACTTGGCCTGTCGTGGCGTTGGGACGAAGTGCACTACGGCCGCCTGCTGGCGGTGTCCGGCGGGCGCGAGCGGCTGCTGCACGACATGAGCAGCCGCAGTGACGCACCCGCCTTGTCGCAGCAGCGCGAGACGCTGGCTGTCGAATTGCACGCCCTGAAGAATCGCTTCTATGCCGACCGTGTGGCCGCAGGTCATGTTGCGCTGCGCCCCGGCGTGGCCGCGCTGATGGCCGAGTGCCGTGCTCAGGGCGTGCGACAGGCCATCACCACCACCACCAGCCGCAGCAACGTCGAGGCGCTGCTCAAGACGGCCTTCGGTGGCGGCTGGGCAGAGCCCTTCGATGCCGTGGTCTGCGGCGAAGACGTGCGGTGCAAGAAGCCCGATCCTGAGGTTTTTCTGCTGGCACTGCAGCGGCTGCAGATCGGCCCGCTGGACGCGATCGCGATCGAAGACTCGCCGGGCGGTGTGGCCGCGGCGCGGGCCGCGCAGGTGCCGGTGCTGGTGACCTTGAGCAGCTACTTTCAGCAGGCCACGGTCGAGGCTGCGTTGGCGATCGGGCCGGGGCTGGGCCAGCGTCGCGGCTGGCGCCCGGCGCTGGTCGATGAGGGCCCGGGCCGCGTTACGTTGGACGATCTGTTGCAGTGGCGCGAACGGGCCGACTCGGTGTCACAGCACGCCTGAACCGCGACCCACGCGAAGCACTCACCAAAGCAAAGGGCCACCGTTTCAAGGGTGGCCCTTTCGGCTACCGGACAGGGCTCGAAGGCCCTGACGGGTGCTGGCGCCGGGTACGGGTTCCGGTGTTCCGCCCAATGTGCGGTCGGTTGTCGTCAGTGACAAACGGCATTGTGGCCATGCGCCGACGACACGATCGTGTCAATTGATGGTCGTTTGCCGTTCAATCGCGGGCATCGATCAGCGGAACACCACCGTCTTGTGTCCGTTGACCAGCACCCGGTGCTGGGCGTGCCAGGTGACCGCGCGCGCCAGCACGGCGCATTCGATGTCGCGGCCGATGTGGGTCAACTGGTCGGGCGTGCAGGCATGGTCCACGCGAGCGATGTCCTGTTCGATGATCGGACCTTCGTCGAGGTCGGCGGTCACGTAATGCGCCGTCGCGCCGATGATCTTGACGCCGCGGTCATGCGCCTGGTGGTAGGGCTTGGCGCCCTTGAAGCTGGGCAGGAAGCTGTGATGGATGTTGATCGCGCGTCCTGCCAGCGCGCGGCAAAGATCGTTGGACAGCACCTGCATGTAGCGCGCCAGCACCACCATTTCGGCCTGCTCCTGCTCGACGATCTCCAGCAGCCTGGCCTCGGCCTGCGGCTTGGTCGCCGCGCTGACCGGGATGTGATGGAACGCAATGTCGTAGCTGGCCGCCAGCTGGTAGAAGTCGCGGTGGTTCGACACCACGGCACAGATGTCGAGCGGCAGCAACTGGCTCTTGTAGCGAAACAGCAGATCGTTCAGGCAGTGTCCCAGCTTGCTGACCAGCAGCACCGTGCGCAGCCGGGCATGGGCCTCGTGCAACTGCCACTTCATTTGCATGCCGGTGGCCAGCGTGCCGACCGCGTCACGCATGCCGGCCCACTGCGATTCGGGCAGATCGAACTGCACGCGCATGAAGAACTGCCCGGTGCTCTGGTCGTTGAACTGCGCGGCGTCGGTGATGTTGCCGCCGCGCTCGGCCAGTGCGCCCGTGACGGCGTGCACGATGCCGGTGCGGTCGGGGCCGGACAGGGTGAGGATCAGGGCGTCTGGCATGGGAAGGGCATTCGCTGTGCAGGAAGGGGCGCGCATTGTCGCCGGCCACGAAGGCCTTGCAACGCCCCAGAGGGCGCCGCGCCTGTTCAGTCCACCGTGACGTTTGCGGCCTTGACGATCGGCGCGTTCTTCGCCAGGTCGGACTTCACCAGTGCGCCGAACTCTGCTGCCGTGCCACCCGCGGGCTCCAGGCTCATCGACACCAGTTTGGTGCGAATCTCAGGCAACGCGAGCATGCGCAGGAGCTCGGCGTTGAGCTTGTCGACCACCGGCTTCGGCGTGCCCTTTGGCGCCACGATGCCGTACCACGTGCCGGTCTCGAAGCCGGGCAATGCCGATTCGGCGAGGGTCGGCACGTCGGGCAATGCCGTGACGCGGTGCGTGGACGATACGGCCAGCGCCTTCAGCCTGCCGCTCTTGACGAAGGGGACCAGCGTCACCAGGTTGTCGAATTGCGAATCGACCACACCGCCCAACAAATCGGTGGTGGCAGGTGCGCTGCCCTTGTAGGGAATCTGCGCGATGTCGACACCAGCGGCCACGCTGAAGTTCACGCCGCCCAGCTGCTGGGCGGTGCCGGTTCCGTCATTGCCCGTCGTGATCTTCCCGGGAGAGCGCTGCGGCGAACGCCAGGCCAAAGGCGGTGCGACGGGCAGGCCTCGGGTTCTTCACGGGGATGAGTTCGGCGGGCTTGCGTTTGCGTGGGGATCTGGGTCTTCAGCGTGCGCTCAATCGATCCTGGCGCCGGCATCTTTGACCACCTTTGCCCAGCGCGTGGTTTCGCTCTGCAGGTAGCGGCTGAAAGTCTCGGGCGAACCCGGCATTGGCGTCACGCCCATGCCAACCAGCTGGGCTTGGAATGCGGGCTCGTTGAGTGCCTTGACCATTTCGCCATTCAGCTTGCCGATGATGGCCGACAGCGTGCCCTGTGGTGCCAGCAGGCCGAACCAGACCAGCATGTCGAAGCCCGGCAAGGTGTCGGCGATGGGCGGGATGTCGGGGGCCGCGGCGGAGTGCTTGATGCTCGACACCCCGAGCACCCGGACACGGCCACTCTTGACCTGCGGCAGCACCGCCGGCATCTGGTCGAAGAGCATCGTCACCTGGCCGCCGATCAGGTCCTGCATGGCCGGTGCGCCGCCCTTGTAGGGCACGTGAACGATGTTCAGGCCGGCCGCAGACTTGAGCATCTCGGCGGCCAGGTGGCTCGACGTGCCATTGCCGTTGGATGCGTAGTTCAGCTTGCCCGGGTTGGACTTGGCATAGGCGATGAACTCAGCCAGGTTGGTGGCCGGCACCGAAGGATTCACCACCAGCAGATTGGGCACGCCGCCGTACAGGCCGATCGGCGCCAGGTCCTTCAGCGGGTCGAACGGCATCTTGGAATACAGCGCCGGATTGATCGCGAGCCCGATCGGTCCCATCAGGATGGTGTAGCCATCGGGCTCGGCCTTGGCGACGAGGTCCATGCCCACGTTGCCGCCGGCACCCGGGCGGTTGTCGACCACGATCGGCTGGCCGATCGATTGCGACATGCGGTCGGCCAGCAGGCGCGCCAGGATGCTGGTGGTGCCTCCGGCTGCAAACGGCACGATCAGCCTGATCGGCTTGGTCGGGTAAGCGGGTTGCGCCAGTACAGTGCTGCCCATCAGCATGCTGCTGACCACGGCGACTGTGCCGAGCATGGCGACGGCGCGCCGCCTGACTGGGGTTGTTGCAACAGTTGGAATGACGGACATCGAATGGCTCCTGGAGGGATCGGGCAGAAGGGAGTGGCCGTTCAGGCCACGGTATGGCGGTCGACGAAGTCCTGACGAATCGTGACACCCAGGCCAGGCCGGTCGGCGATCTCGACCATGCCCTGATGCACGCTGAACTGTTCTTCGGCCAGTTCCTGCAGCAGCGGGTTGGCACCGACCGAGTACTCCAGCAACCAGCCTGCCGGCGACGCGGCAGCCACATGCATGCCGGCGGCGAAGGCCAGCGCGCCGGTCCACAAATGGGGCGCCAGCTTGATGTTCCATGCCGAGGCGATGGCGCCGATGCGCATGGCCTCGGTGATGCCGCCGCAGATCGCCAGGTCAGGCTGGAACACATCGGCCGCCCGAAGCTCGGCCAGGTCGCGGAAATCGAAGCGGTTGAACTCGCTCTCGCCGGTGGCGATCGGAATCGCCGTGGCGGCGCGCACCTCGGCCATGCCGCGTTTGTCGTCGGCTGTGACCGGCTCTTCGAACCACAGCAGATTGCAATCTTCCACCAGTCTGCAGAAGCGCTTGGCCTCGGCGACGGTGTAGGTGCCATGCGCATCACAGGCCAGCCCGATGTTCGGGCCCAGCGCTTCACGCGCCGCCTTGACACGCCGGGCCGAATGGATGGGGTCGCCGTCGATCACGCCGACCCGCATCTTCACGGCGCCGAAGCCACCCTTGTCGATGTAGCCCAGCAACTGGTCGCCGATGTGTTCGGCATCGGCCCAGCCCCCCGAGGCATAGGCAGGCATGCGCTCTGCCTTGCGACCGCCCAGCAGGCGCCATACCGGTGCGTTCAGATGCTTGCCCAGCAGGTCCCACAGCGCCAGGTCGATGCCGCTGATGGCCGACACCGATACGCCGCGCCGGCCCAGGATGGGGAATACGTGGCCTTGTGTCAGCGCGTAGTGGCCGCGACAGCCGCTGTACATCAGCTCTGACAGGCGGCTGATGTCGCGCGGGTCTTCACCGACCAGTGCCGGCCCGAACTTCTGGTTGATGATCGCCACCAGCCCGCGGCTGTTGCCTTCGCTGCCGACCTCTTCCTTGGCCTCGCCCCAGCCGACCAGGCCGCATTCGGTTTCGATGCGCACCAGCACCGAGTCGAAGGATGCGACCCGGCCGAAATCGGACACATGCTGCTTGTCCTCGGGGATCGGAACGTGCAACCAGCGCGCATGGATGTTCTTGATCTTCATGATGGTGTCTCCAGACTTGCCCAGCGCGCGAGGATGGCGGCGCGCGCCTGCGGGTTCACCAGGTGTTGCGGCAGATGTCCGGCCTGCATCTGGCGCAGCTGTGCGGCCACGCCCTGGCTCATGCGCTTCATGCTTTCGCGCGTGATACCCGCCAGATGCGGCGACAGCAGCACCTGAGGCATCAGGCGCAGCGCAGAGTCCTCAGGCAGGGGCTGCACGGCGAAGACGTCGAGCGCCGCGCCGGCCAGGCGGCCACTTTGCAGCGCTGCGACGAGTGCGGTCTCGCAAACGACAGGTCCGCGCGCGACATTGATCAGGCAGGCGCCGGGCTTGAGCAACGCCAGTTGCCGGGCACCGATCAGCCCGCGCGTGGTTTCGGTCAGAGGACAGGCCAGTACCAGGTAGTCGGCCAGCGGCAGGGCGTGCTCCAGCGGCAGATGGCGAATGACGGCATCGTCGGCTGGGGTTGTCGTGCGCCGGACGCCGACGACCGACATGCCGAAACCCGCAACGCAGATGCGCGCCAACGCCTGGCCGACCGCACCCATGCCGACGATCACCACTGTCTTGCCGCTGAGGTCTGTGGCATCGTCGGCATACCCACGGGCATGGCTCCAGTTGCCTGCATGCAGCGCGGCATTGATCTGAGGCAGCCGGCGCGCCAGCGCCAGCATCTGGCCGATCGCGTATTCGGCCACGCTCGGCGCATTTACTGCGGGCACGTTGGCGACCGCCACGCCATGGCGACTTGCCGCATCGACCGGAATCATGTCGACGCCGGCGCCATGCCGTACCACGGCGCGCAAGTGGGGCGTCTCGGCAAACAGCTCGGGTGGCAGCGGTGCGCGCACGACGACGAAGCTGGCCTCGCGCGCTTCGCGGCGCAAGCTCATGCCATCGGTGGCGCTGGCCAGACGAAGGTCGAAATCATCCGCCAGATCGGCCGTTATGGCATCGTCGATCGGATTGGTCAAAAGGACCATGGGGCGCGCGTTCACGGCTTCAGGCCACCCTGGGTCGCGGATGTCAAATGCGCCATCCAGTAGCGCTCGACGTTGCCAAGGTGTTTGCCCAGCACGCCCAGTGCCCGGTCGACATCCCCGGCTGCCACGGCGTGTCGCAGGGCGGTGTGTTGCGCCAATGACCGCTTGGCGTTGGCCGGCACGCTGAAATAGCGTTCGCGACGTGCACGCGACGCCAACCAGAAAGAATTGGCCGCGCGCTGGATCAGCTTGTTGCCGCTGGCGGCGCACAGCGCCATGTGAAATTCGGCGTCCTGCTCGCTCAGCGACTGGCCGGATGCCAGTCGCGCACGGGATCGTTCGAGCACGGCGTCGATGCGCGCCAGATCGGCGTCGGTACGCCGGCTGCAGGCCAATGCGGTCGATTGCATTTCCAGCATCGATCGAAATTCGTTCAGATCCTTCACGTCGGCCGCCGACACCGGCATGCCAAGATCGGACTGCAGCACCAGCATGTCGACCGAAGCCTCGCGCTCGACGTCACGCAGGAAGATGCCGGATTGCGGCCGCCGCTCGATGACGCGCATCGCTTCCAGCGCCGACAAGGCTTCGCGCAGGATTCCCCGACTGACACCGAAGCGCTCGGCGAGCTCACGTTCGGACGGCATGCGATCACCAGCCTCATAGCCGCGATCGCGAATGAAGGGCAGCATGCGGGACAGCACGCCGGATGTGTCTGGGGCAGTGATCACGAAAATTGGTAAGACCAAACTGGTCCGACCAATTATGTCTCAATGCTCATCCGAAACCAAGCCTTCGGGATGTTTTGCTGCCAGGCCGGTATGGCCTGCAAGGCCACGCGGCTGCCTGTTGCGGTCTGATCAAGCAGTCAGCGAGGGATCACGCGATGCACAACTTGCGACATCGGCGTCTCCAGTTTGGGCTGCGCTGCCAACAACGGCTGCAGCGGGACCGGCGGCGACAGCACTCAATGGTCTACTGGCACATCGCGAATGCCCTGCACGATCAGGTGAGCCGCGCAAGGGGCGTGCGGTGCGCTCGGCCGGGCTGAAGCCCTTCACCTGTCGTCGTTGTGCGGTTGCAGCCCGGCGCAGGTCGGGGCGTTCAATGCTGCCGACCAGCGCCGATGCGGTCAGCCTGGGCTGCCGGGATAGATGAACTCGATGCCTGTCTGCTGCAGTCCGACCAGGTTGATGTTGACCAGGTTTTCTGTCAGGTCTGCTGCCATCTGGGCCAGCGAGGCATGGGTGTAGTGACCTGAACCGAGTTCTGTTAACCAGTAGGTGAGCTGGTCCGGCGGCGGTGCGACGCCCACCAGGTTCTGATAGAGCAGATTGACTTCTGCTGTATCCGAGAAGTTCGGGCCAAGCTGGGCCTGCAAAGCGTATTGCATCAAGTCCGGGTAGCTCATGCCGCTGTCGAGCAGCGACAAGCCCAAACCCACAGCTTCCTTGATGTGTACGGCTGACGCACCGAACACCGCCCCCAGGATCTTGACCGTTTCACCGGCATTGCCGTCCAGGTCGCCCGCCAAACCGAAGTCGGCAAACTTCAATCGTTCGATCCGCGTCAAGGTGTCGACGCCGTCGGCGCCGCTCTTGTCGTTTACCGTGAACCCGCTGGTGGTTGTACCGATCTCATACGTGCTGCGGCTGCCAGCGTAGGTCGCGGTATCGACACCCGCTCCGCCATCCAGGCTGTCGTTGCCCCTGCCGCCGGTGAGTGTGTCGTTGCCTGCACCACCGATCAGCGTGTCGCTGCTGGTCCCGCCCGTCAAGGTCTTGTCGATCGCAAAGACCTGGGCCTTGACCGCAGAGCCGCTGCCATCGGTCGGGCCGTAACCGCCATCGTTCCACCCGATCACGAACGCACTTGCGTTCAATGCGGTCACTTGCGCACCGCTCTGGTCTCCGGCCATGACGGTGTTGGCCAGGCTGGCGGCGCCAACCTTGGTGCCGTTGCCGTCGAACGCCTGGAACTTCACGTCGCGCCAGTTCTCGCTCCAGCTCACCACGAAGCCGCCGTCGTCCAAGGCAGCCAGCTGGACTCCGTCCTGGGCGCCGTCCTTGGGGGAGTTCACGTGGATTTCATTCCCGATCCTGGTGCCGGAGTTCGAGAACATCTGCGCATTGACATCGATGCCGCTGCTCCAGTCGTCCCAGGCGACCACGAAGCCCCCGTTCTTCAATCCAATGTCCTGGCCGTGCAACTGGTCTGCCAAGGTGGTGGTGTTGGCCAGCAGTTCGGCGCCCACGCGTGCGCCGAAGGCATCGAAGACCTGCGCCTTGACGCCCCGACCGTCACTGTCGCCGTTCAGGTCGGTCCAGGTGACCACAAAGCCGCCGTTGCTCAAGCCGACAACCTGCTCTTCGGTCTGTGTTGAATAGGTCGCGCCCGATCCGGCCGTGTTGACAAGGATCTGCTGCCCGACGGTGACGCCCGCCGCCGAGTACACCTGCGCCATCACGTCATCGACGGCGTAATGCCCGTCGTGCCACACCACCACGAATCCACCACCCGCCAGCGAGCTGATCTTGGGTGCGTAGTTGTAGGTACCGGTCACCATCAATTCCGAGCCGGTCTTCCTGCCGCTGGCGTCGAAGATCTGCGCCAGGATGCTGGGCCCGCCGCCGCATCGGTCTGGGCCGCATGAACTCGCCCAGTCCTCCCAGGTCACCACGAAGTTCCCATTGGCCAGCGCCGTGATCTTTTCGCCGGTCTGGTCCATCGCATGCGTGCTGTTGACCAACACTTCGTTGCCGATCACCTGCCCCGTCGGATCGAAGACCTGGGCCTTGATGGCCTTGCCCTGCCCGTCACCCGTTGCGCCACCCACACCCAGGCTGCCGTGGTGGTCTGCGTAGCCGAAGTAGTCCCAGCCGTCGGTCCAGGTCACCACGACGTTGCCGTTCGACAGCACGGCGACATGCGGATCCTGTTGCCAGTTGAGGGTCGCGGTATTGACCCTGATCTCAGGCCCGACCTTGGCGCCATTGGTTGCGAACCACTGCGCCTTGATGCCCGACCAACTTCCGTCAGCAACGGTCGGGTGCTCGGCATCAGCCCAGTCCACCCAGACCGTCACGAAGCCACCGTTGTTCAGCTTGGCCGTCTGGCCCAAGGTTTGATCACTGATCGTTTGCGTGTTGACCAGGATCTCGCTTCCGATCTTCGACATGTGGGGCTCCCTGTAGTGCTTGTTTCATCTCGCTACAGACAATCCTAGGCACAGCCGCCAGGGGGCGATTGATTTGCTTCAATTTCGGACCGCGGCAGATCGCGTCTAGAGTGCACCCCTTAAATGGCCGACACCCGTTTGCGCCGACGTCATTCGACGGCGGCAGGTTTGCCACCGATTGGCTGTATGCAGGTGGTTGATCTGGCGCGGCGACGAGCGCCACGGTTCATCCAGAGGCTGGTGACGGCGTGCGCCGCTCCGGCCGGGCCGGTACGTGCGGGTCAGTTGCGCGATCGCTCCAGCAGTGCCGGCCGTTCGCGCATGGGGTCGGCCGATCCTGGCCAGGGCCTTCAGCCGCTTGGGTACGTCGTGCTTGGAGGCCGGCCGCCTGTCTTGACTCAGCGGCCCTGATGTCTACCCGTGCCCGAACACCTGCCGCAGTGCCTGCGCCAGCGCATCAAGCTCGGCGCGTGTGTTGTAGCCCTGCACCGACGCGCGCACGAAGCATCGTCCTTCGTGCCGGGTCACCGGCACCTCGATGTGGTGCTCGTCGAACAGCCTTGCGCGCAGGGTTTCGGCGTCGCAGGGGGGCACCGGGATCGGCACCATCTGGGCGAAGTCGGCGTCTCGTCCGATCGGTGCCTGATCGAACTCGTTGGCCAGTTCGTGCATCAGTGCCAACGCCAGTTCATGGCAGCGTGCGCGCACCTCGGGCGGCAGGTGCTCGCGGTGGAAGTCGATCGCCGTGCCCACGGCCAGCCAGCCACAGATGTCGCGCGTACCCTGCCACTGCAGCCGGCGCTCGAAGGTGCTGTTGCCGGTGTAGGCGTCGAAGCCGGTGTGGCCGCCGCTGCCGGCCACATAGCCCCAGCTGATGACGCTGGCGTCAAGCCGCTCGTGCTGTTCGGGCCGCGCGTGCAAAAACGCCGTGCCCTTGGGCGCGCACATCCACTTGTGGCAGTTGCCGGTGTAGAAGTCGGCGCCGATCGCATCCAGCGCCAGCTCGAGCTGGCCCGGGGCGTGTGCCCCGTCCACCAGCACCGGCAGGCCACGCTGGTGTGCCGCCTGCACCAGATCGGCCAGCGGCATGATCAATGCGGTGGTCGAGGTCAGGTGGCTGACGAAGATCAGTCGCGTACTGGGTGTCACGCGGGCCAGCACCTGGTCGACAAAGGCATCACGCTCGAAGGGCAGCGCGATCTCGGCGCGAACATAGTGCGCAGCACGTTGTGCACACACGAACTGCCAGGTGGCGTCGCAGGCGCCGTATTCCAGCGTGGTGCCCAGCACCTGATCGCCCGGCTGCAGGTCTAGCGAGTGCGCCACGATGTTGACGCCGGTGGTGGCGTTGGGCACGAACACCAGGTGCTCGGCCTGTGCGCCGACAAAGCCGGCCAGCTGCTCGCGCGCCTGGCGCAGCAGCGTGGCCGAGCGCCGACCCAAAAACTCGACCGGGTTGCGCTCCATCTGGCGCTGCCAGTCGTGCAAGGCCTGCGTCACCGGCCGCGGGCAGGCGCCGAACGAACCGTGGTTGAGAAAGACCAGGTCAGGGTCGAGTTCGAACAGTTTGCGCAACGCTTGTCCTTTCTGCGGCGTTCAGCCGGCGTCGAACTGGCGTGCGTTGCGCCCCTTGAACGGCGCGTAGAAGGCCTTGATCGCCGCCATGTCCTTTTCGATGTCGCCGCTGGGCCGGAATACCGGCCCCAGGCCGCTGAGCTTGCGTTCATAGTCCATGTAGGCCATCACGATGGGCACCTGGGCTGACAGCGCAATGTAGTAGAAGCCGGTCTTCCAGTGCCGCGTGGCGCCGCGCGTGCCTTCGGGTGGCACCACCAGCTGCACGCGGCCGTCGGCCGCCGTCAGCGCCGCCGCCGATGCCGCCACCAGGTTGCCCGACTGACCGCGCTGGACGGCGATGCCGCCCAGCCAGCGCATCAGGCCGCCGAAAGGAAAGTCGAACAGGCTGTGCTTGCCCATCCAGTAAAGGTTCAGGCGCAGCGAGAAGCCGACCATCAGCGTGTACGGCAGGTCCCAGTTGCTGGTGTGCGGCGCGGCGATCAGCACGCACTTGTTGGCACCCTCAGGCAACTGGCCTTCCACGGTCCAGCCGCGCAGCCGCAGCCAGGCCAGCGACAGCGCACGCAACGCCGGGCTGACACCGGGCGTGTCGAAGATGGTGCGCTGCATGTCAGTGACCCGTGAATCGAGGTGGCCGCCGGGCGGCAAAGGCCGCCAGGCCCTCGCGCAGGTCGGTGCTGCGGGCGCAGGTGTCCAGCCGTTGTCGCAGCGCGGCGGCATCGATCTGCCCGCGCGCGATCTCGTCGAGTGAACGTTTCATGCCACTGACTGCCAGCGGTGCGTTGGCCGCCAGTGCAGCCACGTAACGCGACACCGTGGTGTCGAGCGCTTCGGCGGCGACCAGCTCGTCCAGATAGCCGATCTGCCGCAGGGTCGGTGCGTCGATGGCCTCGGCCAGCAGGAACAGCCGTTTGGCTGCCCCCAGCCCCAGCCGCGTCACGTAGCGCTGCAGGCCGCTGGGGTAGTAGTGCAGGCCCAGGCGCGCGGCCGGCATGCGCAGTTCCATGTCGGCCACGCCGATGCGGAAATCACAGGCCAGCGCCAGATCGGTGGCGCCGCCATACACGCTGCCGTTGAGTCGTGCCACGCTGGGCACGGGCAGCGCTTCGAGCGCGTCGACCGTGTGCTCGAACAGCTGCGGATCGTGCTGGGCCGATGCCGCGCCCTGTTCGAGCTCACCCAGGTGAAAGCCAGCGCAAAAGGCGCGGCCGCTGCCGGTCAGCACCAGTGCACGCACCGAGCGGCTGGCGCGCAGCGTCGCAAAGTGCGCCTGCAGTTGCAGCAGGTCTTCGCGGTGCAGTCGGTTCAGGTGCTGCGGCCGCAGCAGCGTGATGGTGGCCACACCGTCGCCGCCGATCTGCAGCAGCGGCTGGCCATCGGGGTGTTCATTCATGGGCGGGTCTGGTCCGGGACCGCGCGGATTCGAGGTGCATCGAGGGAAGACCGTTCCAGGCAGGACCGTCGATTATCGATGGCGCACAAGAGCGGTCGAGACGTTTAGCATCGCGCCCGTGCCACGCCTTTTGATCTTTGTCATTTGTTGGGCCACGGCCCTGCTGGCCTTGCCGGCTGACGCGGCGGCGCAGGCCGATGCGTCGATCCAGGCCGTGCCGCTGTCCCCCGGCGAGACCCCGCGCCTGACCGGGCGCCTGGATCATCCGGCCTGGAAGCGCGCGCCCGTCTATGACCAGTTCGTCGAGAAAGCGCCGACGCTGGATGCCCAGCCGACACAGGCCACCCAGGTGCAGGTGCTGTTCGACGAGCAGGCGCTGTACGTCGGCATCACAGCTTTTGATACCGAACCCGCCCTCATCCGCAAGCCGCTGGTGCGCTACGACCAGGTCAATCGCACGCAGGATTTCGTGGTGGTCTATGTCGACCCCATCGGCAGCCGTCGTTCGGCGCAATGGTTTCGCGTCAGCGCCGCCGGCAGCCAGGCCGACGGGCTGCACACCGCGGCCGACGACAACGAAGACTTTGCGCCCGACTTCGACTGGGACGCTGCGGTGGCCCCGCATCCGCTGGGTTGGACGGCGGTGTTGCGGCTGCCTTTTGCCAGCCTGCGTTTCACCGAAGGCGGGGCCGATCGCTGGCGCATCATGGTGGCGCGTCGATTGCCTCGGCAGGATTTCCACCTCTTCACTTCGGTGCGGGTGCCGCAGGAGGCGGCGAGCTTTATCGACCGGCTTCAGCCCTTGCGGGGCGTGACGCTGCCCGAGCGGCACAGCTTCCTGACGCTGCGGCCCGGCTTGACGCTGCGCGGCGCGCGCGAGCGATCGCCCGACGGCACACGGCGCAGCGAGCAGGTGGTGGACGCCAGCCTGGACATCAAGTGGCGTCCGCTCGCCGAATTGGTGGTCGACGCCACGCTCAACCCTGATTTTTCGCAGGTCGCACTCGACGTGCCGCAGCTGAGCGGCAATACGCGCTTTGCGCTGTCGATTCCCGAAAAGCGTCCCTTCTTCTTCGAGTCGGCCGACCTGCTGCGCTCGCCGACCGAGGCCTTCTACACGCGCAGCTTCACGGCGCCACGCGCCGGCTTGCGTGCCACCTGGCGCGGCAGCCGGCTGGCGGGCAGCACGCTCATGGTCGACGACCGCGGGGGTGGTCAGGTGCTGCTGCCCCGCACCTATGGCACTGACGTGGCCGAGCAGCCGGCGTCGCGCACGCTGGCCGCGCGTGGTCGCGTCGACGAGGGCCCGCTGCAATGGGGTGCGGTGATGGCCGTGCGTCGGTACGAGCAGCAGCGTGGCGACAACGTGGTGTTCGGTCCTGACCTGGGCTGGCGCATCGATGATCGATGGCGGCTGCGTGCACAGTGGCTGCACGCGCGCAGCACGGCGCTGCCTGACGGCCGGGGTGTGCTGCAGCGCGCCGCCGCGGCCGACGGCGACCGGCTGTATCTCGAACTCAAACGCAATGGTGACCTGCGCGAGTCGGAGGTCATCGTGCAGGACATTGGCGCCGGCTTTCGCCACGATGGCGGCTTCGTCAACCAGGCTGGCGTGCGCAAGCTGTCGCTGTTCCAGAGTCAGGGTTGGCAAGCGGTGGGGCCGTTCCACGAGTTCTGGCTGAACATCAAGGCCACACGCAGCCAGGCGCGCGACGACGGCCGCACGGTCGAACAGCAGATCATTCCGGGCCTGTACACCACGGCGGCGCACAACCTCGAATGGTGGCTGGAGCTGCACCCTGTGGCCCAGCTGCGTGCGTCGCACGACGGGCCGTTGCTGCCGCAGCGCTACCTGTCCAGCGGGCTGGTCTTCAGCCCGGCAACCTGGTTTCCGCTGCTCGACACCAGCATCGACATCGGGCGGCTGGCCGATACGCATGACGAGCGGCTGCGTTCGGGGCTGCGCTGGAACACCACGGCCAAACTGCGCCCACTGGCCGCACTGGAGCTCGAACCCTCGCTGTCGAGCAGCTGGTTGCGCGGCGATGGCCAGCGCGCCTACGACGAGCAGATCGCCAACCTGCTGGCGGTGTGGCACCTGGGCCCGCGCAGCCATCTTCGTGCCATCGTGCAACGCAGCCGCGTCGAGCGTGAGGGCCTGCGCCTGGACCAGCGGCAGGAGCAGTCGATCACCTGGAGCTGGCGGCCTTCCGCGGGCAGCGTGTTCTACGTCGGTGTCAGCCGTGTGCGTGACGGCGTGCGCGCGCAGCAGCGTGGCACCGAGGCTTTCGTCAAGCTGCAATTTGATCTCGACGACAGCCGCCGATGGATCGACCGGATGTCCGGCGCGGGCACTTGACTTGACGCTTGACTCGGGTCAATGTCGAGCCTTCCCGATGGCCTACAGTGCAAGTAGAGGGCCGACGCGGTTCAGCCCCGGCTGGTCACCTCAAAGGAGCCTTGATGTTCACCCACCTTCTCGTGCCGATCGACGGCAGCGAATTGTCCGAACGTGCTGCCCAGACCAGCCTGGAGCTGGCGCACAAGCTGGGTGCGCGCATCACCGGTTTCGTCGCCGAGCCGATGGCGCCGATGCCCACGATGGCGGTCAACGTGGCGCTGTACCAGCGTGAAACCGAAGCCCACCAGGCGCGCACCGAGACGCATGCCAACGAGGTGCTGGCTGCCTTTGCCGCCAAGGCGGCCGAAAAGGGGGTGTCGTTCCAGGGCAAGTTCCAGCGCACCGACAGCGTCGACAGCGCGATCGTGAAGGCCGCACAGGAATTCGGCTGCGACCTGATCGTCATGGTCACGCATGGACGCGGCCCCTTCGCCGAGTTGCTGTTCGGCTCGCACACGCGCAACGTCATCATGCGCAGCCAGTTGCCTTTGCTGGTGCTGCACTGAGCAGGGTTTGACGAAGTCGATTGCCCGCCGCCGGCTTCGGTGCGAGCATCGAAACCCCCACACTGCCAGGAGCCGCACATGGCCAAGCCGCTGATCGACGCCGACGCCCTCATCGCCCAGTTCGAGAACGCCACCGCCCAGCAGGGCGAGCAGTTGCGCAAGGCCGTCAGCAGCGCCACCCTGCAGGCGCTGCAGGGCCGTGAACTGTCGCTGAAGAACATCCGCGCCTCGCTCAAGGGCGTGACCGACGCTGTTGGAGCGGGCATGGCCAAGAGCGGCTTGCCGGCGGCCGATGCCGAGGGCTTGCTGGACAAGGCCGTGGCCGGCATGGACGACGCGATGCTGAAGGCAGTAGAAGCCAACCGGCTGGCGCTGGGCCAGCTGGTGGCGCAAGGTGCTGACCTGCGCGACAAGCACCTGGCCAAGGCGCTGGGCGACCTGGAGAAGTTTGAGGACACGCTGATGGCTACCGTGCGCAAGGCCGCCAGCGGTGCCGGCGATCAGCTGGGTGCCAGCTGGGGCCAGGTGCTTGAAAAAATGCAGGCCGGCGGCACTGCGTCGGGCAGCCGCGCCAGTGCCACCGCCGACAAGCTGATGGACGACATGCAGGCGGCGATGCGCAACTCGCGCGCTGCCAGCCTGAAGGCCGCGCAGGCGATGGCCGAGAGCTACACCGCGATGGTCAGCGGCGTGTTGCTGGGCATGTCCGAAGCGCTGCAGCAGGGCGGCGCCGGCAAGGCGGCAGCCAAGTCACGCAAGTAACGCGAGGGCAGCCGATCGGCCAAGGTCTGCGGGCGGGCGCCCGCACGGCGCAAACCCGCAGGGCCGGCTGCCTTGGCTGCATCTACACTGCCGCGCCATGCCCAACGTCGTCATCAGCGGAACCGGCCTGTACACGCCGCCCCAGGTCATCACCAACGCCGAGCTGGTCGAAAGCTACAACGCTTACGCCGACCTGCAAAACGCACGCAACGCCAGTCGCATCGCCGCCGGTGAGTGCCAGCCGCTGGTGCATTCCAGCGTCGAATTCATCGAGAAGGCGTCAGGCATCAAGCAGCGCCACGTGATCGACAAGGCCGGCGTGCTCGACCCGCAGCGCATGAAGCCGCGCTTTGCACCACGGCCCGACGATCAACCCAGCCTGATGGCCGAGATCGCCGCCGACGCGGGTGCCAAGGCACTGGTCGCTGCCGGCCGCAGCGGGAGCGATGTCGACGGCGTGCTGTGCGCCGCGGCCAACATGCAGCGTGCCTACCCGGCGATGGCCTGCGAGATCCAGCACGCGCTGGGCTGCGGCGGCTACGCCTTCGACATGAACGTGGCCTGCTCGTCGGCCACCTTCGCGATCGAGCAGGCGGTGAACGCGGTGCGCGGCGGCAGTGCGCGCTGCGTGCTCATCGTCAACCCCGAGATCACCTCGGCGCATCTGGAATGGCGCGACCGCGACTGCCACTTCATCTTCGGTGATGTCTGCACGGCCATCGTCGTCGAGGCCGAGGACAACGCGCGCTCTTCCGACCGCTGGCGCGTGCTGGGCACGCGGCTGCAGACGCAGTATTCGAACCACATCCGCAACAACGCGGGCTTTCTCAACCGCTGCGAAGACACCGACCCCGACGCGCGCGACAAGACCTTCATGCAAGAGGGCCGCAAGGTGTTCAAGGAGGTGGTGCCGCTGGCCGCTGCACACATCCAGCACCATCTGGCCGATCTGGGCCATACGCCGCAGCAGGTGCGCCGCTACTGGCTGCACCAGGCCAACCTGGGCATGAACCAGTTGGTGATGAAGAAGCTGGTCGACCGCGCGGTGGACGACGACATCGCACCGCTGATCCTGGACGAGTACGCCAACACCGCGTCGGCCGGGTCGATCATCGCCTTCCATGCGCATCATGCCGACATGCAGCCCGGCGAGCTTGGGGTGATCTGCTCGTTCGGCGCCGGCTATTCGATCGGCAGCGTGGTGGTGCAGCGGGTCTGAACGGCGCGAGCCCGGGTCCATCGCGTATCGTCGCTCGATGACCGATCTCAGCTTCTTCTGGCACGACTACGAAACCTTCGGCCGCGTGCCGCGGCGTGACCGGCCGGCGCAGTTTGCAGGGCTGCGCACCGACGCCGACCTGAACCTGATCGGTAAGCCGGTGATGCACTACTGCCAGCCGGCTCCCGACTTTCTGCCCGACCCCGAGAGCTGCCTGCTGACCGGCATCCTGCCGCAGCACTGCCTGCAGCAAGGCCTGCCCGAGCACGCCTTTGCCGACGTGATCGAGGCCGAGCTGGCGCGGCCCGGCACCATCGGTGTGGGCTACAACAGCATCCGCTTCGACGACGAGGTCACACGCCATCTGTTCTGGCGCAGCCTGCTCGACCCCTACGCCCGTGAATGGCAGAACGGCTGCAGCCGCTGGGACCTGCTGGACCTGCTGCGCTGCACCTGGGCCTT